>Ga0335073_10014307_pt1 | contig 11113 bp, 6 predicted proteins | sample Lox_Sample_22_FD_207093 | JGI IMG/M metagenome (GOLD analysis project Ga0335073, IMG submission 207093) | Soil microbial communities from Loxahatchee National Wildlife Refuge, Florida, United States - Lox_Sample_2.2 | ecosystem: Environmental > Terrestrial > Soil > Wetlands | place: USA: Florida... | reverse complement strand
TTCACCCGCCCCCCCCCCCCCCCCGGGGGCGGCGGTGGGGGGGGGGCCCCCCCCTTCGCGCCCCGCGGGTCGGCGGCTACGACCTCCGGAAGCAGTCCACGAGCTTCACGGCCTCCTCACCCGGCCTCTCCCCCGCCGGGGGAGAGGGGACTTCTCCCGCGGCAGCCCGCGTTTCAAGTCCCCGCCGGGGGAGAGGGGACTTCTCCCGCGGCAGCCCGCGTTCCAACTCCCCGCCGGGGGAGAGGAGCCGTCTCCCACGGCAGTCTGCGTTTCAAGTCCCCTCTCCCCTGCCAGGGGAGAGGGCTAGGGTGAGGGGTCCCCCCCTGCGCGCCCTGCGGGTCGGCCGGCTACGACCTCTGGAAATAGTCGACGAGCTTCACGTCCGCCGAGGCGGAGCGCGCGCGATCCTTCGCCCAGTCGCGCAGTGCCTTGATGCGCTCCTCGTACGTCCGGTAGAGCGGCACGATCTCGAGCGCCGCCCGCTCCAGGTCCTCCGCGAGCAGGTCGCGCCCCTGCGAGAAGGCCGCGTGCAGCCCCGAGACGACCACCTGCTCGAGCTCCGAGCCCGAGAAGTGCTCGGTCTTCCCGGCGATCGCCGCGAGGGGCAGCTTCGCCGGATCGCGCTTCCGCCGCTTGAGGTGAATGGCGAGGATCGCCTCGCGCGAGCGCGGGTCGGGCAGGTCCACGAAGAAGGTCTCGTCGAAGCGGCCCTTGCGCAGCAGCTCCGGCGGCAGGTTCGCGACCTCGTTGCCCGTCGCCACCACGAAGACCGCGCTGGTGCGTTCGGCGAGCCAGGTGATGAACCAGCCGAAGAGGCGCGCGAGGCCCGTGTCGCGGCCGCTGTCCACGCCCGCGAAGCCCTTCTCGATCTCGTCCACCCACAGGACCGACGGCGCCATCGCCTCGGCCGCCGCGATCGACTGCCGCAGCGCCGCCTCGGGCGCGACCTCGCCGGCGAAGAGTCCGGCCAGATCGAGGCGGGCGAGCGGCAGGCGCCACTGCGCGGCGACGGCCTTGGCGCAGAGCGACTTGCCGCAGCCCTGCACGCCGATGAGCAGGAGCCCCTTCGGCGGCGGCAACCCGAAGGCGCGCGCCTCCGGCGTCAGCGACTTCTGCCGGTCGCGCAGCCAGCCCTTGAGCACGTCGAGGCCGCCCACCACCGAGAGCCCCGCCAGCTCGTCCGCCCCCAGCTCCACGCAGTCGAGCGCCGCGCTGCGGCGCAGGAGCCGCCGCTTCTCCGCGAGGACCGTCGAGGTGGGATCGCCGCCCGCCCGGAGCGCGAGCCGGAAGGCGCGCCGCGCCTCCTCGAGCCCCAGCCCCCGCGCGGCGGTGATCGCCGCCGCCGCCTGATCCTTCGTCATCGACTTGCGCAGGCCCTGGCAGGTCTCGGTGAGCGCCGCCACCAGCTCCGCCTCGTCCGGCGGCGGCAGCACCACCATCGCCACCTCGCGCTGCATCTCGTCGGGGATGCCGCCGAGCGGGCTCACCACCAGGACGTACTGCCGGAACAGCGGCCCTTCGGCGATCAGCTCGCGCAGCAGGCGCCGCTCCAGCGCGGAGAGCGACGTCAGCGAGAGATCGAAGAAGACCACCACGCCGGAGGGGCGCGCGGCGCGCAGCTCGGCGAGCACCTCGGCCAGCCCGCCGCGGGCCTCGAGGGGCGGCTCGAGCCCCTGCGCCGCCGTCCACGTCCGCAGCGGCACGTCCAGCGAGGCCGCGGCGGCCACGGCCGCCTCGCGCGCGCGCCCTTCCTCGAACGAGGAGAGCAACGTGATGCCGTAACCGGCGTCGAAGAGCCGGACGATCTCGGCGGCGGCGTCGCGGACGCCCATCTACTTCACCTCGATGTCGCGGGTGGCGGCCCAGACTTCCTCGAACGTGGTCAGCCCCGCGGCCAGCTTGCGCACCGCGTTCTCCCGGAGCGACCGCATCCCGTCGAGCCTGGCGACCTTGGAGATCTCCTCCACGCTCTCGTTGCCGGCGATCATCGAGCGCACCTTGGGGGTGATCGACAGCATCTCGAAGATGCCGGTGCGCCCGTAGTAGCCGGTGCCGCGGCAGCGCGGGCAGCCCTCGCCGTACTGGACCTGCAGCCGGCCCGCGAGGTCCTCGGGGCGCCCGAGGCCCAGCGCGGCGATCTGGTCCACGGCCAGCGTGGTGGGTTTGGCGCAGCGCGAGCAGATGGTGCGCACGAGCCGCTGCGCCATCGAGCCGGTCATCACCGAGGCGAGCAGGAAGCTCGGCACGCCCAGATCGCGGAGGCGGGAGATGGACGTCGCGGCGTCGTTGGTGTGCACCGTGGAGAGCACCAGGTGGCCGGTGAGCGCCGCCTGCACCGCGTTCTGGGCGGTCTCCTCGTCGCGGATCTCGCCCACCATCACCACGTCGGGGTCCTGCCGCAGCACGTGGCGCAGCGCCGAGCCGAACGTCAGCTCGATCTTGGGCTGGATGTTGATCTGGTTCAGGTTCTCGAGGACCATCTCCACCGGGTCCTCGATCGTCGTCACGTTCACCTGCTCGTCGGCGATGAGCTTGAGCGCGCCGTAGAGCGTGGAGGTCTTGCCGCTCCCGGTGGGGCCGGTCACCAGCACCAGGCCGTGCGGCTGGCGGATCCACGACTCGAACTGCTCGAGCTCCTCGGGCGAGAAGCCGATCTCCGCGAGGTCCTGCATCGCCCCCTCGAAGATGCGGATGACGATCTTCTCGCCGAACGCGACCGGCACGCTGGAGACGCGCAGCTCGACCTCCTTGCCGTCCTTGGAGGTCTTGATGCGCCCGTCCTGCGGCCGCCGCTTCTCCGCGATGTCCATGCGCGCGAGCATCTTGAGGCGCGAGATGATCGGCGCGTGCACCACCTTGGGCACCGTGTAGACTTGGTGCAGCACGCCGTCGATGCGCATGCGCACCAGCGTGTGCTCGCGGCGCGGCTCGATGTGCACGTCGCTGGCGCGCTGGCTGAAGGCGTAGTTGAGCAGGTACTCCACCGCGCTGATGACCGGCTTGTCGGTGGCCTCGAGCTCCTCCATGCCCTGCAGCTTCACGAGCTGCTCGAGGTTGCCCACGTCCACCTGCGGTCCGCCCCCCGACTGCTCCTCCTCGGCGGCGCCGATGCTGTGCTTGAAGCCGTAGATCTCGGTGACGCAGCGCAGGATGTCGGCGGGCGACGAGAGCACCGGCCGGATCTCGAGCCCCGCGAGCTGCCGCAGGCTCTCGAAGAGCTCGATGTCGAAGGGGTTGCCGACCAGCACCTCGAGCACCACCGGCTGCTCCGTCTTGCGCAAGGGCAGGACCACGTGCTTGCGCGCGAAGGGGCGGGAGATGAGGCGCGTGATCAGCGCCATGTCGAGCTTGAGCGGGTCGATCTTCCAGTGGCCGAAGCCGAGCGCCTTGGCCACCACCTCGACGATGCGATCCTCGTCCAGCTTGTCGCCCTGCCGGCCGCGCGCCAGCGGCAGCTGGAAGGAGGCGATGAGCTCGATGGGGCCGATCTCGCGCCGTTCGCCGCGCCCCGTCGTCGACGCCTTGGCGAGGCGCGCGCGCTGCGAGACCTCGCGGGTGAGGATGTCGCGCCGCTCGCCGTCGCTGAGCAGCTTCTGGTCCACCAGGATCTGCGCCACCAGCTGCGTGGTGAAGTCGCGCTTCGTGCGCTGCGCCTGCCTCGGCATCGCCACCTTCACGCCCCTCCCGCGGCTCGCGCCGCGCGCTCTTCCCCGCCCTGCCCTTCGATCACCGCCACCGGCAGGTCGCCGCTGTCGAGGGTCTGCAGCTCGACGATCTGCTCCACGCCCCCGGACTCGGCGCGCACGTGCAGCAGCGCGTCGCTCGTGAGCGAGAGCGTGAGGACCGCGCGCACGCGTCCCCCCGGCCCGGGGGAGAGCCCCCGCAGCTCGAGCGCGCCCAGGTGGCTGTCCTTCGAGGCGTCGTGCGCCGGGCCCTGGTAGACCGGCACGCGCAGGTCGGCCGCGCCGTTCGGCCCCTCGACCTCGAGGTGGCGCTCGGCGGGCAGCGGCGTGTGGCGCGCGAAGACCTCCTTCAGGCTGCCGTCCGGGAGCTGCACCGACAGGGTGGCGCCGAGGACGTCCTTGAGGCCCAGCGTCTCGTAGTCCTTGCGCGCGGCCGCGCCGAGCAGCGCCGCCCCGAAGGCCACCGCCGAGGAGGCGTCGAGATCCACCACCGGCGCGCGCTCGAAGAGCTTCTCGAAGCGCTTGCGGATGGCGGGCATGCGGGTCATGCCGCCCACGAGGAGGACCTCGTCCACGTCGCGCGGGACGAGCTTCCCCGCCGCGAGGATCTCGCCCGTGATGTCGGCCAGCAGCTCCACCATGTCCTCGCAGAGCCCCTCGACCTCGGCGCGCGTCAGCTTCATCTTCAAGTCGACCGGCGTACCGTCGCGCTCCACGAGGCAGGGCAGCACCACCTCGGTCTGCTCCTCCGTGGAGAGCGTGATCTTGGCGGCCTCCGCGGCGTGGCGCAGCCGCTGCTGCGCTTCGGGCGCGTCGGCCACGCTCAGGTTGTTCGCCTCCTCGAAGCGCTCCGCGAGGAGGTTCGCGATGCGCGCGTCGAACTCCATGCCGCCGAAGAAGCTGTCGCCGCCGGTGGCGATCACCTCGAGCTGGTCGCCCTCCACCTCGAGCACCGTGGCGTCGAACGTGCCGCCGCCGAAGTCGACCACGGCGAGCCGCCGCCGGGGCAGGCTCTTGCCCGCCGCGTACGCCGCCGCCGCCGCGGCCGGCTCGTTCACGAGCAGGTCCACCGAGAAGCCCGCGAGCAGCGCCGCCCGCCGCAGCGCGGCCCGCTGCCGCTCGTTGAAGTAGGCCGGCACGCCGATCACCGCGCGTTGCACCTGCGTGCCGAGCGCCTCCTGCGCGAGGCTGCGCGCCTGGCGCAGGATCTCGGCGCAGACGCGGGTGAGCGGCATGTCCTGGCCCCGCAGCGCCGCCGCCATCTCGCCGCGGTCGTCGGCCACGAGCCGGAAGGGGGCGCGCACCGCCGCCGACGCCACGAAGCGCCGGCCCAGCCAGCGCTTGGCCCCCGTGACCACGTGCGCCGGCTCCGCCACCCCCAGGGCCCGCGCCCGCGTGCCCACGAGCAGCCGCCCCTGCGCGTCGATGGCCACCGCCGAGGGCACCACGCCCTCGCGCCCGAGCGAGACCAGCTCCGGCCGATCGTGGCGCACCAGCGCCACGCGCGTGCTGGTGGTGCCGAGATCGACGCCCAGCACCCAGTCGCGCGCCGCCGTCGCGGGCGGCGGACAGATCCGATCGAGGAGCCGCCGGCTGTCGTCGTCCAGCTCGAGGAAGCGCAGCGTCATCCCCGGGCGCGCGCCCGCCGCTGGCTTCACCTGCTTGGCCACCATGGCCTGCCCGCGCAGGATCACCGTCCCCGAGGCGAGCAGGAACTCGAAGGAGAGCCACGTGCCCACCGCCCAAGGCCGCTCGGTGACCACGAAGATCCCGGCGCGCGAGACGTGGCTCTGGTAGCCCTCCGCGAACTCTTTCTCGCCCGGGTACGGCAGGCGTACGCGGATCGCCACGGGCTTGGCGCCTGGGGGCACGATCGCAGGCTATCAAAGCCAGCGCTCGGTGGCCAACGAAGGGGCCGGCGGGGGTGGGCGAGGACCCGGGGAGCGGCGCCACAAGGGCCGGGATTCACGGGGCGTGGCCCCGGTTCGGCTCTTGCATGATAGATCGGCGAGGGCGTCGTCTCGCCCGGCCGGAGGCACTTCGTGCGCATCGAACAGCGGCAGTGGAGCGCGGCGGGCGGCTGGGAGGCGCCGACCGGAGCCGTCGGCGGCCCCGCCGACGTGGTGCTGTTCTTCGGCGCGCCCGAGGCCCTCACCCGGGAGGCGTCGCTCGGCCGGCTGCGCGAGCTGTACGGCCCGGCCCCGCTGTTCGGCTGCTCCACGGCGGGCGAGATCGGCGGCGTGCACGTGCGGGACGGCAGCGTCGTGGCGACGGCCGTCCGCCTGGAGAAGAGCCGCCTGCGGATCGAGCGCATCCGCCTCGGCGACGTCGCGGGCGACAGCGGCGCGGCCGGCCGCAAGCTCGCCGGGGCCTTCCCCGTGGAGGGGCTGCGACACCTCTTCGTCCTCTCGGACGGCATCCAGGTCAACGGGAGCGAGCTGGTGCGCGGGATGACCTCCGTCTTGCCGAAGGACGTCGGCGTCACCGGCGGCCTCTCGGGCGACGGCGATCGCTTCGCGCACACCTTCGTCTGCGCGGGCGAAGGGGGGCCCGAGGAGGGCGTCGTGGCGGCCGTCGGCTTCTACGGCCCGAGCCTGCGCGTCGGCTGCGGCTCGCTGGGCGGCTGGGATCCCTTCGGGCCCGAGCGGTGCGTCACGCGCTCCGCGGGCAACGTGCTGTACGAGCTCGACGGCCGCTCGGCGCTCGCGCTCTACAAGGAGTACCTCGGCGAGCACGCCGCGGGGCTGCCCGCGAGCGGCCTGCTCTTTCCGCTCTCGCTTCGCGGCGCCGGCAGCGACCCGGGCGTCGTGCGGACCCTCCTGGCCGTGGACGAGCAGCGGGGCAGCGTCACCTTCGCGGGCGACGTCCCGGAGGGGCGCTACGTGCGGCTCATGAAGGCCAACTTCGAGCGGCTCATCGACGGCGCTTCGGGCGCGGCGCAGGCCGCCGCGCCGCCCGGAGCCTCCACCGAGCTGGCCCTCCTCATCTCGTGCGTGGGCCGCAAGCTCGTCCTGCAGCAGCGCGTCGAGGAGGAGGTGGAGGCCGCGCGCGAGGCGCTGGCCGGCGACCCCGTGCTCGCCGGCTTCTACTCGTACGGCGAGATCTCCCCCTTCACGGCCTCCGCCCGCTGCGAGCTGCACAACCAGACCATGACGATCACCACGCTGTCCGAGGCGTGAATGCACAAGCTCCTGGCCCGGCAGCTCCAGCGACACCTGCACGGCGCGCCTCCCCCGGAGCTCGAGGCCTTCCTGCGCGCCGTCGACGAGGCCTACCGCAGCTCGGACGAGGACCGCCTCCTGCTCGAGCGCTCGCTGGATCTCTCCTCGCACGAGATGCTCGCGCTCAACGCGCGCCTCCAGGTGGAGATCGCCGGTGAGCGCTCGGCCCGCGCGGATCTGTCGCAGGACCGCCACGACCTCGAGGAGATCATCCGCCGCATCCCGTTCCCCACCGCCATCCGCCAGGGGCGCCGCTACGCCTTCGTGAACCCGGCCTGGGCGGCGCTCCTGGGGCGCGAGCCGGAGGAGCTCCTCGGCCGGGACATCCTCGAGCACATCGTCCCCGAGGACCAGCCCGCGGTGCTCGCCAGCATGGAGCGGGCGGACGGGCCGCGCTCCCCCGCGCGAGCCTCCCCGACCCTCACGCTCAAGCCCGTGGGCTCGCGCTGGCTCCGCAAGGACGACGCCGTGGTCGAGGTGGAGGTCTTCCCGGTGTGGCGCATCACCTTCCGCGGCGAGTCGGCGGTGCTGCTCGCGGCCGCGGACGAGACGGAGCGCAAGCGGCTGCAGGCGCAGATGGTCGCCTCCGACCGCATGGTCTCCATCGGCACCCTCGCGGCCGGCGTGGCGCACGAGATCAACAACCCCCTCGCCTACGTGCTCTGCAACCTCGACTACCTCGCCTCGGATCTGCCGGCGCTCCTGCCGCCGGGCGATCACGGCGAGCTCCTCGAGGCGCTCCGCGACGCCCGGGAAGGCCTGCAGCGCGTGCGCCAGATCGTGAAGGATCTGAAGACGTTCTCGCGGTCGGACGAGCAGGTGCACGCCCGCGTCGATCTCCACGCCGTGCTCGAGTCCGCCGCCAACATGGCGCGCAACGAGGTGCGCCACCGCGCCAAGCTGGTGAAGGACCTGCAGCCGACGCCGCCGGTCGCCGGCAACGAGGGCAAGCTCGGCCAGGTGTTCCTCAACCTGCTCGTCAACGCCGCGCAGGCCATGCCCGACGGCGCGGCCGACCGCAACGAGATCCGGCTCTCCTGCCGCACCGGCCCCGACGGCGTGGCCGTGGTGGAAGTGAGCGACACGGGCAGCGGCATCCCCGACGAGCTCCTGCGCCGCATCTTCGACCCGTTCTTCACGACGAAGCCGGTGGGGGTGGGCACGGGTCTCGGCCTCTCCATCTGCCAGGGCATCGTGCACGCGCACGGCGGCAAGCTGGAGGTGTCGAGCGAGGTGGGGCGAGGCAGCACCTTCCGCGTGACGCTGCCACCCGCCGCCGCGGACGTACCCGACGTCGCCGCCGCCGCCGGGGCCATCCCGGCCACGCCCAGCCGGCGCGTGCTCGTGGTGGACGACGAGGTGAACGTGGGCGCGGCCATCCGCCGCGCGCTCTCGGCCCACCACGAGGTCGTCGCGACCACCTCCGCGCGCGAGGCGCTCGCGTCGCTGCTGCGCGGCGAGGTCTTCGACCTCGTGCTCTGCGACGTGATGATGCCCGAGATGACCGGCGAGGAGCTCTACCGGGAGCTGCAGCGGCTGAAGCCGGAGATGGCCGCCAAGATGGTCTTCATGAGCGGCGGCGCCTTCAGCCCGAGCGCGCGCCAGTTCCTCGACCGCATGGCGAACCGGCACCTCGACAAGCCGATCGACCTCGCAAGGCTGCGGACGCTCGTCGCGGAGGCGGCCTGAGCGCCCGCGGGCGCGGTGAGTCTCCGGGTAGCGCCCATCCGCCAGCAAACCGCCACCCATGCGAAGAAAGCCAGCACCCTGGCGGACGAATCCGCCAGCTTTACGCCAGTCGTGCGCCAGGCCTGGCGGCTCACGAGGCGGATGACGGGGCAACTCAACCGCTCGAGACACCACCTGTGGCGGCTGAATCAATGATACTGGCGGTCCATGAAGAACATGATCGCGATCAGTGAACGACTCAGGCGGATCAGAAAGAGTCTGAACCGCCAATGAAACAATGCATGGCGGATCAATGTCAGTCTGTGGCGGATCAGCCAGAAGCCAAGGCGGATCAGCGGTCAACAAATCCGCCTCAGAATCTTCATCTGGCGGATGACACGCAGTATCTGGCGGTTCGCTTGCCACCAATGGCGGTTCATCATTTGAGGCTGGCGGATCATTGCTCAAGCGATCCGCCTTGCAATGATCACCTGGCGGTTCGAGTCGAATACGAACCGCCTTGATGCCTAATTGATCCGCCATCATGACTTATAAAGGCGGTTCATGAAGAGACTCAGCCGCCTCTGCAAGAACGAGAGGCGGATCATGACGCGATCAAACCGCCAGTTACCGTTCATCTGGCGGTTCATACCGAAAGCCTGGCGGTTCGCTCCTCGACTCAGGCGCGCCGCTCTCCGTGCGAACCGCCTTTGGAAGCGAGCGAGGCGGACGACTCCCCGCGCGACCGAGCTCGACCGGTTCCTGAGGCGGCGCACACGGCTCCATTGGCGGTCCGCACGGGGAGCGACCACGCTGAGTCTCTTCACGCTCGGCTTCTTACAGGATGCGGCGTCGCGCAGGCAGACTGCCATCGCCTCCGCGTCTCTTCTCACGCCCGCCAGGTCGTCGATGCACCCGCTGCTTCGACGAGCGAAGGGCGTCAGACGCCTTCTGCGCGGGCCCAGGAAGAATGCGAAGGGCTCCGTCTCGCTCGGGACCCCGGCCATCTTCGAAGCGACGAGGGTCAGGAGCCGTTCGAAGCCCTCGAGAACGTTCACGCGCGCCGTCAGACTCGGTGCGAGCCCGTTCAGACGTCGAACGAAACCGCTCGTGAGGCCTACCGTCGAGGCGGCGATCGAGCGAATCCGCTCCAGGCGAGCCGGCGACGTGGCCGACGGGCTCGCCGGCGCGCGGCAGGCTCAGATCAGCTCGTACAGCCGCTCGAGCGCGCGGCCCAGCTTCTGCGCGTCCGGGCCGCCGGCCTGTGCCATGTCGGGCTTGCCGCCGCCGCTGCCGCCCACTTCCTTCGCCAGCTCGCGCACCAGGTCGCCAGCGCGGTAGCGGCCCGTGAGGTCCTTGGTCACGGCGACCAGCAGGAGCGCCTTGCCCTCCTTCTCGCCGCCGAGGGCCACCACGCCGCTGCCGATCTTGTCGCGCAGCTTGTCGGCCAGCTCGCGCATGGCGCCGGGCTCGGCCGGGTCGGCGCGCGTGGCGAGGACCTTGACGCCCTTCACCTCGCGCATCCCTTCCAGCAGGTTCGCGGACGACGCGGTGGCGCCGCGCTTCTTCTCGGAGGCGAGGCTCTGCTCGAGCTCCTTGATGCGCTTCGTGGCGCCCTCGACGCGCTGCACCAGCTCCTTGGGCGAGGCCTTGAGCAGCTCGGCGGCGCGGCGCATCTGCGCCTCCTCGTCCTGCACGAGCTCCACCGCGGCCTCGCCGGTGAGCGCCACGATGCGGCGCACGCCCGAGGCGATGGAGCCCTCGCTCTGGATCTTGAAGAAGCCCACGTCGCCGGTGCGGGCCACGTGCGTGCCGCCGCACAGCTCGCGCGACTGGGGCCCCATCTGCACCACGCGCACGCGGTCGCCGTACTTCTCGCCGAAGAGCGCCACCGCGCCGCTCTTGCGCGCCTCCTCGAGGGGCAGCTCCGCGGTCGCGGCCTCGGCGTTGCGCTGGACTTCCTGGTTCACGAGCCGCTCCACCTCGGCGAGCTTCTCGGCCTCGGGCGGCTGGAAGTGGCTGTAGTCGAAGCGCAGGTAGTCGGGATGGACGATCGAGCCGGCCTGCTTCACGTGCTCGCCGAGGACGCGCTTGAGCGCCCAGTGCAACAGGTGCGTGGCCGAGTGGTTGGCGCGGATGCGGCGGCGCCGCTCGGCGTCGACCTTGAGAGCCACTGCCTGGCCCGCGGCGAGAGTGCCCGAGAGCACCGCGGCGCGGTGCACGATGAGCGAGCCCACCGGCTTCTGCGCGTCCTGGACCTCGGCCTTGCCGCCGGGCCACTCCGCCACCCCCACGTCGCCGACCTGCCCACCGCTCTCGCCGTAGAAGGGCGTGCGGTCGAACACGAGCTCCACCTCGTCGCCCGCCTTGGCCTCGGCGACGCGCCGGCCCTTCACGAGGATCGCGCGCACCTTCCCCTGGCTCTCGACCTCGCGGTAGCCGGTGAACTCGCTGTCGCCGAGCTCCTGCCGCAGCGCGGGGTAGACGTCGGCGACGGCCTTCTCGCCCGACCCCTTGAACTCGCTGCGCGCCTGCTGCTCG
>Ga0335073_10014306_pt1 | contig 11113 bp, 10 predicted proteins | sample Lox_Sample_22_FD_207093 | JGI IMG/M metagenome (GOLD analysis project Ga0335073, IMG submission 207093) | Soil microbial communities from Loxahatchee National Wildlife Refuge, Florida, United States - Lox_Sample_2.2 | ecosystem: Environmental > Terrestrial > Soil > Wetlands | place: USA... | reverse complement strand
AACGTGCAGGCCTCGGGCACCCCGGTCGAGCTGCGGACCTCGGATGCCGACCGCCAGCTCTCCCCGGCCCTCGAGCTCTCGATCTACCGGGTCGTGCAGGAGGCGCTGACCAACGTCGTCAAGCACGCGCCAGGAGCCCGCGCCACGGTCGACCTCGCCGTCTCGGACCAGGCGGTGCGCATCGAGGTCACGGACGACGGAGGGCCAGTGCGGCTGCCGGGGGACGTCGCATCGCCCGACGCCGCGGCCGGCCCGGACCTGGGGCACGGGATCGTCGGCATGCGCGAGCGGACCGGCGCGTTCGGCGGCTGGCTCGTCGCGGAGCCACTCCCCGGCCGGGGCTTTCACGTGCTCGCCGAGATCCCGCTCGAAGGCGCGGCGTGACCATCTCCGTTCTGGTCGTCGACGACCAGGAACTGCTCCGCACCGCGTTCTCGTCGCTGATCGACGCGGAGGATGACCTGGCCGTCGTCGGCCGTGCGGGCGACGGCCGGCGGGCGGTGGAGCTCGTGGCCGAGCTCTCACCGGACGTTGTGGTCATGGACGTCCGCATGCCGGTCATGGACGGGATCGAGGCGACCAGGCAGATCACCGCCGGATCGGACGCCTCGGTGCCGCGTGTGCTCATCCTCACCACGTTCGACCTGGACGAATACGTCTTCGAAGCGCTGCTCGCCGGGGCCAGCGGCTTCGCGCTGAAGAGCCGCCCGCTGGACGAGCTGCTGACCGCGATCCGCACCGTCGCCGCGGGCGACGCGCTGCTGGCGCCGAGCGTGACCCGTCGGCTCATCGCCCACTTCACCGGCCGCGCCCGGGCGCCATCCAGGGCCGACCGGCGCCTGGAGGAGCTCACCGAGCGCGAGCAGGAGGTGCTGTCGCTGGTCGCGCACGGGCTGTCGAACGCCGAGCTCGCCGAGACCCTGCACGTCAGCCTGCCCACGGCCAAGACGCACGTGAGCCGGATCCTCACCAAGCTCGGGGCGCGCGACCGCACCCAGCTGGTGATCCTCGCCTACGAGCTGGGCCTCGTCACCGCGAAATAGGGTCGGCGGTCATCCCTGGGTATGACCGACAATCGATCCTCGCGCACGATGACGGCGGGCCACCGGGTGACCACGATTACCAGCCATGAACGCAATTCACGTGCTCGGCCTGGCTCCGCTGGCCGCGGTCAGGAACGTCCCGCCGGGCGCAGGCTTTCACCTCGGCCCTGGCCTGATCCTTCTGGTGCTGCTCGTGCTCGGCGGGATCGGCTTCGGCGTGTCGCGCATGCGCGGCGGCCGGTCCTCCAAGCAGCACGACGATGAATGGGGCCGGCGGGAACAGCCACCGCCGGCCACGACACCCGTGCTGTCCAGCCCGGCCACGCCGGCAACCAGGTCGGTGCGGGCCGATGTTGGGCCGACCGGCGACACGAGCGCCCCGCCGGCCCGGGCCCGCCGCGCCGTCTCGTTCGGGCAACCGGCCGGGGGATGGGCGGTGGAGACCCACGGCCTGACCAAGCGGTTCGGCAGCAACGTCGCGGTCAACGACGTGGAACTGCGCGTCCCTCGCGGCTGCGCGTTCGGCTACCTCGGCCCGAACGGCGCGGGCAAGACCACGCTGATCCGCACGCTGCTCGGGCTGACCCGCGCCAACGGCGGCACGACGTCGCTGCTCGGGATACCCGTCCCGGCCGAGCGGAGCAGGGCGCTGGCGGGGGTCGGCGCGATCGTGGACGAGCCGCGGTTCCACCCGCACCTGACCGGGCGCGACAATCTGCGGCTGCTGGCCGCGGCGCGCGGCGGCGACGCGGCCAGGCGGATCGCCCCGTCGCTGGAGCGGGTGGGGCTCACCGAGCGCGCCGACCACAAGGTCTCCTCGTACTCGATGGGTATGCGCCAGCGTCTCGGGGTTGCGTCCTGCCTGCTCGGCGACCCGAAGCTGCTGATCCTGGACGAGCCGATGAACGGTCTCGACCCGGCCGGCATGCACCAGATGCGGGAAATGATCGTGAGCCTGGCCGACGAGGGGCGGACCGTGATGCTGTCGTCGCACCTGCTGGACGAGGTCGAGCGCACCTGCGACGCGGTGGCGATCGTGGACCGCGGCCGGGTGATCCGCCAGGGCCCGATCGATGAGCTCATCCGTGCCGCGGGCACGGCGTCGGTGCAGGTGGACTGCGCCGACCCGGCCCGCGCCGCACGGCTCATCGACGAGGCCGGGATCGCCGCGGGCACGTCGCTGACCGACGCCGGGCTGACGGTCGCCCTGCCCGCCGCGGCCTCACGCGAGCTGATCGCCGACATCAACCGGCGGCTGGTCGCCGCCGGGATCTCCGTGTACGGCCTCCAGGAGGTCCGCGCCTCGCTGGAGGACTGGTTCCTGTCCGTGACGACCCGACTGGGAGAGCAACCGTGACCAGCCCCGCACCGGCGGCCGAGCCGCTGCTGTCCGAACAACGATCGCCGGTCGTACCCGGCCGGACGCCGATCGCCCGGCGGCTCGGCGCCTCGATGCCAACCTGGCCGCTCATCGCCACCAAGCACCTGGAGCTGCGCAAGCGCCGTGGCCTGATGATCACCGTGGCGGTGATGATCATCGGGCCCACGGTTCTGGTCATGGGCTTGCGGCTGGCGTTTCACCTGTTCGACCCAGCCCACAACGGGCCCGCCGGGGATCCAAGCGTGTTCAACGCCATCACGAACCTGACCGCGGAATTCGGGTTCATCGTTGCGGCCGTGGTCGGCGCCGCAGCCGGGACCACCGACCTGAACGACGGAGTGTTCCGCTACCTGGTGATCACCGGCCGGTCGCGGCTGGCCCTGTACCTGGCCCGCATTCCGGCCGGCCTCGCCGTCCTGATCCCGGCGCTGGCCGTGGCGTTCACCATGCTCTGCCTGGTGACGGCCTACGAGGCCGTCCCGCAGCCGACCACCGTCAGCATGAACAGCGGCATCTCGATACCGGCGAACTTCGATCAAGCCCAGCTGCAGACCTGGTTGCGGCAGCATCCCGCAGAGGCGGGGGAGGCGTTCGAGCCCAGCCCCGGCTCCGGCTCGGGTGGCTCGACGAAGGTAGGCCCGGGGGTCCAGACGAGCGTCCCGAAGATCGCCGCCGCGTTCTCCGACTACACCTCGGCCGAGGACTCCGAGTTCAATCCGGCGCCCAACGAGATGTTCAAGATCGGGCTGTGGCTCGCGCTCGAGATCGGGATCGGGTTCCTGGTTGGGCTGGGGCTCGGGTCGCTGACCGGGCAGCGCACGCTGTCGACGATCCTGCTGATCGGGCTGGAGATCATCGTGACCCCGATCCTGGCCCGCGTGCAGATCCCGTATTTCCTGAACGGCCAGCGGCTCGACGTCGGCGTCGCGATGGACCAGCTTCGCCCCGCCGCGCTCGCGCCCGCCACCGGCGGCGGTCCCGGCCCCGGCGGGCTGCTGTTCGGCGGGCGGGGTGCCCTGGAGATACCGCCGATGGCGACCTGGGCCATGATCTCGGTGATCGTCGGCTGGATCGTCGTCTGGTCGGTGATCGGGGCGTGGCGGATGATGACCCGCGACGCCTGACTCAGGCCGTCGCGTGCGCCTCCTGGCCGTGCGTCCGGTGGCTGGCCGCGCGCATCTGCCAGGCGATGCTGATCTCCATGAACCCGAACACGAGCAGCCAGACGCCCACGATGACGTACAGGACCAGCAGCGATATGCCCGGGTACGCGAGCAGGATGATGCCCGCGATGATGCTGAGGATGCCCATGAAGATCAGCCAGGCACGGTGCGGAACCTCCGAGTGGGGCAGCGCCGTGAACAGCTCCACGGCGCCGTTGACGGTCCAGAAGATTCCCAGGAGCAGAGCGAGCGCCAGCAGGGTGATGAAGATGTGCCGCAGCGCGTACAGGCCGATGATCAGTGACAGCACGCCCAGCAGGGCGTAGAGGATCCGGGTGCCCGCGTTCAGATCGTGCCCGAACGCCGCCACGAACCGGAAGACGCCGAGCCAGACCAGCTCGATGCCGAACAGGATCGCGATCACCAGCAGCGTCGGCCCGGGCCAGGCCAGCGCGACCACGCCGGCGATCACCGTGATGATCCCGAACGCCATCGCCCAGCCCCAGTGCCGGCCAAGCCGGCCGAGCAGGTCGGCCGGGTCGGGCCGCAACGGCTGTGTCATGGAAGCCTCCTCGCGGTGCTCTGCCTCGCCAAGACGGGATATTCCCGGCTGATAGCTTCCCGCAACCCGGCCTGCGACGGGACATTATGGACGGCTTTGCGCCTGCCGGTCTGTCGGTGCCGGCGCTTACCATGTCCGGCATGCACCTGGCCCGATACCGCGGGGGAGCGGATGGCTGACGAAGAGGACGTGCGCCGCCTCGCGCTCGGCCTGCCGCACGTGGCCGAGATCGACAGCGACGGCTTTGACTTCCGGGTGGGCAACAAGGGGTTCGTCTGGTCCTATCCCGAGCGCATGCCGGGCAAGCCGCGGGTGATCCGCACCGACGTGGCAGTGCTGTACGTGGGCGACGAGGCGGAGAAGCAGGCCCTGCTGCTGGGCGAGCCGGACCTGTTCTTCACGGCACCCGGCTACGACGGCTGGCCGCTGGTGATGCTCCGGCTGGAAGCGGTCGACGTCGGCCGGTTGGCCGAGCTTGTCACCGACGCCTGGCGGATGCGGGCCCCGGACTCGCTCGCCGCCGACCTCGGCGACCCCAGTGGAACGGCCAGCTAGCCGGGCGCTTCGCCTCCGGCCGCTGCGGACCGGCGACGAGGCGGCGTTCCGGGCCGGCCACGAGGCGATGACCGCGGACGGGTTCACGTTCGGCCTCGGCCTCGAGCCGGGGATGCCGTGGGGCGCATACCTCAAAGCCCTGGCCGACGGGCAGGCCGGCGTCGGCCTGCCCGCGGGCTGGGTTCCCGGCACGTTCCTCGTCGCGGACGTCGCTGGGGAAATCGTGGGCCGGACGTCCATCCGCCACGGGCTCACCGGCTTCCTGGAACGCGAAGGCGGCCACATCGGCTACGGCGTCCTTCCCGGGCACCGGCGGCGCGGCTACGCCACCGAGATCCTCCGGCAGAGCCTGATCATCGCCAGGGCCATCGGAATCGACAGGGTGCTGGTGACGTGCGACGACAGCAATGCCGGCTCCATCGCGGTCATCGAGGCGTGCGGCGGCCGCCTCGAGAACGTCGTCGACAGCATCGCAGCGGGAACCCGGATCCGCCGGTACTGGATCGACTGAATACCGGGCGGCCTGCCGGCGGCCTCGGCGACTGCGGGGTGTTACCGCCCTCCGGCGGCGATGTCAGCCGTGCACCCGGCGGGGCTGGCCGGTCCATTCTTTTTCTCGCAGCATGTATTTCTGGATCTTTCCCGTCGAGGTTTTCGGCAGCGTCACCGTGATGTCGATGTCACGGGGTGCCTTGTAGCCGGCGATTCTGGTGCGTACGTGCGCGATCAGGTCGGCCGGCGTCGCGCCGGTGCCGGGGCGCAGCACCACGAACGCTTTGGGGCGTTCGCCCCACCTTTCGTCGGGCACCCCGATGACCGCGGCCTCGAGAACGCAGGGGTGACTCATCAGCGCCTGCTCGACCTCGATCGTGGAGATGTTTTCCCCGCCAGAGATGACGATGTCCTTGGCGCGGTCGCGCAGTTCGATATACCCGTCGGGGTGCATGACGCCGAGATCACCGCTGTGGAACCAGCCGCCGTGGAACGCCTCAGCGGTTGCCTTCGGATCGAGGTAGTAGCCCGCCATGACGGTGTTGCCGCGCATGACGATCTCGCCCATCGCCTGGCCGTCGGCGGGAACGTCAGCCATCTCGTCGTCCACCACACGAAGGCCGTCTGTCTGGATCATGCCGACGCCCTGGCGAGCCTGAAGCGCGGCGCGCTGGTCAGCGGGAAGCCCGGCCCATTGCGGCTGAGGCTGGCAGACGGTGAACGGGCCGTAGGTCTCGGTCAGCCCGTAGACGTGCACGACCTCGAACCCCATGCGCCCCATCTCCGCGATCGTGGTGGGGCTGGGTGGCGCGCCGGCGGTGGTAATGGTGACCGGGCGGGTCAGCTGCCCGGCCAGGCTCGCGGTCAGGATCGTGCTGACGACGGTCGGTGCCGCGTTGAGGTGGGTGACATCGTGCTCGCGCAGCTGCTGCCAGATCGCGTCGCCGCGCACATCGCGCAGGCACACGTGCGTGCCGCCGATCGCGGTCAGTGCCCACGGGGTGCACCAGCCGTTGCAGTGGAACATCGGCAGTGTCCACAGGTAGACGCTGTTCTCGTCGTGCCGGGAGTGGACGATTTGCGCGAGCGAGTTCAGGTAGGCGCCCCGGTGAGTGTAGATCACGCCCTTGGGCAGGCCCGTGGTGCCGGAGGTGTAGTTGATCGCGATGGGAGCGAGCTCGTCCTCGACCGACCAGGGCAGCGGGTCCCCTGCCTGCTGGGCGAGAAACTCGGGGTAGCCGACCAGCCGCGGCCCGGGCGCTGGATCCGCCGGCGCCGGGCCCGCGGCGGCGGACCCCGCCTCGGCGTCCGCGACGGCCACCAGCCGAGCCACCGTGCCGACGCCGGCCGCGGCGGCCGCGGCCGTTGGCAGCAGCGCGGCATCAGCCACGATGATCTTTGCCCCCGAGTGGCGCAGAATGTGTGACACCTCGTGTGCGGTCAGCCGGGTGTTGATGGCGACGAGCACCCCGCCGGCTAACGGCACCGCGAAGTGGCCGATGAGCATCTCGGGAAGATTCGGCATCAGGTAGGCGACCCGGTCGCCTGGTTCCACGCCGCTGGCACGCAGCGCACTCGCCACCCGGGCGACCTCGGCCGCGAACTCGGCGTAGGTGAGGCGCCGGCGGCCGTAGATCACCGCGACCTTGCGTGGCCACACGCGGGCCGATCGCTCTAGGAACGACAGCGGTGTCAGCGCCGTGTATGAAACTGAGCTCATGCTGGCCTCCAACGGATCACTGGTAGACGTACGTGCCCGGGGCAGCGCCGGCCGGCGGGTACTGGCGGTTGCCGAGTGTTGCGGGCGCCTGCCGCTCCGGACCGGAGCGGGCGGTCAGCCATTCGATCCAGGGCCGCCACCACGAGCCCTTCTGCACGGCAGCGGCCGAGAGCCACTCGTCGGGATCGGTTGGGGTGGGCGGCCCGTACCAGCGGTCGTAGCGCGTGCTTTCCGGCGGGTAGACGACCGACTGGATGTGGCCGGAGCGAATGAGGGTCATCTGCTTGTCGCTGCCGCCAACCAGGTGGGCGGTGTCGTAGCAGGCCCGCCATGCGGTGATGTGGTCGGTGTAGCCGCCGACGTGGTAGCTGTCGCAGTCGACCTTGCTGAAGTCGGTCTTCACGCCCAGCAGAACCGGGCCGTCGCCGTCCCATCCGTCCATGGCCAGCCTCGTGGACTCGAGCGCGAACCTGGCCGTGGTTCGTGTGGCATCGTCGTTCCAGGACAGGACGTCGAACGCGGCTGGGGACTCTCCCATAAGCCACCCGCTGACCAGGTAGTTGTACACCAGGTCGTTCGGCCGCAGCATGGCGAACAGGCTGCGCAGCACGGTTCCCGGAATGATCTGCCCGGCCGCGGCGGCCCGTTCGAGCGCGGCCCGCGCCTGGCAGGTGTCGAGCATGCCCACGACGTTGGCCTTCTCGCCGGTCAGCATCGTCACGACGAAGGTGGCTGAGCCGGCTGACTCGTCGCCGATGGCGGCGTAGTGCGCGAGCACGCACGAGAGCGTGATGCCGCCGGCGCACAGCCCGAGCAGGTTTACCTTGTCGCTGCGCGCGATCTTCTTGACCACCTCGTTCGCTCGCTCCTCGGCGGCCAGGTAGTCGTCAAGGCCCCAGGCTCCGTGACCGAGCCGGGAGTCTGGGTTCCGCCAGGCGATCATGAACACCTTGATGCCCTGGCTGACGGCGAACTCGGCGAGCGACCGCCCGGGCGACAGATCCAGGATGTAGTGCCGGTTGATCTGCGGCGGAATCATGAGCAGCGGAACGGCGCGGACGCGGGGCGTGGTCGGCGTGTACTGCAGCAGCTCGAACATCTCCTCGCGGTAGACCACGGCACCCGGGGTGCAGGCGAGGCTGCGGCCAACGACGAATTGCTCGTGGTCCGCCGTGGCCGGCATCCCGCCGCCCGCCAGATCGCGCAGCATGTTCTGGGCGCCGCGCACCAGTGATATGCCGCCGGTCTCGACGGCCTTCCGCAGCGCAGCGGGGTTCGTGCCCAGATAGTTGGTCGGAGACAGCGCCGCGGTGATGACGTCGCCCGCGAACCGGGCACGCGCCCGCGTCTGCCAGGAGCCGTCCACGGACGCCTGCATCCGGTCCATCCACATCTCGAACAGCCGGTAGGACTGACCCACGATGCGGAAGTAGGGAATGGTTCGCCAGGCCGGGTCGGTGAAGCGCTGGTCGCGCTCGTCGAACGAGATATCCGACAGGCCGAGCGCGATCTTGGCCAGTTCCTCGGCCAGCCAGGGCATTTCGCGCGAGACCGCGGCCGGATCGACCAGATCGGCCACCGTGGCGAGCATGTCCAGGGGCAGCAGGTCGGCCGCTGCTTCGGCGGCTGCTTCGGCGGCGTCGGCCGCGACAGCGAGGTCGTCTGCCGTTTCGGTGTCTGTGTCCATGACCTCTCCAGGGTCCGAGGCAGACGTAACGCTGGGTCTGCCGTTCATAACCCCACCGTTACAACCGGTTCCGGGCCGGTCTAGGCCCCATGTCCCCATATAAGTAGGACGTTTGCCCTTAATGCCGAGGCCGTACGCCCCGTCACCGCACGGTTGCGCCGCCGTAACGTCCGATCTGACGTGGCTTTGTCCAACCAGCCGGCTGTTCCGTCGTGATCCTTCGGCGGACGGCGGGACACCGTTGCACCATCGCGGCACATCATCGCGGGACAGCTGAGCAGACAGGAGCGAACGCGATGACAACCACGACCGAACTGCAGCCAAGCAGGACACTCCCGCTTGCGGGGAAGGTGGCCCTGGTCACCGGCGGAACCCGCGGCATCGGAGCCGCCATCAGCCACCGCCTCGCCGCCGACGGCGCGCACGTCGCCGCGGGGTACTGGCGGCATCATGAGCCGGCCGAAGAGTTCATGGCCAGCATGACCGAGCAGTATCCAGGCACGATCAGCGTCCACCACGGAAACATCGGCGAAGCGGAGGACTGCCGGCGCGTGGTGCACGAGGTCATCGAGCAGCACGGCCGCCTGGACGTGCTGGTCAACAACGCCGGTATCACCATCGACAAGACCGTGGCCAGGATGGGGGACGAGGACTGGCAGCGGGTGATCTCGATCAACCTGTCCGGTGCCTTCTTCCTGGCCCAGACGGCACTCGAGCACATGCTGGAGCGCGGCAACGGGAGGATCATCAGCATCTCCTCCGCCATCGGGGAGATCGGCAACATCGGGCAGGCCAACTACGCGGCGTCCAAGTCCGGGCTGTTCGGGCTGACCAAGACGCTGGCCAGGGAGGCCGTCTTCATGTTGCAGCGGTCCGGGAAGGCGACCGCAGAAGGCCCCGGGCTGACCGTCAACTGCGTGACGCCGGGATACGTCGCCACCGACATGCTGGCCAGCATCCCGGACAAGGTGATGGAGCGGATACGCGGCCAGATACCGGTGGGCCGGTTGGGCAGGCCGGAGGAGATCGCCCGCGTGGTCTCGTTCCTCGCGCAAGACGAGTCGTCGTACATCACCGGACAGATCTGGGCCGTCAACGGCGGCCTCGACATGTGAGAGGGGAAAGGCCATGGAAGACGTATTCGTCCTGTCCGCCGTGCGGACAGCGATCGGCAAGTACGGGGGCGGCCTGGCGTCCGTGCCGCCGTGTGATCTCGCCGCCAAGGTGCTGCGTGAGGCGGTCGGCCGGTCCGGCGTGGAGCCGGGCGCTGTGGGGCACGTGGTGTTCGGCAACGTGATCCACACCGAGGTCAGGGACATGTACCTCTCGCGGGTGGCGGCGCTGAACGGCGGCCTGAACCCGGAGACGCCCGCCCTTACCGTGAACCGGCTGTGCGGCAGCGGGATGCAGGCCATCATCGCCGCCGCCCAGGCGATCATGCTTGGCGACTGCGAGGTCGCGGTGGCAGGCGGCGCCGAGTCGATGAGCCGGGCCCCGTACTGGCTGCCCGCCCTGCGCTGGGGCCAGCGGATGGGCGACGGCGTCGCGATCGACCCCATGATCGGCGCGCTGACCGACCCATTCGACGCCTGCCATATGGGTGTGACGGCGGAGAACGTGGCCGCCGAGTATCACGTGTCCCGGGCCGACCAGGATGCGTTGGCCGCCGAGAGCCACCGCCGGGCCGCGGCCGCGGCTGCGGCGGGGTATTTCAAGGAGCAGATCCTTCCGGTGGAGATCCCGGGCAAGAAGGGCAGCACGGTCGTGGACGTCGACGAGCACGTGCGGGCCAGCGTCAGCATCGACGACATGGCCAGACTGCGGCCCGCGTTCGCCAAGGACGGCACGGTCACCGCGGGCAACGCGTCGGGCATCAACGACGCCGCCGCGGCCTTGGTGCTCGCGTCTGGGTCGTTCGTCACCAGCAGCGGCCTCACGCCCCTGGGCAGGCTGGTCGGATATGCCCACGCCGGGGTCGAGCCGCGGATCATGGGCATGGGCCCGGTCCCGGCCACCCGCAGGGTGCTCGACCGCACCGGCAGGAAGCTCGACGAGATCGACGTGTTCGAGGTCAACGAGGCCTTCGCTGCACAGGCGCTGGCGGTGGCCAGGGAACTGGACCTGCCTCCGGAGCGCACGAACCCGAATGGCAGCGGCATCTCCCTGGGTCACCCCGTCGGAGCCACCGGGGCCATCCTGGCGGTCAAGTCGCTGTACGAGCTCGAGCGCACCGGCGGCCGCTACGCCCTGGCCACCATGTGCATCGGCGGCGGCCAGGGCATCGCCGCGATCTTCGAGCGCGTCTGACCCGGTCCTCGCCGGTCACGGCAGCACGACCTGTCCTTTGCCGACGACAGTGACGCCGCCGCCGGACACGACCAGGCCGCGAGCCCGGTCGTGCCCTTTGTCCACTCCGACGGCGGCGCCCTCGGCGATGACGACGTTCTTGTCCAGGATCGCGTTCTGGACGACGGCGTGGCGCCGGACCCGGGAGTTGTGCATTATCACGG
>Ga0335073_10014305_pt1 | contig 11114 bp, 8 predicted proteins | sample Lox_Sample_22_FD_207093 | JGI IMG/M metagenome (GOLD analysis project Ga0335073, IMG submission 207093) | Soil microbial communities from Loxahatchee National Wildlife Refuge, Florida, United States - Lox_Sample_2.2 | ecosystem: Environmental > Terrestrial > Soil > Wetlands | place: USA: Florida... | reverse complement strand
GTTTCAGGAAGTTTTCGATGTCAGCTTCGATGACCAGGGCCGCCGGGTCAAAAATGTTGTCTTCGCTCCCCTGCCCACGCTGGTGCGCCTGGGCATGACCCGTGAGGACTATGACGACCTGGAAAATGGCTTCCCCATGGTGCTCACCAGCGACGATATCAGCCAGTACAGCGTACTTTACGCCGGGCAGCAGCAGGAGGACGAGCTGCACTGCTACGTCTTTGACATTGCGCCCAAACAAATCGAGAAGAACAAGCGCTACTTCCAGGGACGCATCTGGGTGGACGACCACGACTTCCAGATCGTCAAGACTTACGGCCAGATGGTGCCCGAAACCCGGGCCAAGAAAGGCCGGGGTAACGAAAACCTGTTTCCCAAGTTCACCACCTGGCGACAGCAGATCGACGACAAATATTGGTTCCCCGTCTACACTCGTGCCGATGATACGCTGCACTTTTCTACCCAGGATGTGAAGATTCGGGAAATCGTGAAATACGAAAACTACAAGCGGTTCGGGGCGAACGTGAAGATCACTTACGACGGAAAAGAAGTGCAGAAGGGCACCGACCCGAACGCCAAACCTCAGCCTCCGCAAAAATAACGCTACCTGCACATCGGCCTACCCAACGGGCAGAAGAGCGAGATCGTCCTTCCGGGAACCCGCCGTCTGTGCGCAGAATCACTGCCGCCAAAATTGATGGAAGAGTATCCTGTCGCAGGCGGGCAGGAAGGTCATCATGAAATTCCATTCCAGGTTAGTTCCGGTAATCCTCTCGTCGTTTTTGATCGTGGTGCAGTCTTCTGCCGGTGAGTTGAAGATCCTGACCAATCATCTGGGATATGAAACCAGAGGCCCGAAGCATGCCGTGATTCTCGGCAAGGCAAGTGACACCATCTCGATTTGCAGCCTCAGGGACGACGACGCCGATCAAGCTGTTCTCGTCATCACGCCGAAAGCCACCGGTCCCATCAAGAAATGGAGAGACTGGTACTTCTGGACTCTCGACTTCGACTCTTTTGCCACCGAAGGCAAGTATTATCTGGAGTGTCCTACGAAGTCGGCGACCATCCGATCGTTTCCGTTTCTGGTGCAGGACGATTTGCTCGAGCGCAATACCATTTCCGATGTCATCTACTACTTCAAGGAGGAGCGCAGCTCCGGCGAGATGGATAAGGCCGACGCTCACCTGCACTTTGAGGGCAAGAAAGCCGGCACGATTGACGCGCATGGTGGATGGTGGGATGCGACCGGCGACTACGGCAAACACTTCTCCCATCTTTCTTTTTCGAGTTACTTCAACCCGCAGCAGATTCCGCTGGTCGTCTATAGTTCGCTCAAGAGCTATGAGCAGCAGAATCGCCGCGGCCTGCAAGGGTTTGCCCGATACGAGCCGCATCTGCTCGATGAAGCCATGTTCGGCGCGGACTATCTGGTACGGATGAAAGTTCCAGACGGATCTTTCTATCGTTCGGTATCGACGGGCAGCGTGAAGCAACTTCCCGAGGAACGCAAAATTGCTGGCGAGATGAAACGCTTTGGCATTGAAGGGGCTCCCGGCCAGGGCGCTAAAGGAATGGTCGAGCGCGCTGACACTGACCTGGAATATGAGGTCAGCTATCGCTCCGGCGGGGGAATCGCGATTGCCGCGCTGGCCATGGCAGCCGCCTATCCTGTATCCGGACAGTTTCGGAGTTCGGACTACCTGAAGGCGGCCGAAAACGCATTCGACTTCCTGGAGACAAACAATCTCAAACTCATCAACGACGGCAAGGAAAATATCGTTGACGACTACTGCGCACTTGCCGCCGCAACCGAACTTTACCGCACAACTCACATCGAAAAGTACAAGCAAGCCGCCGACCGCCGCGCCCGGAGCCTGATGTCTCGCCAGATCAGCGCAGGCGGCTATCACAACTACTGGCGGGCGGACGAGGCCCAACGTCCGTTCTTTCATGCCTCCGACGGCGGGTTCCCCACGGTCAGCCTGCTCTACTATTCGGAGATCGCTAATCCGCAGACGAAACCACAGGTGCTCGACACTGTCAGGAAATCTCTGGAATTTGAACTCGCGATCACTTCTGAGGTGAACAATCCCTTCGGTTACAGCCGCGAATATGTACAGGATAAGACGGGATCGCGCCGCACCAGCTTTTTCTTTCCCCACAATAACGACGCAGCTCCATGGTGGCAGGGTGAGAACGCGAGGCTGGCTTCGGTGGCGACTGCAGCGCGGCTCGCGGAACTCGCTTTCCCCGAGGACGCAGCCTTTCGCAGTCAACTGGAGACTTTCGCCACCAGCCAGCTGAACTGGATTCTGGGATTGAATCCGTTCGATTCAACTATGTTGAACGGCGTCGGTCGCAACAATCCTGCTTATATGTATTTCGATTCCTGGGAATTCACCAACGCTCCGGGTGGAATCTCGAACGGGATCACCAGCGGGTTCCATGACGAGGAGGACATTGACTACCTGCTGCCCTACCGGCAAACCGGAGCTGATAATGATTGGCGCTGGGGAGAACAATGGCTGCCGCATGCGGCCTGGTACCTTCTGGCGGCATCAACTGGCCCTGCGAGCCGCTAAACAAGCGAGGATGCTCGCGCTACGGCTCGTGCAGGCCCATTGAGTGCCGATCGCTGCCGGCTCAGTAGAAGAGATACTTCCGCCACTTGTCGTCGGAGCGGCCCATCAGGCGCATGATGTGACGGCTGGTGTGCAGGTTGAAAGCACGCGGCTCGCGCATCAGCTTCATGCCGGCCTCAACCGGAAACTGGTTTCCCTTTTGCCGGTTGCAGGGATGGCAGCAGGCCACAAGGTTCTCCCAAGTGGATGCGCCTCCGCGAGATCGCGGTATAACGTGATCGAGCGTCAGCTCTCCCGAGGGCATCAGCTGGCCGCAGTATTGGCAGGTGTTGCGATCGCGCAGCAGGATGTTCTTGCGGGAGAGCGCCCGCGTCTGGTGCGGAATGCGGCGGTATTCGAGCAAGCGAATCACCGAAGGCAGCCGGATGGCCAGGCGGGCCGCGTGCAGAAAATGGCCGTTTTCTTCTTCCGTCATGGCTACGCCCTTGAGCACCAGCACAATGGCACGGCGCGCGGCACATACATTGATGGGCTCGTAGGACGCATTCAGCACGAGGACCGGCGCATGCAGCACATGGCCGTCGCCGTCCTGGTGGACCTCCACCATTCCAGCCAGCGGCACCGTTCCGCGGCTCACGATCGAATTGTGCCACTTGCCTGACATAAATTCCAGCCGCCGATCTCTCAAGCTTTGCGACCCAAGGGACGGGACGTCCGTTCCTACGTGTTCGAAGTTATCCTCCGTGCGCTGCCAGCGCCACTTCATCCTCCACATCTGCCGGAGGCATGATGTGCTGGGCTTCGGCTTTCAGCGTCCGCGCCACCGTGGCGACGTATACCTTCGATGCGCCGGCGCGCCGCAACACGCGTGCACATTCGGAAACTGTGGTACCGGTGGTGAAGACATCATCCACCAGTAAAACCTCGCGCCCGGCGATTTCCTCTCGCCTCGCCACCGCGAAAGCGCCCCGCATATTTTCCCGGCGCAGGTGGCGGGACAATCCAATCTGCGATTGCGTTTCACGAGTTCGCTGCAGCACCGAACAACTCAGCCGCAAATCTGTCCCCGGTAGAAACTTCAAGGCTGATCGCGCGATCAACTCCGCCTGATTGAAACTGCGTTGGCGGTACTTCCGCGCGTGCAAAGGTACTGGCATCACCAGGGTTGGCAGATCCGCAAAAAGCGGTTGCAGATCAGAAATGGCCTCCGCCAGCATGCGGCCTAAGACGCTGGCCGCCGGGCGCACCTGATCATATTTCAGCAGATGGATGAGCTCACGCAATCCGCCCTCATAGCTGCCATACGCCGCAGCCTTCACAAACGGAGGTTCCAACCGCCGGCACAGGCCACAGAGGGCATCGCCGGTTCCCGCCAGCAATCGATACGGTCCATCCAGCCGTTCCCCGCACACCGAACATAACGCACCGGCCACCGGCCGCATGGCGTATATGCACTCGTCACAGACCGGAAGCCGCGAGATGTTGCGCAGGGGATTTCCGCAGAGACGGCAGTCATCAGGGAAAAGCGTGGCAAAAAGTGCGGTGGCGAGACCGTTGACTCCGGAGGCTAAAGCAGAAAATAAAGACCCTTCCCGCGTGATTGCCGTGGTCCCGGTGGCCCGAGTTGGGGTCCCACTACTGCTGAAGACGATCCTCCCTCGCCCAGTCGCGGTTGCAGGGGCGTCCAGCTGGACGAATCCTCTTCAGTATAACGAGGCATGATTCCCCGCGCAATGCGGGCACTGTTACGGTAGTGTCACAATGGCAGCCGCGAACTGAGTTTTTCGCGCCGGCTTATCTTCGTGGCCTTTGTAGGCTGTTGGCCGTGCTTCGCGGTAGAAGTTTTGATTTGGGCAGGTAAAAAGCTCGAACCGCAAAGTTTTCGCAAAGGAGGACATTCGTATTCTTCGGACTTTGCTGACCCAGCAGCCAACTTGTCAGCCCCCTGGCGTGCTACCGTGCGCCGTTCTTGATGTATCCTTAACCGCGCCGCCTATGCGAGGATGTCAGCTATGAGCCCCGACTCCACGGTTACAGAAGCTCCAAAGAAATTCCGCCCTTATGTGCCCGAGAACATGGAAATGCGGGAGTTTACCTTCCGCGCCGTTTTGCTTGGCATGTTGATGACCGGAATTCTGGGAGCGGCCAATGCTTATCTCGGATTAAAGGCCGGCATGACCATCGCGGCGACCTATCCGGCGGCGGTCATCGGCATGTCGATCCTGCGGCTGATGAAGGGATCGCTGCTCGAAGAAAACATCGCGCGAACCGTTGGGGCGATCGGCGAGTCGGTCGCGGCGGGCGCGGTATTCACCATTCCGGCCTTTGTGCTCGCGGGGCTGTGGCCGAGCCTCGGCATGGAACGGTACTGGCAGTCCGTGGTCCTGATGGTCATCGGCGGATTGCTGGGCATCCTCTTCGTTACGCTTTTGCGACGCGTGATGGTGGAAGATCCGGAGCTTCCCTTCCCCGAGTCGGTGGCCGCGTCGGAAATTCATAAGGCCGGACAGCAAGGCTCAAAAGCCGCCAAAATTCTCTTCGCCAATATGGGTTTCGGCGGCTTGATGTACTTCCTCTCCCAGATCAATCTTTTCTGGTACACCAGGAACATTCTGATCGATATTCCGAAGATGGCGAGCGGCTTACGACTGGGCCGCAGCGCTACTTCACCGGTTCTGGCAACCGGTGGAATGACGCAATTCACCTCGCCTGCAGTCAGCCCCGCCTATCTGGGTGTCGGCTACATCATCGGACCGAGGCTGGCCTCACTGAATTTTGCCGGAGGTGTGGTGGCCTGGGGCCTACTGGTTCCACTTCTCGTCTATTTCCTGGGCCCGAATCTGCCTGCGATGCCGCCTGGTGCGAGCCCGGCCGTTTATTGGGGAGGCATCGCCTTCAGCGTGTGGTATTCGATCGTGCGCCCGATTGCGGTGGGCGGCATGTTAGTAGGCGCCGGCTTCACGCTCTTCCGCATGCGCAAGCAGCTCATGGCCGGCATGAAGCGCGCGGTTTCTGACCTTAAGAAATCCGCCGAAGCATATCAGGCCACCAGCCGGGTAGACCGGGATCTGAACGCAAAAGTAGTTTTTACCGGCGTGGGGTTGGTATTTCTCGCCATGATCGGTCTCTACTACCACTTCATCGCCGGGGCGCACAATCTCTCCAGTGGCAAGGTAATAGCCGGTGCCATTGTGTCGGCCGCGGTCATGATCGTGCTCGGATTTTTCTTTGCCGCAGTTTCCGGAAATCTGGTGGGCATGATTGGATCGTCGAACAATCCGGTTTCCGGCCTCACCCTGTGCACGCTGGTAGTGGCAGCCCTGCTGATGGTGGCGCTGGGAGTTTCAGGCGTCGGTGGAGTAGCTGCGGTTTTGGGAGTCGCTGCCGTTGTGTGTGTTTCCTCGGCCGTAGCAGGCGAGATGCTGCAGGATTTGAAGGCCGGCCACATTCTGGGTGGCACGCCGGCCAAGATGCAGATCGGCGACATTTTCGGCACTATCGTGGCTTCGCTGGTTTTGTTCTTCCCGTTGATGATTCTCGACAAGGCTTACCATTTCGGCAGCGCGGCCTTGCCCGCCCCACAAGCCGGGCTCATGGCGATGCTGGCGCAAGGAATCGTCGGCGGAAATATGGCGTGGCCATTGGTGATCGTGGGCATCCTCATGGGCTTCGCCATGATCCTGGTGGAGGTGAAGAGTCCGATGCTCTTCTCCGTCGGCATGTACCTGCCGCTCGAAACCACTTCTGCGATCTTTGTGGGCGGAGTCATCCGCTGGTTTACCGACAAACTCCGCGACCGCCGCGGATATAACGATGCACAAAAGGCGCGTGTGGATAACGCCGGCGTTCTCACCGCTTCCGGCCTCATTGCCGGCGAGGCGCTGTGCGGTTTGGTAATTGCGGCAATCGTGGGCAGCAATCACCAACTCTGGCACATCGACGTCGGTGATTTTTCTTTCTCGGGGCTGATTGGGATGGCGGTGCTTATCTTCGTGATGATGAAAGTCCCGCTGGCCAACGCCGGCAGTCCGGACGAGCCCGCGCCTCCGACTGCAATTATGTGATGGCGGCCGAGCGGGCTTCCTTCGTGATACTTTGTGTCTTTTGTGGTTCAAGGTTTTGGCAGCCATCTCAAACAATGTTGCCGAAGTCTCCCGCCGGATCGCTGAAGCGGCGCGGCGTGTGGGTCGAGATCCCGCCGAAGTTTCGCTCATGGCCGTCACCAAGACCCACCCCGCCGAACGGATTCGAGAGGTGTACGCGGCTGGGGTTCGGCTCTTCGGCGAGAACCGGGTGCAAGAATTTGCCGGCAAGGAGGAATCTCTTCGCGATTTGCATGATGCTGAATGGCACATGATCGGGCATCTGCAGAGCAACAAAGCCGGTAAGGCGCCAGAGTTGTTCGCTGCCGTCGACTCAGTCGATTCACTGCGGCTGGCGCAGCGCTTGAACGCTTCGGCACATGCGCTACGCAAGAAGCTTTCGGTTTTGATTGAGATCAACGTCGGCGGAGAAGCGGCCAAAAGCGGCGTGGCTCCAGGGTCTGGCGAACTTGAGGCCATTCTTTGTGGCGCCGGGACTCTCGAGCATCTCCACTTTCGCGGGCTCATGACCGTGCCCCCGTTTACCGAAGATCCGCAGCAGGCACGGCCGTATTTTAGAGAGCTCCGCAAACTGCGCGATCAGATTGCCGCACGCAACCTGCCCGGAATCGGCGTGAATGTGTTGTCGATGGGTATGTCCCACGATTTTGAAGTCGCTATCGAAGAGGGATCAACCTGCGTGCGCGTGGGGACGGCGATCTTTGGCGAAAGGACCAAGATCTAACTCACCGCAGAGTCACAGAGGCACCGGGAAGACAAAAAGACCAGGTTGAGCATATTTCTGATGCCAGGCTTTCGTTATCTCTGTGTCTCTGTGGCTCTGTGGTGAATCCTTGCATGATTCCTGTTCACGAGACCGCAGCCGGCGTCACCTTCGCTGTAAAAGTTCAGCCTCGCGCCAGGAAGAATGCCATCACCGGTGAACTGGGAGATGCAGTCAAGCTGGCCTTGACCGCGCCTCCGCTCGATGGCCGGGCCAATCAGGCATGCATCGATTTCTTCGCAAAACTTTTGGATGTGCCCCGCTCTTCCGTTACCATAGCGTCCGGCGAAACCAGCCGGAAGAAAGTGATCCGTGTGGCCGGGGTATCGGCCGAAGTAATCAGAAAGAGACTGGAGAGGTAAACGCGGACAAGAGTGGCCGCGCTACACAGGACTGTTTGGGGACAACTTTTGACTTTCTCTGAGCGGCTAACAGAAATCCGCACCGGCTTCGAGCTTCCTTTCTGGGTTGCGAACCTCAGCGAGATCTTCGAGCGCCTTTCTTACTACGGCGCGTTCGCGTCGCTTGCCCTCTACCTGCAGGAAAAACTCGGCTTTTCCACCGAGCAGACCGGCACTCTGACGGGAATCTTCGGCGGGGCGGTGTGGTTTCTCACCATCTTTGGGGGAGCGGTCGCCGACAGACTGGGCTTCCGGCGCGCCCTGGCGATGGCTTATTTCATTTTAGCCGCTGCATATTTCCTCATCGGCTCGATCGGCGCCTCCTGGCTGGCGCCGATCCGCAATGTGGTGCCGCTGAGCCTGTTTGTTGGATTCATTCTGATTCTTCCCGCGCTAGGCATTGCCATGGTCAAGCCCTGCGTGGTCGGGACAACCGCGCGGGCCTCTAAAGAGAACGTCCGCACCATCGGCTACTCGATTTACTACACGATGGTAAATATTGGCGGCGCCTCTGGGCCGCTGGTGGCTTCCTGGGCTCATCGCCATCTGGGCGTCGAGAATGTTTACCGGGTGGCCGCGCTGAGCGTTTTCGCCATGTTCTTCGTCGTCCTGTTATTTTTTCGCGAGCCCCACAAACCCGGAGAAGCGCCTCCGCCCTCGATCGCGACCGTGGCCCGCAATTTCTGCATCGTGCTGGGGAATTACCGCCTCGTCCTGCCCGTATTCACAATTGCGGCTGTGCTGCGCGTTGCCTTATGGCTTCATCCCACATTCAGCGTTCCGTGGTGGATTTGGGGTCTTCTGCTTGTGTTGATGCTGAGCGGCATCAGCCGCTTCATGTGGTTTCTGGTTCTGTTCACCGGTTACTGGATTGTCTTCTGGCAGCAGTACATCAGCCTGCCCGGATACATTCACAAGTACATCAGCGCCGATGCCGACGTTGAGAGGATTCTGGTCACCGACGGGCTGACCGTGATCTGCCTCACTCTGGCGGTGAATTACGTAATGCGAAAGCTGCCTAAGTTTCAGGCCGTCATTCTGGGGACCGTGATCACTTCGGGTGCGTGGGTGATCCTCGCGTTGCGGCCTACGGTCTGGGCTGCGGTGCTGTCGATCTTTGTGCTGGCGTTAGGCGAGATCACGCAGCAACCTCCTTACTACGATTACATCTCGCGCCTCGCGCCGCCGGGGCAACAGGGCACCTACATGGGATTCGCTTTTTTGCCGATCGGGATGGGCGGCCTTATCGGCGGCTGGTTCGGAGGACAGCTCATGCATCATTTCGGCGAAGTCACCCATCAACCCGAGCGGATCTGGTGGGTCGTATCCGGTGTCGGTCTGGGCACTGCAGTGTTGCTGTGGATTTACGATAAAACAGTGGGCAGTGGCTAGAGATCAGTCTCCGGAAGAACAGAGAGATTACTGAACGCTGATTTCTTCCAGCATGCGAAAAGTCACTCCCGCTTCCGTCGCTGCCAAAATCCGCAGAGCCTTGAAAGACGGCGGCTCGTCCGAGCACGCGGCCGGCGTGCAATGGTTTTTCAAGGAGGAAATCCGATCGCACGGCTGGTACACGGGCGCGCTGCGCGAGGCCGCTGTCCGGTTGCGTAGGGAGATTCTGAAAGAACGAGGGATGGCTTTTCTCTTGCTGGTTGCGGACGAGCTTTTCTCTGGCCCGATTCTCGACGAGAGAAACGTCGCTGTCTTCTTCCTGGAGAAACTGACCGACGGCTTTGGCAATGCTGAGTTTCGCTTGTTTGAAACCTGGCTGCCCCGAATCATCAGCTGGGCCGATCACGATGGGCTGGTGCATTACCTGATCGCGCCCATGGTGGCCGCGAAACCGGCGCGGGTGAAGAACGTCTTTCGCTGGGCGAAGTCGAAAGACCGCTGGCACCGGCGCGCGGCCTGCGTGGCCTTGATTCAGGGAACCCGCCGCCGCATGTTCTTCCCGGAAATTCAGCGCCTGTCTAATCTTTTGCTTTCTGACCAGGACGACATGGTACAGAAGGGGCTGGGCTGGCTCCTGCGCGAGACGGCGAAATTTGATGCCAAGCGGACAGTGCCGTTTCTCATGAGCATTCGGAAGCGGGCGCCGCGACTGGTGCTACGGACGGCGTGCGAGACGTTGCCGGCGGGTATCAGGAAGAAGGTTTTGGCGTTCAAGTGACCAGCAGCTACCGCCGATGGTATCGTTGGGCGGAGCGCTAAGTTACACCACGGCATATCAGATGGCTCCGGCGACGGAGCCATTTTCTATTTCAGACTGAACAATTGCAAACGCGGGCAGACGAGGACGTCTGCCCCTAAGCGAGCTATACTCAGCGCTCCTCGATTCGCCCAAATCGCCCCACTTGTTTAGAATAGGGTTTTGCCCATGAATCTCTCTGCCATCCAGTCGGCTTTGCGCGAGCGCAACATCGATGCCTGGCTCTTTTACGATCATCATCACCGCGATCCGATCGCTTATCGCGTGCTCGGTCTCTCCCCATCGCTCATGGTCACGCGCCGCTGGTATTACGCCATTCCGGCGCAGGGCGAGCCGATCAAACTGGTTCATAAGATTGAATCCGGCCATCTCGATTCGTTGCCGGGGAGAAAACTGCAGTATGCCGGCTGGCAGGAGCTTTTCGATCAGATCAAAGTTTTGCTCGCCGGGTTTCGCGATATCGCCATGCAGTATTCGCCGAACAACCTGGTGTTTACCGTGTCCATGGTCGACGGCGGCACGCTGGAGATGATTCGCGGCCTGGGCAAGAACGTGGTCAGTTCGGCGGATTTAGTGGCGCAATTCGAGGCCACCTGGACTGAGGAGCAGATCAAGAGCCACTTCGCAGCCCGCGATGCCGTGGACCGCATCGTCGCCGCAGCGTTCCAGGAGATCGGTGGGCGAGCGCGCAACGGCGGCACCAACGAATACCTCGTGCAGCAATGGTTCATGGAGGCATTCCAGAGGGAGAGCCTGGTAACCGACGAGCCGCCCATCGTGGGTGTGAATTGCAACAGCGGAAACCCGCACTACGAGCCGCACCCTCAAGGCTCGGCGCCCATTCGCGAGGGGGATTTTGTGCTGCTCGACGTGTGGGCCAAACAAAACACGCCAGCCGCCGTTTACTACGACATCACCTGGACGGGCTTCGTCGGCAAAGCGCCGTCGGAGCGCATGCGCGAAGTCTTCACTGTGGTGAGGGACGCCCGCGATGCCGGCATCAAGACGGTGCAAGAGGCGGTTGCCGCGGGCCAGGCGATCGCTGGCTGGCAG
>Ga0335073_10014303_pt1 | contig 11115 bp, 12 predicted proteins | sample Lox_Sample_22_FD_207093 | JGI IMG/M metagenome (GOLD analysis project Ga0335073, IMG submission 207093) | Soil microbial communities from Loxahatchee National Wildlife Refuge, Florida, United States - Lox_Sample_2.2 | ecosystem: Environmental > Terrestrial > Soil > Wetlands | place: USA... | reverse complement strand
TCGCCGGTGCGAGGATCACCAGGTTCGCGCCGAGCCACTCATCGGGCTTGGCGAGCAGCCGCTCCAGCAGCCGCGCGGAGGGCTGCCCGGCCTGCGCACGGTGACGGATGCGGTAGCGGTTGACCGACAGCATCGCCGCTTCCGCCCCGGAGGAGAAGGCCGCGACGATGAGCAGCGCGAAGAGCGCGAGCTGTGGCACTGGGGTCGAGAGGAGGTTCAAGGAGGCTCTCCCGCATGAAGCCAACCGCAGTAGCATAGCGCGCGGGAATCGGGGATCCTGACCGCATGTTCGACCAGCTCACCGCGCGCCTCACGGCAACCCTCGAGGGCCTGCGCGGCCGCGGCCGCATCACCGAGGACAACATCACGCAGGCGCTGCGCGCTACGCGCGTGGCGCTGCTCGAGGCCGACGTGGCGCTGCCGGTGGTGAAGTCCTTCATCGACTCCGTCAGAGCCAAGGCGCTCGGCGCCGAGGTCGCCGCGAGCCTCACTCCGGGCCAGGCCTTCATCGGCATCCTGCATGCGGAGCTCATCGCCCTGATGGGTGGCGGCGCTGCCGGCTTCAGCCTGCGCGCGCAGCCGCCGGTCGTGGTGGTGCTCGCGGGGCTGCAGGGCGCCGGCAAGACCACGACCGCCGCCAAGCTCGCGCGGCGCCTCATCGAGAGCGAGCGCAAGCGGGTACTGCTGGTCAGCACCGACGTGCGCCGCCCCGCGGCGATGCTGCAGCTCGAGCGCCTCGCCGCGCAGGTGCACGCCGAGTACTTCTCCCCTGAGCCGGGTGCGGCGCCCGAGGCCATCGCGGTCGCCGCCCTCGCGCACGCGCGCAACGGGGTCTTCGACGTCCTGATCGTCGATACCGCCGGGCGGCTGCACGTCGATGCGGAGCTGATGGAGGAGGTCCGGCGGATCGACGCCGCGGTGGGCTCTGCCGAGCGGCTCTTCGTGGTCGATGCCATGGCGGGCCAGGACGCGGTCAATGCCGCGCGTGCCTTCGGAGCCGCGCTCGATCTCACCGGCATCATCCTCACCAAGGCCGACGGCGATGCGCGCGGCGGGGCGGCGCTGTCCGTACGGCAGGTCACGGGCAAGCCGCTCGTATTCCTCGGGGTGGGGGAGAAGACCGAGGCGCTCGAGCCCTTCGATCCGGCGCGCATGGCCTCGCGGATCCTCGGCATGGGCGATGTGGTCAGCCTGGTCGAGCAGGTGCACGCCCAGGTCGATGGCGAGCAGGCCGCCCGGCTCGCCCGCAAGGTGGTCAAGGGCCAGGGCTTCAACCTGCTCGACCTGCGGGGGCAGCTCGAGCAGCTGCAGAAGATGGGCGGGGTTGGGGCGCTCATCGACAAGCTGCCGGGGGCGGTCGTGAAAAAGGGCGCCGTCTCGGCCGAGCAGGGGGACAGGGACCTGCGCCGTCAGATCGCGATCATCAATTCCATGACCCCCCGGGAGCGGCGCAATCCGGGGATCATCGACGGCTCGCGGCGGCGGCGCATCGCCAGCGGGTCCGGGGTGCAGGTACAGGATGTGAACCGCCTGCTCAAGCAGTTCCAGGAGATGCAGCGCGTCATGAAGAGCATGAAGGGCGGGAAGCTCAAGAGGCTCATGGGCGCCTTCAAAGGGGGGGTTCCCCCGGGGTTTCCCGGGCGCTAGCGGATTCCCGGGAAAAACTGGCGCAGAAACGCCCGGTTGCGTAGAATCCGCGCTCTTTTTTGGGCGGCCCCTTCCGGATGAAGGCGGCCTCATGCCCGCTTTGAACGAGAGCGATACGACCATGGTTACCATTCGCCTGACGCGCCGCGGGGCACGCAACCAGCCCTTCTATCACGTCGTCGTGACCGACAGCCGCAAGCGCCAGGGCGGCCCGAGCCTCGAGCACGTCGGATACTTCAACCCGATCGCCCGCCGCGGGGAGACGAAGCTCAAGCTCGATCTCCCGCGCATCGATTATTGGGTGGGGAAGGGGGCGCTGCCCTCCGACCGCGTGCGGACGCTGGTGTCGTCCTATCGCAAACAGGCCACGGCCTGAAGTCTTGAGGTAGGCACCTCGTCCGCGAGCGTGCCGCAGGCGCCCCCATGGCCTGGATCGAGCTTGGCCGGCTGGGCGCCCCGTACGGTATCAGGGGCTGGGTACACGTCGATTCGTATACCGACCCGCCCGAGGGCGTGCTGAAGTACCGCGACTGGGGGCTGCGCCTCGCGAGCGGCGCGCGCATCACGCGCCGGGTGGCGGCGGGCAAGAGCCACGGGCGCGGCGTCGTTGCGCAGCTCGAGGGCAGCGGCAGCCGCGAGGACGCGGCGGCGCTCACCGGCGCGGTGATCGAGGTCGAGCGTGCGGCGCTGCCGCCGGCAGGCGAGCGCGAGTACTACCGCGCCGACCTCGTCGGTCTCGCGGTGCGCAATCTCGAGGGCGCCGCGCTCGGTACGGTGAGTCACTTCGTGGACGCGCCGGCCGGCGTGGTGATGGTGACGCGGGAGGCCGACGGCCGCGAGCACTGGGTGCTCGCCTCACCGCGGCACCTGCGTACGGTCGACCTCGCGGCGCGGCTGATCGTGGTGGACTGGGCCGCGGAATGAAGATCGAAGTCGTCACGCTGTTTCCGCGCATGATCGCGGGGGCACTGGAGTACGGAGTCCTGGGGCGCGCCATCGAGCGCGGCCTGCTCTCCGTCGGGACCGAGGACCCGCGCGCGCACACGCACGATGTGCACCGCACGGTGGACGACCGCCCCTACGGCGGCGGCCCGGGTATGGTGATGAAGGCGGAACCGCTGCTGGCAGCGATCCGCGCGGCGCAGACGCGGCTTCCGGCAGGGAGCGTGCGGATCTGCCTCTCGGCGCAGGGCGAGCCCTTCACCGGGAGTACGGCCAGGACGCTGGCAGCACTGCCCGGCATGCTGCTGGTCGCCGGACGGTACGAGGGGATCGACGAGCGTGTCATCGCGCTCGGCATCGATCGCGAGCTGTCGGTGGGCGATTACGTGGTGTCCGGCGGGGAGCTGCCGGCCCTGACCGTCATCGACGCGGTGGCGCGTCTGCTGCCGGGGGCGCTGGGCGATGAGCGCTCGAGCGAGCAGGATTCGTTCGAGCAGGGGTTGCTCGACTGGCCGCACTACACGCGGCCGGAAGTGTTCGAGGGTCTTGCGGTCCCACCGGTGCTATTGTCGGGGGACCACGCAGGGATCCGCCGCTGGCGCCTGCTGCGCGCCATCGAGCGGACGCGGGAGCGGCGGCCCGATCTGATCGCCGCGGCGACGCTCGCGCCCGAGGCGCAGCGCGCACTGAATGAGATGCTGGCCCACGAGGCGGCCGCAGAAGAGGATCGAGGTAAGTGACATGAACAAGATCATCCAGGACCTGGACAAACGGCGCATGACCCGAGAGATTCCGGACTTCAAGCCCGGTGATACGGTGGTCGTGCAGGTGAAGGTGGTCGAGGGCGACCGCGAGCGCGTGCAGGCGTACGAAGGAGTCGTCATCGCGCGCAGCAACCGCGGCCTCAACTCCTCGTTCACGGTGCGCAAGATCTCCCACGGCGAGGGCGTCGAGCGCACCTTCCAGACCTACAGCCCCGCGATCAGCGACATCGTGGTGAAGCGCCGCGGCAGCGTGCGCCGCGCCAAGCTGTATTACCTGCGCGACCTGGCAGGCAAGGCGGCGCGGATCGAGGAGAAGATCTGAAGTTGGGCGCCGGGGCGGGCTCGCCCGCCGCCCGCGCAGGAGCGGTGAGCCAGTGAGCGTGCGCTCGTTCTTTGCGGGCCTGTGGCGCGGCCTCGACGGCCTGCGCAAGGTCCTGCACCTGATCATGTTGCTGGTGATCTTCGGCACGCTGCTCGGCGTGCTGCTCTCGAGCACCAGCCACATCCCCGCGAAGGCGGCACTGGTGATCTCCCCCGACGGGGAGCTGGTCGAGCAGCTCTCGGGCGAGCCGGTCGCGCGCGCGCTCGAGGCCGCCCGCGGCGAAGGCCGCCACGAGACCCTGCTGTGGGACCTCACCGATGCGATCCGCGCGGCCGCCGCCGACCCGCGCATCCAGGCGCTGGCGCTCGAGTTCGACAAGTTCGACGGCGGCACGCAGCCGACGCTGGCGGAGCTTGCGGGCGCAATCCGCGAGTTCCGCGCCACCGGCAAGAAGGTCATCGCCTACGGCAACGAGCTCGACAAGAACGGCTACTACCTCGCCGCGCAGGCGGATGAGACCTACCTCGATCCGCAGGGGTTCGTGCTGATCGACGGCTACGACCGTTATCGCATGTACTTCAAGGAGGTGCTCGACAAGCTCGGCGTCGACATCAACGTATTCCGCGTCGGCCAGTTCAAGAGCGCAGTCGAGACCTACACGCGCACCAACATGTCGCCCGAGGATCGGGAGGAGAGCAGCGCCTACCTCGGGGTGCTGTGGGCGAGCTACCAGCAGGCGGTGACGCACGCGCGCAAGCTCGCCCCCGACGCGGTGGACAAATACGTCGGCACGCTCGCCGCGAAAGTGCCGGCCGCCGGCGGCGATGCGCCGCACGTGGCGCAGGAGGCCGGTCTCATCACCGGCATCAAGACCCAGCTCGAGGTGGAGAAGCGCCTGATCGGCCTGGTCGGCGAGGACAAGTCGACCGGCTCGTTCCGCGCGGTGTCGGTATCGGACTACCTCCCGTACGCGCAGGCGCAGAAGAAGCTGCACGCCGCCGGCAAGGCGCGTATCGGCGTCATCGTCGCCTCCGGCGAGATCCTCGACGGCGAGCAGCCGCCCGGCGTCGTCGGCGGCGACTCGACCGCGAAGCTGATCCGCGAGGCGCGGCTCGATACGGACATCAAGGCGCTGGTGCTGCGGGTCGACAGCCCGGGCGGCAGCGTGGCCGCTTCCGAGGAGATCTACCGCGAGCTCAAGGCGTTCCGTGCCGCGGGCAAGCCGCTGGTCGTCTCGATGAGCGGCTACGCCGCCTCCGGTGGTTACTACATCTCGGCGGGCGCCGATGAGATCTGGGCGCATCCTGCCACGCTGACCGGCTCGATCGGCATCTTCGCGATCATTCCGACGGTCGACAGGACGCTCGCCAAGGTGGGCGTGAGCGTCGACGGCGTCGGCACCACCCCGCTCTCAGGGGCGCTGCGCATCGACCGGCCCATGAGCGCCGAGGCGCGCGCGCTGCTGCAATCGCAGATCAACCGCGGCTACGATGAGTTTCTCGAGCGCGTCGCCAGCGGGCGCAGCAAGAGCCGCGCCGATATCGATGCCATCGCGCAGGGGCACGTCTGGGCGGGCACCGACGCGCAGCGGCTCGGGCTCGTGGACCATCTCGGATCCTTCGACGAGGCGCTCAAGGCCGCGGCGCAGCGCGCCCGGCTCAGCACCTATGCGCCCGAGTTCATCGAGCCCGAGCTCACCTGGGCGGAGCAGCTGCTGCTCGCGTTCAAGGCGCGCGCCGTGCGCGCGCTCTTCAGCGTCGGCTCCGATCAGGCGGCGCTCGCGCAGCTCGCGAGCCGGCTCGACCCGGTGACGCGCGAGGCCGCGCGCCTCAGCCGCTTCAGCGTGCCGAACCGCGTGTACGCCTACTGCTTCTGCGAGGTCCGTTAGCCGCAGACGATTCTTTCAATCTACAGGCTGCTCCAGTCGAGGATGACCTTGCCCGACTTCCCCGACCCCATGGTCTCGAAGCCCTGTTTGAACTCCTGAATCGGGAAGTGATGGGTGATGATCGGGTCGATCTTCAGACCCGACTGCAGCATGCTCGACATTTTGTACCAGGTCTCGAACATCTCCCGTCCGTAGATGCCCTTCAGGGTGAGCCCCTTGAAGATCACCTGGTTCCAGTCGATCGCCATCTCCCCCGGCGGGATCCCGAGGATGGCGATCGAGCCGCCGTGGTGCATGGTGCGCAGCATCTCGCGGAACGCGGCGGCGTTGCCCGACATCTCGAGCCCCACGTCGAAGCCCTCCTGCATCCCGAGGCTCTTCATGGTGTCGTCGAGCGACTCGCGCGCCACGTTGATCGCGCGGCTCGCGCCCATCCGGCGCGCGAGCTCCAGACGGTAGTCGTTGATGTCGGTGACCACCACGTGGCGCGCGCCGGTGAAGCGCGCGATCGCCGTCGCCATGATGCCGATGGGACCCGCGCCCGTGATGAGCACGTCCTCGCCCACCATGTTGAAGGCGAGCGCGGTGTGGGTGGCGTTGCCGAACGGATCGAGAATCGAGGCGATATCGTCCCCGATCGAGTCGGGGAGCTTGAAGGTGTTGTCCGCCGGGATCGCCAGGTACTCGGCGAAGGCGCCCGGACGGTTGACCCCGACACCGACGGTATTGCGGCACAGGTGCCGGCGCCCGGCGCGGCAGTTGCGGCAGTAGCCGCAGGTGATGTGGCCCTCCCCGGAGACGCGGTCGCCCGCCTTGAGTCCCTTGACCTCCGAGCCCACTTCGACGATCCGCCCGCAATACTCGTGCCCGACCGCCATCGGCACCGGGATGGTCTTCTGCGCCCACTCATCCCAGTTGTAGATGTGCATATCGGTCCCGCAGATCGCGGTCTTGGCGATCTCGATGAGCACGTCGTTGTGCCCGACCTTGGGCTCCGGGATGTCCGCGAGCCAGATTCCGGGAGCCGCCAGCTGCTTGACGAGTGCTTTCATGGGTTGCTCGGCAAATGGGGTGACGGGTGGGGTGAGTGCAACGCGCGCCTCAGCCGCGCAGCACGCCGAGCTCGCGGCCGACCTCGGTGAAGGCCGCGACCGCGCGCTCGAGCTGCTCACGGGTGAGGGCGGCGGACATCTGCGTGCGGATGCGCGCCTGCCCCTTCGGCACCACCGGATAGGAGAAGCCGATCACGTACACGCCGCGCTCGAGCAGCGCGTCCGCCATGCGGCTGGCGAGCGTGGCATCGCCCAGCATCACCGGAATGATGGGATGCTCGCCCGCCCGCAGGTCGAAGCCCGCCTGCGTCATGGCGGCGCGGAAGAAGCGCGCGTTCTCGAGGAGCCGTGCGCGCAGCTCTGTGCCGCCCTCGAGCAGATCGAGCACCGCGAGGCTCGCGGCCGCCACCACCGGTGGGATGCTGTTCGAGAACAGGTACGGGCGCGAGCGCTGGCGCAGCCACTCGACCACCTCGCGGCGCGCCGCCACGAAGCCGCCGCTGCCCCCGCCGAGTGCCTTGCCGAGCGTGCTGGTGAGGATGTCGATGCGTGCGGCGACGCCGCAATGCTCGGGCGTGCCGCGGCCGGTGGCGCCCATGAAGCCCGTGGCGTGCGAGTCGTCGACCATGACGAGCGCGTCGTACGCCTGCGCGAGATCGCAGATGCCGCGCAGGTTCGCGATGAAGCCGTCCATGGAGAAGACGCCGTCGGTGGCGATCAGGCGCGTACGCGCACCCTGGGCCTGGCGCAGGCACTGCTCGAGCTCCGCCATGTCGTTGTTGGCGTAGCGCAGACGCTGCGCCTTGCAGAGGCGGATCCCGTCGATGATGCTCGCGTGATTGAGCGCATCCGAGATCACCGCATCGCGCTCGTCCAGCAGCGTCTCGAAGAGCCCGCCGTTGGCGTCGAAGCACGAGGAGTAGAGGATCGCATCCTCGCTGCCGAGAAAACGCGCCAGGCGCGCCTCGAGGTCCTTGTGGATCTGCTGCGTGCCGCAGATGAAGCGCACCGAGGCCATGCCGTAGCCGAGCGACTCCAGCGAGCGCTGCGCGGCGGCGCGCACCGCCGGGTGGTTGGCGAGCCCGAGGTAGTTGTTGGCGCACAGGTTGATCAGCTCGCGACCGACGGCGCGCACCACGCCGCCCTGCGGGCTCGTGAGCACGCGTTCGCTCTTGTAGAGCCCCTGCTCGCGCAGCGCCGCGAGCTCGCCGCGCAGGCGATCGCTGAAGGCCTGATTCATGGGAGGCAATTATACTGTAGCCCTGATGTCGGAAGCGCCCGCCGCCGGCGGCCCGGGAGCCGCGCGCCTCGACCGCTGGCTGTTTGCCGTGCGGCTCTACAAGTCGCGCGCGCTCGCCGCCGAGGCGGTGGCCGGCGGACGCGTGCACCTGAACGGCGGGCGCGTCAAGCCATCCCACGAGGTGCGCCGCGGCGACGTCCTCACCCTGATGCGCGGCGCACTCGAGTTCGAGTGCCGGGTGAGCGAGCTGCCCGCGCGGCGCGGGCCGGCTGCGCAGGCGGCGCGCTGCTACCAGGAGTCGGCGCCGAGCATCGCGCGCCGCGCGCAGTTCGCCGCGCGCATGAAGCTGGCGGCGGCCCTGACGCCGCGGCCGGCCGAGCGGCCCGACAAGCGCGCGCGGCGCGAGCTGCGCCGCCTGCGGGGTCGCATTTGAGCCGTAGCACGTCGCCGCAAAGCATGTGGTCGTCACGCGGGCACTGCACACTGCTGCGCTGAGGTTCCCTGCCATGACCCTGAGCGTCTTTGACATCTTCAAGGTGGGCATCGGCCCGTCGAGCTCGCACACCATGGGGCCGATGCGGGCCGCGCACGAGTTCGTGCTGGGACTGAAGCAGGCGGGCCAGCTCGCCGCGACGCAGCAGATCGCCGTGCGCCTGTACGGGTCGCTGGCGCTCACGGGCCTTGGCCACGGGACCGATCGCGCGGTGCTCGCCGGCCTCGAGGGCGCCGATCCCGAGACGGTCGACCCGGACGGGATCGAGACCACGGTCAGGCGCATCCGCTCGAGCGGCCGCATCCGCCTGCTGGGCGAGCACGAGATCGCCTTCGATGAGCCGATGCAGCTGCTCTTCATGACTCACGAGCGGCTGCCGCGCCATTCCAACGGCATGCGCTTCGATGCGCTCGGGGCCGGCACGCAGGTGCTGCGCGAGGAGGACTACTACTCGATCGGCGGCGGCTTCATCGTGCGCGGCGAGGAGCCCGAGGCGCGCGAGACCAGTGCGCACGGCGCGCCACCCTATCCGTTTGCCTCCGGGGCGGAGCTGCTCGCGCAGTGCCGCGAGCATGGCCTGGAGATCTTCGAGCTGATGCTCGCGAACGAGCGCACCTGGGCGAGCGAGCCCGAGGTGCGCGCGCGGCTGCTGCACATCTGGCAGGTCATGCAGGCGTGCGTCGAGCGCGGCTTTCGCCAGACGGGCGTGCTGCCCGGCATCCTCAAGGTGCGCCGGCGCGCGCCGCGTCTGTACCGGCAGCTCACCGAGAGCCGCGCCGCAGGTCCGCTCGATGTCATGGACTGGGTCAACGCCTTCGCCCTCGCGGTGAATGAGGAGAACGCCGCCGGCGGACGCGTGGTCACCGCCCCGACCAACGGCGCGGCGGGCATCGTCCCGGCGGTGCTGCACTACTACCGGCGCTTCGAGGCCGGCGCGAACGAGGAGGGGGTGCTGCGTTTCCTGCTGGTCGCCGCCGCCATGGGCATGCTCTACAAGCGCAACGCCTCGATCTCGGGAGCCGAGATGGGCTGCCAGGGCGAGGTGGGTGTCGCCTGCTCGATGGCCGCGGCGGGCCTCGTGGCAGCGCTGCACGGCACCAACGAGCAGGTGGAGAACGCCGCCGAGATCGGCATGGAGCACAACCTCGGGCTCACCTGCGATCCGGTCGCCGGGCTCGTGCAGATCCCCTGCATCGAGCGCAACGCCATGGGCTCCGTCAAGGCGATCAATGCGGCGCGGCTCGCGATGCGCGGCGACGGCACGCACAAGGTGTCGCTCGATCAGGTGATCGCCACCATGCGCCAGACGGGGGCCGACATGTCCACCATCTACAAGGAAACCTCGCAGGGCGGCCTCGCGGTGAACGTACCGGAGTGCTAGGACAGCAGCCCGAAGAGCCGCGCGGGCGGGGCGTGGTGGTGCACTTCCTTGACGTGCTCGTGACCGAGCGTGCGCCAGTCCGGCGCGTCGAACACGATGGAGCAGAGTGCGGCGGTGGTGAGCGTGCTGATGCCGCCGTGCGGCACCAGCAGGTGGATGAGATCGGAGGCGCCGGGATTGTGCCCGATCACCATGAGGTGCGCGATGCGCGGGCCCGTCTCGCGGATCAGCCGCAGCATGTCGGCGGCGCTGGCCAGATAGAGCGCCTCCTCGCGCTGCACGTGCCGCACCGACAGCGCGAGCTCGCGCGCCACGATGTCGGCGGTCTGCTCGGCGCGCCGCGCGGTGCTGGCGAGCAGCCGGTCGGGGACCAGCTCGAGCTCGAGTAAACGCCGCGCCATCGCCTCCGCCCCGGCGAGGCCGCGGCGGTTGAGCGGGCGCGCGAAATCGTCCGTGCCGTGGTCTTTCCAGCGGGCATCCGCGTGACGCATGATCGTGAGGCGCTTCACGCGCGGTCTCTCAGGAGGGTCGTTGCACCAGGATGCGGCCGGCGTGCTCGCGCGCCGCGAAGGTACGCACCGGCTCGTAGGCCGGCGGCGTGAGCGCATCCCCGCTGCGCAGGTCGAAGCGCGCGCCATGGCGCGGGCAGATCAGCTCGCAAGACTCCACCTGGGCACCCGCAAAGGACTCGCCGTCGTGCGTGCAACGGTCTTCTACTGCATAGAACTCGCTGCCGCAGCGTACGACAACCACCGCCACGCCGTCGACCTCAGCCTGGAAGGGCACTCCTTCGGCGAGCTCCCCGGCGGCCCCGATGTCGACCCACTGGCTCAAAACATGCCCGTCTGCAGGCGCGCCGCTTCCGACATCATCGACTGGTTCCAGGGCGGATCGAAGGTGAGGGTGACGATGGCCTCACGGACCGTCGGAATGCGCTGCAGCTTGTCGCGTACGTCGTCCACCAGGATGTCTCCCATGCCACAGCCGGGCGCGGTGAGCGTGATCTCAGCCTGCACCGTGCGGGTGCCGTCCTCGTTCTCCTTCACCTCGCACTCATACACCAGTCCCAGATCCACGATGTTGATCGGGATCTCAGGGTCGTAGCAGCTGCGCATCTGCTCCCAGGCGAGCTTGCGCACGTCGTCCACGGTGGCGTTCGGCGGCAGCTCCGGCGGCTTGACCGCCTGCTGTCCGATCGCGTCGGCGTCCTCGCCGGCGATGCGGAACAGGTTGCCCTCCAGATAGACGGTGAAACTCCCGCCGAGCGCCTGCGTGATGTAGCCGGCCTGGCCGGGCCGAAGCTGCACCTCCTGACCGGCGGGCACGATCACCGCGCGCACCTCGCGGCTCACGACGAAAGGCTCGTTCTCGTGGCGACGCATCGGC
>Ga0335073_10014301_pt1 | contig 11115 bp, 6 predicted proteins | sample Lox_Sample_22_FD_207093 | JGI IMG/M metagenome (GOLD analysis project Ga0335073, IMG submission 207093) | Soil microbial communities from Loxahatchee National Wildlife Refuge, Florida, United States - Lox_Sample_2.2 | ecosystem: Environmental > Terrestrial > Soil > Wetlands | place: USA: Florida... | reverse complement strand
CTTGGATGTCGCAACCCGCGCCGGCGACCGAAAGGCCGAGCGGTCTAAGCACGAGCCGATCGACATCGCCCGCGCCGGCCGCCGTGTCCAGCCCGAGAACCAGCTCACCGTCCCCCCACCCCGTGGCCATGCCCCACCTCCCTCGCAGTTGCACTCGCCTACGAGCATTCCACTGGATAACCGTGCCGGGAAGGCCAAGGGGCCCCTCCCGGCGCATTAACGCCGCAGACCGCCGTGAAGCGGCCATCCTCACCACCGCACTCCCTCATCGGCGGTGCCGCACCTGTTAGGTGATCGTCTTGACGACTTCACCGCCGAGGGTGCGGGCATTACTCGCGAAACGTTCCGCCGGGGGCATCTTCTGGGGACTGGCTGGGCGACACCGAGGTCGTCATGGCCCGCGAGCCCGGCTGAACAGGGTGGCGGTGACGTCTCCTGCAGCGGGCAGCTTGCGCACACACGCTCGTCCTTTAAGGGTCTGGAACAGTGAGTTCGAACGTCAAAGGCAGGTGGTCAGAGATGCCGCGGCGCGTCTTAGGGTTGTAGGGAGCCGGGGCTCCGGCCGGCGAGCACCAGGTGACGTCATTGCCTGCGACTGCCACAGTACGAGGGGCATGCAGACGCACCGAGTCCGCGACGAAATGAATCGTCTGGCTGGCCGCGCCCGCGGGGCCGGGCTCAGCCAGCATGCCTGGGGAATGGATCACTTGGTCGAGTAGCCACCACTGCCCATTCCACAAGGTCGACCCGCCGGGGGTGCCGACCAGAAGCGGCCAGCAGGGGTTAACCAGGCGGATCCGCTGAGACAAGTAGGTGTCAACCGCGCGTCCGCTGCGCCGCTGTGGCGTTGTCATAGAGTCGCGGGCACGTTCGGCGTCCCGGACGCATCCTAGGACGTCGTCAATGCTCACGTCGTAGGGCGCGTCATTGAAATCCCCGATCAGCAGGACAGCAGCGCGGGCACGGGCGGCAACACGCGCTAGTGGGGGCAACTGGCGCCGTCCACGTGCATCGACGATGTCGCTGATGCCGAACTTGAGGCGGCTTTCGATGAGGCGCCGGGTCCAGTCCGCGGCCGCGATCCGCAGCGGCTGGGAGTTCGAGATCAGCCTGGATGGCCAATGACAGATGACAACTACGAGCTCGGCCCCAGTGGTCGTCCGCAGGCCGATTTCGTAGAGGTCACGGGTGGTAAAGCGGCTGCTGACGTTGTAGGAGATCGGTGTTCCGATGGTTGTGAACAGGTCCGGGTCAATGAGCAGGACCAGGTCAGCACCGGCGAGGGGTGACGCCGGCTCCCGCACCACCTGGAGCCCGAGTCCTGACAGTTGCCCGAGGCGCGCAGCCAGGTCGTCATCGGCCACCTCGGCCAGGGCAACGATCGCGGGCCGCTGGCCACCGGCAAGCAGCCGCAGGGTCGCGGCGCAGCGGGCCAGCTTTTCCTGGAAGGTCGCCTGGGACCAGCCGTCTGCTGCTGTCGCATTCAGGGCTCGCGAAAGTGATCGCCCGTTCGGCCTAAGGAGGCGCTGGACGTTCCACCAGATGACCTGCCGCGTCGTTGGCATCAGCAAATGTGGTCGTTCTCACTGGCTGCGCCGAACACGAATTGTCGCAGCGGGACTAGTTCGATGACACCCTGAACGGCGAGGTTACCGATTTCCGAGGCGGGGCCGGGCAGCTTAATTCCGGGGGAGTGAAAAATCGTGAACCTATTTCCGCCTGCGGCGGGGTTAGCAGGGTCGAAAAGGTTCGGCACATTGTTGAGCATGTCCCTCAGCTGACGATTGCGGGCGTTCAGCGATGGTATCTCGTTGGTGTTCTTGGCATCTCCGAAGACGCGCTTGCCGGACCACCAGCGGCGGGCATTCCAGATGTCGGGGCGTTTTCCGCCCGGGGTCTGGAACCTGGACTTGCCGGCCCCGACGTCACCCTGGGCCTGGAATTCGCCCTCGAAGCCAAGCACCTTGTTCAGGCCCGCGCCGCCTTCGGGGTTCGGGGTGGCAAGCCAGACGACCTGCATCAGCGCCTTGGTGGCCACGCCTCCCACTGCCCCCCAGCCGGCGCCGTCCATACCCTGATGCAACCCGTTGGCCAGGGCAACCTGGACGGCAGCGACCCCTTCGGCGTTGGCGAAGTCAGCCGAGAACACACTTTGCAGGGTCCCCCCGGTAAAGCCACCGGTGAAGCCGCCGACGGCCCCGCCCACCGCGGCGCCGGCATACTGGGAAAGGAGGCGGGAGCTTGTCCCACCGATAACACCACCCAGCCCGCTGGTGCCCGCGGCCGCGGTGAAAAAGCCGGTGACGCCGGTCGCCACTCGAGCCCCCGCAGCACCGCCGACGTATCCGCTGATGCCGCCGATCACGGCGTTGACCCCACCGTTGACGAGCGCGCCGTTAGCGCCCGCTTGCTTGTAGCCCTGATAGCCGCCGGTCAGCGCACCGGTGAGCGCGCCCCCGGCCGCGAAACCGAGTGCGCCGAGGCCGGGAATTGCAGCGACTGCTCCGCCAGCGGCGCCGGCCGCGACCGCGACGGCGAAATCCCAGCCGTTCTTATCCCAGTTGGTCACGATGGCGAGCCCACCACCTAGAATCGCTCCTGCGAGCATGGGTGCCAGGAAGGCCACCTCGCCGGTCGGGTCCAGGAAGACGAGCGGGTTGTTGCCGGCGAAGACGTAGGGATTGAGCCCGCCAGCCGGGCCAACCGGGTCGGGTGCGGTGAACCGGGCCAGGTCCGTCAGCAGCACTCGGTGGCGGTAATCCACCGCGCCGAGCTCGCCGACGCCGACTTCGGGACGGCCCTGGAAGCGGAGGTGGGCTCCTGGCGCGGCCGCCGCACCGAAGTTCGCTGTCAGAGCGGTGAGCGTCCCGTCTGGGCCCCACGAGGCCCGGTCCACCACCTGTCCCGTGATCGTGCTGGTGGCGAGCACGGACCATGTGTGGTCGCGGTGCAGCAGCCGCCAGCCGGTGCCGTCGTGGACAGCGGCGGGCTGGTCGATGCCTAGTCCGGGCGCATACCGAAGTGCGGATCCCGCTGTTTCCTCGCCCAGGACCTCAAGACCGAGCAGGACGGATCTGCGGGTGCCGGCCGGTGTGGTCCAGGTGACCGGCCGGCCACAGCCGTCGAAGGTTCTGGCGAGAACAAGCATGCCTGCGACGTCCTCGATTCGCACAAGCCGGTCGCGATGGTCGTAGGAGAACGTGTAGCCGTTCCAGCCGGTAAGCCGGCCTCCCACGTCGTAGGTGAGCGCACGCCCGCCGGCCTGCAGGTACCGGTGCGCCTGGTCAGCTTGCCAGAGGCTCACGACGCCTGCCGCGGTGAGCCGGGTCCGGTCCTGGCCGGGTGTGAGCGAGACGCTCCAGTCCGGGGCGCCGACGGGGCGCAACGCGGCGGCGCGCGCGTCGAGGGCGGTCTGATCGCCTCCACCGCCGTCCAGCCACGGTGTCAGGTCAGGGGCGGGTCCTGCGGGTTGCGCCCACCAGCTAGTCAGCTGCAGCAGGCCGTCGGCCTCGGCACTGGTGACCTGGTGGCCTTGCCGGTGTGTTACGGCCGGCAGCCCGCGGGCGTCGGGCAGCAGTGTGAGCTGCTCGATCCCGCCCCGGGGCCCGGTCACGGACCATCGCACAAGGCGCCCGGCGCGGTCGTAGAGGTAGTCCGTGGTGGTGTCGTTGGCGCCTACGCTGGTGGTTATCCGTCCTGGGCGTGCAGCTGTCCACCACGCGACGCCGGTGCGCAGCGGCGGGGACCCAGCCCGGGTGGTAGTTGCCTGTGTCAGCTGCCCGGCGGCGTCGCGCTGATAGTCCACCCGGGTGCCATCTGGCAGTTCCACACGCCGCAATGGCCCGGCCGGATCCCATCCGAGGAGGACAGCGACGCCGTCTAGCGACTGGCTCAGGCACCGTCCGAGGCTGTCCCACCGGCTGCGCACGTCGTGGTTGGGTGTGCGGGCGCGGGTGATGTGTCCCAGTGCGTCGTATTCCCACGTTTCGACGACAGTGTCGGGTCCGCTGGCCGTGCTTGCCCGGACGAGCCGGCCGATTGTGTCGTACTGCAGGCTCGCCGTCCAGCCGGCCGCCGTGGTCATGGTGCTGGCGCGCCCCGAGGTGTCGTAGTTGGTGGACCAGATCATCGTGGGCGCGGGCCCGGTGAGCGCGACCACCCGACCGAGGGCGTCCCGGCGCATGGTGTAGCGCGCCCCGTCGGGGTCGGTGATGCTGACCACGCTGCCGTCCAGGTCGTTGACGAGTGTGGTCTCCGCGACGGCGGGACCAGAAGTGATGCGGGTGCGGGCGACCGCCCCGACGTCGTCGTAGTCGATCCGCGCCGTTACACCGGCGGGGTCGGTGACCAGCACCTGTCGGGAGAGGCCGTCGTAGCGGTATTCCGACCGGTTGCCGAGCGCGTCCTGCTCGGCGATGAGCCGCCCAAGGCCGTCGTGCTCAGCAGACATCCGGACGGCGGCGGGCCCGCCCGGCCCGGGTGCCAGGGTCACAACAGCGGAGACCAGGCCCGCAGCGTCGTGTTCGTACTGCACCGCGTTCCCGGCGGCATCGGTCACGGCGTTCAGCCCGTTGGCTCCCCAGCTGAACCGGGTCACCCCCCCAGCAGGGTCAATGCTGCGAACCAGCCGCCGGGCGCTGTCGTACTCCAGCCGGGCATTTGCCCACGGGCGGGGCTGCTCAGGGTCTTGAATGACCCGGATTCCGGTGGCGGCGACCTGGCCGCTCGGATCGAAGGTAACCCGTTCCTGCGCGGCAATGCTGCCTGTGCTGTCGCGGGTGCGCAGCTGGACGGCCCGCCCGAGCTGGTCGACAGTTACGATGTCGGCGACGCCGTCGGGGCGGGTGATGGCCGCGGGCCGGCCCAGCCCATCCACAGCCGCGATCCACTGGTGTCCCCCCGGGGCGATGTAAGTGACGGCCTGCCCGCCGATCTCATGCTCCCACCAGTGGATCGATTCCTGTGGCGTCCCGGCCGCGTCACGTCGCTCGGTCACCAGGCCGCGCGCGTCATAGACGTACGTCGTGCGCAGCCCGGCCGGGCCCTGCGTCTCCACTACACGGTCCAGGCCGTCATACCGCAGAGAAGACGTCGCGGTGCCTGCGGTTGTCCGGGTGGTCGTGCGCGTGATCCGTCCTTTCGCGTCGCACACCACGTCGGTAGTCATCCACGCTCGCGGCTGCTCGGCCCCGGCCTCGTCGAGCATTTGCTGACGCACGCGGGTGACGGCGCCACGAGCGTCGTAGGTGTATTCGCGTCGCGCGCCGGTCGGGTCGACCTCGGCGAGGACCTGGTCGTCCTGGTCCCACTCCTGTGCCGCTGACGTGCCGTCAGGAGCGCGGACCCGTAGCAGCCGGCCCGCCTGGTCGTAATCGAACGAGCCGACTTCGGCTCCGTTGTGTGCGATCCGGCTCACCATGCCAACGCCCGGGCCAGCCGCAACGTAGGACTGCTCCAGGACCGAGCCGTCTGGGTCTTCCCGCCGGACCAACCGGCCCCGGGCGTCGTAGGCGTAGGTGGTGACAGCCCGCGCGGGTGGCCCGCCGGCGACCGGCGCCTCCGGGCCACGCACCCGCAGCAGCCGTCCGGCCGCGTCACGCTCGAAGTCGGTGCGCGCGCCGGTGGCATCGACGAACGACACCAGCTGCCCGGCATCGTCGAAGGCGAAGGTGGTCGCTGTGCTCAGGGAACCCGCGCGCTGCGCGATGCGGGTGCACCTCCAGCTAGCACCGCGAAGCACCCACGTCAGCAGCACCCGATCCCCACGGGGCCGTACGATCCGGGCCAGCTGCCCGCTGGTCGCCCACGTCCAGCGGGTCACCGCAGGCCCTGCCGCGGTCGGCACACTGGTGGCCAGCAGCCGGCCGGTGGCGCCGAACTGATGAGTGATCTGCGTCCCGGTCGGGTCGGTGACCACGACGGTAAGCGAAATCCGGTTCCGGTTGGCGACGGTTGGCGCGGGAACAGGTACCGGCGCTGCGTACCGAAATGTCCACCGGTCGCCGTAGGCCGACTGCTCCACTACCCGGCCGCGCCACGGTCCGGCCGTCTCGTAGGTGTTGAGAACCGCGATGTTCCCCGCGGGATCCCGCAATTCCACTACGGCGCCCTGAGCGCGTGGGTCCGCCGAATCGCTGTACCGGTAGCGCCAGGTGCGGCCCGCCGGCCCGCGCACCGCCAGCAGTCGGCCACCGGCGTCGTAGCTATAGGACCATCTTCGGCCGAGGTCATCACGGACCTCCGTGACCAGCCCGGGGGCGACGGTGCGGATGCTCAGGCGCGGCCCGTCGTCGTGCTCCAGGGCGGTGACCCCGCCATCACCGCTGCGCCGTACCGTGATCCCGGTGCCTTCTGGGCTCGTCACCCGGCTCAGGCGTCCTGCCGCGTCCAGGGTCCGGGTCCACCCATCCGGGTCGGCCAGCTGCCACCCCGCGCCAGCGCGGGTCAGTCGTGTTCCCTCGAGATGATCGGGGGCCACAAACGCCCCACCGGCCGCTGACGGCGGCCCGAAGAAACCGCCCGAGCCGTCACCAGTGGCGACATAGGCCGTGCCTGTCGCCAATAGCCGCACAGCTGTGTCCAGCCAGGTATCCCAGCCCAACCCGAAGTAGCCGCGCCGGAACAGCTGGGACGCGTACTGACGGCGGACCGACAGTCGCGGCGCTGCGGTGTCAATGATCGCGTCGGTGTGCTCATACAGCCAGGCGCCGGTCAGCGGATCGACGGGTTCACCGACGCCGGTGCGCCACAGCCCCTTAGCGGGAGGGCCGGCCAGCTGGGCGAGGGGAAGGTTAAGGGCGGCCCGGCGCGCGTCGCGGGCGTCCCGACCCGCGTCACGGGCCTGCTGTGCCGCGGCCCGCCCGACTTGTTGCTGCGCAGCGGCCGCTGCGCCCGCCGCAGCGGCGTCCTGGGCGTCCTGGCGTGCCTGATCGCCGCGTGCCGCGGCCTCTTCCATCCGGTCCAGCGCCTCTTTGGCCCGCTCACCAGGACTATCGTCACCCCCATCTTCGTCGCCGCCATCTTCGTCGCCGCCGTCTTCGTCGCCGCCGCCCTCATCTGGCTCCTCCTCGGGCGGGGAGTCCGGAAAGGGCTCGCCGGAATCGGCGGAAGGCTCGTCGGGTGGCTCGGGATCTGGCGGTGGCGGGTCCGGGGGTCGTTCATCTGATGGCTGCGGATCTTCGGGAGGTGGCGCAGGGCTTCTGGGACGTCGCGGGGGCCGCGGCGGGTTGATGACAGGAATGGGCGGGAATTCCGGGTCGTAGGCCATCAGTTCCTCCCTGACAACCGGTGGACGACGGCCGGGTTGACTGGGCGCCGTTCCAGTGCCTCGGGCAGCCCACGGGGACGCTCGATAGCATCAGCGATCTCGGCGGTCGGCGCGCTGCTTACCTGATCCGCAGACCGGAGGCCTGCCGCCACCAGGCATCCGGCAGTTATCTCGCTGACCCGCAGCTGCGCCATCAGGGCCGCCACGTCACGGATGAAAGCGAGATCGTCGACCGGTACTCGTGCGTTGCGTGCCAGGAGCCGCAGCGTAGGCCGGTCGGCAGGCAGGTCCCGTCCGGTGCGGACGCCGCGCGCCGCGAGCCGGTCGGCGGCACTGGTCGGCAGGCTGGTGAGCTCGGCCAAGGTAACGACGCATTCATCGGGGTCGCCGGCCAGCATCTGCCATCGGCGTTCGAACCGGTCAGTCAGCTGCTCACCAGCAGTAGGGCTATCGAGGTACAGCGTCGTGTCGTCGTAGCGGTAGAAGGATGACGCGGTCCAGTTGTGCGAGCCCACCAAGACGTGCCGGGAATCGACAACGACCGACTTCTCATGCAGGGCGACTTCGGGCCACCAGGACCTCACTTCGACACCGTGGTCGATCAGGGCGGCGTGGCCGGCCGCGTTGACGTCAGCAGCGCCACGGACATCGCCTGGCAGGGAGTCGGCGAGCAGACAGCGCACCCGCCCGCCGCGGGCACGGCAGGCCGCCAGAGCATCGAGTACGGGAGCCAGCGCCGGGCCCGAGGAAACGAAAAACATGGTGATTGAGACTTCGGTTGCCGCAGCCAGCAGCGCCAGAAGCAACGGCAGATAGGCCCCGCGCCGTACCGGTGCCACGCCAGCCACGGTGTGTTCGGGCAGGTCCCGGGCGCTCAATCCCCGCGAACCGAGCTGCAGGCGCTGGGGTGAGGGTGACCACAGCGGGGACCGCGTTCGTTTGGCAGCGACCCGTCCGGCGAGGAACAGCAGCGCCGCCACTGCGCAGGCCCGGGCCTTGCGCGCTGCGGCAGCCTCGGCCGCGGCGGGCGCTTCTGGTGGTGCCGCTGCGTCCGGCGCAGCTGGAAGGCCGGGCAAATCGATCAGCCCTGCGTGCGCGGCGTCGAAGAACTCAGCCACGCCCGGGGTTCCTTCAGCCCATCGCCGCGCGATGGGCTGAGTGTCTACGATCAGGGCTGGGCGGGCCTGACGCCACGCTGCGGCGCTGAGGCCCGCGGCGATCTGCACCTGCCCGACACGCCGGTACGGGCGGGCGCCCGCTATCCGGCGCGCCGTGACCGGCCCTATGCCTGGCACCGCCAGCAGCTCGGTAACCGTGGTTGTGTTTACGTCGAGCAGGGGCCGGGTCTCCGCCCGTGTCAAACCGCCCACCTGAGCCGGCCCGGACATTGCTGTCCAAGTCATTCGCACCTGGGGCTGCCAGCCCAGAGCCTGGCCGGCCTCCGCGTTTAGTGTCCGGGCCAGCACCGACAGCCGGTAGGGCCACCACCAGGCGCCGAGGACGGATTCCGCGAGATCATCCCCGACATCGACGGCCGCGGCCGCGGCGTGAAATGCTTGCACCAGCAGACGGCACTCCGCAGCGGTGTAGCCGCCGATTCCGGTCAGCCGTTCTGACAGGAGACCTGCGATCTCGGTGTCACTCGTCCTCGACGGGCTCACGGGATCCCCTCTGGGACCGGCGCCCACGGATGGGCCTCGGCCCAGCCTGCGCCGAACCTGGTCGCTAGATCGGCCGCGAGATCAGCCGAGCGGACCCGCAGCGCTAGCTCACTGTTGCGGTCAAAACCGCCAGGGGTCCAGTTCCCGGATCCACAGACCACCGTGTCGTCGCCGATGAGGACCTTGGAGTGCGATGCCTGGCCGGGGGCTCCGGCCCACAGGCGCACGGCAACACCGCGGTCGGCGAGGTAACCGGCGGCGGGGGCGTTAAGCCGCAGGCCAGTAGGGCCAAAACGGAAATCGTCAAGGATCACGCGCACGTCGACGCCGCGGTGGACCGCACGGCAGATGGCATCGAGGACGAACCGCACCGACAAACGCAGATCATCGGCGGCTGACAACCCCACGAGGAACATCGACACCCACAGACGAATCCGGGCACGCTCGGCTTCGTCGATAGCCACTGCGGCCAGGTCATCGCCCTGCACAATCTGGCAGCCATCGGCCCGGAACAGTGGCAGCGGACGCGGATCCGTCATCGCCGCACCACACGACCCGCGACCAGGTCCCGGCGCAGCGTCCTCGCCCGCTGTTCCAGGGCTGCTTGCAGCGCTGACCGGCGTTGCCGGAGCAATGCCAGCGTGGCGCTGGCCACGCCGAGCTGTACCGACCACTCAGCGACCCGATGCGCGTCCGCCGCCGTCCCATCAGGTGCAGCAGACCTCAGCCCCCGGTCCACCACCTGCCGCAGAGCGGAAACCTGCTCGGCTAGTTCCCGGTCCCTCACCTCCAGGTACTCAAGCTGCGCCAACACGCGCCGCAGTGCGCGGAGATCGGTGGATGCTTTGGACCTCACCATTCATCATCACCGCCGCTGTCATCAGGGCCATTGCTATCCAATTCGGCTACTGCGTCCTCGTAATCCTGTTCAGCCTGGAGATAATCGGAATACGCTTGCTCTTCTTCCACCTCGGCGTCGGCTTCTTCCCGCTCGTGCTCCGCGGCGATGTTGCGGTACCACTCGGGCACATTCTCCAGGATCGCAAGTTCCGCTGCAGTCAGCACGCGGTCGACCGGGTACGGCAGCGGAGGAGGGTAATACGAAGCGTCAGGTCCCGCTGCGGTGCCCAGCGACTCTTCGAGCCTGGCCATCGCTGCCACCTGAGCCTGAGCAACCGCCCGCAGCCGCTGAACCTGCTCGATCGCGGCGTCCACCACAGCGATCCAGTCCTGGCTGACACCCGGCCACCTGGACCGGGCAGCGTTCAAGTCACCAAGCGCCGAGGTAATCGTGACCGTTCCAGCAAAGACGCCGTCTATGGCATTACTCACACCAAGGAGGTCATACCAGTCCGCTGACGTCGGTTCGTAATTCAGAAATTCCCCCCGTCCGCGAAGAGCCCATTCCTGGCAGCATGAAGACCAAGCCGAGGCTGTCGGCCGGGTCGGCCAGGCGCCGTCAGTGAAACCGACGATGGGGCCGCGCCTGGAATCACCGCCGCCAAGGGAGACCAGCAGCAGCGGCCCGCCGCGGCGGCCATCCTGACGCAGCCTCGTAGCGGCGGCGTGGGTCCGGCTGCCGCCCGCCGCCGCCCGTGTGCCCACGTACTACCTTCCACGCAGTGTCACACCACCCGCTGCGATGCCCGCCAGTGTCGTGCACCGCCCCCCCGGTCCCTCGGGCCACTGTCTTCATGGGTAGCCAGCTGACGAGGAGCCCACATGTGGCGCAGATGTATTTCTCATGGAGGCCGACGGCATGGCCGGCTCCATATGCCGGGGGTACTCTCGCTGCGGAGGGCGGCCGTATTGAATGCGAGGGGAAGCGCGACGACGCCGTCTGCGCCGGTCCTCGTCCACCCACAACACCAGCCGCGCCCGCTGGCCCCACCGAGCGGGCTGGCGACGGGTGCTAGCCCAAGCTACGGCCCGTCGTTGGTCCCGGTGAGGGTGTCCAGCAGGTGCTGCAGGGTGCGGCCCTGTCGTGACGCCCGCACGCACCTTGGTCAGGATCAGCAGCACCGACCACGCCCAAACGGCGACACCTATAGCGAGAGCGAGCGCAGATACCGCCTGCAGCCATGGCGGGTGGCCCGCCGACACTGAACGTCTCCGGGAACGCGATGTTGAGCGCGACCCCCACGAGCGCGAACGGTGGGACGAACGCGCCAGTGCGGTCACCAGCGC
>Ga0335073_10014300_pt1 | contig 11115 bp, 9 predicted proteins | sample Lox_Sample_22_FD_207093 | JGI IMG/M metagenome (GOLD analysis project Ga0335073, IMG submission 207093) | Soil microbial communities from Loxahatchee National Wildlife Refuge, Florida, United States - Lox_Sample_2.2 | ecosystem: Environmental > Terrestrial > Soil > Wetlands | place: USA: Florida... | reverse complement strand
TCTGCGAAGCATCCCGACGGCATCGACATCACCACCATCACCCTCGATGAGCCCGATCGGTTCCCGCCGACGGTCGAGGTGTGGCTCGAGGACCGCGTCGCCTGGCAGCCGACATCCGCCGGCCTCACGCACTGTCCGCGCTCTTCCCTCGATTGATCTTGCTCGATCGGAGGCGGCGGGCGCGCACGCCCATGGCCGCGAGCGCCGCGATGCTGAGGTAGGGGAGCCAATCACCGTATCGCACGTACGGGGTATCGGTTCCCGTCATGCGCGGCGCATCGACCAGCAGGCCGTCAGCCGGCAGAGGATGTGCGTAGGGGTCCTGCGCCCGCGATTTCGCGACCACCCGGCCGTTCGGATCGATGAGGGCGGAGACTCCGGAGTTCACCGCTCGAACCATCGCGACGCGCATCTCGACGGTCGCGAATACCGCCAGGGCCAGATGCTCCCACGGTTCGGAGTGGGTGCCGTACCAGGAATCGACGGTCAAATTGACCAGCAGGTTCGGATGCCGGCGAGCCACGCGGCGCAGGTAATCCGGCAGGATGTCCTCGTAGCAGATGACCGGTCCCAGCGACCAGGTCGCACCCGTGGGCGAGATGAACGGCAGCATCGCGGGTCCCAGGCCGGGGGTGTAGCGCCCGGCGCCGGCAGGCAGGAGATTGCGCAGCCACGGGAAATACTCGACTCCCGGCAGGTACTCGCCGAAAGCCAGCAGCCGTACCTTGTCGTAGCGGCCGGACACATTACCGCCTTCGTCGAGCAGCAATGCGGAGTTGAACGCCTCGTCGCCGGTATCGTAAGTGGTCGCGCCGATGATGAGCGGCACCGAGCTGCCGCGCCGGATCATCGCGGGCGAATCCGGCGTGAAGTCCTGGGTGAAATCGCGCGGTAGCGCGACCGGATAGCTGCCCTCGCTCCACACCACGAGCTTGGCCCCCGCGCGCTGCAGCTTGATGGTCTCCCCCTGCAGGGTGGCGAGCTCGCGCGCGGCTTCCTCGGCCGAGAAGTCCCCGTCGTTGGTGTAGGGAATGTTGGGCTGCACGAGGCCGATCTCGAGATGCGGAGCGTGCGCGACGATCGCATCGATCTGGCGCATGCGCACGGCGCCGAAGGTGAGCGCCGCGCCCAGCACCGCGGCGGCCGTGACGAGCGGCACCAGAGCCCTGCGCCAGGCGAGCAGCGCGTCGTAGATCGCGCCATTCACCAGCATGAGCAGCGCCGTGACGCCGATCGGGCCCGTGAGCTCGGCGATCTGGATCACCAGCGGCTGCCAGGCCTGCGTGATCCATTGACCGCAAGGAAAGATCTGGGGAACGAGAAACTCGCTGGCGGCCATCGCCGGCGCCGCGAGGAAGGCCATCGGCACCTCGAGCCGGCGCCTCAGCGCGTACACGACGGCCGTGAACAGGGCGAATATCAGCGCGCGCGTGGCGCAGAATGCGAGCAGCACCAGGACGCCGACGACCCACGGCGCACCCGTGAACCGCTGCATCATGCCGACCAGCCAGTAAAATCCCCCGCAGGTCTCGATCACGCCCGCCCACCAGCCGAGCAACACGGCGAAGCGCATGCTCTGCGCTCGATCGACGGCGGCGAGCATCGGCACGGCGGCAATCCATGCGGCGGGCGCCAGATCGAAGGGTGTGCAGGCCAGGAACCACAGGCACCCGCTCAGGGTGACCAGCCCGAGACCGACGAGGGGATCCGATACACGCATGAGTTGGCTGAAAGCTACAGTTCGCGGCGAGCGTGCATCTTAAGGTATTCTGCCCATCCGCTATGCAAGAAAGATACGAACCCGCCGCTGTCGAGGCGGAGGCGCAACGCTATTGGAACGATCACCGCACCTTCGAGGTGACGGAGGACCCGGCGCGCGAGAAGTACTACTGCCTGTCCATGTTCCCCTATCCGAGCGGCAAGCTGCACATGGGCCACGTGCGCAATTACACGATCGGCGATGCCTTGACGCGCTTCATGCGCATGAACGGCAAGAACGTGCTGCAGCCGATGGGCTGGGACGCTTTCGGGCTGCCGGCGGAGAACGCCGCGATCGCCAACGGCGTGCCTCCGGCCAAATGGACCTTCGACAACATCGCGACCATGAAGGCGCAGTTGAAATCGCTGGGATTCGCTCTGGACTGGAGCCGCGAGCTCGCCACCTGCCGGCCCGACTACTACCGCTGGAACCAGTGGCTGTTCCTGCGCATGCGCGAGCGAGGAATCGCCTACCTCAAGACCGGGGTGGTGAACTGGGATCCGGTCGACATGACCGTCCTCGCCAACGAACAAGTGATCGATGGGCGCGGCTGGCGCACGGGCGCGCCGGTGGAGCGGCGCGAGATCCCGATGTACTACCTCAAGATCACCGACTACGCCGAGGATCTGCTCGATGCGCTCGCCGGGATGCAGGGCTGGCCCGAGCGTGTGCGCGCGATGCAGGCCAACTGGATCGGCAAGAGCGAGGGGGTGCGCATCGGTTTTCCCTACGAGATCGATGGAAGATCCGCGGTGATGCACGCGTTCACGACGCGCGCCGATACCGTGATGGGCGTGACTTTCTGCGCGGTCGCCGCCGAGCACCCGCTCGCCGAGCACGCCGCGAGGACCAATCCGGCGCTCGCCGCGTTTCTGGAGGAGTGCAAGCGCGGGCCCGCGATCGAGGCGGAGATCGCCACCCAGGAAAAAAAAGGCATGCCGACCGGGCTCCACGTGCGTCATCCCCTGAGCGGCGCCGACGTTCCGGTGTGGGTCGGCAACTACGTGCTCATGAGCTATGGCGAGGGCGCGGTCATGGGCGTTCCCGCGCACGATGAGCGGGATTTCGAGTTCGCCAAGAAGTATGGGTTGCCGATCACGCAGGTGATCGAGGTCGAGGGGCGCGCCTACTCCACCGATGCCTACGAGTCCTGGTATGCCGAGCACGGCCGCTGCATCAACTCGGGCAAGTACGACGGCCTCGAGTTTCAGCCCGCCGTCGAAGCGGTGGCCGCCGATCTGGCGCGCCAGGGACTCGGCGAGAAGCAGACGACCTGGCGGCTGCGCGACTGGGGCATCTCCCGGCAGCGCTACTGGGGCTGCCCGATCCCGATGATCCACTGCGCGGGTTGCGGCGCGGTTCCGGTGCCCGATGAGGATCTGCCGGTGCTGCTGCCCGAGGATCTGGTGCCCGATGGCAGCGGCAATCCGCTCGCCAAGGACGCTGCGTTTCTCGCCTGCACCTGCCCCAGGTGCGGCGCCGCGGCGCGGCGCGAGACCGATACCATGGATACGTTCGTGGACTCGTCCTGGTACTTCCTGCGCTTTGCATGCAGCGACAACCCGCGCTCGATGCTCGATTCGCGCGTCGGCTACTGGCTGCCGGTCGACCAGTACATCGGCGGAATCGAGCACGCCATATTGCACTTGCTCTATTCGCGTTTCTGGACGCGCGTGCTGCGCGAGCTCGGGGCGGTGGCGTTCAAGGAGCCCTTCGCCAACCTGTTCACCCAGGGCATGGTGCTCAACGAGGCATTCTTCAGGAAGTCGCCCACCGGCAGGATCGAATACTTCAATCCATCCCAGGTGGAGATCGTGACCGACAAGCAGGGCCAGCGCTTGCGCGCGGTATTGCGCTCGGACGGCGGCGAGGTCGAGTCCGGCGGCGTCATCACCATGTCGAAGTCCAAGAACAACGGCGTCGATCCGCAGGCGCTCGTCGATGAGTTCGGTGCCGACACCGCGCGGCTCTTCACCATGTTCGCCGCCCCACCGGAGCAGACGCTCGAGTGGTCGGATGAGGGCGTGCAGGGTGCCTTCCGCTTCATCAAGAAGCTCTGGAAGGCCGTGCACGAGCACGTCCTGCAAGGCCCGGTCGCGCCGCTCGACAAGGCCGCGCTCGGCGAGGCGCAACGCGCGCTGCGCCGGCAGGCGCATCGCACGCTCGAGAAGGTCACCGACGACATCGGGCGGCGCCGCACCTTCAATACGGCCATTGCCGCGGTGATGGAGCTGCTCAACGCCACGCTCAAGGCTCCGCAGGCGAGCGCACGGGACCGAAGTGTCGTGCACGAGGCCTTGGAGATCGCCGTGCTCGCGCTCTCGCCGATCATCCCGCACGCCACGCACGCGCTGTGGCGCGCGCTCGGCCATTCGAGCGCGCTGATCGACGAGCGCTGGATGAGCGTCGATCGGGACGCTCTCGAGCAATCGAGCGTCGAGATCGTGGTGCAGGTGAACGGAAAGTTGCGCGCGCACATCACGGTGCCCGCCGACGCTGAGCAAGAAGCGGTGCGCTCGGCAGCGCTGGCCGATGCGCAGGTGCGCAAGTTCATCGGCGAGAAGCCGGTTCGCAAGGTGATCGTCGTGCCCAAGAAGCTCATCAACGTCGTGATCTAGGGCGATGGCACGCACGAGCATGCGCGGCGGGATCCTGGCCGGCGTCGCGGCCGCGGCGGCGGCGCTGCTTGGGCTCGGCGCCTGCGGATTCCGTCTGGCGGGCAGCGAGAAGCTGCCCACCTTGCTGGCGCGGCCCTACCTGTCGGTGAAGGACCCGTATACGGATTTTGCGCGCGAGTTCGAGCGCCAGTTGAAGAGCGAAGGAGCGCTGCTGCAGGTGAGCCGCCAGGATGCAACCGCGACCATCGAGGTCAGCAAGGACCTGGTCGAGCAGCGCACGCTCGCGGTGTCCGCTCGCAACATTCCCACCGACTACGAGCTGCGCTATACGGTGGTGTTCGCGGTGAAGGGGCCGGACTCCGAGCTCCTGGCGCCGCAGACCGTCACGCTCGCGCGGGATTACAGCTTCGAGGAGAACGTCTTGCTCGCCAAGGAGCACGAGTCGGACATCCTGCGCGAGCAGATGGCCCGGGATATCGCCACCATGGTCATGCACCGGCTCGCCCGTCTCAAGTAACTCAGCTTCGTGTGCTGCTGCTCAATGCCATCGATCGAGTGGCGCTTTGCCTCCTGCTCGAACGCTACGGGCTGGAACTCGTCCTGGTGGCGCCGGATCAAGTCATTCCCGGCTCGTACTGGGGCGAGCGCGAAGCCGGCTTGATCGGTTCGAGAATCTTCGCGCGCCTCGATACGCCGCTGCATTCGGTGCTGCACGAGAGCGCCCATTTCGTGTGCATGACGCCCGAGCGCAGGGCCGGCCTCGACACCGACGCAGGTGGCGATGACGCGGAAGAAACCGCCGTGTGCTATCTGCAGATCCTGATGGCCGAATCGCTGCCGAACGCAGGCAGGGCGCGGATGTGCCGCGATATGGACGATTGGGGCTACAGCTTTCGCCTCGGGAGCGCCGCGCGCTGGTTCGCCGAGGACGCCGAGGATGCGCGGCGCTGGCTCGAACAGCACGGCCTCATCGACGCCGCCGCTCGGCTCACGCATGCGCTGCGCAAATAGCGAGTCAGGCGGCGTGCAAGGTGGCCACCGAAGGGGTCGCGTAGCAGCGCCCGAATCGATTGGCGAGAAATTGCTCGAGGTCGATCTCTTCCTGCTTGACCAGGCCGGCCTGCGGCAGCTGGCCCGAGCGCAGCAGGTCGAGCACGGCGCAGATTCCTCCGGCCGTGGTGATCTGAATCGCGCTGCGTACGCGCCCGCCGACGGGCGCCGCGTAGATCTTGTTCGCGTACGTTTCCTGAACGAGCTGACCGCCCTTGCGGCCGCTCACCGTGACGAAGATGATGACCACGTCCTGGAGGGTCATCGGCACCGAGTTCTCGAGGATGTCCTTGAGCAGCTCGCGGCGGTCGCGCAGACGCAGGTCGTTCAACAGCGCCTTCATGATGGCGGCATGGCCGGGGTAGCGGATGGTGCGGTAGTTGAGATTGCGTACCCGGCCGGCCAGGGTCTCGCACAGGGTACCGAGACCGCCCGAGGTGTTGAACGCCTCGTACAGGACTCCGTCGAGCGAGAATTCCTCGAGCTCCTCGAGCGCCTGGGTCTCGCGCAGCTGCCCGTTGACGATCGCCTCGCAGGGCTCGCAGTACTCGTTGATGACGCCGTCGGTACTCCAGGTGAGATTGTAGTTGAGCGCGTTGGAGGGGAACTCCGGCAGGGCGCCGACACGCATGCGCACATCGTGCAGCTCGTCGAAATGCGAGGCGAGATCGCTCGCGACGATGGTGATGAAGCCCGGCGCGAGGCCGCACTGGGGCACGAACGCCGTGTGCGAGCCGGCGGCCAGCTGCTTGACCACGCGGGTCGAGGCGACATCCTCGGTCAGATCGAGATAGTGCGCGCCGGCGCCCTTCGCGGCCTCGGCGATCGAGCGCGTGGCATGGTAGGGGGCCGCACTGAGCACCGCGTACTTGCCCGCGAGGGCCTGACGCAAGCCCTTCGCGTCCGTGATATCGATGACCGCCTTGGTGACCGGCGCCCCGATCTCGAGGCGCTCGAGCTGCTGCGCGGAGCGGTCGATCACCGTGACCGCGTAATCGCGTGAGCTCGTGAGGAGCTCGGCCATCATGGAACCGATCTTGCCCGCGCCGACGATGACTATTTCGTGCATGCCAATTCTCGACAAAATGCCCACTCTCTACGAAGGATCCCCGAACAACTGCTCATTTTCGCTGACAGACCTGGCAAATTGAAGCCTAATTTTAGTCATTTTTAAGGTATATTGGCGGCAATAAGAAGGGTAATTTGGACGAATCGTATGGACGGGATCGACGAGAAACTGATCTGCGAGCTACGCGCGAACGGCCGCGCCTCCACCGCTGACCTTGCAAGGCTCGTGGGACGATCGCGGACCAGCGTCCAGAGCCGGCTCGAACGGCTGGAGCGGCAGGGCGTGATCATCGGCTACGGGGTCCGGGTCGCACCCGAGCATGATCTCGGCGCCGTGCGCGCCCATGTCATGATCAAGGTGGGACCCAAGGAGGCGCGCGGCGTCACGGCGGCGCTCCAGGAGATACCTCAAGTGCGCGTGCTGCATTCGGTGAGCGGCGATGTCGATCTGATCGCGATCGCCGCGGCCGCATCGGTGGCAGAAATGGACGCCGTGATCGACCGTATCGGTGTGCTTGACGGCGTCGAGCGCACCACTTCCTCGATCATCCTTTCGACCAAGTTCGAGCGCTAGGAGCGAGCATGAGCAACCGCAAGCCCGTGACCCTGCATCGTCTGCGCGAGAAGCACGCGTCCGGCGAGAAAATCGCCATGCTCACGTGCTACGACGCGCTGTTCGCGCGCCTGCTGGACGAAGCCGGCGTCGACGTTCTGCTGGTGGGCGATTCGCTCGGCATGGTGCTGCAAGGTCATCCCACGACGCTGTCGGTATCGATCGAGGAGATGGCGTACCACACCGCCTGCGTCGCGCGCGGCAATCGCACGGCATGGCTGATCGCGGACATGCCGTTCGGGAGCTACCAGGAATCCGTCGATCTCGCCGTGCGCCACGCGGTCCAGCTGATGCAGGCCGGCGCGCACATGATCAAGTTCGAGGGCGGCGAGTGGACGGCGCCGATCGTGAGATCCCTGGTCGAGCGCGGCATCCCGGTCTGCGCGCATCTCGGATTCACCCCGCAATCGGTGCACGCGCTCGGCGGCTACCGCGTGCAAGGACGCGATGCGGCCGGTGCCGAGCGGATGACGGCGGACGCCATGGCCCTGGCCGCTGCCGGGGCCGCGCTCCTGGTGCTGGAAATGGTGCCTGCGGCGGCGGCCCGCGCCCTGACCCAGGCACTGCCGATTCCGGTCATCGGCATCGGTGCCGGATCTGGATGCAGCGGCCAGGTGCTGGTGCTCCACGATATGCTCGGCCTCAAGACGGGCGAACCGCTGCGTTTCGTGCGTAACTTCATGGAAGGGGCCGGCGGCGTGGAGCAGGCGGTGCGGCAATACGTTGCCGACGTGAAGGCGGGCCGATTTCCCGACGACCAGCTGCATGGCTTCTGAATCCGGACGAGCCGTGCGGGTAGTGAGGACCGTCGCCGAGCTCAGACGGGCGCTGCGCGCAGAGCCATCCGTCACGCTGGTGCCGACCATGGGAAACCTGCATGCGGGTCACCTGTCCCTGGTCCAGGCCGCCCGGCGGCGCGCAGGCCTCGTGGCCGCGAGCATATTCGTCAACCCGCTGCAGTTCGCCCCGCACGAGGATTTTGCAAGCTACCCACGTACCCTGGATCGCGACCTCGAGCTTCTGACCGCAGGCGGCTGCGATCTCGTGTTCGCACCGCTCGATGGCGAGATGTATCCCGAGCCGCAGGAGTACACGGTCAATCCGCCCGAGCGCCTGGCCGGCATCCTCGAGGGAGCGGTGCGTCCCGGCTTTTTCACCGGCGTCTGCACGGTGGTGCTGAAGCTTTTTTGCCTGGTCGAGCCCCGCGCCGCCGTGTTCGGCAAGAAGGATTATCAGCAGCTGCTCGTCATCCAACAGATGGTGCGGCAACTCGCCCTGCCGATCGAGATCGTCGCCGCCGAAACGGTGCGCGACCCGTCGGGTCTCGCCCTGTCATCGCGCAACGGCTATCTGAGCGAGGTCGAGCGCGCCGAGGCACCGCAGCTCGCCGCGGCGCTGCGCCGCGTGGCCGAGCATGCGCGCGCCGGCCGTACCGATTGGCCGGTGCTCGAGCGCGAGGCCGCGCGCTTCCTGTCATCGCGCAGCTGGCAACCGGAGTACATCGCCATCCGCCAACGCCGCGACCTGGCCGCACCGCCGACCGATCCAGCCGCCCCACCGGCCACGAGCGACCTCGTGGTACTCGGCGCGGCGAAGCTCGGCGCCACTCGCCTCATCGACAATATCGAGATCTGAAGATCTCCGCGATCTCGAGCTTGTAAATAAAAAACGGCGTGGGCTTTGGGCCCACGCCGCCGGATATCGCACCGACGGGGGAGTTGGCTGGCTTGCCGGCGCGAGATTCTCCTAAAGCTCGGTACCTGGCGGAGCCACCGCCAGGCCTCGACTCCATACTGCCAAAAAACCTCCCCGATGCAGCGGATACTTTATGATCTATGCTTAAAATTTAATCACTTGACAACTACTGAAATATACGACGAACGAATCACATGCACCACCGTCGCGCGGGATATTCGGTGGTTCGCACCGAAAAGGCCAGCAATGAAGGGGTCCGAGCCTGTTCCCAGCGGCTCTTTGCACCGCACAATGAATCAGTAAAACCTTAAGTTGCGGGATACGCCGCGCTGCGCGGCCGCCGCAGCCGCTTCACCAGCGCCGCGGCCACCGCCACCGCGAGCGTGAGGAGGCTTGCGTAGAAATCCTGCTTGAGCGCGGGCGTGTAGGCCATGGCAATGAGTACCGCGCCCATCGCGCCGATCGTCAGATACGAAAGCCACGGAAAGAGCCACATCCTGACCGGCGGATCGGGCCTGTTGGCGCGTTCGCGCGCGAAGCGCAAGCTGATCTGGGCCACCGCGATGGTCATGTAGACGTACACGATGAGCGCTCCGGAGGAGCTCACCAGGAAGTCGAACACCTTTTGCGGCGCCTCGGTGGCGGCGATGATGCCGAGAAATCCCGCGAGCGCCCCCATGAGCACCGAGCCGACCGGCACGCGGCGGGCGTTGAGCTTGACCAGGATCTCGGGCGCATCGCCGCGATCGGCCAGGATGAACATCACGCGCGAGCAGACGTAGAAGGCGGAGTTGAGGCATGAGAGCACCGCCGTCAGGATGATGATGCTCATGATCTCGCCGGCCCACGGCACGTGCATGGTGTTGAGTGCCAGGGTGAAGGGGGATTCGCCCGAGCGCACCAGCGTCCACGGCGTCACCGACACGATGAAGAATACCGATACCACGTAGAAAACGAGGATGCGCCAGATCACCGCCGCGCCCATGCGGGCCACGGCGCGGTCGGGCTGGGCGGACTCCGCGGCGGCAATGGTGGTAATTTCCGCCCCGGTCATGGCGAAGAACACGGTCGGCACGGCGGCGATCACGGCGATCCAGCCGTTCGGCGTGAAGCCGCCATGCGCGGTGAGATTGTGGAACGTCGAGCCGTGCGGCGCGGAAAAGCCGAACGCGTAGGAAGCCGCGATCACGATGAACACGATGATCGCCGCAACTTTGATCGAGGCGAACCAGAACTCGAACTCGGCGTACGAGCGTGCCGACATCAGATTGACCGCCGTCATGACGGTCATCAGACCGAGGCCGATGGTGAGCGGCGGCAGGGGCAGCCAGTGCTGCAGGATCTTGGCGCCCGCGATGGCCTCGACCGGGACCACCAGCACCCAGAAGTACCAGTAGAGCCATCCCACCACGAACCCCGCGCCCTCGCCGAGGCCCGCGCGCGCGAACTCGGTGAACGAGCGTACGTTGGGCAGGGCCGTGGCCATCTCGCCGAGCATGCGCATCACCAGGAGTATCAGCAGCCCGCAGATTGCGTAGCTCAGGAAGCTCGCGGGACCGCCGCGCAGAATCGAGGTGCTGCTGCTGACGAACAGCCCCGCGCCGATGATGCCGCCGATGGAAATCATCGTCAGATGGCGTCCCTTCAGGGACTTGCTCAGCTCGTTCTTGCCCGTCGCTGCATTCACCTCGACCATCGCTCGCACCTTCGTGTGTTGGCGGCCTTGGAATCACCGGCCCTCGACATTCACCCGCGCATCGCCCAATCTGGGAACCGTCTCGCCGCCCCACAGCTGGCGCTCGCGAATCCACGGTAGCGGATAAGCGGGATGGGGGCTATCGAATTCGCGCGCCAGGCGGTGCGCGTCCCACATCGCCTGATTGAGCTGCACGGGCGCCTTGCAATCGCCCACCCGGAAGATGTCCTCGATGTCGTTCGCCGCCCATTCGCTCTTGCGCGCCTTGAGCTCGCGCCACAGGCGGTCCTCGGAGTAGCGCGCGGTCGCCAGCACCACGGCGTCCACCTCCAGTTCGAACTCGCCGCCATTGTCCCGCCGCGGAACCTGACCGGTACGGGGACCCGTGAGGTCCGGGCCGAACCTGTAGAGATAGCTGAGCCGCACCTTGCCCGGCTCGATCCGCTCCAGCCAGTGGTTGGTGTAGATCTTGACGCCCTTCTCGAACAACAGCCGCTTGTTGTTGGCGAACTCCATGGTGAAGTTGCCGTACTCGGCGATATCCGCGGCGTCGCAGACATAGGTCACCTCCTTGCCTTGGTTGGCGAGCATCTCGGCGAGCGCGATGCCCATGAAG
>Ga0335073_10014298_pt1 | contig 11116 bp, 12 predicted proteins | sample Lox_Sample_22_FD_207093 | JGI IMG/M metagenome (GOLD analysis project Ga0335073, IMG submission 207093) | Soil microbial communities from Loxahatchee National Wildlife Refuge, Florida, United States - Lox_Sample_2.2 | ecosystem: Environmental > Terrestrial > Soil > Wetlands | place: USA... | reverse complement strand
GCGTCACCAGGATGACCGCCATGCCCAGCCGGTGCCGCAGCTCATCGATCAGCTCAAGGATCTGCTTCTGGATCGTCACATCCAGCGCCGTGGTCGGCTCATCAGCGATCAGCAGCTTCGGCTCGCATGCCAGCGCCATCGCGATCATCACCCGCTGGCGCATGCCGCCCGAGAACTGATGCGGGTACTCCTTGATCCGCTCCCTGACCCGCGGGATCCCGACCAGGTCAAGCACCTCGGCCGCGCGGTCCATGGCCTGCTCTTTCGAAACCTCCCGGTGCAAGACGACGGCCTCAGCGATCTGCTTGCCCACCTGCATCGTCGGATTCAGCGAGGTCGAAGGATCCTGGAAGATCATCCCGATCTCATTGCCCCGGACCTTGCGCATGTCGTCATCCGACAGCGCGGTCAGATCACGGCCGTTCAGGCTGATGCTGCCGCCAACGATCGACCCGCCGTTCGGCAGCAGCTTCATGATCGACAAAGCCGTCATCGTCTTGCCGCAACCAGACTCGCCCACAATGCCGACGGTCTCGCCCGGCTCAACCTGGACCGACACCCCGTCGACGGCATGCACCACACCGTGGCGCACCCGGATCTCGGTGCGCAGGTCACTGATGTCAAGTAGCGGCGCCACTAGGTCACCTTTCTCCTACCAGCGCTGCAGCCGGGTCGCAGCTCCACTCGAAAGTAGCCGCCGGCCACACCGACTGCCGAGACTAATCTGTCACATTTTCCTATCAATGCGGTACGCCTGGGGCAATCACCGACCAGAAATGACCCAACCGGTTGGCGTATACCGGCGTCCTAGGAGGTCGTAGCCCAAGGGGGAAGGAGTGGCCGGTGACCGCGCTTGCCTATCGCAAGGCGCACGCCGTAGCGCGGCGCGGGGCGGTGCGGGTAGCTGGGCTGATCGCGACGGTGCTGCTGGCGGCGGGGTGCGGGGCCGCTTCCGGGGCGGCGCAGAGTCCGAGCTCGGCTGTGACCTCGGCCGCCCGATCCACCGGACCGACCAGCCACCCGGCCGCGGCCCGATCAGGTGAGTGCCCAGCAGACGACCTGAAGCTCACGATCGGGCCGGGCAATGGGGCCGCTGGCAGCATCTACTATCCGCTGGAATTCACCAACACCGGGAGTGCCGCCTGCACCATGTACGGGTATGCGGGAGTCGCCTTCGTGACTAAGGAAGGCGGCACGGCGGCGGGCGGCACTGTGCTCGGGCAGCCAGCTTTCAGGAACGCTGCTTTCGCGCCGAAACTGGTGACCCTGGCCTCTGGTGCGACGGCTCACGCCTCGCTCCAGGTGCAAGTCGCACAGAACTACCCGGTCGCTGCCTGCAAGCCGGTAACCGGGCACTGGCTGCAGGTCTACCCGCCTGGGTCTAAGGCGGCCGAGTACCTCCGATTCACTGCCGTAACCTGCGCCGGGAAGATTCCTAGCGGCAGCACGCTCGGGATCTACGTAGTCCTACCGGGGGCGACCGGCGAGTAGCTCACCGGACTTTGCCATGCAGCGCACCGCTTGCGAGGAGCGCCCGGCCGCAGGCAGGGTGCCACAGGTCCCCTGCCCGACAGACGGTAGTAGCTCGTGAGACCATTAGGTGCCCCGCATGAGTAAGGTCAGTCGAGATGCCGAGATCTGCCGCATCGCCGCGGACGCCGATGTCCCCGCCGATGAGTTCGGGCGAGCCCGCCCGGCGACGCCGCCACTGGGCCGGCCGGAAGGCTGCCGCCTGGACACTTGCCCTCCTCGGTACCGCCATGGCTGCTGGCTGCGCGGTGCCGGCCCAGGCCGGGCCGGTCATCGAGCTCAGCGCGGCCCAGGTGATCGTGCCCGGCGCCAACCGCATCACCGACGTCTACCTTGACATCCGGAACAACGGCCCGCAGACCAAGCTCATCGGCGCCAGGCTCAGTGTCGGCGGCCGGATTACGTTCCGGTCACCGGCGCACGCCGGCCAGCTCCAGATGCGAACGGTTCCGTCGATCACGATTCCGGCCAAGAGCCTGACTGGCCTTAAACCGAACGGCTCGCACATGATGGTCACCGGCACTGGGCCAATGATCTCCGGCCGGCTTATCACCATCACGCTGGTGTTCGCCCACGCTGGGACGTTCTCAGTGTCCGCGATGGTGACCAATCCGCAATCTGGCGGGTTCGGCTACTTCCTGAACTAACGATCAGGCTGCTGCGGCGAGCAGTGCCTAAGGCTGCCGGTCAGCTGGGCCACGTGCGACTTCCGGGCAGTGTCGGTTCGCGTCCCAGCCTCGCCGGTTGCGGTCCCTCGGTTCGCGATATATCTTTTCCTAAACAACTGGGCGCGCTAGGGCACGGAGGGGCACATGGCGACTCAGCCGAGCTTGCGCATCGGGGACAGAGAACGCGACGCTGTTGCGGCCGAGCTGCAGGAGCATTACGCGCGCGGTCGGCTGACTCTCGAGGAGTTCAACCAGCGACTCGATGCCGTGTTCGCCGCGAAGACGCAGGGTGACCTGAGCCGGATCACCGCTGACCTGCCTCACGTCCCTTCCGGCGGAGCTCCGCTGCCAAGCTCGCGCCGATCGCCGCGGCTGGCTAGCGGGCCCCCGACGACGGGCTGGCCAGGGCGCTGGACCGGTGCGGCCGACGCGCAAGCGCTTGCTCCGGGCGCTGCCGGCTGGTCAGGCGGCTTGGCCAGGACAGCCACGCCAGGAGGCGACTGGTCAGGTGGCTACCGCTACGCCGGGCGCCGCCCAGGACGCGGTTTCACCGCAGTTGCGACGTTGCTGGCCGCGCTCGCGAGCTGGCTGCTGGTGTACGACGTGCTGCTAGTCGGCCTCAAGGTCCCGTGGCCAGGACAGCTGGGATTGCTGATCGCGATCTTCGGATTCATCCGCGGCCTGCTCCGGCGCATATTCCGCTTCCTGCGCGGCCGCCGCTGACCAGACGGCGGTACTGCAGCAGTGCCCGCTATCCCCGCTCAGCATGCTCGGCCGGGATAGCGTGGTCAGGCGGACCGGGTCGTCCGGACCGGTACGACGAGGTACCTGAACGGGCCCGCGTCGGTTAGCTGGCGAGTCTCCTCCTCGCCTGCGCCCGTCGGCGCCTCGCCTGCGGCCGTCGGCTTATCGCCCTCGACCCAGCTGATCAGAGCGGGCTTGGCGGGACTGGTGAATTCCAGCCTGATCCGTCCCGCAGGCGCCGCGGGCTCGGCGTCAGGGCCAGCCGGAGGGCGGCCCTGACCGGTTAGCGCTGCAGCGGCGAGGCCGTCCAGAAGGTACTGCGGGTTGAACGCGATGGCCTGGTCGGCACCCGCGAAGCTGACCGGTACCGACTCAACTGCCCTGGCGCGGCCATCAGACTGCGCTTCGATGACGACCATGTCGCGACGGAATGACAGCTGGACTGGGGTAGCACGATCGGCAACCAGCGATACCCGGCGCACCGCTTCAGTGAAGGCGCCGGCAGGGAGCTCGGCGCAAGCGTCGAAGCTCTTCGGGAAGCGGGAGTCATACCTGATGAACTCCGCCCCGATCAGCCGGGCCGTGAGCCGCCGCCCGCCACCTTCGAAGCTGATCATCCCGTCTGCTGGTGCGGCACCGTCGGCACCAGGGTTGCCGAAGGCGATCGTTACCGGGTGTCCCGTACGCATCGTCCGGGCTACGTCCGCGAGCGTTCTGGCCGGCACCAGAGCCGTAGCCCGCACCGCCGGGTCGGCCGGGTCCCAGCTGACCGCACGCACCGACAGCCGGTACCTGTCCGTCGCGGCCAGCAACAGCTTGTGGCCGTCGAAGTCCATGTTGACGCCGGTCAGCATCGCCAGCGTGTCGTCCCGGCTGGCCGACGGCACCACCTGGGCGGCGGCCGTCGCAAGGACCCCGCCGTCGACCGTACCCACGACCCCGGTCAGCTCAGGCGGCTGGGGATAGTCCTCGATCGGGAGCGTGACCAGCGCGAACTCGGCGCTGCCGCACGTCAGCATCACCAGGCCCGATGCGCTGGTGACCTCGGCCTCGGCGGGCGGCAGGCTTCTGGTGATATCAGCCAGCAGCCGTCCCGGCACGAGCGCGGTCCCCGGCTCGCCGACCTCGGCCGGCACCTGCACCCGCGCGGACACCTCGTAGTCGAAGCAAGACAGCGTCAGCGTGTCGCCGTCAGCATGCAACAGTAAACCTGACAACACCGGAACAACCGGCCTCGTCGGGAGGGCCCGCGCCACCCACGACACTGCCTCGCCCAGCACTTCACGCTCGACCCTGAACTTCACTGCATCCTCCCGCCCGACCCGCGGTATGCGTCCGATCGTGGCATGCCCTACCGACAGTTCCAACCGCGAATTGGGCAGCCGTCGCGCGGCAGGTACCGCGCGCGTCAGGACAGCAGCGCCGCGGGCACGGACGCAAGCGCGGCCTCGATCGCAGCAGCGAGCGCTTTAGCCGACTCCGCGGTCAGCTCGACAGCCACTCGCGCAGCCGGGCCCTTGGCCGGATTAAGGAAGTCGATGTTCAGCGTGTGCTCGGCCATTGCGTGCACCGGGTGGTCAAAGTAAACCGTGGCGTCAGTAACCGAGAACCAACCGCTCGCGCCCTTGCCGCTACCGGAGATCTCAACTTTCTCAGTGTTGTACGTGCACATGCGAGCTCCTCAGCTTGCCAGGTAACGGCCGTAGAAATCCCAGATCCTCTGCCAGCCGTCGTTCGCTGCCTCCGGCCGGTATGCGGTCCTGTTCACCGAGAAGAACGCGTGCCCGGCGCCCTCGTAGGTATGGAACTCGTGCTGCTTGCCGTACTCGTCGAGGACCTTCGAGAGCTCAGCGGTCTCCTGAGGCGTCGGGTACTTGTCCTCCGCGCCGAACAACCCGAGCAGCGGGCACGACAGGTCGGGCGTCAGGCCGACGATCGGGCTGACCTTAAGCGGCATGCCCTCGGGCGGCGGATTAACGATGCACGCGCCGTAACAGTCGACGGCAGCGTCGAGCTGCAGGCTGCAGGCTGCCAGGAACGACTGCCTCCCGCCTGAGCAGTAACCGATGACGCCGACCTTGCCGTTCGAGCTTTGCAGCGCACGGAGGTAGTCGGCTGCTCCGTTGACGTCGCCCACCAGTCGGCCGTCTGGCACGCCGCCGTTGGCTCGTGCAGTCGCGGCAGCGTCATCCGGGCTCGCGCCTGGCGCCTCGCGGTAGTACAGGTTGGGCATCAGGGCCGCGTATCCGTGCGCAGCGAACTTCCTGACGATCTCCTTAGACGAGGAGTCGTAGCCCGGCATGTGGTGAATCACGACTACGCTTCCGCGGGCAGCGGCGCCGTCGTCCGGCACGGCCAGGTACGCCTCAATCTCGTCGCCACCGAACCCCGCGATACGGACGGTCTGCGCGGTTAGTTCCTCGCTCATCCTTATGACTGCTCCTTCGCGATCATCATGTAGTGCGCGCTCGCTCCATCCTGCCAGCGCAGTGCCGCGGCGTTTCCGCTGGAGTCGGATTCGGGAATGAGGGATTATCGAAAGCGGGCGGGGGCCTGGGGCAGAAAGACGGGGGATGACACCGGTAGCTATCGGTTTCGTGATCGTCTTCATGATCGTCGGCTTGGTAGCGGGCTGGCATGGTCAGAAGTCGGTTGCCGCACACGCCGACGTTAAGGTGGCGAAGAACAGGCTGCGCGGCGGTCGCAAGACCAGGTGGCGCAGTGGGGTGTGGGTTGCAGCGATCACCGTGGTCGTTCTTCTAGCGGCCTGGGACGCGCTGTTTGCGCACTAACCGCCGGACTTCGGTGGTCCGGTCGTCACGGCTTGCGAGGAGATCCGGTGTCAGGTAACGAACTACTGATAGACGGCTTCGGCCGGGTCAAAGAGATTGTTCACGACGTGCTCGACGGCTTGGACTCCGTCGACCTCACCTTCCGCGCGGATGCGGCGGCCAACTCAATCAGCTGGCTGATCTGGCACCTCACCCGAGTCCAGGACGACCACATTGCTGGGGCCAGTGGCCTCGAACAGGTCTGGCTGTCGGGAGGCTGGGAAGAGCGGTGCGATCTTCCGCTCGATCCGCTCGACATCGGCTACGGCCACGACTCCGACGAAGTAGCCGTTGTCCGGCTGGATCCGGATCTGCTCGCCGGGTATCACGACGCCACGTACGAGCAGACGATCTCCTTCATCGGGGGCCTGACGGAGGCCGACTTGAGCAAGATCGTGGATCGACGCTGGAATCCCCCGGTCACGATGGCCACGAGGGTGGTGAGCGTGCTGACCGACGACCTCGAGCACGCCGGCCAGGCCGCGTTCGTCAAGGGCCTGCTGGAGCGCCGCAGCTGACGGGAGCCCGCTCGCAGTAGCTTCCCCGCGATCGCGCCTCGACTTTCCTGCACCTCCATGATCGTTGTTGATCCAGGGTGCCTATGTGGCCCCCCTAATGTCACATCGATCATGGAAGCGCGCCCGCAGGCACCGGGCCACGTTCCTGATCTTCGCCCCGGTCGCTTCCAGCGGCCGCTGGCGGCATATAGTTGAGTTCACCAAAGATTGACAGACTCAACTGAGTCCACTAACGTTTGAGTCGCTCAACTATTGACCTGCTCAATCCTTCAAGATCCGGAGAGCGTGCCCGTGCCATCCGTGCCCGACCAGGCCACCGCAGACCAGCCCAGTGCCAGCCAGCACAGCTGGGAGGTTGCCGACTGCTTCTTTGAGCTGATCGGGAACATCGTTGGACAGGCTGAGCAGCTTGCCCATCGCCTGAACGTCCCGGCGCCATTCATCAAGGCACTGCACACTCTGGACTGCCCGATGGCCATGAAGGAGCTCGGCAAGCGCATGCACTGCGACCCGTCCTTCGTCACCCTCGTGGCCGACATGCTGGAGAAGCGCGGCCTGGCCCGGCGGGAGCCCCATCCGGCCGACCGGCGGGTCAAGAACCTCATCCTGACCGAGCAGGGCGAAGCGCTGAAGCAGAGAGTTGAAGCTGAGCTGACGGCCCGCATGCCCTGGAACCGGGCCTTGAACGACTCCGAGCGCGCACAACTGCTTGCCCTGATCCGCAAGATGCTGAGCGCTGATAACGGCGAGGACGCGGGGGCGTCCGGCCAGGATGGCGTGGTCGGCCCCCTGGCGAGCCTGATTACCAGCGCGCTACAGGACAGCATCACGCAGGCGAGCGCGCGGGAGGCTAAGCCCACCAGCCCCCCGGGTTCCGCGGGGGAGGTGAACGACGTCGTGAGCCAGACCTCGGCTGCCAGCTGACACCAGGTCTGCCAGCGGCAGCTCACGCCACGATCCGCCCGATCGGGCACGCACCGATTCGCCGGCGGCCCTAGCGACTGATAAGCGCCCTGCCTAGGTTAAGCGCGCCCGCACGACGGCCGCAGACCGCGGCCCACCAGTCTGCAGCACCCCGCAGTACAGCATCAGCACCACAACGCCCAGAAGATCGACAGCGCCCGTACTGATCACGGACTGTACCGAAGGAGTCACTCTCGCAATGCGTGCTAAGTCACCGGTCCTGGCGCCACAGCCAGGTAACACGACCGCCGCAGACGGCTCGCCTCCCGCGGTCCGCTCGGCCCCCCGTCACCTCGGTCTAGCCCTTGTCGTCATCGCCGCAGCGCAGCTGATGGTGGTGCTGGACGCCACCATCGTGAATGTCGCGCTCCCCCACATCCAGCATGCGCTCGGCTTCTCCGGCTCCGGCCTGGAGTGGGTGGTCAACGCCTATGCGCTGACCTTCGGCGGCCTCCTGCTTCTCGGCGGCCGCGCCGGCGACATCCTCGGCAGGCGCCGGGTGTTCATTGCCGGAATCATCCTCTTCACGACCGCCTCCCTACTTGGCGGCTTCGCTACCAGCCAGGCCTGGCTGCTGGGGGCCCGAGCGCTCCAGGGCGTTGGCGGCGCGATCGTCGCGCCCACGGCCCTGTCGCTGATCACCACCACGTTCCCCGAGGGCCCCCGCCGGAACCGCGCCATGGGCGTCTACGCAGCCATGAGCATCGGCGGCGCGGCGGTCGGCCTGCTGGCCGGCGGCCTGCTTACCACCTACGCATCCTGGCGGTGGGTGTTCTTCGTCAACGTCCCGATCGGCATCGTCGTCGCGCTGCTGGCGCCGCGGTTCCTCGTCGAGTCTGAGCGGCACAGTGGCCGGTTCGATCTGCCAGGCGCGATCACCGGAACCGGCGGCCTCGCCGCCCTGGTCTACGGCCTTTCCAGCGCGGCCTCCAGCGCCAGCGGAGTCTCGCACTGGGGTGACACGAAGGTCGTCGCGTCCCTCACGGCAGCCGTGGTGCTGCTCGCCTCGTTCCTGGTGATCGAATCGCGAAGCAAGCACGCGCTGATGCCGCTGCGAATCTTCCGCAACCGGAACAGGTCAGCGGCAAATCTCATCATGCTGTGCATCGGCACCGCGATGTTCGGGCTGTTCTTCTTCCTCACCATTTTCGTGCAGACGGTCTGGGGGTACAGCGCGCTGCGGAGCGGCGTGTCGTACCTGCCGATGGTCGCAATGATCATGGCAATGGCAGGCGTCAGCGCGGCCCTCGTGCCGCGGATCGGCGCACGGCCGCTGCTGGTGGCTGGCTCCGCAATCGCCGCTGGCGGGATGTTCTGGCTCTCCCGGATCAATGAGCACAGCAGTTACGCTGGCGGGCTGCTCGGACCGATGATCTTGACCGCGGCCGGCCTCGGCATGCTGTTCATGCCGGCCACGCTGGTTGCCCTGTCGAGGGTCGAGGAGCGGGACGCAGGCCTCGCCTCAAGCCTGGTGAACACCGGTCAGCAGGTCGGCGGGTCAATCGGCCTGGCGGTTCTCGGCACCGTCGCCTGGAGCCTGGTCGCCAGCACCGCCCGTCACTCAGCTGCCGCGGCCCAGTCCGCGGCAGCCAAGGCGGCAGCTGCAGGGCACGCGCTCCGGCCCACGACCGCTCAGCTCGCGGAATTCCGCAAGGCGGTCACCGACCACTCGCTGGCCGTCGGGTTCGCGAGGGGCTTCGAGGTGTCAGCCGGCATCATGCTGATCGCAGTGATCGTTGCGGTCGTCATGGTCAATGTCAGGCGCAAGGACCTCGCCGGCGTGAGACCGCCGATGATGGGATAACCAATGGGAACGTGGCCGCACGTGATGGCAGTCATGATGGCGCCCCGCCGGTTTCGACTGGCGGGGCGCGCCGCACGTCAGGTGGGCGACCCAGGGTTCACGGCGACTTGCTTAAGGCCCGAGTCTTAGCTCCTGACCTCGGGCCGTGGCACCGCTGTCGCGTGTTGTCGCGACGTGTCGCGCCTTGGCATGGCTTGGCGTGGCGGGGGCCTCGCCGGGTAGCGACGATGGCATGCCCGAGCACGATCGAGACCGCTGCCGTCGTGCAGTCGGTCGGCTGGTCGCCGGCCTCCTGCTGAGCTCCACAGCCTGCATATCATGCCGGTCGCCGCGCCCGCGCCGACCGAGACGCCGCTGCCGGCCGTAATGGTGGTTCACGCAGGGCGGCCAGCGCCTGCCCCCGTATCCCTGTTACTCGCTGGCCGACGCGACTGAGCGGGCACGGTTCGGCGACCGGCTAGACGACAAGGACATGCCGGAAATGGAGGGACGTACTGGTATGCCCAGGGCGGGATCGTCGGAACCGCGTCCGTGTCCGGATTGACCAGGCGTCGCGGCCAGCTCGACGGCTGGAATGAGATGGGCGCGGCGTCGCGATGCTCTGGGCTAGCCCGCTGGTCGACTTCCCGCCGATCGCATTCGGCTGGGAGTAGATCTGGCCCGTAGCTGGCCCGACTGAGAAAGGCCCGGATCTAACCGGGCCTGACGTGCGGAAATGTGGCTCCCGCGATAGGACTCGAACCTATAACCTGCCGGTTAACAGCCGGACGCTCTGCCGATTGAGCTACGCGGGACTGCCTGGCGCCTGGCCTCGTGGGGGCACGGGGTGATCGGCACCGCGGCCACAAGGGTAGCGCACTGCCATCGTAGACGGAGCACCGCCGACCAACCCAGCGCATTACCGGGCAGTCGGCCGGGCATATCCAGCGGCGACATGGGCATGACGGGGACACCAGGGTTGCGCGCGCATGACCGGGGCCGAATGGGGAAGTTAGCGCAGCAACGCCTACGGGGCTTTATGGGAGAGGTCCAGATGCGCCTGTATCGACTGAGCTTTGTCGCCGGGTTCGCCGCCGGCTTCGTTGCCGGGACGCGGGCCGGCCGCGAGAAATATGACCAGATGGTGAAGCTGGCGAAGACCGCCGCGGAGAACCCGACGGTGCAGCAGGCCGCCGGGGCGATCCAGTCCCAGGCCAGCACGCTCGCCAGCACGACTGCCCAGAAGTTCGGCGGCCAGTTGCACGACAAGGTCCCTCAGATGGCCCAGCACGCCGCGCACACGGTCGGGGAACGCATCCCCGGGCTGAAGCACCGGAACGCCTCTGGCACCCACCGGAACGGGTCTGGCGACGGCCACCCGTACACCGCGAGCACCGACGGCCGGATCGGGCCGAGCGAGAGCTAGCTGCGCCGCCACTGCTAGGTCGCGGGCCGTGTGGCCCGTTTGGGCCCTGGGCATCACCAGCGGGTGAGCCTGTAACCCGTGTCGGCCATCGGAGACATAGTCGCTCCCGTGGTGCTCATCACCCTGGCCACGATCTTCGCTAACGGGCTGCTGACCGTCGGCGCCACCCTCACCCACGAGGTTTAGCACTGGATCGCCATCGGGCTGCTTGTACTCAGCGTGGCCGCCATCGTGGTCGCTGTCACAGCACGCTCGGACGGTTTCGCGTTCACGGCCCTGGCGCTGGTCATCGCGGGGGCGGGCGTAGTGTTCACCGGCATCGCCTCAGTGATCGTTCCGCTGGCCATAGCGGGCGACACAGCCATAGATGGATCAGGCCGGATTAATCTCACATATGGGCAGAAGGCGTTGAGGCCCGCGGCAGTGCGACGTAAGCGGCCAGAATCCCTGTAGAGGACTGCTGCCGGAAACGGCTAGGCCAGATACTCCCGGAGCATTTGCGCGCGGCTGGGCTGGCGGAGCTTGGCCAGCGTCTTAGATTCGATCTGGCGGATGCGCTCTCTGGTGACGCCGAACTCGCGCCCGACCTCTTCCAGCGTTCGCGGATGGCCATCGGTCAGCCCGAACCGCATCTGGATGATGCGCTGCTCGCG
>Ga0335073_10014297_pt1 | contig 11117 bp, 7 predicted proteins | sample Lox_Sample_22_FD_207093 | JGI IMG/M metagenome (GOLD analysis project Ga0335073, IMG submission 207093) | Soil microbial communities from Loxahatchee National Wildlife Refuge, Florida, United States - Lox_Sample_2.2 | ecosystem: Environmental > Terrestrial > Soil > Wetlands | place: USA: Florida... | reverse complement strand
GGCCAAGATGCTCGCAGAGCTCGACCGCTATCATGGCCTGCCCAACGGCATGTTCTCCTGTGACGAACACCTCGCCGGCCGCGACCCCTCGCAAGGCTCCGAGCTGTGCTCCGTCGTCGAATCCATGTTCTCGCTTGAAACCGCGCTCGCCGTCACCGGTGACCCGGCGCTGGCCGACCGCCTCGAACGCCTCGCCTTCAACGCGCTGCCCGGCACGTTCACCGACGACATGTGGGCGCACCAATATAACCAGGAGCCCAACCAGGTGGAGTGCAGCCTGCACCGCAAACCCTGGGTCAGCGACGGCCCCGAATCGAACCTCTACGGACTCGAGCCCAACTTCGGCTGCTGCACAGCCAATTTTCACCAGGGCTGGCCCAAATTCACCAACAGCTTGTTGATGCTCTCGGGCGCCCGGCACTCGAACGCGCACGACGGCCTCGCTGCCGCCGTCTACGCGCCGTGCGAAGTGCACACGCTCATTCGCGGCACGCCGGTACACATGATCGAGGAAACCGATTACCCCTTCCGCGGCGCCGTGCGCATCACGCTCCATCCCGCCAACCCGCTCGCCTTCCCGCTTGAAGTTCGCATTCCGGCATGGGCAGCGGGGACTTCGATCCGTGTGAATGGCGATGCTGCTCCGGCGCCCTCGGCTGGCTCGTTCGCCCGGCTTGAGCGCACCTGGAAGCCCGGCGATCGCGTCGAAATCGAGTTCCCCATGCAGCCGCGAGTTTCGCGCTGGTTCCACAATTCGGTCGCCGTCGAGCGCGGCCCGCTTGTTTTCTCATTTCCAATCGGGACGGACTGGGTCAAGCTCCGCGACCGCGGCATGACCGCCGACTGGCAGGTCTTCCCCACCACGCAGTGGAATTACGCGCTGCGCATCGACGAGGCCGATATGGCAAAGAGCTTCGCGGTCGCCGAATCCGAAGTCGGCACCCCACCCTTCAGCGCCGCACACGCGCCGGTCACGCTGCACGCCCGGGCCGTCAAGCTGCCCGACTGGCGGGCCGAAAACGGCGCCGCCAATCCAGTCCCCGAAAGCCCCGTAGCCGCCCCCGCGCCTGAAGAAACCATCCCTCTCATCCCCTATGCCGCCGCCAAGCTGCGCATCACCGCATTCCCGCAGTGCAAAGCGTGATGGTTGAAGCAGCCTTTACGGACCAAGTTTGGGATCCTGGACCAGCGGGACAAATGAGTGCCCAGTTCCGTACGCTCCATAAGTAATTTAAAATGAGTGCGTTGAGAAGCACGCATAGTTTCTTGTGCTAGCTTTGTGCTACCCCACCAGCGCCAGCTCTGTTCACCGCGAAGTGGCTACTGAGTGGAAGCACAGACCGGCGCTCTCTGAATCTGGGGTACCAATTGCCGAAGAGTTAAGACTATGAAGAGCACAAGTATCTTTTTTTTGGCGTTGACCTGCTTATGCGGAATGTCGAGAGCACAAACACCACTTTCACAAGACGAAGCATTGAAGCAAATATACGGAGACTACGACTCTGATACAAAAACAGCAACGCTTTCTTGCACTGATGCGCAGAGGGTTGACAACGAGAAAACGCACGGATCTTGGTGGCCTTGCTACGAAGACTCCTCTGTGGTTTCTGTTGAAATTATTCTCACGGCGACCGTTCCTAGGCGGACAGATCCAAAGCACAAGATCGAAGAGACGTATCTAGTTACAAGTGCAGTGCCTGCTCATGCCACATCGGGGTTTGATTGCCACTCCTGTGAACCCGCCATCGGTGTTGCCCAATTCGTCTGGCAAGATCAGAAGTGGAAATTGGAAAAAGCGAATGCGACCGTCGGTTTTTACGGCTCATGGGGTGGTCCGCCCCTTGTGGAGCTAGTGGCAATTGGTCCATCTCGATACGGAGTTCTGATTTCTGTAGACGACGGCGGCCAAGGTTATATGTTTGGGTCGAAATGGCTATTGGCACCTTCCGCAAAGACTGTTGCCGAAGTATGGAAAATACAAAACGAGCACGACAATTTTGGAGCTTACGACTCCAAAGGCATTGATGGACCATCGATTCGATATCGTTCTGCTGCGGCCATTCGATTCAGTTGCATCCTCGATGACAGTTGTGCGAACGGGAATGGCTACTTCGACATTGAGGTGATTTCGCGAGGGGCGGACGAGATCGGACCAAGGAGGTCGTTGAAAGCCCAGAACTGGACGCACGTTTACCAATTCAAAGACGGGAAATACGAGTTGGTTCTGCAGCAGAGTTTCATTGAAGCGAAAGCGGCTTCACGTCCAGTAAGATAAATTGCGATGTAACTACTCGTCGGCCGTCAACCGGATCTTGCCGATCGGCTAGCATCCCGCATTCCCTCAGCACGATTTAGTTGGAATAAGTGGACCGATTGGGGGTCTAAACAAAATGACAGGCGGAAGGCACGATTGGAACATCTTGTGCTAACTCGTGCTACCACTATGGATTTCATGGAGCTCTTGGAGACTCAGAACATCGTAGAATCTATAACTTACGTGCTTTCGAAGCGTCCCATTGTCGGCGTCCCTGTTCCGTGTGTTCGGACCTGGGAGACCACAAGAGCCCGCGCCACGCACGTCACGTCTGTCCCGCCAACCTCTTCGCCGCCACGCGGCCCACGCCGCGCAGAACCGCCCTCACCGGCCATCGCCCTTCCACATCGGGAAAGAAAATCTCGCCCACGCGCCGCGCCTCCGGCCGGTAATACCAGCGCTTGAGCAGCGCCAGATGCCCTTGCCTCACCACCGCGTGAGGCAGCCCGGCGGGCCTCGTCAGCTCTGTAAGAACCGCTTCCATCCGCGCCTCGATCAGACCCCGCGCAGATCGCGCCGCCGCAGTCCCTGGAGCTTTTGTCCCAACTCCACCAGTCTCTACCCCCTGATCCCCAACCCCTGATCCCTGTTCCTCCGGCACCGGTTCCAGCACCATCGGCTGCGCATAGAGCGACGTCGATCCCGATTGCTCGTTCTGAATGCGCATACCCAGCGTGGAAAACCCCACCGGCCCGCGCAGCCGCTGCTCGTCAAAAGCGAAAACAATAACCTCATCGGGATTCGCCGAAGTCTGAAGAATCACCGCGCGCAGCCGGCTCAGCGGCCGCACCAGCTCGCTCGCAAGCGCCCGCACGCTTTCCACTTTCTGCACCTGCGCATGCAGCGCCGCCGCCGTCTCGAATTCGAGATTCGCCGAAGCCTCGTCCCGCTGCCCGCGCAGGACTACCAGCTTGCTCTCGCCGCGCGTGGCAAAGAAATCCTGCACAGCCGCGGACTCTTCCGCATAGCGCTCGTCCGTGCAGCCCTTGTAGCAAGGCGCGAGACACATCTTCATCTCCGAGTAAACGCATCCCGGAAAGCTGGGATCGGGATTGAGGTCGTCCACGCATCGCCGCAGCAGGAACAGCTTCAGCGCCTCTTCGGCATATCTCTCCGCCGCCGCCCGTGAGGCGAACGGCCCATAGGCCCAATCCGCCTCGCGCTGGCTGGGCTTGTTGGTCACCGTGATGCGCGGATAGGGATTGCCGCCGAGAAAGCGCACAAACGCCGGCGCGCGCAGGTGCATGCGCTCGAGAGCCTTTGTGCCAAAGACCCTCTCCAAAAGGGAAAACTGCGTGAGCAGCGATTCGAAATCCGAGCCGGTGAGCTGCCACTCGATGCGCCGCACGCGGCCGGCAAGCTGCAACCTCCGTGGATGCTTTTCCGAGGGCTGCAGGAGCCGTTCGAGCCGCCCGCGCAGATTCGGCGTGCGCCCGATATACGGCTCGGCATGCGCGTCGGCGCCGTAGAGGGCAAACACCGCAGCCGCGCGCGGAAGCTGCCTCATCGCTTCCGCAGCATTCGCCGGATCGAAGGGAATCTGCTGCATCAAGTTGATCTTAAGCGTGCGGCCAGCCCGCTCGCTGACCCGCGGTTGCGCGGGTGCCCCATCCTTTCGCCGCATTTTGGCGAAAGGGTGGGAGACCAATGATGCCGACCGCTAACTCGCTAACCCGCTATCGCCGCATCAACGGCGCTAACTCGCTAACTCCGTTTTCCTGCTGACTTGCTGACTCGCCGCCTCACTAACTCCCCGCGATCGTCATCCCATCCACGCGAATCGTCGAGCTCGCCACCGACCCGCGAAACTTGAGGTCGTTGCCGATGGCCGTCACGTTGCGCAGCATCTCTTTCAGATTCCCCGCCACCGTCACTTCCTCGACCGCATGCGTGAGCTGGCCGTTCTCGATCCACAATCCCGTCGCGCCGCGCGAGTAGTCGCCCGTCACAAGATTCGTCCCGAATCCCATCAGGCTGGTCACGTAAAGCCCCGCGCTCACGCCGCCGATGATCTCATCCGGCGTCAGCATTCCTGGCTCCAGATAAAGGTTCCCGCAGCCGATGCCCGGCGTGCCGGCGAGGCCGCGCGCGGCATTGTGCGTCGACTTCATGCCCAGCTTGCGCGCCGTGTAGGTGTTGAGCAGATAGTTGCGCAGCACGCCGTGCTCCACCACAACCGTCCGCCGCGACGGCAGCCCCTCGCCGTCGAACGGAGACGTGCCGAAGCCTCCCGCGCCCGTCTCCAGCAGCATCGTATTGTCATCGATGATCGTGAGACCGGTCACTCCGATCTCCTCGTCCAGGCAGCCGGCGAGAAACGACGCATGCCGCCAGATGGCGTCGCCCGAGGCCGCCTCGAAGACCGATCCGATCAGCGATCGCGCCACCTCCGGCGCAAAAACGATGGGCACGCTCTGCGTGGGAACGCGCCGCGCGCCCAGACGCCGCAGCGTCCGCCGCGCAGCCTCAGCCCCTACTGCTTCAGGGGATTCGAGGAGCGCGAAGCTCCGCGCGCTCGACCACCATCCATCGCGCTGCATCTGGCCGTTGGCATCCATCGCCAGCGGCGCGGCCGAAATGCCCGCGTAGCTTGTCCGGTAACCGCCGACGAACCCGCGCGAGTTGGCCAGCACCTTTCGCCCGGTCGAGGCGTCGAAGCTGCCCCCATCCGAATTCGTGATGCGCGGATCGGCCGCCATCGCCGCCGCTTCGCACACCCTGGCCCGCTCGATGCGCTCCTGCCCGCTCAGCGAGTAGACATCATCGTAGTAGAGGTGCAGATCCTCCGTCAGCGTGCCGAACTCGCCCGTCTCCGGCAGGCCCGCGAACGGATCTTCTTCAGTGACTTTTGCCAGCGCCATCGCGCCATCCACAAGCTGGCGAATGCCCTCCGGGGAAAGATCGCTCGTCGACGTCGTCGCCGACCGCTTCCCAGCGAACACCCGCAGCCCCAGCCCGCGCGAGCCCGACTCCTTCAGCGTCTCCACCTCGCCCATGCGCACGGTCACGCTGAACTCGTCGCCCTCGCGGACGACGGCCTCGGCGTCGCTTGCGCCGGCCTTCATCGCCATGGTGACAACATCGGTCGCGAGGGATTCGAGGTCGAAGGTCGTCGAATCGGCGAAAGTTGAAGTCTGCGGCATCGTCATCTCCCCGTCCCGCCCACCGTCATCCGGTCCAGCTTGATGGTCGGCATGCCTACGCCCACCGGCACGCTCTGCCCGTCCTTGCCGCAGGTTCCGATGCCCTCGTCGAGCTTTAGATCGTGGCCCACCATCGACACGTACTTCAGTGCCTCAGGCCCGTTGCCGATCAGCGTCGCGTCGCGCACCGGCGCCGTCACCTTGCCATCCTCGATCAGGTAGGCCTCGCTGGCCGAGAAGACAAATTTGCCGTTGGTGATGTCCACCTGCCCGCCGCCGAAGTTCACCGCATAGAGCCCACGCTTCACGCTGCGCAGAATGTCCTCGGGCGAGTCGTCGCCGGCCAGCATATAGGTGTTGGTCATCCGTGGCATGGGTATCGCCTGGTAGCTCTCGCGCCGTCCCGAGCCCGTGTTGGCCGTGCCAGTCAGCCGTGCCGAAAGCTTGTCAGTCAAATAGCCGCGAAGCACGCCGCCCTCGATCAGCGTGGTCTCCTGCGTCGCAGAGCCTTCGTCGTCCACGTTCAATGAGCCGCGCCTCCCCGCCATGGTCCCGTTATCGACCACCGTCACCTTTGCGCTGGCCACCGGCTGACCGATCAGCCCTGAAAACGCCGACGTCTTCTTGCGGTTGAAGTCGGCCTCGAGCCCATGTCCTACGGCCTCATGCAGCAGAATCCCCGGCCAGCCTGGCCCCAGCACGACCTGCATTTCGCCCGCCGGCGCCGCTGCCGCGCCTAGTTGCAGCACCGCGCCCCGCGCGGCTTCGTGCGCCAGGTGCTCCGGGCTTTTCGAGTTCACAAATTGATCGAGTCCCGCCCTTCCGCCCCCGCCCGCCGAGCCGCGCGTGGTCATCGCGCCATCTTTCGCGATCACAAACACATTCAGCCGGCACAGCGGCTGCGTATCGGTCGCAAACGCTCCGTCCGAGCCAGCAATCAGAATCCGCTTCAGCTCTTCGCTGTACCCGGCCCGCACCTGGACAATGCGCGAGTCGTAAGCCCGCGCCGCGCGGTCCGCGCGCAGAATCAACTCCAGCCGAGCCGCCAGGTCCAGGTCGAACCCGCCCAGCGGCACCGGATACAGATCTGCCGCGCGAGTTTCCGCAAATCCCTGCACCGGCTGTTTCGCTGGTCCCGAGGCAATCAGCGCCGCCGTGCGCGCCGCGTGCACCAGCCGCTCCGGGCTCAGGTTGTCAGTATAGGCATATCCCGTCCGCTCGCCCGAGATCACGCGCACGCCACACCCCGCGCTCGTGCCCTGGCTCGCCGACTTCACAATCTGCTCGTCGACCCCCAGCGACGTCGCCGTGACCGACTCGAAGTAAAGGTCGGCGTAGTCGCCGCCGGCGCTCAACGCCTCGCCCAGGCAGCGCTCCAGCAGCCGCTCTGTGATGCCGAACTTGTCAAAGAAAAATCGCTTGTGGCCATTTTGAGAGGAAGGTGCCTGTTTGCTCATTCTTGTTTCAGTTTACGCGCTCCTCACTCGGCTCGCGCCCGCGCCCGCTGCCGTTTCTCTTTTGATTCGTCCCCGCCCAATGCGATCTTGTAATTCTCTGCCGCCTGCCCGAAGCCCGTGATACGATTCGACCTATGAAGAAGTTGATTCTCGCTGCCCTGCTGCTAACGGCATTCGCGACTCCGGCTTTTGCCGCCCGGCACCACCGTCATCATTCCGCTCACCACCGCGTGCATCATCACGTCGTCCACCACACTTAAGAAAACGGACGGCTTCCAAATTCCCCATCGAGCGGGCCGATTGCGCTGCCCGGCGGTATCCTTTCCCATGACCTGCAGTATGATTTCAGTGTCATGACCGATCTGGACGATCTCCGTTATCCGATTGGCCGCTTCGCCGCGCCTGCTTCCAGCACACCCGGCGTTCGCGCCGCGCATATTCAAACCCTGCGCATGCTCTCGGAGCGATTGCAGGCCGCGGTCGCGGGCCTCGACGAGGTCCAGCTCGACACGCCCTATCGCGAAGGCGGATGGACCGTCCGCCAGCTCGTCCATCACATCGCCGACAGCCACGCCAATTCCTACGTTCGCTTCAAGCTCGCCCTCACTGAGAACTGGCCGACCATCAAGCCCTACGACGAAGCTGCCTGGGCCGCGCTGCCCGACAGCAGCAGCCTCCCCGTCGAGGTCTCGCTCACCTTCATTGCTGCGCTGCACGCGCGCTGGGTCGCGCTGCTGGAGTCCATGTCGGAAGACGACTTCCAACGCGGCTTCAACCATCCCGAGATGGGCCGCCAGAACCTGGCCAAATCTCTCGCCCTCTACGACTGGCACTCGCGCCACCACACCGCGCACATCACCAGCCTCAGAGCGCGGCAGGGCTGGTAGGCCCCACGCATGGCCGCCAACGCCGGCGCGGCTCCTGCATCCGCGGATCGCCTCGCCCGCACCATCGAGTCCTTTCTCGCAGACCACCCCCGCGCGGCGCTGCTCGGGGGCGGCCAGCTCCTTTTCGACACGCGTTCCGCCCGCTACTGCGTGGCTGAATCCCACGGGCGGTGCCTGCTCCAGTTCTGGAGTGACGAACGCAACCTCATCCGCACCGTCGTCGAAATCGAGGAGCGCGCCCATTGCCTTCGCTTGGTCACACGCCGTATGGGCGTCGCCAAGCCGCAGGCGCTCGAGCTTGTTCCCTCGTTCGATCGCCGCCCAACCACGGCACGCGAGTCCGCCAGGCGCAATTACCAGCGCATTCTCGAGCGCGTGCTCGGCCGCCACTTCCACGGTGCCAAGCCCAACGGCTTCCGCTCCGCCATGGATCTCGAGCACAGCTTCGGCCCCGCTTACGTGCGCGGCCGCCTGCTGCACGGTACGGCTGCCGACGCGGTGATCGGCGTCAGCGAAGCCGAGTCAGCGGCGGTGATCGACGGTGTCCTCACCCTGGGTATCCTCTGGCTGGAACATTGCCGCCGCAAAGGCGACGCCCGCCGCCACTTCGGCGGGCTCAAAGTCATTGTGCCGGTCGGCGCGTGGAGAACCACCGGCGAACGGATGGCCTGGCTCAACCATGCTGCGGCCGGCTTCGAGCTCTACACGCTCGACGGACGCAGCGAAGAGCTCACGCAAGTCGATTTTCGCGATACCGGCAATCTCGAGTCGCGCCTCGTCCACGTGTTTTCGCGCGAGGCAGCCGTCGAACGATGCCGTTCCGGCCTCGATCGTCTGCTCGCGCTCGTTCCGCCTGCCGCACGCGACCGCATCGAAGTCCGCGCTCAATCCGCCGCTGAAGTCGCCCTGCTCCTGCACGGCCTCGAATTCGCCCGCGTGCGCCACAGCGTGGCTGAGCGCTCCTTCACCGCGCAAAACGAAGCCATCTTTGGCGCCGGTGCCAATGAGACCCCGCTCACCGACGAAACCGAAACACCGTGCCGCGAGTTGTTCGCGCGCCTCTTCGCCTCGCGCCACCCCGACGGCGCGCACACTGACCCGTTGTTTCGATTGCAACCCGAGCGCTGGCTCGAATCGCGCCTGCGCGCCGGAATCGCCGAGCTGCTACCCGGCCTGCGCGCCGACACGATGTACTCGCAGGTGCCCGCGCTTTCGAGCGGCGAGCGCGGCATGCTCGACCTGCTCACCCTCGACCGCGCCGGGCGCTTGACCGTCGTCGAAGTCAAGGCCGACGAAGACCTGCACCTGCCCTTGCAGGCACTTGATTATTGGATTCGCGTGCGCGCGCTCAACGCCGACCGCAAGCCCGCCGCATCGGCAGACCGTCCACTTTCCGCCTTCGAGCGCCAGGGCTACTTTCCCGGCGCGGAAATCTCGCCGCTCGCGCCGCGCCTGCTGCTCGCCGCGCCCGCGCTGCGCATCCACCCCGCCAACGAGCCGGTTCTGCACTATCTCTCGCCCGAAGTCGAATGGGAACTCATCGCCCTCGGCGAATACTGGCGCCGCGAATTGAAGATCGTCTTCCGCAAACGCAGCAGCGACGTGCGAGGCTGAGGGACGCCCACTCTCATGTCTGCTGAGAGGCCTGGCGTTGGGACCTGGGAGAGCACAGAAGCCGTCCGTCCGCCCTCCGGATCTCGAACCTCTCGGGCAAGCGCCCGCCACGCGGCAACGCCGTTATTTCCGGCTCGAGGCCACCCGCCGTTCGCGTTGACTCCGCCGTAGCCGGGGATTGAGGCAGGGATTGGAAGGAGTCCGGCGTCCGTCATCCCGGCGCGCCAACAAGAAGCGAGCCAAAGCTCGACGGTGCCGGCTGGGCGCCAGGCGCGAAGAGTCGAGTTCTGGCTCGGCGGATGTCGCGCGAACTGTCGAGCAGCAGCTCGACTGTTTAGGCCAAGAGAGACGAGTTCCAGCTCACGGGAAACGCGATTTTTGGGGCCTGTTCGCCGTTATTGGCGACATTTGCGGCGGAACTCGCGATCCCGGCCTTCCCAGAATTAATGTCGAGACCGGGGGCTCCCGGCCAGGACGGGCGGCCCGCTATCGGGCATTCTGTTGCGGTGCCCCGGGGTCCGAGAATCCGGACCCGGGCCTTGAGTGTTGATGCCCAAAAGCGAGACCTGGGGCACCCAGTTCTCGAATGCGCTGCAAGTGAAATAAAATGAGCGCGCTAGAGGCCGTGTTTAGGTTTTTGTGGCAATTCTGTGCTTCACGCAAAGTGAATTCAGAATAAGACACGAGCTGGTAACACGGCTCAATGAGTGCCTCGGCCTGTGATCGATACTCGACAAGTAAACGGAAGCCGACTTTTCGATACTGACCGCTTTCTGAGGTTTAGCTTGAACCATCTGTTTCGGCTTGCTGGATGAGGGTCGCACCGAGTAGGGAGAGCGAGGGCGGGAGCCGGAAACTCAAGTGTAGAAGTTCCGTGTCGACGTTAGGACCGATGCTGAGCAGGGCGAAACCGGTGATGGGCTGGTCGGACGGCAGGAGCCAGGACATTGTGCCGAGGCCACGCTGCCGGGCAGGCGTTGTGAACTCGACGAGTTCCTTGCCTTTGTAGGTGAGGTGGTCGGAGGGAAAAGGGCCGAACGGATAGTCTGAGGCAGGACCGAAGCCTTCCTTGATGATCGTGCGAGCATAGTCGCTGTGCGCCGGAAAAACACGTGCGACCACCCGCGCGACTTCGAAGCGGCCCGATGTTCCACCGTCGGAGGCGGAAAGCTGAATGGCTGGCCCCGTAAAACCCTTCCAGTTTTTGTGTTCAAGGAGCTTGGCACTGTCCAGTGGTTCGGGAGCAATGTAGAGAGTCCATCCATTCGACCCTATAGTTGCGAAGCAGTTCCAGCCTCGCGGACCAAGCGTGCCAAAATGTCCAGCGTCACCGTTGTACTCGTACCATGCAAGTTGGTCGGCCATTGCAGGCGGAAGGTTGACACGCTTTGGTTTGCCTTTTGCTGCTGCGTAGGGTCCGGTCTGGCCGTCGCCGGAGCACCCTATGTAAGGCACCGAAGTCTGAGCGTTCGCCAACAAGCTGGCTACAGCGAAGATCAGAAAACATGCGAACGAACGGACGCGAGAAGGCCTCATTTCTCCTCCGAGGAAGTCACAGATAGAACAGGTCCTCATAAGCGCCCTTATCGTCAGTTGCTATCAAATCTACAATGCACTCAAGGATCTGGTCTGGGCGATGCTGCCTCGCGCTTCTTCCATGCCGTGTTTGCGCGGCAGCCGCTGATGGTTTTGTGGCAATTTG
>Ga0335073_10014296_pt1 | contig 11118 bp, 8 predicted proteins | sample Lox_Sample_22_FD_207093 | JGI IMG/M metagenome (GOLD analysis project Ga0335073, IMG submission 207093) | Soil microbial communities from Loxahatchee National Wildlife Refuge, Florida, United States - Lox_Sample_2.2 | ecosystem: Environmental > Terrestrial > Soil > Wetlands | place: USA: Florida... | reverse complement strand
GCACCTGACCCAGTTCGCGATTCCTGTGCACCGGTGGTCAGACGGAACACAAGATCGCTAAGCCGAAATGAGCCATCCAGCGCGCAATGCCTCAGATCCTCACAAGCACCGCATATGAAGGAGGCCAGGATAATCCATGAGAAATTTGATCTTTGCAATCAACACTACGCTGGACGGGTGCGTTGACCACACCAGACAATCGGTCGATGAAGAAAAACTTGAATATTTCACTCAGCTCACGCGAGAGGCTGACCTGCAAATCTTTGGGCGTAAAACCTATCAATTGATGGTTCCTTATTGGCCTGATGTCCTCAAAAACCAGTCCGCCACAAAAGCAGATACCGACTTTGCCCGGGCATTTGTCGCTACAGACAAGATTGTTTTTTCACGATCATTCGACAGTGTTGAAGACAGAAACACGCGCATTGTCCGCGGGAACCTTCGCGACGAAATTCTTAAACTGAAACAGGAACAAGGCAGAAATATTCTAGCCGGTGGCGTCGATATCCCTTCCCAACTCATAGAGCTTGGTCTGGTTGATGAATATCGCTTTGTCGTTGGGCCAATCGTTGCAGGAGAAGGAAGACGGTTGTTGGAGGGCGTTAGCCTGCCTCACAGACTGCAACTAAAACTTGTCGAGTCAAAGATTTTTAGATCAGGAAGTGTTGCGCTTCGTTATTTGAAACAGTGACAGAAAGACCTGCAACGGCTGCATCGCTGGCTCTCCACGGAGCAGAAGAAGGAGCAGAAAGACAATGAAATACGTCTGTTTGGGATACATCAAGCCAGGAAAATTCGAAGGTATGACCGAAGACGAGCGAAACACAGTGCTCGACGATTGCTTTGAGCATAACGATCATCTGCGCGATAACGGATATCTTGTAGCCGAAACAGCTCTTCAGCCTCCGGAGACCGCGTTGACCTTGTACTGGAAAAATGGCAAAGTCGCAACCACCGACGGCCCCTACGCGGAAACCAAGGAACAACTCGGCGGCATTCAAATCCTTGAGGCGCGAGACCTCAATCACGCCATTCAGCTTATCTCACAGCTTCCAGGCTTTAAGTATGGACTGGGACCCATTGAGATACGGCCTGCTGCGGATTTGAGCGAAATGATGAAGGCGAGCGAGCAGCGAAGACGAAAACATACTGCACGATAAATGCAAGCATCGGGCTGAGACCAAAAACTCATCACAAGGTCAGAGTATGAGCATGCCTTCACTGAGTCGGCGAAGTTGATGAAGTGGGAACCTCGTACTCTGCCCGCCCCGCTTCCGTGCCCCCATCAATCTGATAGTCGTTGAGCGGCCAGGCGACTTCGATACGGATCGGCGCGGAAGATGGATCGATCCGTAAAGGCTTTCACCTCAGCCTCGTCCATTCCGTCATCCGGGCCCGGCGCGGGCGACTCTGCCGGCCCTGTTCACAAGCGCAGAAGCCGGCTCATGAGAGAGAAGATACGATTTTGGGTTTTGATGTGAACTATCATCGTCCCGTGCAAACGCAAGCGAAACTGGGCGACATCCTTGCCAACGCAATCACACACGGGATCGGCGCTGTTCTTGCTGTGACGGGAGCAGTCTACCTCATTGCCATATCAATGCGGGGAAATGCCTGGCACATCATAAGCTGCGCCGTTTTCGCCACCACCTTGGTCCTCGTTTACCTGTGCTCCACGCTCTACCACTCTCTGGTGCGAACACCGGCACGGCATGTCTTTCAGGTCCTCGACCATTCGGCCATTTATCTCTTGATTGCGGGGACCTACACGCCTTTTACGCTGGTCTCGCTTCGCGGACCTGTGGGCTGGACACTTTTTGGATTGGTTTGGGCCTTGGCCGTCGCCGGAGTGATCTTCAAGAGCGTGGCTGTCGACCGGTTTGCCGTGACGTCCGTCTTGATCTACCTCTTCCAGGGCTGGTTCGTCGTCTTCGCGGCTCTTCCGCTACTCCATGCCATCGGTTGGCACGGGATGATGTGGCTGGCCGGCGGGGGAATGGCTTACACATTGGGTATCACTTTCTTTGCGTTGGACCGCTTGCGCTACTTCCACGCCACTTGGCATCTCTTTGTCCTGGCAGGCAGCATAGCCCACTACTTTGCCATTCTTTTCTATGTCGTTCCGCGGCCTGCGTGAACCAAAGCGCCATTTGCCGAATAGCGCTCAGCACTACGTCGGGCCCGCCAGAGTCAAGGGCCTTCTACAGCACATGTTTCGACCTCGGCGCACGATCGAAGGCCATCCGCGAATCGGGCGATCAATTTCACGCTTTCAGAGATTGAGCTTGGCAACCTGCGTTATCCGCAAGCGCTCCATGCGATCCAGGCACGCAATCGTTCCCTCTCGCCGCATCGAAACTCAACTGCTCGAAAGTCTCCTAACTCATTTATTCATAGTAACTTGCCTCTCAGTTATTCCGCGAGAGCAATTTGCAGCTCTGGTTAGCCTGAACCGATTGAAACGGGGAATTACCTCCAGAACCCTGCCCGGGGGTACGGCCTTGTCGGCGCCTCGAATTGCCCCGGGCACGCTTCCGCAAGAGGGGCTACACTTGCATCGTTGAAAGGGCGCTCCATGACTTACCGCAAAGCTATGGCATGTTCGTTGTTGCTGGTATGCAGCCTCGTTGCCGCCGGCAAGAACAAGAAGAAGATCCTGCTGCCGAATGATGTTCTCGATGCAAAGACCGTCCTTGTTGTCATTGATCCCGACGCAGGAATGTCAGTCGACGATCCCAATGCCAATAACAGGGCACGGGGAGACGTAGAGAACGCCCTCTCGAACTGGGGCCGCTTCATGCTCGTGACCGACGTCTCCACTGCCGACCTTGTCATTACGGTTCGCAGAGGAAGTGGAAAGTACGCTCAAACCACAATCGGCGGCATGCCCAACAACGATCGTCCCGTCATTTTTCAACCCGACGATGCAGGTGGCCAGGTCGGCGGACGCAATGGATACCCCCCGCAGGCTGGAGATCCAACTGCTCCTCAACTCCCCAGACCCCATCCGCAGGTCGAGGCCGGCCCATCAGAGGACATGTTCGTCGTGTATCGCGGCAAACGTGATAATGCTCTCGACTCTCCACCCGTCTGGCGCTACACCGCAAAGGATGCGCTTCAATCTCCGACGGTGCCCGCGGTTGACGAGTTCAGAAAACTCATCGTCGAGGCAGAGAAGCAGCGGGCCGCGTCGCAATAACTGCATCGTGCTCAACACCAGGCTCTAGCCCAAACAGAAAGGGCGAAGCGCCAGCGGCGCTCCGCCCTTCATCAGACCGCTTTTCCATGTGGCTAGTAGAGCCGGAAATTGACCTCGATGGTGATCATCACGGGTACTGGCGTTCTGCCATTCTTCATGGCCGGCTTGAACTTGTACTTCCTCACCGCTTCCAGCGCCTTTTCGTCCAGTCCCATGCCCAGCGCTCGAATCACGCGTGGATTCTGCGGATTGCCCTGCGCATCCACAATCAGCGAAATCAGGCATACGCCCTGGTACTTCGCCCGGCGTGCCTCGTCGCTGAATTCGGCTTCCGGCTGGTAGATCGGTACCGGCGCTGAAATCCCGCCGCCCACCTGGTACACTCCACCGCCCGTATTCCCGCCGGTTCCCGGCCCAAATCCATTTCCAGTTCCCGATCCCAGGCCGCCACCATATCCGGTGCCCATTCCGCTGCCGCCGCCCTGGCCATTCGACGCGATCGTCACGTTGGGCGACTTGGTCACACCGATGTTCGGCATATTCGGATTGTCAGGCAACTGAATGTTTTCCTGGACATTGATCGCGGACGGGATGGCAAGTTTCGGCTTATCCAACACCGGAATCATCGGTGGTGTGATCGGGTCCTTCATCCGAGGAGGCAGCTTGCCCTTCGTCGGATCCACAATGTCGTGTGCCCCGCCACCACCGCCGCCGCCCGCTGACTTAGCCGCCTTGGGCGCCTTCAAATCGAAATTTCCTACATCCACATTCACCGCTTGAACAGGCGGAGCGATGATCTTCACAACCGCCTTGATGCCCAGCCAGATCGCGAATGCCAGGATGCCGATATTGACTGTCGTCGAAATGCCAATGGCCCAGGGATTGGCCTTCACTGCCATCCGGTCAGGCACCGGTATCGGCTGCGAGGTCAGTTCCAGTGGTGGCAGTTTCGGTGGGAAGAAAAAGTCCCGGATGTTTTCGTAGAGACCAGACCAGATGGGCCGCTCGTCGAATGCCTTCCCAAGGAACGCATCGAGTTCGTGCCCCGTCGTCTTCGGTACGGTGCTTTCGGTCTCCGATCCCGGCTGGGAAAGCAGTTCGTTTGCCATATTTGCCAATGGCCCTGAATCGAGGCTCGGCTCCGCTGGAAACCGGCTCCCGGTCAGGTCCACTACTCCATTATGCTCGACTTTGCCTTCCTGTGTCTGCAAGTCGGCGATATCCGGTTCCACCTTGATTTCCTCCAGAGTCTCATATCTCCCAGAGGCCGAGCTTCTCATAAACAATAGACGACTCGAACCTGTACTTGTTACCGGAAAATTCTCTCCCTAACATTTACACTAAACATTGGACAACTTTGCACCAAAACAGGGAGTTACGATGCCCCCAGCGCCGGAGTTGAAGGCGACGCTCACTTTGCCTCAAACTGCCTTCCCGATGAAGGCCGATTTACCAAAAAATGAACCACTTCGGCTCGCCCGTTGGGAATCGCTGTGCCTCTACAACGAACTGCGCAAAGCCGGCCAGGGTCGTCCGGCTTATCTCCTGCATGATGGCCCGCCCTATGCCAATGGGCCCATTCACCTTGGTCACGCGCTCAACAAGTGCCTTAAGGATTTTGTCGTCAAATCCCGAACGATGGCCGGTTTTAACGCTCCATACGTTCCCGGATTCGACTGCCATGGCCTTCCCATTGAAATCAAGATCGATGAGCGGTTGGGGCGCAGGAAGCTCGAAATGCCAGTTCCTGCAGTCTTGGATGCATGCCGCGCCTACGCGCAAGAGTACGTCGACCTCCAGACCCGCCAGTTTCAACGCATCGGCTGCTTCGGGCGCTGGGACGCACCTTATAAAACCATGGATCGCGACTATGAAGCCCGGACTCTCGAGGCCTTTTACGGCTTTCTCGAGAAAGGCTTCGTCTACCGCGGCCTCAAGCCGGTCTACTGGTGCATCCACGACCGCACGGCACTTGCCGAAGCCGAGGTCGAATACGCGCCGCATACCAGCCCCAGCATCTACGTGCGCTATCGCCTCACCTCTGATCCGGCTGCCCTCGACCCGGTTCTCGCCGGGCGCGAAACCTACACCATCATCTGGACAACCACTCCCTGGACCCTGCCCGCGTCCATGGCGGTCGCCTTCCATCCTGACTTCGAATACGTTGCTCTCGCTGCGAGCGGCGACCCAAAAACGCCGGCCTCGCCGTCCGATCCTGTCTATATCGTTGCCGCGGAACTGGCTCCCGCCGTCATCTCCGCCTGCAAACTGGGCCAGACGATAGAGCTCGCCCGCTTCAAAGGCAGCAAGCTCGAACACGCCACCTTCAAGCACCCGTTCCTCGAGCGCAGCATCCTCGGCGTCCTCGGCAACTACGTCACAGCGGATACAGGCACCGGCGCGGTCCACACCGCTCCTTCCCACGGCGCAGACGACTTCTACACCGGCCAGCGCTACGGAATCGACGCAACCACCCGTGTTGACGCAGCCGGTCATCTGCACGTCGATCCGCAGGCCTGGCCGCTCGCGGCCCTGCCGCCCTTTGAAGACAAAATCATCTGGGAAGCCAATCCCATCATCCTGGCGATGCTCGAAGAGCAACGCGCTCTTATGGCATCCGCCGATCTCGAGCACTCCTATCCGCACTGCTGGCGTTGCCACAATCCGGTCATTTTCCGCGCCACCGAGCAGTGGTTCATCTCCCTCGAAACGCCTGTCAAGCGCGCCGACGGGTCCGAAACCACATATCGCCAGCTCACCATCGAAGAAATCGACAAGGTCGTCTGGGATCCGGCCTGGGGCAAGGAGCGCATCACCAACATGATCGCTACGCGCCCCGACTGGTGCATCAGCCGCCAGCGCATCTGGGGCGTCCCCATCGCCGTCTTCATGTGCGAAACCTGCAACCAACCCATCCTCGATCCTGCTCTCAACCGCAAGATCGTCGGCCTCTTCGAGAGCGAAGGTGTTGCTGCCTGGCACACCACTCCCGTCGAGGCTCTGTTGCCAGACAATGCAGTTTGCAAACATTGCGGGGCAGTCCATACGCACGGCCGGGGCTTCCGCAAAGAGACCGACATTCTCGACGTCTGGTTCGACTCCGGTGTGAGTTGGTTCGCAGTTTGCGAAGCCGATCCAGACCTCAGCACTGCCTATACTGCCTTCCAAAAGAGGGAGAGGCAAGAAGTCCCGACGTGCCTCTATCTTGAAGGCGGCGATCAGCATCGCGGCTGGTTCCATTCCTCGCTGCTCACCTCTGTTGCTCTCCGCGGCCGCGCCCCGTATTCGCTCGTCGCGACTGCCGGCTTCACTCTCGATGAACAAGGCCGCGCCATGTCCAAGTCGCTCGGCAACGGAGTCGATCCTGTCGACATCGCCGATCGCCTCGGCGGTGAAATCGTGCGCCTCTGGGTGGCCTCCATCGACTTCCGCGAAGACATGGCCGCCAGCGAAAACTTGATGCAGCGCTGCGCCGAGCTCTATCGCAAGGTCCGCAACACCTTCCGCTTTTTGCTTGGCAATCTTTCTGGTTTCAACCTCGCGACCGACAAAATCGAGCAGGCGGAGCTCCTCCCGCTCGACCGCTATATGCTCGCCCGCACCCGTGACCTCGCTGAAAAAATCCTCGCCTGGTACGCGGCATTCGAATTCCACCGCGTCTATCAGGCCATCAACGAGTTCGCCATCGTCGACCTCAGCGCCTTCTACCTCGACGTGCTCAAGGACCGCATGTACACCTTCGCGCCCACGAGCCATGCGCGCCGTTCTGCGCAAACCGTCCTCTGGCAGATCACTGAGACGCTGGTCCGCCTGGTCGCCCCCATCCTCACCTTCACCGCCGACGAAGTCTGGGATCATCTGCCCAAAGTCGAGGGCCGCGAAGCCAGCGTCCACCTCGCGCAGTTTCCCAAGCCGGAAGAAATCTACTCCGGGGACCCTGTTGAAGAGCTTCTTACATGGCAGCAGCTCCTGCTCCCCGTCAGAAATCGCGTGCTTCAGAAGATCGAGGCTTTGAGGAAAGACAAGCGCGTGGGTAAATCCCTTGAATGCAATCTCAAGTGGCTAGTACCAGACCATCGAAAAGGCGTTTATGAGAGCTACCTAGCCGCACTAACAGAAGCCGCCATCGTTTCAAAGACGGAAATAGTCTATGTCCCTCAGAAAGACATCGAAGATCGACTTCTTGCTGCTCAGACCGTCGATACAGAAACAGGCACAACGCAGCCATCGTTGGCTGGATTAGTTGAACAACAATTCGTAAGCCAAACTGCGTCACCACTCGATATTTCGGATGTCGAGGTCTCGGTCGCGACAGGCACTAAGTGCAATCGTTGCTGGCGTTATACAGACGACACCGCCAACTACGGCATCTGGCAGAACGTCTGCACACGCTGCCAATCCGCGCTCCGCGAAATGGGCATCGCACCCCCGAACTCCCCGGAGACAGCCTCGTGAACCATCCAACATCTCCCGTTCCGGGGTCCCCATCGACAGGTCCACGTCGATGGGGTGGTCGCCGCCTGCCCTGGCTCCTGCTCATCTCCGCCGCCGTCATCTTCCTTGACCGTCTCACCAAGACGCTCGTTGCAGCTCGCATCCCGCTCGGCGGAGGCATCACCGTGATCCCTCATGTCCTCCGCATCACCCACTGGACCAACGAAGGAGCGGCCTTTTCCCTCTTCGCCGACTCAGCTTCTCCCAACGCCGTGCGCTGGGGCCTCATTGCGTTCTCGCTCATCGCCGCGCTCGCCGTTCTCGTTGCCATGATCCGCCTTGGCGATCGCATCTCCATCACCACCGTCGCCCTTGCTCTGATCTTCGCCGGCGCTCTCGGCAACGTGCACGACCGCATCGTCTACGGTTCGGTCGTCGACTTCATTGAGGTGCACATCTTCAGCTATCACTGGCCCGACTTCAACGTCGCCGATAGCTCCATCGTCATCGGCGCATGTTTGCTGCTGCTTGACTCGCTCCTGCCTCGCAAGCATCCTTCAATTTGATGAGACCTGCGCGCTTAGCCCGTTTCCCGAACTGGAACGCCGCGGCCTGCGTACTTCCATCAGGCTGATTCAACCTCCTACAATCTTGAAGGAGCACTTTGGGCGGCTTGGGCCGGTTTCATGACGCCTTTGCGCCAATTCCGGAATTCGATCACGTTGAACGTCAATCCATTCCGCCGAACTTCACGAGGAGTCCATGAGAATAATCCGTTCTTCCCACTCACTGTGCGCCGTCAGATCCGCGCTGCTAGCCTGCCTTGCCCTAACGTTCACCTTCGTTCTGCACGCGCAGCGCCTTCCAACCACCGTTCTCCCCGAGCACTACACCCTCACCCTCGCGCCCGATCTCAAAACGGCCACCTTCACGGGCGTTGAGTCCATTGACGTCGACATCCGGCAGCCCTCCGATTCCATTACCCTCAACGCCGCCGAAATCGCCTTCCAGTCCGTCACCATCTCCGCGGCGGGAAAGGACCAGACCGCCTCCATCTCCCTCGACAAGGAGAAAGAGCAGGCCACCTTCACATTTCCTGACACCCTGCCCGCCGGCCCGGCTGTCCTCCACATCCACTACACCGGCATCCTGAACAACGAGCTGCGCGGCTTCTATCTCTCCAAGGGTGACCATCGCAATTATGCCGTCACGCAGTTCGAACCGACCGACGCGCGCCGCGCATTTCCCTGCTTCGATGAGCCGGCCTTCAAGGCCACATATGCCGTCACCCTCATCGTCGATTCAGGCGACACCGCGATCTCCAACGGCCCCATCATCTCTGATACTCCCGGCCCCGGTGAGGACAAACACACATTGAAGTTCCTCACCACTCCGAAAATGTCCTCTTACCTGGTTGCCTTTCTCGTGGGCGACTTCAAATGCACCTCTGGCGAATCCGACGGCGTCGCCATCCGTTCGTGTGCCACGCCCGACAAAGTCAACCTCACTCCCTATTCCCTCGACGTCGCCAAGTTCGTCCTTCACTACTACGACACTTACTTCGGGATTCCCTACCCGCTCAAGAAGCTCGACCTCATTGCCATCCCCGACTTCGAAGCCGGAGCCATGGAGAACTTCGGCGCCATCACCTACCGCGAGACCGACATGCTGCTCAATCCTGAAACCGCCTCGGTAAGCGCAAAAGAAAACGTCGCGCTCGTCGTTGCACACGAGATGGCTCACCAGTGGTTTGGCGACCTCGTAACCATGGAGTGGTGGAACAACATCTGGCTCAACGAGGGCTTCGCTACCTGGATGGAAAACAAACCCGTCGCTGCCATGCACCCGGAGTGGAACATCCCTGAAATGGTCGCGTCCAATGAGGACGACACGCTCAATATCGACGCGATGCCGACCACCCGCGCCATTCGCGCCAATGCCAGCACGCCGGCTGAAATCAACCAATTGTTCGACGGCATCGCCTACGGCAAAGCCAGCGATGTTCTGCTCGCCGTTGAAAACTATCTCGGCCCGGAAACATTCCGCAAGGGCGTTCATGCCTACCTCACGGCGCATCTCTACGCCAACGCCACCGCCCAGGATTTCTGGAATGCCGAAACCGAGGTCAGCCACAAACCCGTCGACAAAATCATGGATTCGCTCGTCGCCCAGCCCGGTGTTCCGCTGCTCACCTTCGGCGATCCTTCCAACGGCAACGTCTCCGTCCACCAGGAACGATTCTTTCTAAGCCCGAGCATCCAGCCCGATCCCTCCCAGAAATGGACCCTGCCCGTTTGCTTCAAGACCGGAACTGACGGCCAGGACTGCGAACTTCTCACCCCCGCGGAAACCAGCCTGAAGATCCCCGCCGGCAGTCTCTTTTTTGCCAATGCTCGCGGCAAAGGCTACTACCGCAGCGCATATCCCTCCGGCGTTTACTCCGATCTCGTTCATCACGTGGAGGCGGGCCTCACCCCAACCGAACGCATCAGCCTCATTGGAGATGAATGGGCGCAGGTTCGTGCCGACAAATCGACCGTCGGCAAATACCTTGATCTCGTGGCTGCGGTCAAGGACGACCCCGGCGCCGAAGTGATTGACTCCGCCATCGGCGGGGTTGATGCTATCTACCAACGCGTTGCTTCCACTCCCGAAGAAAAGGCCGCCCTGGCCGCCTGGATTCGCGATACCTTCTCAGACGTGTACGCCGGACTCGGTGCTCCGAGCGAAAACGATTCGCCCAATAAACGCCGACTGCGCGCCCACCTCTTCGCTGTGCTTGGCTACTACGGCAGAGACCCGAAAGTTCTCGCTGAGGCCCACGAAATCGCCGAGAAGTATGTCTCCAATCAATCGTCGGTTGATCCCACACTCGGCCAAACCGCCCTCGCCATCGCCGCCCGCAATGGCGACGCCACTCTGTTCGATCAGTTGCAGAAGGTCTACGAAACGTCAACGAATCCGGAATTCCAGATTGGCGCACTCCGTCTGCTAGCGGAATTTGAGAATCCGGCGCTCGCCAAACGGGCTCTCAACTTTGCCGTGTCCGGAAAAGTGCGAAACCAGGATGCCGCTATCCAACTCGCCATTGCCCTTGAAATCCCTGAAACCCGCGAAGAGGCCTGGAAATTCATTCAGGCGAATTGGAATAAAGTGCAGGCCCAGCTGACCACCAACATGGGCAGCATTCTCGTGGGATCTTCTGGAAGCTTCTGCTCCGAATCCGCGCGCGATAATGTCGAGTCGTTCTTCACTGAGCACAAGGTAGCTGCTTCGAGCGTGTCGCTTAAGCATGCCATCGAGCGCATCAACGGCTGCATCGAGCTGCGCAAGCTCCAGGGACCCCAGTTGCAAAGCTGGCTCGCCTCGCAGCCCAAATCGTCCGGGTACTGAACACGAAGGCCGCAGATTCCTCTGCGGCCGCTGCTTGAGAGAATAGCCAGGCTCTGAAGGCTACGGGCATTACACCGGTTTTTTTGAAGGCA
>Ga0335073_10014295_pt1 | contig 11118 bp, 12 predicted proteins | sample Lox_Sample_22_FD_207093 | JGI IMG/M metagenome (GOLD analysis project Ga0335073, IMG submission 207093) | Soil microbial communities from Loxahatchee National Wildlife Refuge, Florida, United States - Lox_Sample_2.2 | ecosystem: Environmental > Terrestrial > Soil > Wetlands | place: USA... | reverse complement strand
AAACCGGCAATTTTTGTTTTCACGTTGCTGTTCAGCCTGGTGATGGCGGTGAATCTGGCGATGTTTCTCAACAGCGCGAAGACGACGGTGGTGTTCGGTGGGGCGGCGGGGTTCGCGGCTGGATTTGGGTGGGCGGCGATGGGGATTGCGATTGTGGCGCTGTTTGAGCGGCGGACCTGGAGCTACATCGCGATCAATGGCGGATATCTGACGGTTGCGCTCACGGTGATGGGGGGGATTTTGGGGGCGTGGCGGTGAGGAACGGCGCTGATTCTGACTTGCGGCAGCACTCTATTGGAAAAAAGGACGCTCGATGAAAACGACGCTGACGTTTGTGGCTCTTTTATGCGGTTTTATTTTTGCTCCGCTCGCTGGGTCGCAGACCATTACCGCCCCGCCAAAGCGACTTGTGATTGAGGTGGAGGTGCCGGCATCGTTGCCTGCGGTGTGGGAGGCTTTTTCGACCGGTGCGGGATTGAGCACGTGGCTTGGGCCGAACGCGACGGTCGATCTGCGGCCGGGCGGGGAGTGGCTGGTGCATTTCCCGAATGGGAGCACGGGGGGCGGGACGATTGTGTCGTTTGTGCCGCAGAAGGAGATCGTGTTGTCGGCACTGGCGCCGGACCGATTCCCGACGGTTCGGGCGCAGCGCACGCGCGCGGTGTTTCAGCTGGAGGCACGCGGCGATGGGACGGTGGTGCGCCTTGTCCAGACCGGATGGCAGCAAGGTGCGGAATGGGATCGCGCTTACGAATATCTGGTGGCGGGGAACGCGCAGCTATTGGCGATGCTGCATCGGCGATTCCGGGAGGGGCCGATTGACTGGAATGCGGCGTTTGGCGGAAAGAAGGAGTAAGGGGGGCTGGGTTGGCGAGTTCGGCATCCTGTGGGTGTTCTTCGACTGGGTTTGAATTGGCGGTTTGAAAGCGGGTGCTGTGCCAAATTGGGCCGGGTTGGGGTACCGTCGAGTGCCGAGTTGATTGCGTTCGCTTGAATAGTTGATGGTGGAGGAGTCTTCTGCTTGCTGTGGGGTGAACCTGGCGCCTCTCGGGGGGGCGCTGGTTTTGGTTTTTGGGTTTTGGTTTTTGGGTTTTGGTTTTGGTTTTTGGTTTTGGTTTTGGTTTTTGGTTTTGGTTTTTGGTTTTTGGTTTTGTTTTTGGGTTTTTGGGTTTTTGGGTTTTTGGGTTTGGATTTTTGGGTTTTGGGTTTTGGGTTTGGGTTTGAATTTGGGTTTGGGTTTGGGTTTCGAATTTCTCCGGGTGGACGTGAGCGCAGGCACAGGGAGACGTCGTGCCATGTCGGGGAAATCTGCGGGATGTGTTGCCTTTTCCCAGATTGGGTCGGCCGGGGTTACGGCCGAGTGCCGAGTTGATTGCGTTCGCTTGAATAGTTGATGTGGAGGAGTCTTCTGCTTGCTGTGGGGTGAACCTGGCGCCTCTACTCGGGGGGTTTTTGTTTTTGGTTTTGGTTTTGGTTTTTTTGGGTTTTGGTTTTGGTTTTTTTGGGTTTTGGTTTTGGTTTTTTTGGGTTTTGGGTTTGGGTTTTGGGTTTGGGTTTTGGGTTTGGGTTTTGGGTTTGGGTTTTGGTTTTTGGTTTTGGGTTTTGGGTTTTGGTTTTTTTGGTTTTGAAGCGGAGCTAGCCTGGGGGCCAGTGCATCTGGCGGCCGCCGAGGAGGTGCAGGTGCAGGTGATCCACCGTCTGACCGCCTTCGGGGCCGATGCTGGTGACGACGCGATAGCCCTTGCCCAGAGCCTGGTCGCGCGCGATATCGGCAATAGCGAGGAGCAAACGGCCCATGAGGGCCGCGTCCTCAGGCCTGGCATCGGCGAGCGACGCGATGTGCTTCTTCGGGATTACGAGTATGTGTTTGGGGGCTTTGGGGTCGATGTCGTGAAAGGCGAAGACCAGATCGTCCTCGAAGACCTTCTTCGAAGGGATGCTGCCTGCGGCGATTTTGCAGAAGATGCAGTCCACGATTGCCTCCGCGTGATGACGGGAATCAGAAGTGAACGAAGAGCCCGGCGGTCGGCTCGGAGGTGAGCCGGTAGCTGCCGGTGTTGAGTTTGGCGAGGCCGAAGTCGGGCGCCTGGTAGTAAAGGCCTCGGTACTGGACCTGAAGCCCGAAATTTTTTGTGAGCAGGGGTATCTGGACTCCGGCGCCGAAGTTCGCTCCCGCTTTTGCCTGCCAGCTGACGTTCTGGCCGCCGTTGAGCGTGGGGGAGAAGATAACCGCGCTGATGCCGGCCATGGCGTAGGGGCGAAGGCCGAGGGCTTCAAATCCGTGGACGTAGTAGTCGCCGTTAAAGACGTGGAGGTTGTGCTGGTAGCCGAAGGTTTGTCCGGTGTAGTACTCGGTGAAGCGGGTGTAGTCGTAGGAGGCCTGCCAGCCGATTAACGGGTGGAAGCTGTGACTGAAAGCGGCTTCGCCGCCGAGGGATTTGCTGGCGGTGTTGGTGATGCCGTTGCCGCTGGCGTCCTGGGTGAACTGGTAGAAGCCGCCGATGGAGACGTCGTCGTTGCGGAGGGCCTTTTGCGCGAGCGCCGTCGCTGAAGAGAGAAGGACGGCAAGAGAAAGAAAACCGGACCACAACCGATAGCGAGAAACCATTCGCGCGAGGAACCTCCAGTTCCATAGTAAAGGGCGGGTGGGGAGCGCGGGGCGGTTGGATGTCCGTTCCGCCGTCACTCGGGGTGATTGTGCTGCTGGAACCAGCCGACGACGCGGCTTTCGAACGCATTTGGATTCACATTGGCGGCACCTGTGTGTTCTGCTCCTTCGACGATCCAGAGCTGGGAATGGGAGGCACCGGCACGAAATAGTTCGAGCGAATGACGCATGGGGATGTTGTCGTCAGCGGTGCCGCAGATGAGGAGGGTGGGAACGCGGGAGATGCGGATGGCCTCGAGGGGGCTCGCGCCGGCGAGGTTCACGTGATAGCGAATTGCTGTGTAGAGGAATGCAAGGTCGCTGGCTGGAGCGCCGAGAGTGTGCGGGAACCAAAGGCCCAGGCGGGTCATCTGCGAGATGCGGTCGTTGGCGATCTCCGGAAATGAAGCGAAGGAAGCCTCGGCGGTCACAGCGCAAACGGCCGGAGTGACGGCGCTGGCCTGGATGGCGATGGCGGCACCCATGGATTCGCCGAAGAGGAATTCACAACCGGGGGTCCGGGGCCGGAGCCAGGCAGCCCAGCGGCGCACGTCGTCCCGCTCGAGCACACCATAGGTAGCGATTGGGCCACCGCTTGCGCCATGGGCGCGCGAGTCCGGAAGAAGGACCGAGTATCCGTGCTGCAGGAACATGTACGCATAGCCCGCAACGCCTTCGCGGGTGTCGCCCATGCCGTGAAGGAGGATCACGGCGGAGTTGTTGGGACGGGCGGGCCGGAAATACCAGGCCTCCAGCTCAGCTCCGTCGGCGGCCTGGATCGAGGGATCGATGGCGGCGAGGTGCAGCCATGCAGGTGCAGCGGGATTTGGAGTTTTGCGGCCCGGATGGAGGGCCATCTCAGCCAGGTTCCACGCGGCGACGGAGGAGGCGAGCAGGCAGGTTGCTGCGAGGATCGCGGTGAACTGGAGTGCGGAGCGGATCCGGCGTTTCATAGTTACGGCTACGGCTTCGGGCATGCTGTAGTTCTGTCGTGCGACTCCATGGACGCAGGAAGAGCCGCAACGTTTTGTGGAGTGGCGGGAACCGGCAGGCCATCCGTCACGTACCCCTTGACATTCGACAAGAGCGGAGACCATTCTGTCTCTTGTTGTCGAATGTCGAGGGGAGAGAGAATGCCGGCTTCTTCAGATTTGCTGCAGGGCACGCTGGACATGCTGATTCTGAAATCGATTGCGCTCCGAGCCGAGCATGGGTGGGCGATTGCGCAGCGCATTCAGCAGGTCTCGAACGACGTGCTGCAGATCGGGCAGGGGTCGCTGTATCCGGCGCTGCATCGGCTGGAGTACAAGGGGTGGATTCGCGCGCAATGGGGGGCTTCGGAAAACAACCGGCGTGCGCGGTATTACTCGCTGACGGCGGCCGGCCGCAAGCAACTGGATGCGGAGCTGGAGAACTGGGACAGGCTGACGGGGGCGGTGAATCTGGTGCTGGAGAGGATATGAGAGCTGGAAGCTTGAAGGGAGAAGCTGGAAGCGAGTGCGATGTTTCAGAGATTTTTGGTGGTTCATCGACAAAAAAGCAGGTCCCTCGCTCGCTTGCCCCATCTTCGATGGGGCCCCAAGGCGCTCGCTTCGAGATGACAGGTTAAAGAAATTTCAGAAACACACCACTAGGGGCCCGTAGCCGGGAGCGGTCGAGGCAACGATGATCAGCGAATTGCTATCGCGGACGAAATACTTCTTCGCTGGTAAGCGGCGGCGGGAGGTGGATGAGGAGATCACGTTTCATTTGCAAAGGGAGGCGGAGGAGAACATGGCGCGGGGGATGAAGCCGGAAGAGGCGCGGCGGCGGGCGGCGATTGCGTTTGGCGGTGAGCAGCGGGCGCGCGAGGAATGCCGCGAACAGCGGCCGGGGTGGACGCTGGAATCAATCTGGCGGGATGTGAAGTATGGCGCACGGGGGCTGGGGCGCAATCCGATGTTTACGGCGGTAGCGGTGCTCACGCTGGCGCTGGCAATTGGGGCGAACACGACGATCTTCAGCCTGCTGGATCAGGCGCTGATGCAGTCGCTGCCGGTGAGGGATCCGGGGCAGCTGGTGGTGCTGAGTTTTGCAGGAACGAGTTCGGGGCACACCGAGTCGCATGGGGGAAATTCGCCGAACCATCGCCATGAATTTTCCTATCCGATGTACAAGGATCTGCGCGATAAGAATGCGGTGTTCAGCGGGCTGATTGGCTCCGCGCCGGTTTCGGTGGGGATCACGTGGGACAACCGCGCCGAGGGAGTGAGCGCGGAGATGGTGACGGGAAATTATTTCGATGTGCTGGGGGTGCAGGCGGCGGTGGGACGGTTGTTTGGCGCGGGCGATGAAACCGCGCCGGGTGCGAATCCGGTGGCGGTGCTGAACTTTGACTACTGGAAGTCGCGCCTGGCCGAAGCGCCTGTAGTGGGCAAGACGCTGCTGGTGAACGGCACACCCTTCACAATTGTGGGCGTCACGACGCCTGGCTTCTACAGCATGGTTTGGGGTCAGATACCGAAGATTTATGTGCCGATCACGATGCAGAAGACGGTGCAACCGGAATGGGATTATCTGAATGATCACAAATCGTACTGGATGGATATTGCGGGGCGGCTGAAACCGGGTATGACGGCGGCTCAGGCCGATGCAGGGATCAATCCGCTGTATCGTGACCTGCGGACGGCCGAGTTCACGCAGCTGAACGACCAGGGCGCAAAAGCGCGAACCGGATTTATCACGAAGGCCCACCTGAACGTCGAATCGGGAGCGGAGGGATTCTCGCCGCTGCGCGACAGCGTGCAGACGCCGCTGACGATCATCATGGGCATGGTGCTGCTGGTGATCCTGATGGCGGTCGTGAATGTAGCGAGCCTGCTGCTGGTGCGGGCGGCGACGCGAGCGCGGGAGTTTTCAGTTCGCTACGCTTTGGGAGCGACGAGCGGCCAGGTGCTGCGGCAACTTCTGGCTGAAGGCCTGCTGCTGGGACTTGCCGGGGCGGCGATTGGACTGGCGCTGGCGCCGGAGGCGCTGCGTCTGCTGATTCACTGGATGTCGCATGGCGACGACACCATGAGAGCGTTTACGCCGACGCTGGACTGGCGGGTGCTGGCCTTCACCGTTGCAGCCACGCTGGTGGCGAGCCTGCTGTTCAGCCTGGCACCGGCGGCGCAGTTCTGGAATCCGAAGCTGGCGGAGGCGCTGCATCAGGGCCGCGGCGGGACGGGCGGGTCGCTGCGTTTCCGGCGAACGTGCGTGGCATTGCAGATCGGATTCAGCTTGTTGCTGATTGTGGCGGCGGGGCTGTTTGTGCGGACCATCAGCAATCTTCGCAACGTGAATCCCGGATTCCCGACTGACCATTTGCTGGCGTTCGATCTCGATCCTTTGCTGGCGGGGTATCCGGCGACTGGCGTGGTGCCGGTAGAGCAGCGTGCGCTCGACGCGGTTGCGGCGCTGCCTGGCGTGCGGGGTGTGGGCGCCACGAACGATGAGGACCTGGCTGACGACGGCGTGTCCGGCGATGTGGAGGTGGCGGGGTACACACCGCCGCCGAACGAAGACTTCGACGTGGAGCTGCCGTGGGTGAGTGACAGCTACCTGCAAACGCTGGGGGTTCCGCTGCTGGTGGGGAGGTATTTCAACGCGGGCGACACGGCGACCTCGACGAAGGTGGCCATTGTGAACGAGATTTTCGCGAAGCACTACTTCGGAAGCGCAGGGGCGGCGCTGGGGCACATGGTGGGCCGGCCGCGACGGCCGCAGACTGCTGCGATGATTGTGGGCGTGGTGAAAGATGTGAAGCACCAGAGCGTGCGCTCGGAGCCCATGGCAACGTGCTACACGCCGTTCACACAGGCCATTCGGCAGGAGGGGCTGATCTTTTACGTCCGCACGTGGCAGGAGCCGGATGCGGCGGCGAGCAGCATCCGCGCGGCGATGGCGAACATCGACTCGAAGCTGATCGTGGGGCATCTGACCACGATGCGGGACGACATCGACCAGAACCTGCTGGCGGAGCGGACAATTGCGCTGCTGGCGACGGCGTTCGGGATTCTGGCGACGGTGCTGGCGGGAATTGGGCTGTACGGGATATTGGCCTACTCGACGGCGCAGCGCACGCGTGAAATCGGCATTCGTATGGCGCTGGGGGCGCGGAGGGGAACGGTCGTCCAGCTGATTCTGCGGGAGGTGATGGTGCTGGCCGGGGGCGCGATGCTGGTGACGATTCCGGTGGCGATCCTTGCGACGCGCGCGGTGCGGAGCCAGCTGTTCGGCGTCTCGGTGGCCGACCCGGTTGTGTATGGGGCGGGGATCGCGGTGATTTGCCTGGTTGCGGGGCTGGCGGGATTTGTGCCGGCACGGCGCGCGGCTACGGTGGATCCGGCACGGGCGCTGAGGACTGATTAGAGCAGCTGAGGTCCGGTTAGCGGAAAAAGCGCACGGTGATCCTGTTGATGCTGCCGGGGACCGCGGAATCAGAAGCTTTGCAGGAGGAAGTCTTTTGCGATTGCCAGTACTTTCTCCTGTGCGGGGCTGGGGAGGAGACGGGCGATGTCGACGGCTCCGATCATGGTTGAAAAGATGACGAAGAAGGCGCGCTCTTTGTCAGTGGCTCGACGGCCGGGCATAAAGGGCAGCATGCGGTCTCGGTAGATGATGAGCTCAGCGACGACCTGACTTCGTTTCGTTTTGTCGACGCGCGCCATTTCAGGGGCAAGCGCAGGGAGCGGACAGCCGCGCTCGACTTGATTGCAGTACTCGGGCCGCAGGTAGGTTTTCACGATCGCCTTCCACGGCTCTTCGGAGCGCGATTGGTTTGCGGCGGCAACGAGAGTGTCGCCGATGTCGCTGAAGGCCAGATGGAGCGACTCCATGAGGAGCTCGTCCTTATTTTCAAAGTGCTTGTAGAAGCCGCCGTGGGTGAGGCCGGCGTCGCGCATGACGGATGCGACGGCTGCGCCGTTGAGGCCTTCGGCGCGCACGCGGCGGGAGGCGTCTTTGACGATCTTCTGACGGACTTCTGCTTTGTGTTCGGTGGGATAGCGCATAGCTGGTTAAAGGATGTGCCAGATCATCGTAACGATGCGGGTCGATTGGCGCCTGGCCGAATTGCGGTCGGCGCTAAGCGAAAAGTCTGCATCGGTACTCGGGTTGACATCCGACCCAGGCGGGACCATACTTGGGTCGAATGCCTACCCAACCCAGCGACGATCGTATTGCCCTTTTGCAGGGAACGCTTGACCTGCTGATCCTGCGCACGCTGCTTCTCGGCCCCTGTCACGGACAGGGCGTGGCGCGTTCCATCGGGCGGCAGTCCGAAGAGGTGCTGTTCGTCGATCACGGCTCTCTCTATCTGGCTCTGCAGAGACTCGAGGACAGGAAGTGGATCCGGGCGCGGTGGGGCGTGAGCGAGAACAATCGCCGCGCCCGCTTCTACGAGCTGACGGCCAAAGGCCGGGAGCAACTGATGGAGAAGACCTCGCAATGGAATCGTCTTACCGAGGCGATGGGCCGCATTCTCAACTCCGGACCGCAGAGCGAAGAGGTTTGACGATGTTCCACCGCCGCCGCAGTGAAGCCGATTTTGCCGATGAGATTCGCACGCATCTGGAGCTGGAAGCTGACGATCTGCGCCAGGAGGGTGTTTCTCCCGAAGAGGCGCGGTTCAAGGCGCGCCGCACGTTCGGCAACGTGCGCGCGGCGCAGGAGAGTTTCTATGCTCGCGGGCGCTGGGTGTGGCTGGACCGACTTTTGCGGGACCTGCGGTTTGGTGTGCGTTCGATGCGGCTGAGTCCCGGGTTCACGCTCACGGCCGTGCTCACGCTGGCGCTCGGGATCGGTGCGAATACTGCGGTTTTCAGCGTGATGAACGCTGTGCTGCTGCGTTCTCTTCCGGTGGCCGATCCGCAACGCGTCGTCTACATCAATACGTCGGGCGCACCGAATGGCACGGGAACGATCGATTCGAACGATACCCTCTCCTATGCGGTTTATCAGGCTCTTCGCCAGCCGAGCGGAGCTTTGAGCGATGTGATGGCGGTCGGCCTTCTTTCTGGAAGCAGGATCGGCGTTCGCATCGGCAGCCTGCCTGAGCAGGCTGAAGCCGACATGGTCTCCGGAAATTTCTTTTCCGGCCTGGGGGTTCGCATTCTGCGCGGACGCGGGTTTACTTCCGAAGACGAGTCGAGGAGCGCCTCGGTGCTGGTGCTGAGCTACGACTACTGGACGCGGCGTTTCGATCGCGATCCACGTGTATTGGGAACGACGATCTACGTCAAGAGCGTTCCCTTCACGGTGACCGGAATTGCTGCGGAGGGCTTTGAAGGCGTGGAGCCGACGCATTCGACGGACTTCTGGATTCCGCTGCAGAATCGGGCGGAGTTCAACGTCCTCGGGAATGCTCCGGAGAACGGTAAGCTTTATCAAAACAACCCGACGTGGTGGTGTCTGCGGCTGATGGCACGCCTTGCGCCGGGGGTCAGCCGCGCGCAGGCGGTCGATCGCCTGCAACCCATCTTTCAGCAGGCAGCGCGCACGGGTCTGGGCAATCTGCATCCCGGAGAACGGCCGGTTGTGCTGAGTTTCACCGATGCGAAAGTGTTCGCCGGCTTTGAAGATGAGTATGGCAAACCGCTGCGCATGCTGATGACGATGGTCGGACTGGTGCTGCTTATTGCTATTACCAATTTGATTCTGTTGCTGATGGCGCGGAACGCGGCGCGGCAGCGTGAATTCTCGCTCCGACTCGCCATTGGAGCTCGACCCGCGGAGCTTCTGCGGCAGTTGCTGACTGAGTCGGTGCTACTGGTGGTGTCTGGAGGAGTGCTGGCGTGGGGTTTTTCGATTGTGGCGACACGGGTGCTGGCGCGCTGGGCGCTGATTGAATCGAGCCTCGCGCCGGATCGCACGGTTCTGCTGTTCACCTGCGGGGTTCTCGCACTAAGCGCTGTTGTGCTGGGTGTTGCGCCGTTTCGGACGGCGATCTCAGGGGGCGCTGAGCTGGCGCTGAAGACAAATGCGGCGACGGCGTATACCGACTCCGGCAAGTCACGGCTGGGCAAGACCATCGTTGCGCTGCAGATGGCTCTTTGCCTGGTGCTGTTGGTGGGCGCGGGCCTGCTGACGCGAACGCTCGAAAACCTGCGGAACATTCCGCTGGGGATGAATACGACGGGCCTGGTTGTGTTCGGGCTCAATCCCCAGGTTGTGCACAATCAGCCGGAACTGGTGCGGTTCTATCGGGAACTGCAGACGCGTCTACGCGCGCTGCCGGGGGTGGAGTCGACTACGGTGATGTCGAACCGGCTGGGGTCGTGGTGGTCGAACAACTCGAGTTTCATGATCGACGGTCACGAGGCGCGAAATCCTGACGGCACGATCGCTCTGGCGCGGAGCAACGATATCGGGCCGAATTTCTTCCGTACGATCGAGGTCCCTGTTCTATTCGGACGCGAATTTACTGATGCAGACGGGGAGTCGAAGCACTACGTCGCGATCGTCAACGAACTCCTGGCACAACGTTATTTCCCTAACCAGAGTCCGCTGGGGCATCAGATCAACGGACTCGCGATCGTCGGCGTTGTTGCGAATCACAAGTATCGCAGTATGGACGAGACGCCGATCCCGATGGCCTGGTGGGACTACGAGCAGGGGCCGGGGGAAGGCGAGATGAACGTGGAGATGCGGGTTCGGAGCGCAGATGCGCTGGCGATTTTGCCGTCGGTGCAGAAAGTTGTGGCTCAGATGGATCCGAACGCGCCGCTGATCGAGCCGACGCTGCAGCGCGATCAGTTTGAGCGGACGATTGGGCAGCAGATCCTGTTTGCGCGGCTTGCGGAGTTCTTTGGGCTTCTTGCTGTGGTGCTGGTGGCGACCGGTCTTTATGGAACGCTGGCGTACCGGGTGAACCGGCGCGCCGCTGAGATCGGGGTGCGGATGGCGGTAGGCGCGCGGCGGGGGCAGGTGGTATGGATGATCCTGCGGGACAGCCTGGTGCTGACGGGAATCGGCGTGGTGGTGGGTTTTCCGCTCGCGGTGCTGGCGGGGCGGGCTCTGGCGTCGTCGCTTTATGGTGTGCAGGCGCTGGACCCGGCTACTTATCTCTTTGCTGTTGCGGGAGTGGTGGTGGTGGCGTTGGGGGCGGGGGTTGCGCCTGCCAGCCGGGCGGCGAGCATCGATCCCTTGTCGGCGTTGCGGATGGAATGAGGCTTGTTGATGGGATGGGGGCGGGGGTGGCGTTTCCGGGTTTGGGACGGGTGGGTACTTTGGGTTGGGGAAGGAGACAGGTTGGGGTTGAAATTTGGGTCGGGAAGGATTGGGCTGCTTGCTGTGGGGTGAACCTGGCGCATTTTATAGCGGGGGCGGTTTTGTTCGAGTTTCCCGGAATGGAACGGGGTGGGCACTTTGGGTTGGGGGAGGAGGCAGGTTGGGGTTGAAATTTGGGCCGGGAAGGATTGGGCTGCTTGCTGTGGGGTGAACCTGGCGAA
>Ga0335073_10014294_pt1 | contig 11118 bp, 6 predicted proteins | sample Lox_Sample_22_FD_207093 | JGI IMG/M metagenome (GOLD analysis project Ga0335073, IMG submission 207093) | Soil microbial communities from Loxahatchee National Wildlife Refuge, Florida, United States - Lox_Sample_2.2 | ecosystem: Environmental > Terrestrial > Soil > Wetlands | place: USA: Florida... | reverse complement strand
AAGTTGGCGCTGCAGTTCGTCAACCCGTGCCTTAAGCGAACGCACCCGCACATTATTATCGGTATAAATCTGTTTAAGTCCCTCATACTCCGATTGTGACGCAATCAACTGCCCTTGCAATACCGCAGCCGCTTCCACCATCGCTCTCCCCTGCTCTTTGATATCGATGGTCGTATTCTTGCTTGCGAACCCACTGAATTCCTTTTCAGCCTTCTCCAGATCCGCATTGACGGCCTGAAGTCGCCCTTCGAGAAAGATACGTTCGCGACGGGCAGATGACGTACTCAATTCCGCAACCAGGCGATTCAATTCATCGACGTAGGCTGCGGTTATAGCGGCCGCTCTTTGAGGGCTCCTGTCGGTGACGGTGATGCTGATGATCTGACTTTTTCTATCCACCGAGACAGCAGTATGTGCCGCCAAGCTCTTGCGCGCGTCTTCCATCCGGCGAACTGAATACAGCTTCTTCAAATCAAACTTCTGGATCAAGTCATCCTGGACTGTGCGGCTCGAAAGTATCCCAACAAATGTGTCACTGGTGCTTTTCAAACCGAGCAGCTCGCTGGCCACACCCGCAAGGCCGCCGGCAGCGCCGCCTGATAAGGAGGCTAATACGCCGACAAGGCCGGTCGATTGACTGTCCGGAGGCATGAGTTGGGACGTCGATTCGTATTCGACGGGAATAAGGAATGCAATAAGGGTACTGACAACGAGGGCATATGCCGCCGTCCGCGCCAGGAACCCACGCCGCTCCCACAGTGTCCAGAGCCATTCCACACCTTCGCGTGCTCGAACGGATGGGTGCTCGGCATGCAAGCGATCGGCCGTTGTGGGGTCGATTTCCGGCAAGTTTTCAACTAAGCGGGCTGTGGATTCTTTCGTTTGCACGAAGGGTTCCCGGACAACCGCCCCACCCGAATCAGCCTTTAACACCTCTTAAGAAACCCAACGGTGAGAAAGACCGGTCTGCCTTTGTTGAATGGTGACATCGACTCGGTTAAATTCCCCGCATCGCAAAAATTGAAGTGTGCAATAAAATCGCCAAGTCCATAAAGAAATTTCGATTTTTTATGTAGTAGAGATCATACTCGATGTTTTCATGAATCTGGTAATTGCGGTCGCCGCTAAGCTGCCAAAGCCCCGTGATTCCTGGCTTTACCTGCAACCGCTTGGCATGATGTTCAGCGTAGCTCTCGACAATAAAAGGCATCTCCGGACGGGGCCCTACAAGCGACATATCGCCCATGAGCACATTCAGCAACTGAGGAAGTTCGTCTAAGCTGGTTCGCCGCAGAAAACGCCCAAGCCGTGTAATTCTGTCATCCTCGGGTGTTGTGGGAGAGTAGGCATAAACTGGAGCCTCCCGATACATCGTTCGGAACTTGAACATCTGGAATCTCCGCCCCTCCAAGCCCACACGCTCTTGCCGAAATAATGCTGGCCCCTTGGAATCGAGTTTGATCAATATCGCGAGCGGAATCGACAACGGCAAACCCAGAATAAGCAAAACTGCCGCTCCACAAAAGTCAAAGAAACGTTTCGCCCACTCGTAAGTGAAACGTCTTGATTCCAGGCTGAACGATGCCAGCAAGACGCCGTCGAGATCCTGAAAATCAATGAGCGGATCGGAATGGACAAAATGGCTGGGCACGAAGGAAACGCGTGCATTGGCCGCCATCGCTTCACGCACTGCGTGATGGAAACTCTCAGGTGACAACGAAGGAATGGCAATTACCACCAGATCGGCGCCAGCCTCCCCTACTAACTCCCGCGTGAGTGGACCGCGCATGACAGATGCTGAGCGTCGGGTCTCGTACCCCAACTCAAAAATGGCGCATCCCACCTTAGAGGCGTTGTCATCAACAAATGCGACCGGCTCCAATCCTAACTTCGGAGAGCGCCGCAGCAAGGAATAGACGCGCCGCCCCGTGGATCCGGAACCATAAATCAGAACCCGCTCGATGCCATACCCTCTGGCGTGTAAATGCTGAACCAGCAGATAAATGAGATGCCTTTGAAGAAATAGAAACAAGGGCACCATGCCTAGTCCGATGATCAACAGCCAGCGCGAGAACAGAATGCTGGTGAAGAAACTAACCCCCATCATAAAAGCGACGACCTGGACCGAAACGCGGAGCACGTGCTCGGTCTCTCGCACGCGCAACAGACTGGTCCCCTGGGCATATGCGCCCACACGATCCAGCATCAGCACTATCACGGCGGCGAAGGTAGCGGCTACACCAAACAAGAATGGACGCGAATAACGAAGCTGCTTGCCCAAACCGAAGTAGGAGTAAATTTCATAACTAAACATGACCGCCGCGATCACGGTCAGAAAGTCGGCGACCACCTCGAATTTGGCTAGATGACTTCTGAATCGACTGGAGGTTGTGTGCCGCGCAGCCTGAACAACCAAAGCCTCCGCATCGACGGTTGACTCTACTTTTCTTGGACTTAGACCAATGGAAGAGTGCATGTGAACGTATTGTGCTCTCTTTACCTGCGAACGTTTGTTAGCGTTCAACTCAAATTAGCGCCCACGTATCAGACTTGATACGCGTCACTCGCCTTCGTTTTTCCGCCAAAAACCCTTGGGCCAGAATGACAACTGTATTGACGATGTAACGTTTGACTGCTTTCCGCTCGCGATTACCGGGAAATTCCAGACCTCGTACTGCACCCCTGCCGAAACATCGAAACTCGACCGCACCCAGAAATCCGCGTGCACTCCCCCATCGGTTTGCGTACCACCATTGGTAATAAAATCGTTAGCGACCTTCAGATGTCTAAATTCAAACTGCAGTTTGTTACGAGGAGTGAACCAATAGGTCGTCCAAGCCTGCGTTCCCTGACCTTCGCGCCCCACCCAGTTTCCCATGAGATGGCCCGCATTCTGGAACCCGGTGATCCACGTCTGGTCGTAATAAAAGAACCCGTGGCCGACGGGATTTGAAAGTGGCGTATTGGTCTCGCTTCCCTCTGCGCGGAAATCCATTTTGGGGATCATTGGCAACCGCGGAATATACACACCGACGAGCCATGCAGCCACATCCGGACCAACGAGCGGGCTGAAAACATCGTGCTGCGTGAACCCGTCAGCATAAAATGTCACCCCGCTCGAACCTGGAATCCTGTAGTTGAAGTCAATTCCCGATCGCCGTGCTCCAGGTTTGTTCGCTGCGCCTGGCGCGGTGATGGAAGACGAAAAGACGCTGCGCAGAAAGTTGTGAAATGTAAGCGGGTACCCCGGCCCGCCATAGTCCGTTGTTCGTGATATGCCAAACTCGAAGTTGCGGGTAGGCTTAAAGCTGAGCCTTTCGCCATGAACAATGGGCTGTGGGTGCAGTGACTGGCCATACTGCCCAATGAGTCCGGACGGCGTCAGCATAAACTCGTATCCCGAGTACTGCCCAATAAAAGCCTCGATCCGCATCGGCCCAAACACGCCAAGCACGCTTGGCAGCTTGAATGGCGTGACTCGGTTGATCCGGAACATCGTCAGCGGATCCGCGTTGTCGCTGTACATCATGCCCCCGCCCGCGCCCGGCCCCCACGACAGGCTCTGTTTGCCGAAAGATATCTGCCAGTCGGACAAGTTCATGGCGACATAGGCGTCCAGCAGTCGACCGCGTTGGATCGAGTTTGTGGGGGTGTCCGGCGGCACCGGAAATGGAGGCGCAATCACCTGGTAGAAATCCGCTCGCGCCATGTCTTGCCTCGCCGTCAGTGGCAACGCCGGCGCCGATGGTGAATGCTGAAATTCGCTCCGCACATAAACGGCAAAAGGACCATCGGAAGCCCATCCCGAGACTCCTGAAACATTATTAAACCCTTGCTCTTCGGGTCGTCCGAAGTCGTTCGTGATGGTCTCACCGAAATGGTACCCATCAGTTAGCGGCTTGCCCACGATCTGGGTCGCACGGGTATAAACCGATTCCAATCGGATTTCGGCGTTATCCCCACCTCCCAACAAATCGATCTCATGCGCGAATTCCTCGCGCAATTGGTTATAGATTTTCGTCGTGAGCGTCCGCCCTTCGTCTTCGGCGATCCGGTCGGCCGCCTCGCTCACCTGTCGCGCACATTCCAGCCGTGTCCATGGCCGCATTGCTCGGATATCGCTGCTGATGTACCCGAGCGCAGCCAGACGATCCAAAGCCGCATAGATCCAACTGTCGAGCGGAACATATGGCGAGCCCATGAACTTCGACTGCCAGTGCCCTGGCGGGTCGGGCCGGATCGCCGGAGTCTCCCATGTCTCTCCTAATAGGTTCAGACTGTGGTGTTGGCGATACACGTACTCACTGATCAGGTATCCAAGGGCCGCTCCGACCAGTACGTCAGACGGAAAGTGCTCCTTGGCCGTCACTCTCGCAGCGCTTACAGTTCCAGCCAATCCGTAGGAAAGCAGCTTCACAAAGGGACTTGGATATTCGTGCGCCACCATGGCCGCGACAGACCAAGCGATCGCCGAATGCTCAGAAGGGAATGACGTCCCGCCCTTAAGAAACTTGCCATTCCCGTTGTCCAGATATGGCCTTTCCCTGCCTGTTGCATACTTTATTGCTTCGACCACAGCAAGGCTGTCAATCGCCGCTTCCCCGCTCAGAAATCCTGTTTCACGTTGATGGTCGTTGTGGTCCACCAGCCCTAGAAGGTAGAGTCCGCCCGCTCCGCCCACCATCGAGTAGGCGCCATAGTCGGAAATGTGCTTATAACGTAAGAGCGTGCTCGGGTCATTCGATAGGTGACGGCTCACATCGCTGTCGGTTGCTAGAAATGCGGCCGTCAATCCACCCACCGGAACCAGCCACGTCGCATCCGCAAACCGCAACCTTGCCGGGCTCGACCACAAACCCAATTGATCATGCAGTAACGCGCGAGGAAGACCCACAATGGTATTCGGCCTTGGCTCGGCATGATCGGGAGCATCAGGAAGGGTCGATCCCGTTTGGCGGTCGACGCCTTGCCCATTACCTCGCGCCGCTCCTTGCCCCGAATCTGATGCGACTTCGGCCTGCTTGTCCTGTCCGAATATCATCGTCGCGGTCATCAGAACGCACAATAGAATTCCGGCTGACGTTCGGAAACGATCCAAGAACGATCCCCAGTTAGTCAACTCTATAAGTAGGTTGCAGCGAGAATCGCACTGGTTGCGATGGAACTCATAACCTGCGCGTTCTGGAAGATTGCCTTCCAAACTGGTGGTCCGCCCAGCGCCTTCTCCGGAACAACGACCATATCGCCCGGTTGCAATGTAACGTTCAGCCCGCCCGATGCCCAGAACGAATCGTGGTTTCCGATTACAGTGCCGTCAGCGCGAATCACGAAAATGGCCTTTTTGTTGGCCAAATTGGTGGGACCTCCCGCCTGCAGCAGATACCATCTCGCACTCTTCCCCGGATGATACGAGACGGCCGTCGGACCATACACTTGCCCTTGCACGAGCACGTAGCTCGGCCGCTTCGGCACCATAATGACATCTCCGGCACTCAACGTGACATCGCGCGTCGTGCCCTGCCACGTCTTTATGTTCGACGAAATCTGAATGCTCACGCGCCCGGCCGGAGGGCTGTTGACCAGGCTGTCGAGTGTGCTTTGCCATTGCACCAGGGCCGACTCGGCCGAAAGCTTTTGGTCGGGATCACTGGCGCTCGTTGCCGTCAGTTTCAAGGTCGCTTGCTGCTCTCGCACACGCTGAATTAGCTCTCCATACGATCTTTGCTCGACCTTTTGAACATCGGTTCGAAGCAATACTGCACCGTAAGGATATGCTCCAGGAGCAAAACCACCAGCGCGCAACAATACCGAACTCAGCCGTTCACCTGGACGGATTCCATAGCCTCCGGGATGCACGACTTCCCCGCGAATTGTGACCGACGAGCCTAAGTCCGCCCATCCCGGTACTTGGCGGATAGAGAGCACGTCGCCGTTTCTTAAGAGCGGATCTTTGTCCGGCTCACCCGCCATTGCATCCGCGAGACTTATTTGTTCCTGTGTGCCCGTGATTTGCTTATCGTTCTTCCACGAATACTGTGTTAGGTCTGCGGTCTTCGTGTCGGCGCTATCCTTCAGACCACCCGCCGCCAGAACCAGATCAGACAGCCGCATGTTCCCGGTGAGCGGATATCGGCCGGGTCGCGCAACTTCTCCCTTTACATAAACCGTCGTCGGATCGCTCGCGGCCGTGTTCTTATGAACCAATACACGATCTCGTGGCTTCAGTTGGATGTTGTCCGAAGGATCACCATCAAGCGCACCCTCTAGCTTGATATTCAGAATCTTAAGAGTGCTGTCCGGCATGTAGCGGAAGACCTGCGCGTCTACAGTTTCAGCGTCAGGCGAGAGCCCTCCAGCCAGATGAACGGCGTCAGCAATATGGATGTCGCCTGACGTGCGATACGTACCGGGCGCTCGCACGTCGCCCAGAACCGAGACCACCGGAGGACTTTCGAAATCATAGCGCCCAAAAACTCGTACCGTATCCAGCGCCTTCAACTCCGGTGCCTTACTGGGATCAGCCAACGCATCGGCCAGATTGAAGCTTTCTACAGTGGGATGAAAATCCGGCAGGCTAAGCCGTATGATCTCGCCATATTGCAATGCCGGTTCGGGCAAAAGGTCCTTGTAGGAACCGATTACATCCGTCACCCGCATTCCTTCGTGGAAAGAGTACTTGCCCGGACGGATGATGTGACCTTCCACGTATACGGCATCCTGCGCATATGGCGCGATCGGAAAAATCCGGATCTTGTCACCGTCCTGGATCTGGAACGATTCCAGCTTCTGTGTAATTTCGCTCGACCCGTCTCCATCGGGAACGTCAACGCTTAACATCGTTTGCTTTTCGTGCGCCACCAATCGTTGCACCTCGATATGGCGCACCATCGCCGTTGGCAGCAAGCCACCTGCAAGAGAAATCGCGTCGGCCAGCGATTTTTCGTGGTTCAGTTCGTAAATCGCCGGGCGCCGTACCATGCCCTCGAGTGTGATCTGCGGCCCGAGAGGCGGGACCATGACCGTGTCGCCGTTTTCCAGTCGCTGAAAATCGCCCTTGACGCCGTTCAATAGCAGATCGTAAACGTCAACGTCCTGCACCAGTTCGTTGCCGCGATTGTGTTTCACGATCCGCAGCGATCCTCGCCCCGTTGGCCCGCCCGCCGCAAACAATGCATTCAGCGGAGTCGAAAGTGATCCAACATCGTAGGCTCCCGGTTTGAGAACATCTCCCACCACATAAACGCGAATTGTTCGTAGGCGCGACAGCGAAACGTCCGCAGAGATATCTCGGAATTGCGTGCGCAGGATCTTTTGCACTGACTCCTGTACCTCAGCCAGCGACTTGCCTGCCACTAATACCGGACCCACTTCGGGCAAACTGATTCGGCCAGTGCGGTCTACGACGCGATAGAATCGGCGCGAGACGCCTCCCCATAAATCGACCGACACGCCGTCCCCGGTGCCCAGCACATAATCTGGGCCGGCCGGAAGGTCCATCGGGATCATCTGTAGATCGCGCGTCCCATTCTCAAAAACTTGCATTCCGAAGCGCTCCACCTGCGCCGGGCGCGCAGACGCCTGCAGGTACATGTCATAGAGGGATGGAACGTCGTTGAACGGATTCGGACTTCGGACCAGCCGCTGGCTCGGGCTCGTCGACTCTTTCGCTGCCAACAATCTCGCCATCGTCAGGGGCGAGCTACTCATTCCGTCGTACCGTGTCCCACTCCCACCATAGCCCGCCGCGGAAGACGGATTCGTTGGGTATGTCCCGCTCCCCGAAAAAGCTCCCGCGTAGAGGTCCTGGCCCAATCCTTCGCCCAGAAAGTCCCCGCTTAGGGAAAGATCCTCGAACTGCCCCGCGCCTCCACCCAGGAAGGACTTTTGCGCGCTGCGTTGGAGAGCGCTCTGCCCGCCTTCCTCACCTTGCGTAAATCCGCTCATTCCGGCGAATCCGACGTCCGTGCCCTGCATCTGCGACATTAGCGACGAATCTTCGCCACTCGTTCTCAGCAGTTCGGTAAAGGCGTTGCCGCTCGGCGACGTGCGCTGTGAAGGAGGGTACGGGGTGGAGGGAGCGTACGGAACTGACGGGACATAAGGACCGTTCAGGGGACTCTGCGGCGTCTCCAATCCCGGGATCTGCGTCGTACCCTGATAATCACCCTGTGGATAAACTCCTTGCTGCTGCGTTTGCGGAAGCGAGGCACTCATCGCATTCCGAGCACCCTGCGGCCCGCAACTGCCGCTTCGCGGATCGCATATCGGCGTTTGTGCCTGCTCCAACGCTTTTTCTTGCTCGCGTGCCTTGGCTCGCGCCTCTCCCTCTTCCTGGGCGATCCACTTCACGCGCTCCTGCATGAGCAATTCCTCTTGCTTGGCAAGTGGAGATTCGGGGTTGATCATGGGTCGCAAATACCCATACTTCTGCACCATGGAGGTGGCAACCGAGCGAAATACAACATCGATTTCCAGCCGTTCAAAAATCGCTTCCTCGGTAAGATCCGCGTCGTCGACCAGCTGACCGTGATCGGTCGCATCCTTCGCGATCCAGCGCTTCAACTCCACCATTAATCCTGGATCCTTGTGAAAGATTCCGATCAATTGGCCGACAGGAGCCGCCACCCGCTCCTGGTTTTGGCGCGCAAGCTCGGATTGTGGAATAGGCGATGGCTGGCGTGACTGCGCAAACAGCGGAAGCGTTTCCATCACGAGAGCGAAGCAGATACAAAGAGCGACGCTCTTTCGCCAGCCGAAGGGAACAAGGCCTCCATCATCGAATTTCCCGGAATTCATGGTCAAACTGAAACTCCTAATGGTGTCGGGTATCAAACCCTGATGCAAATGCGTTTCTGAGAGCCACAGTCGTTCACCGCCTTCGCTCTAAAGCGGTTCAACGTCGGCTTCATCAACTTCGAGCATGACAGAGCGCATGATGAGATCTATGGAAAGCACCAGACGTAATCCTTCTTTGCGACGCACCAGAATCCCTTCCGTACTAGTGAGAGGTCCGCTCTTCACGCGTACCCGCTTGCCTTCGCGCAGGTACGGGTGGGGTCGCGGCTGACACCCTGCCGATATGCCGATTTCAAGGGCACGAATTTCTGAGCTTGGGACAACCGCTGGTTGTCCCTGAAAGCTGACAAAGCGAACCACTCCAGGAGCCCGAAGAACCTCCGGGCGACTACCGGCATCAATGTTTACAAACACGTAGCCCGGGAAAAGCGCCATATCCAATTCCTTGCGACGATCCTTCCATCGCCGCACGCTTCGATATAACGGGAGGTAGTAATTCAATCCCCGGTGTTCGAGATGACGAGTGACAGCTTTCTCGTGCCGCGGCCGAACGCTCACCGCATACCAGCGCTCCACTGTCCCGGGTTCGTCGATTCTCGTATTCATGAGCGACTCCGTCACATTTCCAGGGACCGCTGTCGTGCACTCCATCTCCATGCTTGCTGCTGGTAGATACAGCTCCGCCATCTCAGTCACATCCAAATATTTTGCATAACACTTGTTTAATCAATAGCTTAGCAACGTTAGTTGTGGGCAATGCCCACCAGAGAAGGATGTTCCCGCAGCGCGCTCAAGATTCCAGCTTCGGAACTTTCAAGCGGCTTCGTGCGAACCTCGACCGTCGCCCAATAGAACATGCCCCGATTCTGTTCCGGCGCCAACGCAAGGATCTTCATATGCGGATGCCTGCCAAGCAGAAAACCGCACTGCGCCACGCGCTGATCGGCGTTGTCCAGCGCCAGAATCAGAATGTCAGGCCGGGCTTGTTCTACAGCTTCTGTGAGCTCCTTTTCATCTTCCAATGCGCCGATGATCTCAATGTCTGGCTGGTCCGCAATCACTGCGAGGACCAGTTCCCTCATCAGACGTGGATGGTTGGCAACTAATACACGCACCCGTTTCACGAGCGATACCCTCGACTGACACTTCTACTTTCTTGTGGAAAATGGGGCAAGATTCAATTCCGTACTAGGGCCACTGGACCTCTATTGACTCTGCAAGGCGTCTCACGTACCAGAATATGGTCCTGTCGATTGGTACTCAGGAGGTACGAGTCTCACCTCGAACATTTGCATCGTCCGTACGCCTACGACTAAGAAAATAAACATGCCATACGAGTCAAACCGAAAAAATAAACATGCATCACAGTCGATATGAAATCAGTTGTGGTACGATGGCGCCTTGCCGGCATGAGGGGGGCTCTGACCTTTGCAGAGTCTGTCGGCGGAGATGTCGCCGTGAGCGTCGACCGCATTTCTGTGTTCCTCCTCGCCGAGAACTGCCTCCTTCGTGAAGCCTTAGCTCGATTCTTTCGGAAAAAGGAAGACATCGATGTCGTAGGCGCAATTCCATATTCGCCGTCCGCTTTAGCAACTCTTTCCGCAGCCAGGCCGGATGTCGCTCTCTTTGATTCGCCAGCCATCGCTTTAACCGGACCTCGCGTCGTCTCCCAATTGCGCCACGCCCAGGAAAAAACCAAAGCGATCATGGTTGGGATGGAACAAGACGAAGCCATGTTCTTGAGCGCCGTCGGCGAAGGAGTTGTTGGCTATGTTTTGAAAGACGCCTCCGCCACCGAGATCATTCGCGTGGTTCGCGCCGTGGCCGCGGGTGAGGCTGTTTGTCCGCCTTGCTTCTCACTATCGTTGTTCCAGTGCGCCGCGCAGGAAATCTCGTTCCTCACAAATCGACGGGACAAGACCCAGTTTGGATTGACCCGCAGGGAACAGCAACTCATCGGTCTGATCCGCATGGGTCTCACCAACAAGGAAATTGGGAGCCGCCTGAATCTCTCGGAACAGACCGTGAAAAACCACATCCATCGGGCTCTGCGAAAAGCCGGCGCAAGCGACCGGTCGGAGATTGTCGAAAAGTGCCGGGCTGTGGAGATGCCCCGGCCGGGTCTTGGTTGACATCCTTCGTCCCCAGCTAGAGCGCCTTTTGTTCGCGGAGAGTTAATGAATCTCGATATGGCGATGCTTCGGTCATTAAGCCCGCTAGAGCTATGACCTTCGCCAATTCCTGTTACCCTGGTCAAAATACGCAGTTTAGTTTACTGCTATGATGGTTGCGGGATATCTCCGAAGGGCGTGGGGTTATCGT
>Ga0335073_10014293_pt1 | contig 11119 bp, 8 predicted proteins | sample Lox_Sample_22_FD_207093 | JGI IMG/M metagenome (GOLD analysis project Ga0335073, IMG submission 207093) | Soil microbial communities from Loxahatchee National Wildlife Refuge, Florida, United States - Lox_Sample_2.2 | ecosystem: Environmental > Terrestrial > Soil > Wetlands | place: USA: Florida... | reverse complement strand
CCGCGCTGGTGGTCTGCAAGGGCGGCAATTTGGGCGGCGCAATCGTGTCGCGCAAATTTCGCCAGAAGCCACTAAAGCCGGCGTTCCAATCTACGAGGAGATCGGAGTTCACGCGACCGCGCGGATTTGGCTGGAAGAATTCTTTCAGGTTTTCCATCACGCCCGTGCCGAATTGCGCGGACGTGAGAACCGTCGCCTTGCCCTTGGCGGGGCGCTCTATCAAGAAATCGCGAAGGTTCGAGGAGAATCCCTTGAGGCGGGACTCTTGCGTCGGAGAAGGGAGACGCCCCAGCGGCACGCTGGTATCAGCAGCGGCGTGGCCCGCGACGCCCTTTTTGTCGTTCATATCGGCCATGGATGACGCCCCGGCAATACCCTGCCCGGGCACTTATAGCTTAGACGCGTACCCGTGCAAAAGGATGTATGGCCAGGCGGCTGACACTTCTCGTAAATCATTGTAACATAGCGCGTGAGACAGAAGCTCCGAGTTTCAATCGCACTTTGCCCTGGAACAACCGCTCCTTCCGCGACGACATCTGAAGGAAAATTGTTTCAGCCAGTTCTCATCTCAACCTTGGGACCGCGAGCGATGAAAGGGCATCTAATCCCGGCACGATGGCCAAAACCATAGACCTGAAAAGTACGCTGAACCTTCCGAAGACGGATTTTCCCATGAAAGCCAAATTGCCGGAGCGGGAGCCGCAGCAATTGGCGGCATGGGAAGAGATGCGACTTTACGAGCGCATTCTGGAATCGCGCGCAGGCGCACCGCTCTTCGTGCTCCACGACGGGCCACCCTATCCGACAGGCGAAATCCACCTGGGAACCGGGCTGAACAAGACGGTGAAGGACCTGATTGTGAAGTCGAAGACGATGTCCGGCTACCGTTCGCCTTATATTCCGGGCTGGGACTGCCATGGGCTGCCGATCGAGACGAAAGTCGAAAAGGAACTGGGTGGCAAGACGACCAAAGTGACGGCGGCGGAATTCCGGCAGCGCTGCCGCGAGTATGCGGCGCGCTACGTGGAAGCCCACAAGCGCGATTTCAAGCGGCTCGGCGTGTTCGGCCAGTGGAACAAGCCATATTTGACGATGGACCCATCGTACGAAGCGTGCGTGGCGGGCGCGTTTCTGGATTTTCTCGAGAAAGGCTACGTCTACCGCGGGTTGAAGCCGGTCTACTGGTGCATTTTCGACCGCACGGCACTGGCGGAAGCGGAAGTTGAATACGAAGACCACACCAGCCCTTCGATCTGGGTGAAATTCCCGATCGTTGCAAGCGGCAGAGCGAGCGGTGTTGGGGACGGCGTCAGCGCGTTGATCTGGACCACGACTCCGTGGACGCTTCCGGCGAACCGCGCACTCGCGTTCCATCCGGAATTCGAATACGTGGTGGCGGAAACTCCGTCTGGAAAATTGCTGATGGCGCGCGACCGCGTGCAGCCGATGGCGCAGGAACTGGGAATCGAGATCGGGGAAGTGTCCGGTGCCTGGAAGGGTCGGGACTTCGAGGGGGCGAAGTTCCAGCATCCGTTCCTCGAGATTCAAGTGCCGGGCGTGTTGGCCGACTACGTGACGCTCGAGCAGGGAAGCGGAATCGTCCACACGGCGCCCGGTCACGGCGCCGAAGACTTTTACACGGGGCAGAAATACGGACTCGAGGCTTATGCGCCGCAGGATGACGACGGGCGGTTCGTCGAGGGCTTGCCGGAATACAAGGGCAAGACGGTGTTCGAAGCGAATCCAATTGTGATCGAGCTGCTGAAAAAGCGCGGTGCCTTGGTGGGCGAGCGAAAGCTGACGCACAGCTATCCGCACTGCTGGCGCTGCCACAATCCAGTGATCTTCCGGGCTACCGAGCAGTGGTTCATCGAGCTGGATCACGACGCGATGCGTCAAAAAGCATTGAGCGAAATCAAGAAGGTGAAATGGACGCCTTCGTGGGGCGAGGAGCGCATTCACAACATGATCGCCGAGCGGCCGGACTGGTGTATTTCGCGCCAGCGGTTTTGGGGCGTGCCGCTCATCATTCTCTATTGCGACGACTGCGGAAAGCAGCTGGCAGACGTGAAGGCGCTCCGGCACGTGCTACCTTTCTTCGAGCGTGACGGCGCGGACGCCTGGTTCACGCACACGGCGCAGGAGTTGCTGCCGCCTGGCACGAAGTGCCGTTGCGGTTCGACGAACTGGCGGAAGGAAAACGACGTGCTCGATGTGTGGTTCGATTCCGGCTCGACGCACCTGGCCGTGCTGAGCGAGAAAGACGGAACGTGGCCAGCGGACGTCTATATGGAAGGGCCGGACCAATACAGAGGATGGTTCCACAGCTCGCTTCTCGTCTCGATGGGGATTCGCGGCAAGGCGCCGTACCGGCAGGTGGTGACCCACGGATGGACACTCGACGACAAGGGCCAGCCGATGTCGAAATCGCTCGGCAATGCGATCGAGCCGCGGGAGATTTGCGACAAATGGGGCGCGGACATTCTGCGGACGTGGGTGGTGTCGCAGGACTTCACGTCAGACGTGCGCCTTTCGGACGCGATGCTCACGCAACTGGCGGAGGCGTATCGGAAGATTCGCAATACTTTCCGGTTCGCGCTTTCGAATCTGTACGACTTCGATCCGTCGCGCGACGCGGTGGCGGACGCAGACCTGTGGGAGATGGACGCGTGGATGCTGCTCCGCACCGGCAATCTGATTCGCGAATGCCGGCAATGGTTCGAGAAGTATGAGTTTCACCGGGTCTATCACGCGATTCAGGATTTCTGCACGGTGGATTTGAGCGCGTTCTACTTCGACGTGTTGAAGGACAGGCTTTATACGTTTGCACCAAAGAATCGCGGGCGGCGTTCGGCGCAGACGGCCGTCTATCGGATTGCCAGCGCGCTGGTGCGGTTGATCGCCCCGACGCTGGTGTTCACGGCCGAGGAAGTGTGGAAGTTTCTCCCGCACACGGCGGGCGAACCCGAGAGCGTGCACATGGCGCTATTCCCGACGGCGGAACGATATGAAGGCGCGCTCGACGAAGCGCGCGCGAAGAGCTGGGAACAGCTGCTGGCGGTACGGCACGAGGTGTTGAAGGCGCTCGAGCCCGCTCGGGCATCGAAGCTGATTTCGGCGGGGCTGGAAGCGCGAGTGACGCTGAGCGCCACGGGCGAGCTCGCAGGAGTCTTGAAGAAGCAAGCGGCCTATTTGCCGGGGTTCTTCATTGTGTCGCAAGTGGAGCTCGCGAGCGGCGCGCTGGAAGGGGGCATGGCGTCTACTGCGATCGATGGATTGCAGGTGCGAGTCGAGCGGGCGCATGGCGCGAAATGCGAGCGGTGCTGGAATTACTCGACGCACGTTGGCGAATACGCGGAGTTTCCGACTCTATGTGAACGGTGCGTCGCGGCGATTGAAGAAATCGAGCGCAACGGCGGTATGCTGGCAGGGAGCACGGAGCGGTGATGATCTCGGCAAGGCATTCGGGATGGTACGCGCTGGCGTTTTTGTCGCTGGGCGCGCTGGCGGCGGATCAGGCGTCAAAGTACGCGGTGGAGAAGTACACGTCTACGGATTTCAACCTGACGCTGATTCCCGGCCTCCTCGACTTGATTCACACGAGCAATCCCGGAGTGGCGTTCGGCCTTTTCGCAGATTCGCAAAAGCCTTGGATGGCGCCGCTGCTGATTCTCTTTTCCGCAGGCGTGATCGTGCTGCTGGGATGGCTGCTCGCGTCGGGCCGCGCGGGCGGACGCCTGGGGCAGTGCGGGCTCGCGTTGATTCTCGGAGGCGCGGCGGGAAACGTGCTCGACCGGCTCGTACGGCACAGCGTGACCGACTTCATTGATTTCCACCTGGGCCGCTATCACTGGTACACGTTTAACATCGCCGACTCGGCAATTGTGGTAGGAGCCGGGCTGGTGGTGCTCGAACTCTTGCGCGACTGGCGGCATCCTACCCAAGAGCGGGCCTGACGATGCATCCTGTGTTGTTCCATTTTTTCGGGCTGACGATCTACAGCTACGGCGTGCTGGTGGCGACCGGAGTGCTGCTCGGAATGACGTACGCGCGGAAGATCGCGCCGCGCCTGGGCGTGAACCCCGAAGCGCTCTGGAACATGGGGATTTACACCATCATCGTCGCGCTGGTGCTGGCAAAAGTGTGGCTTGTGGTGAGCCAGTGGGACTACTACAGCGCGCATCTCGGGCAGGTGTTCAGCTTTCAGACCTTTCAGTCAGGCGGCGCGTTTTACGGCGGAATCGTCGGCGCAATTCTGACGATCGTCCTATACACGCATTACCAGAAAATGCCGCTGATTTCCGTGATGGACGTTTCGGCGGCGTCGCTTCCGCTCGGGCATGCGATTGGGCGTCTCGGTTGCTTCGCGGCCGGCTGCTGTTACGGCAAGGCGACGATGGTTCCGTGGGGCGTCGAGTTTACGAATCCGACGGCACAGCAGATTGCCGGCACTCCGCTCGGCGTGCACCTCCATCCGACGCAGCTCTATGAATCCGCCGCCGAATTCCTGAACTTCGCGATCCTTTACGGGATGGTGCGGAAACAGCCGTTCAAGGGACAGCTTCTCGGTACGTATTTTCTTCTGTACGGCGTCGAGCGCGGCGTGATCGAATTTTTCCGCGGCGATCCGGGGCGGACGATGATGTTTCACGATTCCGTGTCGTTGATGCAAATCGTGAGCGTTTGCCTGATCCTGACCGGATCGTTCCTTTGGATTCGCGGACTGCGTGGCGCCGCGACCGGCGCTCGCGTTCCAACAAAGCCGGCCACTTCCGGCCGCGCGTAGCCATGAAGGCGAACGCCGAGCACGTAGAGGTCGCCGTTTCGTCCGAGCGCGCCGGCGTCCGGCTCGACCGTTTTCTCGCCGACCAACTGCCCGAACTGAGCCGCACCCGCATTCAAGCGCTTGTTGACGAAGGGCGCGTGCGCGTGGACGGCGTCGCGCGCAAGCCTTCGCATCGAGTGGAGCCGGGCGAGACGGTGCAGCTGGAAATCCCCGCCCCACCGCCGCCGGGCGTCGAGGCGGAGCCGATCGCGCTCGAGATTTTGTACGAAGACGAAGACCTCGCGATCTTGAACAAGCCCGCTGGAATGGTGGTCCATCCCGGCGCCGGATTGAACAGCGGCACGCTGGTAGCGGCGATGCTGAGCCGGTTCGGCGGCGGTGGGCTTTCGGCAGTGGGAGGCCCGCTGCGGCCGGGAATCGTGCATCGGCTGGATAAGGAGACGTCGGGCGCGATAGTGATTGCGCGGACGGATGCGGCGCACAAGCAGTTGGTCGAGGAGTTTCGCGATCGGCGTGTGGAGAAGACCTACGTCGCGCTGCTGCACGGAAGCGTGAAGGGCGAAGCCGGGAGAATCGAGTTGCCCGTGGCGCGGGATCTGCGGAGGCGTTCGCGGATGACGGCGCGTCGCCGCGAGGGCCGCGAGGCGCGCACGGATTGGCGCGTGCTCTTGCGCCTGGGCGGATTCACGTTCGTCGAGGCGCGGCTGCACACGGGGCGGACACACCAGATCCGCGTGCACTTTTCGGCTGTGGGATGCCCCGTGGTGGGCGACACACTTTACGGCGCGCCGCGCGAGGAGCGCACTCCGAAAGAGTTGCTGCCGCCGCTCGGACGAAACTTCCTGCACGCGGCCCGGATTGCGTTTGACCATCCGACGACCGGCCGGCGCGTGGAGGCGCGCGCGCCGCTGCCTGCCGAGCTAGCCGACTATTTTGGCAGACTGGGCCGCGCGACAGGCGCCGAGCCCGCTTCGATTGACGCGGCGTTACGCCCGTTCCTATAATGCTTGGTGTGAACCGTCCGCGCTTCCTCTTCGCGCTCGCTCTTTGGCCGGCCCTGTGGTGCGGCGTGGCGCGAGCGCAGCAGACGGCGCCTCCGGCCAATCCTCCGCGGCAAGCGACCACGCCTTCCGCAGCGGAACCCGCCCAGCAGGATCAAAGCGTTCCGCAACAGCAACAGCCGACCATCCGCGCCTCAACAACGCTCGTGCGGATGGTGGCGACGGTAATGGACCGCCATCGAAGCTTTATCACGGACCTCGATCGGAAGGATTTCAAGATTCTGGAAGACGGCCAGCCGCAGGACATCCAATATTTCGTGCGCGAAACGGACTTGCCGCTTCGCATCGGTTTGCTGCTCGACACGTCGAACAGCATTCGGCCGCGGCTGCAATTCGAGCAGGACGCGGCCGTGGATTTCCTGAGCAACGTCGTGCGCCGGAGCAAGGACATGGCATTCCTGATGACCTTCGACAATGAGCCGGAGGTAATCCAGGATTGGACGGGCGATCTTTCCTATCTGGTAGACGCAATCCACAAGCAGCGCGCGGGCGGCGGCACGGCGCTGAACGATGCGATTTATCTTGCGTCGCAGAAGCTGTTGACCCCGCCGCTGCCGGATAGCGTCGACAAGGACGTGCGGCGCGTGCTGGTGGTGATCAGCGACGGCGACGACAACTTGAGCGACCACGCGCCGAGCGAGGCGGTCGATGCCGCGCTTCGCTCGGAAATTGCGATCTACGCGATCAGCACGAACACCCAGTGGGTCGCAATCGACGACGAGTCAAACCCGCAGAAGTATCACCTCGATCCAGGCGACAAGGTGTTGCAGCAATTCGCGGATCAGAGCGGCGGGCGCGTTTTCTTCCCGTATCGCGTGGATGACCTCGCCCAGTCGTTTCTCGACATCGGAAACGAGCTGCGCAGCCAGTATTTCATCGCGTACTCGCCCACGAACACCGCGGCAAACGGGAAGTTTCACAGAATCGACGTAGAAGTGGACCGCAAGGGGCTCGTGGTGCGTACGCGGAAGGGCTATTTCGCCTCCGCGCCTCCCGCATCGGCGGGTTCGAGCAAGTAAACTTCCCAGAGAAATTCTGCGCCGAGCGATGCCCTAGATGCCGACGCCTTCGCGCGGGCGCTCGCGCCGGACGTGGTCCGTGTCGCGCCGTGGCTCTGACTCGCACTCGACGGCGAACGTGGTCACCGGCTCATCGGGCGCTTCCTTTGGCAGGCCGGTGATCTTCACGCGGAACGGGCTCTGTTCGAATTGCATCGCCTGGCCCGTTTTCAGCAATCGCACGGACTTCACTTTCGTCATAAGGCCGCTGAATGCGACGTAATCGCCTGGCCAGAAATAAATGTGCGCGTAGAGGGTATCGCCCTTGCGCGTAAAGTCGACGTAATCGGCGCCGCGCGCCTCGCAAATCTCCGCCCCATAGATTGTCTCGGCGTTGCGGCTCACCCAGGGGCCGACCTCGGAGAGAATTCGCACCGACTCCTCCGGGATCGAGCCATCGGCCTTCGGGCCGATGTTCAGCAGATAGTTGCCGCCGCCGTTCGCGCATTCGATGAGATTGCGGACGATTGTCTTGCTGCTCTTCCAGTCGTCGTCTGCGTGCTGGTAGCCCCAGCTTTCGTTCATGGTCATGCACGATTCCCAGGCGCGGCCGTTTTTCGACGCGACCACTTCCTGCTCGGGCGTCGCGAAATCGCCGGGCAGGCCATTGCGGTTGTTGACGATGATGTCGGGCTGCAGGCCGAACACCATCTCGTTCATGCGCTTCGATTCCCACTGCTCGGCGTTGAGCGGCCAATCTACGTCGTACCAGAGGACGTCGATCTTGCCGTAGTTCGTCATCAGCTCGCGGATCAAGCCATGCGTGTATTCGACGAAGCGCTTTCGCGCGGCTTCGTCGGTGGCGCAGCGCGCGCCATCCGGGTGATGCCAATCCATGAGGGAATAGTAGAAGCCGACGCGTAGGCCTTCCTCGCGCGCGGCGTCCACATATTCGCGGACGAGGTCGCGCCCGGCCGCCTGCTTCGGCGCGCAATAGTTGGTGAGCTTCGTATCGAAATTGCAGAAGCCCTCGTGGTGCTTGGTCGTCATCACCATGTATTTCTGGCCGGCTTGTTTTGCGAGTTTCGCCCAGGCACGCGCGGCGTGCGGCGTGGGATTGAATTGCTTGGCGAAAAGCTGGTATTCCGCCACGGGGATGCCTTCGTCTTCCATCGCCCATTCGTGGCGGCCGAGCACGCTGTAGAGCCCGAAGTGGATGAACATGCCGAAGCGCGCTTCGTGCCACCACTTCATGCGGCGGGCCCGATCGGCGATCGCTTGCGGAGCTTCCTGCTGCGCGCCATTCTGCTCCGCTTCGATTTCCGTTGTACCGCGAGCCGCGGCGAAACTCGGCCGCGCCGCCAGCGTGACCACTGAAGCGCCCGCGGTGCGCAGCCACTCGCGGCGCGAAAATCGGATGCGATTCATGGCACCTTCCTCTCGGAAAAAGTGGAACACAAGGGAATACGCCTCGCGGCGCTCCGCGTCAAGCGGCAGTTGGCGATGCCGATGGAAGTGGCAGAAGGAGCGAATCAGGGCCAGCGGTGACGTTGGCAAAAGGGCCGGGGGCGGCCGTCAAGTTCCGCACGCGCGCGGATTCTCGCGCAGGCGCTCAGTGCGAGGGGGCGTAGTAGCCGCGGCGGGCCAGCACCTTGAAATCCTCTTTCGTGGTCTCGACTTTGATCTTGCGAAACGTGCCGTCTTTTTTCTCGTTCGAAGGATAGTAACTCAGCACGTACTGCGAGCGAAGCTCTTCGGCGAGTTCGTCGAACGCCTTCTCGAGCGACTTTTCGCTGCGCACGGCGATGACGCGGCCGCCGGTGTCGCCCGCGATTTTGTTGGCAACAGCTCCGCCGTTGTAGCCCATCCCCTGGCTGAAATACCCCATCACATCAGCGAGCAAGAGCACGTGGACCACGGTGTCCGCCCGCTCGGCGGACTCGATGGCTTCCGAGAGGCTCAACTGGCTGCCCGTGTCTTCAGCGTCCGTAAGCACAATCACCGCCTTGCGGCCGGCTTCAGCAGAGAGTTCATCATGGCACGCGAGGTAAACCGCATCGTAGAAGTTCGTCCCGCCCGCATTGTTGCCTTGCGGCACGGTGCCAGGCGTCACCACGCCGCCCGCCCCTACCGCGTTGATCTGGGTGCGGCGGATGGCGCGCTCGAGCACGGAGGGATCTTCGGTGAAGTCGGCGAGGAGATTGACGTCGGTATCGAAGCTGATGACGATTGCTTCGTCGCGCTTGCGCATGATTTCGTGGACGAATCGCGAGGCGGTGTCCTGCTCGGCGCCCAGAACGGACTGCTGGCTGCCACTCGTGTCGATCAGGATCGCCAGAGTGATCGGCAGGTTCATCTCCTTCGAGAAGAAAGCAACTTTTTGCTCCACGCCGTCTTCATACACCTTGAAGTCGTCCTGGGTGAGCCCGGAGACTATGGCGTGACGCTTGTCGCGGACCGTGGCGAAGACGTTGACCAGCGCGACGCCGCTCTTTAGGGTCTGCGATGTTTGCGGCACCTGGTCTTGCTGCGATTGCTGCCGCGATGAATCTGGCGGAGCGAGCGCGCGGGGCATCGCGGCGCTGAGCGCTGGAATGCCGGCGAGAGCCAAAATCAGAAGGCCAGCCGTTATGCTGGTCGGCCGCATTGTATAATCTCCCTTGGTATGAGTTCCGCCTGATACGATGCACGCAACGCGCGAGTGGATGTTCGCAGGCCGGAACCGCGCGAGACCGGAGAGGGGCGAATCGCCAGGCCGCCCTTCCCTGAAAATCGAGGCACCTGCATGACGCTCAAAATCCTCGCATTCGTTGGGATCGCCTTCCTGCTTTCGTCATCGCTTGCAGTCGCGCGGCCGCAGGATTCACAACTTCCTTCGGCGCCGCAGCCGCAGAATCCGAAACCTGCCGCGCCTGCCGCGCCCCCTGCGGCGCAACAAGGCAAGCCCGGAGGATCTCCCCCACAGCAGGGCGGCACGCGGTCTCGCATCGTAGCACGCACGGATCTGGTGATCGTGCCCGTAACGGTGAAAGACGGCCGCGGGCAGCTCGTAGCCGATCTCACGAAAGACGACTTCCGCGTTTTCGCGGACGACGTGGAGCAGCAGGTGATCCTCTTCGACGCCAATGCCTTTCCGCTTTCCGCCGTCGTGCTTATCGACAACGATCTCGCCGAGCATACCGCCCAACAGGTGCAGAAAAGCCTGGATGCGATCGCCGCGGGCTTCGGGCCGAATGACGAGGTCGCCCTGGTGACCTACGATGAGTACCCGAACACGGTGGCCGATTTCTCGCCTGACAACGACGCGCTCTTCACACACTTGAAGCGGCTCGAACTCGGGACGCACACGAACACCGTCGTCGCCGATCCCACCACCGCCGGCCCTGTGATCAACGGCCAGCCGCTGCCAACCGGCCAGGGGGTGCCACAGCACAACTCCGGCCGCTACGCGACGAGCAACGATCTAGACGACGCGGTCTACGCGGCTGGCCAGATGCTTCGGAGCCGGGGGCGCGACCGCCGCAAGATTATCTTCCTGATTTCCGACGGCAGTAATTCCAAGCACAACCAACATACTTTTGCGGAAACGCTCCACGGATTGCTGGCAGACGACATCTCGGTCTATTCGATTTCCGTGAGCCACTCGCTGCCGGTGGGAAAATCGCTGATACAGCACGGCGCGGCGGAAATTCAGAAGTACGCGACGGAGACGGGCGGCGACACGTTTGTGGCGACGAAGCAATTCGACCTCGAGCGGCTCTACTCCGCCGTCACCGAAGAGGCTCGCAACCAGTATACGCTTACGTTTTCGCCGCAAGACGTCCACAACGACAAGGACTATCACACGATCGAAGTGCGCGTGCGGCGTACCGGGCTCAACGTGAACTCGCGCGAAGGCTATTATCAGAGCGCAATCGGCGTCGGACACTGACGCACGCGCTGCTTACGCGAAAATTTCCAGGAAAATTTTTCACGAGCCGCTCACGCGCGAAAGTTTTTCCGCTTGACTTCACTCGCAGCCGCATTTATAGATGAATGAGCGAGCGAGGCGCGCCGGGAAATCTCGAACGCGCCGGTTCGCGGGAGAAAGTTCCAAAGTAGTTCATGCGCGGAACTGAATCCGGCCTTTGATTTCGGTCGAGGCTCTTAAGAGAAAGCGGGGCATCCAGCGCGGTGGATGTCCCGCTTTTGTTTTTCGGGCGAATCGCCGAACGAACGCGTTCAGTCGTTTGCTACCGCTTCTCGCGGCGCGGGGCGAATCGAAATCAACTGCT
>Ga0335073_10014292_pt1 | contig 11120 bp, 10 predicted proteins | sample Lox_Sample_22_FD_207093 | JGI IMG/M metagenome (GOLD analysis project Ga0335073, IMG submission 207093) | Soil microbial communities from Loxahatchee National Wildlife Refuge, Florida, United States - Lox_Sample_2.2 | ecosystem: Environmental > Terrestrial > Soil > Wetlands | place: USA... | reverse complement strand
ATCGAGTCGGCCGAGCAGGACATCGAGCGCCGCGGCCTGGTGCTGGCCACCATGGCCAAGCTCAAGCAGGTCTGCAACCATCCGGCGCACCTGCTCGGCGATGGGTCGCGGCTGCCCGGCCGGTCCGGCAAGCTGGCCCGGCTGGAGGAGATCTGCGACGAGATCGTCGCGGCCGGGGACAAGGCACTGTGTTTCACCCAGTACGCGGAGTTCGGCCGGCTGCTGCAGCCCTACCTGACGGCCCGGCTCGGCTGCCCGGTGCTGTACCTGCACGGCGGCACGGCGAAGCAGGCCCGGGACGCGATGGTAGCCAGCTTCCAGTCGCTCACCGAGCCCGCCGTGTTCCTGCTCTCGCTCAAGGCTGGCGGCACCGGGCTGAACCTGACCGGGGCGAACCACGTGATCCACTTCGACCGGTGGTGGAACCCGGCCGTTGAAGACCAGGCTACCGACCGGGCCTTCCGGATCGGGCAGCGCAGAGATGTGCAGGTGCGCAAGTTCGTCTGCGTGGGCACCCTGGAAGAACGCATCGACTCGATGATCGAGGACAAGAAGGCGCTGGCCGAGCGGATCGTCGGCACCGGGGAAAGCTGGCTCACCGAGCTGTCCACCGCCGACCTGCGCGACGTGCTGGCCCTGTCGCCCGAGGCGGTGTCCGAATGACTGAACGGGACACCGGGTGGTGGCACGAGGCGGGCCCTCCGATCGAGGTCGAGGGCGGCATCAAAGCGCGCAGCAAGCGGGGCGCCATCGGCGAGCAATGGTGGTCGCGGCGGTTCGTCGAGGTGCTGGAGTCGTTCGGGATGAGCGGCCGGCTGGCCCGCGGCCGGAACTACGCCCGGCGCGGCCAGGTGCTGGAGTTCGAGCTGGGACACGGCGTGGTGCGGGCCCGGGTGCAGGGCTCCCGGCCGGTGCCCTACCAGGTGCGGATCGGGGTGCTGCCGCTGACCACCGCGCAGTGGCGGCGGGTCATCGAAGCGCTGCGCGGCCAGGCGCTGTTCCGGGCCAAGCTGCTGGCTGGGGAGATGCCGCACGAGATCGAGCAGGTGTTCGGCGACTGCGGCACCCCGCTGTTCCCCCGGTCGGCGCGGGACCTCGACCTGTTCTGCTCCTGCCCGGACTGGGGCGTGCCGTGCAAGCACCTGGCCGCGGTCTGCTACGTGCTCGCGGAGCGGTTCGACGACGATCCATTCGGCATGCTGGCCTGGCGGGGCCGGGACCGGGCCGACCTGCTGGCCGCGCTGCGCGGGCCGGCTGCGGGCCGGGAGGGGGCCGGCCGGACGCCACCCCGGCCGGGTACCGCCGCGGCGGCCGCGGCCGCCGCGCCGCTGGCGCAGTGCCTGGACCGGTTCTGGTCGCCGGGGGTGAGCCGGGCCCGGCTGCGCGCGGCCCAGGCCACGCCGCCCGTACCCCCCGATCTGCTGCTGCGCTCGGCCGAGCCGCCGGATGTGCAGATCCGCGGCGCTGGGCTGGCCGCCCTGCTCGGGCCGGCCTACCAGCGGCTGGCCAGCCGGGATACGCAGAAGGGCCAGGGTTAATGTACATAATCGTGTCCAGCGGGCCACAATGTGTTGATTGGCAGCACAGAGCGGGGAGGGTGCCAGCGATGAACTGGTGTGCAGCATGACCGCGGGTGGCGGCGCGGCCGACCGGAAGGCGCCGGGCCAGGTGCCCGCGGCCCAGGTGCCAGCGGACGCGCGGCTGGTGGATGTCCGGGAACCTGACGAGTGGGCCGCCGGGCACGCGCCGGAGGCGACGCACATCCCGCTGGGCCAGCTCGGCGCCCGGTACACGGAGATCCCGCAAGACGGCCCGGTCTACCTGATCTGCCGGAGTGGCGCCCGGTCCAACCAGGCCGCGAACGCGCTGGCCGGGGCGGGCTGGGACGCGGTGAACGTCAGCGACGGCATGCAGGGCTGGGCCGCGGCGGGCCGCCCGATGGCCACCGACTCCGGCGCCCCGCCCTACGTGGCCTGATCAGAAAGCATGCAGGTCCGGGTGGCCGTCGCGCCACCAGAGCAGCACGACCCGGCCGATGATGCTGCTGCCCTTGATCGGTCCCCAGTACCGGCTGTCGCAGGAGATCGCCCGGTTGTCGCCCATCATGTAGAACTCCCCGGCCGGGACGTGGAACGGGTGCAGCCGGGTGGCATCCGGGATGGGCGGGCCGAGCGGGTCGTGGCGCGGCAGGTAGGGCTCGGCCAGCGGCCGCCCGTTCACGTACACCGTGTTGCCGCCCGAGTAGATGGTCTGCCCGGGCAGTGCGATGACCCGCTTGACCAGGTCGTTCGCCCCGCCGCCGCAGCGGTCGCGCGGCGGCTTGGAGAACACCACGATGTCGCCCTGGTGCAGGTCGTGCCAGTTGAAGAACGCCTTCAGCACCAGGATCCGGTCATAGGGCCGCAGGGTCGGCAGCATGGATGAGGAGGGAATCCAGCAGGTCTGGATCACGAATGTCCGGACGACCAGGACCAGTAGCACAGCCACGCCTAGGGCGATACCCCACTCGGCCAGCGCCCGGCCGCGCCGGGGCGGTCGCCGCGCGGTCTCCGGCTGGCGCCCGCCCGGCGCTTCCCCGTCCGGCCCGGTCTGGCCGGCCTGGTCAGCAGTGCTCGCCATGACCATCCGCCGCGGGGAGGGCCGCGGGCCGCGCCCATAGGCTGGCTAGCCGCGCCTGGTCCAGCGCGGGCCGGGCTGGCGGCCCGGTCTGGCTGGCCGAGCCGCCGCAGCGCGGTCGCGGGCCCAGGCCGGCCGGGTGCGCGCGGGCCGCGCTCGCGGCACTGGCCGGCGCGGACGCGGACAGCAGGCCCAGCGGCACGCCGAGCGAGGCCGCCGCGATGAGCAGGGCGGCCGCCGCCGCGGCCGGCCAGTGGCGGGGCCGCGGGGTGAGCCGTTCGCGGGCCGCGGCGCGGAGGTAGCTGCAGGCGATCGAGCGGGCAGGCACGCCGTCCCGGATCAGCAACTCGGCCAGTTCGGCGGCTTCGGCGCCGTGCCGCCGCTGCCACCGCCGCGGGTAGCAGCGCAGCGAGAAGCCGACCACGCGGGCCGGCCGTGGCCGCGTCATCAGATGCCGCCCAGCCGCAGCCGGAGCCGCCCTACCGCGCCGACCCGCTCCAGCGAGTCCAGGTGGGCGCGCAGCGCCGCCGCCCCGGCCGCGGTGATCTGGTAGGGATGCCGCCGCTCGTCGGCGGGCAGCGCCTCGACCAGGCCGAGCCGTTCCAGCCGGTCCAGCGCGCCGTACAGCGTGCCCGGGCCGAGTTGCAGCCCGGCGAACCCCTTGATGTCCTGGATCAGCGCGTACCCGTGCTTAGGCCCGTCGGCCAGGCTGGTCAGGATCAGCACCGACGCGTCCCCCGCCCGGCGCAGCACGTCCTGGCTATCCGCTGGCATCCGGCCTCCCTCTAGTACGGCGGCCAATATATCAGTCAGCGTACTAGAGGGAGGCGCCGGGCGGGGCTGCCTGGGCCGGTAGGAGCGCGGCGGTCCAGGGCCGGGACCGGGTGGCCCGGGACGCCGCCCGCCACCCGCCGCGGCGTAGCCGATGACCTGAAGTCCGGTCAGCCAGCCCGGGAACGGTCAGCCGGCCAGCTCATACCCGGCCTCATCGACGGCCGCGCTGAGCGTGGCCCGGTCCGGCATTGGCTCGGCGGTGACCCGGACGGTGCCAGTGTCCAAGTCAACCTGCACACCGGTCACGCCCGCCAGTTTGCTGATCTCGCCCTGCACGGCGTGCACGCAGTGACCGCAGGTCATGCCCGCGACGGTAATAACGGTCTCACTCATGGCGGCGTCCTTATCGCGTCAAGTTCTCCCGGCCCTGGCCTAGTCTGGCTGGCTCATACTTACCAGGCCACTCGTGGTGCCGCCAATATGCCGGCCCGGATACATACCCTCCGGCGGTATCCCAGATACCCCGGCCAGGTATCTTGGCATACCCACAGGGGGTTTATTGCCCCCATCGGAGCGGTCAATTTCCTGGGCCTTCATTATACGATCTACCTGCGGATATGCTGGGCGCCCCGGCTTCGGTGCGTGCTTATTGGGCACTCTGCTTGCCCCTTCTTGGGACTCGGTTCTACTGTTCTTCTTACAACACCCGGGTGTCTTGAGAACCAAACGTTAGCCAGCCGGGCGGATTCAGCTAATAGGGTCAGTCCGCCGGGAGTCACGGCCCGGCGGAATTCCGGGCGCGGGACGGCGCGGACAGCGCCGGTTCCAGTGTGGCGAAGCGAGGAGACTCCGGATGAGTGACATCGCCGTCGCGGGCGGCCGGGCCGCCCGGCGGGGCGGCCTGAACAGCACAGCCGATCGCGCCTGGCAGCCCCCGGACGCGAGACGGGTACTGCAGCTAGGGCTGGCCGCCATCTGGCTGCTGGATGCGGTACTGCAGTACCAGGCGTTCATGTTCACCACGGGGTTCAGCCAGATGCTGGCCGGGACCGCGTCCGGCAATCCCGGGGTGGTCGCCAGCCCGATCACCTGGGATGCCCGCCTGGTCGGGCACCACCTGATCCTGGTGAATACGATCTTCGCCACGGTCCAGCTGCTGCTGGGCCTGGGCATCGCCTGGCGGCCCACGCTGCGGGCCGCGCTGGCCGCCTCGGTGGCCTGGTCGCTGGGCGTGTGGTGGTTCGGCGAGGGCCTGGGCGGGGTGCTGAACGGCGCCGCGAGCCCGCTCAACGGCGCGCCCGGCGCGGTGATCATCTACGCGCTGCTGGCTGTGCTGCTGTGGCCCTCCGACCGGCACGCGGCCACCGCTCCGTTCGTGGCGGCCCGCGCGGTGGGCGCGCCGGTGGCCCGGGCGCTGTGGCTGGTGCTGTGGGGCAGCCTGGCCTACTTCGCGCTGGTGCCGGCCAACCGGGCGCCGCAGGCGCTGCACGACATGATCGCCGGCATGGCCAGCGGGGAACCTGGCTGGCTGGCTGCCCTGGACAACCACGCGGCCGCGCTGCTGGCTCACCAGGGCCTGGCCGCCTCCATCGTGCTCGCGGTGGCGCTGGCGGTGATCGCGGCCGGGGTGTACCTGCCGCGGCCGGCCGCCCGGGCCGCCCTCGTGCTGGCCGTCGTGGTGGCCGCGCTCATCTGGGTCTTCGGCGAGGCGTTCGGGGCCATCCTGGCCGGGGGGGCGACCGACCCCAACTCCGGCCTGCTGCTGATGCTGCTCGCGCTGACCTACTGGCCCACCCGGGCTGCGGCCGGGACAACAGCGGTTACGGCCCCAGTGGCGGCGGGCCAGCCGGCCGCCGGAACGGACGGAGGCGTGGCATGACGCCCAGCTGGATCCTGGACATCCTGGCCGCGGTCATGCTGCTGGTCGCGGCGGCCAGCGCGGGCCGGCTGGTGGTGGCCCGCCCGTGGGCCGGGCCGGCCGGCGAGGCGGACATCGACGTCGCGCACCTGCTGATGGGCATCGCGATGGCGGGCATGCTGGTGGCCAGCCTGAGCACGCTGCCCAACGACGTGTGGGACGTGATCTTCGCCGTGCTCACGGCGTGGTTCGGCTGGCGGGTCTACCGCGAGTCCCGGGGTGAGGGCGCCCGGGTGCTGGCCGACGGCTGCCACATGCCGCACCTGGTGCACAGCGCCGCCATGCTGTACATGTTCGTGGCCATCGGCGCGCCCGCGGCGGGCAGTGCGGGCGGGATGAGCGGCATGGGCGGCGGCTCGGGCAGCACCATGCAGACGCTGCAGGCGCCCGTGGTGGCGTTCATCTTCGCGCTGTGGCTGATCGGTTACGTGGTCCTGGACCTGGACCGGCTGACCGGCCCGGGACACGGGCCCGGTAGCTACTTCGCGGTGCCGGCCGCCGCGCCGCGCGCCGAGCTGGTCGGGGCCACCGCCGGGACTGGATCCGTGCGCCTGGGGGCCGCCTCAGCCACCCCCGCCGGGACCGATGCCACCGTGGCCACGGTGCCGCCCGAAGCCACCGGCCCGGGCCAGCCGCCCGCCGCGGCGCACGGCGGCGGGGGAACGGCGAACACGGCGGACTCTGCCCGCACACTCCTGCTCGGCCCCAAAGTGGCGGCGGGCTGCCGGATCGCGATGGGCGTGACCATGGCCTTCATGCTGATCATCATGATCTAGCCGGGGCGGCGGCGGGCACTTCCTGCTGTTCCGGTACCCCGGCCCCCGGGCCGGGGTACCGCTGTCCTGCCCGGCTGCCGTCCGCTGCGGGAGACCGGCCGAAGTGGCGCAGCCGGACACTGTTCCCGACCACGAACGCCGAGGACAGAGCCATGGCCGCCCCGGCGATGAGCGGGTTGAGCAGGCCCAGCGCGGCCAGCGGGATGGCGGCGATGTTGTAGCCGAAGGCCCAGGTGAGGTTGCCGCGGATGACGCGCAGCGTGGCGCGGGAAAGCTGGATCGCGTCCGGCACGGCGCCCAGGTCGTCGCGCAGCACGATCACGTCGGCGGCGCTGATGGCCACGTCCGTCCCGCTGCCCAGGGCGATGCCCAGGTCGGCGGCGGCCAGCGCGGGCCCGTCGTTGATCCCGTCGCCGACCATGGCCACCCGGTGGCCGTGAGCCTGCAGATCCCGGAGCACGGCCACCTTCTGGTCCGGCAGCGCCCCGGCAATCACCTGGTCGGTGCCGACCTGGAGGCCAACCGCATCGGCCGTGGCCTGGCTGTCGCCGGTGAGCAGCACGGTGCGCAGCCCCAGACGGTGCAGGTCCGCGACGGCCGCGGCGGCAGACGGCTTGACCGTGTCGGCCACCGCGATCGCGCCGCGCACTTCGCCGTCCCACCCGGCCAGCACGACGGTGCGCCCGGATGACTCCTGCCGGGTGCACCAGCCCGCCAGCCTGGCCGGAACCGTCATACCCAGCTTGGTGACCAGGCCCTCGCGGCCGATGATCACGTCCTGGCCGCGCACCGAGCCCCGCGCGCCCAGGCCGGGCATGGCCCGGAAGCTGACCGCGTCCGGCAGTTCCCCCAGCTCGTCCTGGGCCACCGCGCTGATCGCCGCGGCCACCGGATGCTCCGACGCCTGCTCCACCGCACCGGCCAGCCGCAGCAACGTCTCGCGGCTCGTCCCGCCGGCCGCCAGCACCCCGGCCACGGCCATCACCCCGGTGGTCACCGTGCCGGTCTTGTCCAGCACCACGGTGTCCACCGCCCGGGACGACTCCAGCGCCTCGTACCGGGTGATGAAGGTGCCCAGCTGGGCGCCCCGCCCGCAGGCCACCATGAGCGCCGCCGGGGTGGCCAGGCCCAGCGCGCACGGGCACGCGATGATCAGCACCGCCAGCGCCGCGCTGAACGCGTGGCCCGTGCCGCTGCCCGCGAGCAGCCAGCCGGCCAGGGTGAGCACGGACGCCGCCAGGACCGCGGGTACGAACACGCCGCTGATCCGGTCGGCCAGCCGCTGGATGGCCGCCTTCTGCGACTGGGCCTGCTCGACCAGGGCCACCAGGTGCGCGAGCTGGGTGTCGCGGCCCACCTTGACCGCCCGGACCACCAGCCGTCCGGTTACCACCACCGTGCCTGCCGCGACCGTGCCCCCCACGGCCGCGTCGGCTGGGACTGGCTCCCCGGTCATCATGCTGCGGTCCACCGCCGACTCGCCGAACTCCACCTCGCCGTCCGCGGCGATCCGCTCGCCCGGCCGGACCACGAACCGGTCGCCGGGGCGCAGCTGGCCGGCCGGGACCCGGCGCTCGGTGCCGTCCGGGGCCAGCAGGCACGCCTCCCGCGCCCCGGCTTCGGCCAGTTCCCGCATCGCGTCCCCGGCGTCCCGCCGGGCCCGGGCCTCGTACCACCGCCCGGCCAGCAGGAACGTGGTCACCGACGCGGCGACCTCCAGGTAGATGCCGCCCCCCGAGGCGTGCAGCAGCATCTGTTCCACGCTCATCCCGGCCTGGTTCCGGTCGAGCACGAACATCGCGTACACCGACCAGGCGCACGCCGCGGTGATGCCCAGCGACACCAGCGTGTCCATCGTGGCCGTGTGGTGCCGGGCGTTGCGGAGCGCGGCGGCGTGGAACGGCCACGCCGACCAGATGACCACCGGGGCCGCGGTGACCAGCAGGATCCACTGCCAGCCAGGGAACCGCGACCACGGGAACAGCGACCAGAGCACCGACAGGTCGCTCAGCGGGATGAAGAACACCAGGGCCACGATCAGCCGGTTCCGCAGATCCCGGACTCGTGCCGCCTCCGGCCCGGGGTCGGCCAGGCCGGCCCGCGCACCGTCGGACGTCTCCTGGCCGGGCAGCCCGGCCTGATAGCCGGCCGCTGTCACCGCGTCGATGAGCCGCTGCACCGGGACCGATTCGGGCGCGGTGACAACGGCCCGGCCGGTGGCGAAGTTCACCGTGGCCGAGACCTCGCCGACGGCATTGAGCTTCTTCTCCACCCGGGCCGCGCAGGCCGCGCACGTCATCCCGCCGATCGACAGGCCAACCTCGCGCCGCGCCGGCGGTGCGCCATCAGTAGCCGCCGCAGCTGACACCACGTCCTGTCCCTCCAGCACGAAACCGGCCGCCATCGCCCCGAATCTACTCCGCTCGCCGAATTTACCGGAGGATCAGTGTGCTGGTTAGCCCGGCTAGGCCAGCGAAGGGGAGGAAAATGAGGCAGGCTATCGCCTGGGGCCGGCCGTCCCCAGGCGCTTTGGGGCGGTTAAGCTTGTCGCCAGGATGTCGGGGCTACCTGGAGAAATGAGAGGCCAGTGAGCGCCGCAGCCAAGCTCGTCGGGTTCCTGCTCCTGCTGATCGCGGTCTTCCTCGCGGCCCGCGCGGTCGGCACGCAGCTTGGCCCGGTCACGACCAGCCCGGGAACGGCCAGTCAGTCCCAGCCGGGTGGCGGCTCAGGATCGATGCACATGGGCGGGCAGCCGTGAGCGACGCCGGCCAGCAGCTCGAGTTCGTGGTCACCGGGATGAGCTGCGGCTCCTGCGCGGCCCGGATCGAGCGCCGGCTGAACCGGCTGGACGGCGTGGTGGCCACGGTCAACTTCGCGACCGAGCGGGCCTACATCGCCAGCACGGGCGGCCGGGACCCGGACGAGCTGATCAGCGTGATCGAGTCGGTCGGCTACCAGGCCGCGCGGCCCGCGCCCGCTGGCGCGGCGCAGTCCAGCCCCGACGACGCGGCACGCGCGCTGCGCTGGCGGCTGGCCGTCTGCTGGCCGCTGGCCGCCGTGGTCATCACGGTGGCGATGGTCCCGGCGGTGCAGTTCCCGGGCTGGCAGTGGCTGAGCCTGGTGCTGGCGGCCGTGGTCGCCGGATGGGGTGGCTGGCCCCTGCACCGGGCTGCCTGGGCGGGGCTGGGGCACGGCGCGGCGACGATGGACACCCTGGTCAGTGTCGGGGTGACGGCATCGTTCGGCTGGTCGCTGTATGCGCTGCTGTTCGGTGGGGCAGACATGCCGGGGATGCGGATGCCGTATTCACTCACCTTCGCGCCGGCCAGCGGCCACACCCTGTACCTGGACGTGGCGGCCGGTGTCACCGCCGCCGTGCTCACCGGGCGGTACCTGGAAGCGCGGGCCAAGCGGCAGTCCGGGTCCGCGCTCACCGCGCTGGCCGGGCTGGCGGCCAAGACGGTGGCCGTGCTGCGCGACGGGACCGAGCAGCGGCTCCCGGTGGCCGCGCTGGCCGCCGGAGACCAGTTCGTGGTCCGGCCCGGAGAGAAGATCGCGGCCGACGGGGTGGTCGTCGAAGGCCGGTCCGCGGTTGACGCCGCACTCGTCACCGGGGAGTCGATGCCGGCCGAGGTCGGGCCGGGCGACGAGGTCATCGGCTCGTGCGTCAGCATGAGCGGGCGGCTGGTCGTGCAGGCCACCCGGGTCGGCGCCGACACTCTGCTTGGCCAGATCACCCGGCTGGTCAGCCAGGCGCAGATGAGCAAGGCCACAGTGCAGCGCCTGGCCGACCGGATCGCCGCGGTCTTCGTCCCGTCTGTGATCAGCGTGGCCGCCGCCACCCTCGGCTTCTGGCTGGGCGCTGGGCTGTCCGGGGCGGCCGCCTGGAGCGCGGCCATCGCGGTGCTGGTGGCGGCCTGCCCGTGCGCGCTGGGCCTGGCCACCCCCACCGCGCTGCTGGCCGGGGTGGGCCGTGGCGCCCAGCTCGGGATCCTGGTCAAGAGCGTGCACGCGCTGGAATCAGCCCAGCGGATCCGTACCGTCGTACTCGACAAGACCGGCACGCTGACCCGCGGCACGATGACAGTCCAGGACATCGTCACGGCAGCGGAAGCGGGCGGAGCACCGGGTGCGGCCGGGGCGGATGTCCTGCTGCTGGCCGGGGCGGTCGAGGACGCTTCCGAGCATCCGATCGGGCAGGCCATCGCGCGCGAAGCCGCGGCCCGCCTTGGCGAGCTGCCCCCGGTCACCGACTTCACCAGCCTGCCCGGGGCCGGGGTTCGCGGGACCGTGGCTGGCCGCACGGTCACTGTCGGGAGCCCGCAGCTCCTGGCCGGGCAGGGACTGACCATTGCCGACGGTCTCCGGGCCGCGGCCGCTGGCGCGGAACAGGCCGGGCACACGGCCGTGCTGGCTGGCTGGGATGGCCAGGCGCAGGGTCTGCTGGCCGTGGCCGATGTGCTCCGGCCGGGCGCGCAGGCCGCCGTGCGCCGGCTGCAGCGCCTGGGCCTGCGTCCGGTCCTGCTCACCGGGGACAACGAGCGGGCCGCCGGGGTGGCCGCCGCCGAGCTGGGCATCCCCGCGGACAGTGTGGTCGCGGGAATCCGGCCGGACGGCAAGGCGGCCGTCGTCCGCCAGTTCCAGCAGGCCGGCCGCCGGGTGGCCATGGTCGGCGACGGGATCAATGACGCGGCCGCCCTGGCCCAGGCCGACCTGGGCATGGCTGTCGGCACCGGGACCGACGCCGCGATCGGGGCCGCTGACCTGACCCTGGTCAGCGGCGACCCGGCCAGCATCGCCGACGCCATCTTGCTGGCCCGGGCCACACTGCGGATCATCCGGGCCAACCTGGCCTGGGCGTTCGGCTACAACGTGGTCGTCATCCCGCTGGCCGCGCTGGGCTACATCAACCCGCTGTTCGCCGGCGTCGCCATGTCCGCCAGCTCGCTGATCGTCGTGACCAACAGCCTGCGGCTGCGCCGGTTCCGGTCCCACCGCCCAGCACGTCCGCAGCCGGTGCCAGAACGCCCCGCCGC
>Ga0335073_10014291_pt1 | contig 11120 bp, 11 predicted proteins | sample Lox_Sample_22_FD_207093 | JGI IMG/M metagenome (GOLD analysis project Ga0335073, IMG submission 207093) | Soil microbial communities from Loxahatchee National Wildlife Refuge, Florida, United States - Lox_Sample_2.2 | ecosystem: Environmental > Terrestrial > Soil > Wetlands | place: USA... | reverse complement strand
TACGATATTTCCATTTTCATCAGCGACCTTGCCGCCCTGGATGACCTTGAGGCCTTCGAGGCCTGCAAATGGTCCTTCGGGCTTGACTTCGCGCTCATCATCAGGGATCAGCTCAACGCGGCCGATGACTTGGCCTTGGTCATTCCAGATTTGGCCGTTAGCATCGAGCTTCCTGCCACTGAGCTCCTTTGGATTGCCCTCGACCAAGCGAGCAATTGGAGTGCCGTCGTCGCCAATGACGTTGCCTTGCTTGTTGACGGTCCTGCCAGCCAGGAAGCTCAAGTCAACCGGTTCAAACTCTGGCTCTGGTTCATCTTCCAGACGTTCGGCGTGTCCGACAACGCTACCCTTCTTGTCAAGGATATCACCATCTTCGTCCACGGCGCGACCAACGAGTTTCTTGGCATTTCCTTCCACGACCTGGCCAACAATATTTCCATTTTCATCTTCGACGTAGCCGTCGCGGTTGACGACGAGGCCTTCCAGACCAGCGAATGGAGATTCGTCTTCTGTTGCCTCGACAGGAACAGTCTGAGCGCGACCGATGATATGGCCTTTGGAATCCCAGAACTGGCCTTCGCCGTCGCAGCTGACTCCCAGCTTCGAAAGCTTCTTCGGATCGCCCTCGATGAGTTCTCCGACAACGACGCCATCAGCATTGATAAGCTTGCCTGACTTGTTCACGGTGAGGCCCTCAAGGATCGACAACGGTGGCAGTTCAGGTCCTTCATCCGCGACCTCCGCGACCTCCTCGATCTCTCCCACCTCCTCCTGCGCGGCTTCGACGCCCTCCTGAACCTGCTGCGGCAGGGTGCGCACACGACCGATAACCTTGCCTTTCTTGTCGAGCACTTCGCCGTTGGCATTGCATTTCATGCCTTTGCATTGGTCAAGATCGCCATCGACGAGCTCGCCGATCTCCTCGCCATCCTCGTCCAAAATCTTGCCCTTCTTGTTGACCTTGAGACCCTCGAGGATCTCTAGGCCCGGCAAGAACTCACCGTCAGGCAGTTCACCCAGGCGCTCGAGCAAGGTCTTCGTAGCATCGTTGGCAGCCTCACCAGGTACGATCTTGACGCGGCCGATGACGTTTCCTGCTTTGTCAAGGACCTCACCTTTGCCGTTGATCAATTTGCCGGCGCACTCTTTTGGATCACCATCGATCAGTTCACCGATCTCTTCTCCTTCTTCGTCCAAGATCTTGCCTTTCTTGTTGACCTTGAGGCCCTCGAGGATTCGGATATCCGGCTTGAGCTGATCAGCAACGGCAGCAAGTTTCTCGGCGGCGCCGTCCGCGAGCTCGACGCGCCCAACGACGTTGCCGTCTTCATCGACCACCTCGCCCTGGTCGTTGATGGTCAAACCCTTGACGGCTGCGATGTCGCCCTCGGCAAGCTGGCCGAGAACGTTGCCCTCGGCATCAACAACCTGGCCCTCCTCGTTGACTTGGTGGCCTTCGAGCGCTTCGACGCCCGGCAGTTCGGCTTCCTCTGCCACGCCGTCGACCGCCTCACCAGCTTCGTCGGCAACCTCGCCGACCTGCTCGCCGGCTTCGTCGACAACGTCTTCGGCTTGCTCGTATAGTGCGGCGGCGTCAGGGTGGACCTCGGCACGGCCGATGACGTTGCCTTCGTCGTCGAGGATCTCGCCGTTCTCGTTGAACGTCCTGCCTTGCAGGTCTCCGGCGTTGCCCTCGACGAGCTGGCCGACGGTGTCGCCGTCCTCGTTCAGGATGTTGCCGTCGAGGCCCACCGTAAGGCCTTCCAGGATGGAGATGTCGGGCAGCTCGATGCCGGCCTCGTCGGCCACCCCCTCTGCCTGCTCCTGCGCCGCGCGCACCAGCTCCTTGGCCTTCTCCGGCAGGATCTCGCAGCGGCCGACCAGATCGCCGTCGTCGTCGAGGATTTCGCCATCGTCGCCGATCGTGTAGCCGGCGAGGTCTTCGGCGTCGCCCTCAACCAAGCGGCCGATAGCCTCGCCGCTGCGGTCGTGGATCAGGCCCTGCTCGTCGACCTCGAGGCCTTTGAGGATGGACAGGTCGGCCGCCGGGAGCTCCTGGCCGGTGGCGTCCTCGACGCCGTCCTTGAGCTCGCCCGCAGCCTCACCCGCGCCTTCTTGCGCTCCCTCTGCCGCTTCTCCCGCGCCCTCCTGCAGGTCGCCGCCCGCGCCGGCCGCGTCGCCGCGCCCGAGCTTGCCCACTGCCCCTGTCGCCTTCGACCCTAGGCCCTGCACGCCGCCCGCGAGGCCCTTGCCCGCGCCGAGCAGGCCCCTTCCGGCCTTGGCGGCACCGTTAGCCACGCCGCCGGCCGGCTCTTCGGGCTCGTCCTCGGCAACGTCGCCGGCCTTCTCGGTAGCGTCGTCGGCGGCATCTTCAGCTTCGTCTTTGGCGCCGCCGACGGCTTCTTCGGCGTCGTCTTCGGCCTCCTCGGTGTCCAGCGGCTTCGGCTCCTGCACGTCGAGGCTCTCCGAGGCCTCCGATGGGTCAGCTGAGCTCGCATCTTTCATTTCGACCCGACTTGCCTCTGGCTTCTGCTGCTCCAGGCCCTCCGCTGCGCCCTCGACGTCCTCCGGCTCGTCGGGCTTCTCTACTTTCGGTGCTTGCGGCGTCGTTGGCTTGCCGAGTCCGCTTGAGCCGCCTTGCTGCGGGCGGCGTGTGAGCTTAGTTGGTGTGCGTGGTGCGCCGCCGCCGCGGCCGGCCGCTGGTGATGGCATGGCTGCTGTCGATGGAGCTCCTCGGGAGCGGCTGCGAGATTGTGAAGATGGCTGGCGCGAGAGCCGTGGAGCTTGTGGTGGCTGAGAGCTGGACTGAGATTGTGATGTTGTGTCCCGGTGAAGCTTCCTTGGAGCTGACCTCTGGCTACCGGCTGGAGATGATCGATTAGGTGTTGGTGGAAACGAGTAATACGCGTACTTTGAAGAATTGCTCATAAACGCTTTGCAATTCTCGCACAATAGGAATGTGGGAATGCAGTTTAGTGAAGAAGAAAGAGACCTTGAGCTCTCGGATTGGGCAAGGGTAATAAATTATGAGAATTCAGGAAAAGGGAGACTGGGAAATGTGATTATGACGTAGGATAATTAGGAGTAAGACCTGGAGGAGGTTTGGATCATAGCTCTTGGGTTGCAGGGAAGAGTGAGAGCTCGCGCCTCAGGCGTGGCCCACCCTTGCCCCACAGAGGAGATTGCCAACTTTTTTCGTATCGGAGGTGTAGTTGACGATTGTAGTGATGTTACGAAGTGGGCAAAATGCAAACTTATTGCGTCACAGGGCTGAATAGAGAACTGTGTGACAACTGTGGCTGGTAATCCGTAGGGATATTTGAGACGTTGACATGGGTGGAGGCGCGGTTCCCATCCAAATCAGACAGTGATTCTCCATGATATCCTTGACATTGTGTCACGAATCGGCGTTCAGGAAGATAAATCTCATTTGGGACGCCTACACGGAGCACAGCAGCGATTATTTGCCGTTCCCTGTCCAAAATAGTGAGCTTTGACTTTCTCCTCATGATGGAGGCTGCACGGAAAGAGACAGTGGCATGGGGATGATTTGTTGATGTAATTGTTCTCCCTCACAGCGTCTAGTATGGATTGCTCTGGGATTCCCATGTCTACGAAAGCCTTCGGAATGCTGAAATTGTAGTGTAGTAAGGTGACGAGCGATGACGATTTGCTCAGTGAGCGCGATCTGAGTTCGATCGGCGGGCCTTGGCGTAGAGTACTGATGGCAGAAGGCGTCGACGTCTCCTGCCATGCCGCGTTTCGCTGCAGAGTGACGTAGAATGGAAAGGATTCGGTGGCTTTGATATCGACCGGGATTGGGTGGCGTTGGCATCTTAGTGCCTGAGGCCAACATTGGCATTGGACGGTCAGTTTTTCGTTTTAGCCTTCTAGAAGTACTATTCCAGTATGACGAACTGTGGTTAATCCGGAGGTCGAAGTGTAAAGAGAATGGGTATATTTCATATTCCACGAGGAGAACATCGTTGGGATCTGATAATATTAAGTAGAAAGTATGAAATGACTGAGAAATACGAAAACACGTTGCCAAGTTGCGTCTCGAGTAGCGCCGTACTCCGTAAGTCCCGTCCGCAATGAACATAGCCCGGTCCAGGCCCAGGAAAACGGGAAGAAATACAGGGAATGCTAAGCTCACAAGAAGTCGGAGTCTCCTTCTTCCTTTTCCTTTGTGGCTAATCCTTGGTCGGATGGTCAATTGAGAGCGCCCAGACCAACGGATCGAAGGATTGTCCTCTGATTGATAGTGGGAGAGGTGCCGATTGACGAAAGTACCGCAGAATAACAGCTTGCGTGTGCGTCATCCTCGAATTCTTTCCGAGACCACAGTGGTTTCGAAAGATGGTTTCCGTGCGTACACTGAGAATTGACCCAGCAAGGGATAAACTGAAGGATTGAGAGCAGAGAATGGGAGCTTCATTGGACGAGTGTCGGAAGGTTTCAGTTAGCAGAATGGTCGCTAAAACGCTCTGTCCTCTTCCCTCCCCCGCACTTTTCGCAGCACCGTGGCAACTCTGCCTCAGGACCCCCACTAATCTGCCGTCCACTCACCTCCCCTTCGTCATTGCTAAGCTCCAGCCCGGACTACAGCAACATCACATCGGCAATCTTCACCCTCTGTCCTATTCCATCCATCAATCCATCGCTCCCGCGTAGTCCCACTGCTTCAGAGGGGCACTATTCCGTCCAGGCCATCGGCTCTGAAAGCCATTGACCTGATTTAATTATCACGCCAACTCCTCCCGCCACAGGGCGCCATCCAACAAAGATAAGCGACTCCGGCCCATTCTCAACATGCCATTCGCAATTCCATCTCAATCCGTCTTGTGCAATGCCTTCGGTAGCGCATCGCCTTATGCTCAGCTCCAGAAGAAGACACAGACCTCTACCAGGGCTGCACGCCTCGCACGGCCCGAGCTCTACACGGCTTGGAGCGTTGCCGATGACGCCAAACAAAAGGCCGTTCAGCTGAGTGATGCCGCCGTCAAGGAGTTTGACAAGGCGAGCAATGCCGCTCAAGCCAAGGTTGGCAAGATTGAGTTGTACAGCGCCAAGTACTATGCGAGCTGCACCTTTGGCGGCCTTCTTGCATGTGTGAGTTCTACATTGTCTTATTTATTGTGTACACCACACTGACATCGCTTTTCTAACAGGGCTTAACTCACACCGCCGTCACTCCACTCGATCTGGTCAAATGTCGTCGCCAAGTCGATCCCAAAATCTACAAGGGTAACTTCGATGGCTGGAGCAAGATTGCTCGTGCCGAAGGAGTTCGTGGCATCTTCACCGGTTGGGGCCCGACTTTTTGGGGATACTCTTTTCAAGGTGCTTTCAAGTATGGTGGCTACGAATTCTTCAAGAAGTGGTATTCGGATCTCGCTGGACCTGAGAACGCATACCGCTACAAGACGTGGATATACCTAGCTGGTTCAGCCTCGGCCGAGTTCTTCGCCGATATTGCTCTCTGCCCGTTCGAAGCCGTCAAAGTCCGCATGCAGACGACCATTCCACCCTTCGCCACTGGTACCCTTAACGGCATAAGCACCGTCGTTGGCAAAGAAGGCGTCGCTGGCCTGTACAAGGGTCTATACCCGCTCTGGGCTCGTCAAATCCCATATACCATGATGAAGTTTGCTTCGTTCGAGACCACTGTTGAGCTCATCTACAAGCAACTGCCTGGCAAGAAGTCGGACTACGGAAAGGCGGCTCAGACCGGCGTCAGCTTCTTGGGTGGTTACATTGCCGGTATCCTGTGCGCCATTGTTTCGCATCCGGCCGACGTCATGGTCTCCAAGCTTAACGCCAACCGACAGCCTGGCGAGGCCTTTGGCGCCGCCACCAGCAGAATCTACAAAGATATTGGCTTCATGGGTCTCTGGAATGGTCTGCCAGTCAGAATTGTCATGATCGGTACTTTGACCGGTCTGCAATGGATGATCTATGGTGAGTTCCCTGTTTCGGCAATTACATAACTGCAGCTGCTAATCGATAATAGATTACTTCAAGATCTTCATGGGTCTCCCAACAACAGGTGGTACTCCTCCGCCGGAAGAAGCTAGAGTCAAGGCTTAGATTCACGGTGAAGTTATGCTGGCATTGCCAAAAATGAGATGAGTTGACGTTGATGAAAGCCAGCCCATGCATACGGAATAACCCGAGAGAGCACATAGGTGCTGTCCTTCCTTTAACCCTATTGGTGGTTAGTTGGTTGGTTGATTTCGGCACGCTCCTGGTAGATTTAATCATTCTGTACGAGATCTGATTTAGTACGGTTGAGATGGCCTTCTTGGTCAAGTGCAGATTCTTCTCAAAGCCCACGAATGATGTGTATCGCAATGTCCCACGCTGGTGGCAACACGCTTCAGAATTTCGCACCCACTATACAGGTGTAAGACATGCTGCAGTAAGGCTATGCATTCACAACAAGATCGATGCGTCCAGACAACCGCCCTTGTCACGTTTCAGGACCACGAAATATTTAGCTATCAATTGCGTTGGCACTCATCCTGCGCTTACAGGGTTTCCACATGTACCTGAATCCGCCAATTCACGACATCACAGTCTCATCAGAATAGTCAACACTACTGTAACGACTATGAGTACTGTGTGTGCCTGCAATGAATACATTTAGATTCGGATCATCTTGTCCTTTTGGGAAGCTTCCAGGCACAGACGTTACAGCTACGATAATACTTAAGGTACCTACGATAATTTAAACAACTTGATGGCAGATTATCTGCTGGTTTATAATAATTCGTGATGCTATTTTCAGTGCCAAAATGCCCTAGCTGGCTGCTGACAGACTGCTAACACTTGTCTTGCAAGGGTTTTTTTCAAGCCTCGCGATTTCGGATGCCGAAATTCTCACTTTCGAACCTCAAGGTCTTGTATTGAAATAGCCATCATTTCTATCATCTGGTGGTTCCGGCAAGGCATCTTGAAGAGGCTTCCTCTAATCTTCTGTTTTATCCTCCAATCCTCTCCCACCTTCGTCTTTCGTCCCTTGCTGTGGTCATACTACTTCCAACTTCTTCCAACGCCCGCGCTTTATTAAGCTTAAATTCGTATGGACTTCTGCTAATCGGCGTCGCAGCATGAGAAACAAGCAATACGCACGTTATCACACTACTCAACAATCGCGAATCGCCGCATCATTGATCAGTTGGTCCCGACAAATTAGCCTACGCTTAAATCGAGGCGGGGAAGGTCCGGTGTAGCGGTCATAAGATAAGGTACCTTACGGAGTACATATACCTACTCAATCGAAACCCGACCAACTTCAGAGAGCTGCCAAGCACACAATCCTGCACTAAACGCCAAAAACAAAACGCTTGGCATCTGCATTGACCTATTCCGGCAATTTTGTCATCAACCCCAGCTCTATTAATTTGGCGAGAGGGTGCTCCAAAGCTGCGTGTCCGGAAATTCCCATTAAATGACACTACTTTCATCGTTGAAAAAAAGGAGGCAAAACAAAATCGTCGACAGATGGCCGAAGCCAGTCAAGCCCCGGTTGACACGGGACCATCATTTGCACTTTCGAATGCTCCGAAGCGAGAGTATGACTTTGTGCTCTCGACAGGAAGCGAGAAAACAGGTGCAGAGGCTAGGAGGACTATCAGGAGCAGAGTGATGCGGACTTATGTGCAGGAGAAAACAGGCCAGACGCAGAATATGTCGTTTGTGAACTCAGATTCAGCCGTCAAGGCTGGAACATCAAGCCTCAAGGGCAAGTTTCGTTTGAAGAAACCAAGGAAGCAACCCGAGGAGGAGAACAGCCGGATTACTGAGCCCACTAGAAAGCACCAAGACCCTACTGTTCCGGAAGAGGAATTCCCTGTACATACTGCCTATGTCGTGCCACTGTTTTCTCCAGATGACGCCCCCAACCCACTTGCTACAGGGTGGCAAGGGAATTTCAAGGCATCTGATGAGGTACTCGACGGTGTGGTGTCAACGATACCAAGATATCGGCCTGATAGCATCGACCCATTTAACGTCCTTCCCGTCCCAGGCGGGCCACGCCTTGATCGACTTCTATACTACTGTAAGTCCATCCAACGTAAGGTAATGATGTTAAAAAAAAAAAGCTAATTTGCCACAGACAACAGCCACTGCAATGTCACCTCCAATGCTGTGAACCCAACACGCACTTGGTATGAGTTCCTAGCATCTCATAATGCACTTTTCCACGCATTGCTTTCCACCGTTGCAATGTGCGCTTGGAAGTTTGCCGGTTTCGACACCAAACCAGATATGCTCTATCATAGTAATCAAACATTGCGCAAAATCAGCCAGTGGCTCCAAAGTCTCGATAATGCCCCATTGGACTTGTTGATAGCAGCCATCTGCGCGATAACCAGCTCAGAAGTGTGTTTTTATACTACTCTCAATCTTCAAAATACATTAATCTAACTTACGCGTGTACAGTCCCTTCAGGGCAATTACGAGGTTGCAGGAACTCACATTGCTGCATTGAAACGCATCCTCTTTCGCCACGACGGCGTCACGTTAATCCAAAATCACGACAAGCACGACTCCCTTCAACGAGTACTTGGCTGGGCATGTTATCATCACGCCGCCGTAACTCGCTCGGTTCCATTCTACCACGTCAAGCCTTCTCTCACCAGCTACTTTCCGCCGGACCTTCTCGAAGAAGCTACGAAGAGCGCTCCAACGTCGATCCTCAACATCCCAGCTCATGGCTTCGAGATTTATGATATCCTCTACCGGCTTCACTGTCTAGGTATCTCGACAAGCCAACCATGGGCCGCAAATGTCGATCCCCTCGCTTTCAGTAACATGTTGCACGATGTCGAATACGACATGCTCATCCTCTCAGCAAAGCTCGCACCTGACGGAGATAACACGATTTGCAGCGACGAGTCCCACATAGCCAATGTATTGCTGGTTGCCGGCCAACTATTCCTTCTCTCAGCTCTTCGGATGCTCCCCCTTGCTTCCCGGACGTGTGCCATACTCCAGCAGCGGCTGGCTGACGCGCTGGATCGTGAAGACCTCTTCGCGGTGTGGACTGATCAGTGTCCGATTGAGGCATTGCTTTGGGCGACCAGCATGGGTGTCCTAGTTGCGTCCTCTGGGAACGCGTCTATGGAGTTGCTCCAGAGACACATGGAGGAGGCGGTACGGTTGCTTCAAGTGGCCAATTACGACGACCTGGAGCGTATTCTCAAGAGCTATGCTTGGTCAGACCACTGCAGCGTCCAGTTTGAGCGAGTATGGAATGAGGTTTCGATCTCAGGCTGGATCATGGAAGTTTAAGTTCTCATAGTAGGCCTCCGGATTCGTTAGACTTGGGAGCTTGTATCAGGTGATATAGCGTGTGGTCCATCTCATGGCGCAGACTATTGCAAAGTACCTCATCACAACCCTCAGCATTGAGATCAAGTCTTAGTTTACCTCGCCGAGAGCGTATATTAACGTCGAATCGTCTACCAAACTCGAACTCAAAACACGAGCCGCGTTCTTTCATTTACCCAACTCTCCTACGCGCCACCATTCTCCCCTTGCGCCTGGTCCTGCGCCTGCGCCGGCGCCTTGCCCTTCTCATCCTTCTGCTGTGCACCGAGCCCCAAAAACTTCTTCACCTTGTCGCCGACACCCAGCCTGTTCGGATCGCTAGTGTGGCCGCCGAACTTGTCGCGGTGCACGTTGCCCTCGCCGCCGCGGCCGGTGTGGAAGTCCTCCTGATGCTCGCGCAGCGCCGTCTGCGGCACCACGTCGGCGTCCTGCGACGGCGTCGGCTTGATCGACGGCGACTCGACGATGTTGCCTGCGCCGCCGCGCTGCGCCGCGTTAGCTTGGTGGTCAGAAGCAGTTGAAGGGAGCTGCATTGGCCGTGCTACCCACCCCCGTTGAGAATTCGGGCTTGTTGGACGCGCCCGCTACGCCCGTGTGCACGATTTCGCCGTCCTCGTAGCTGCCCGCGAGTTAGATTTTGATCTCCTGACACAAGCGTCTCGGGTGCGAGATGCGATTGAGAGAAAGTGGAACGACGGCATTGCATATGGAACGTAACCCTGAGACGTACGTGTGAGGATCAGGCACGATGTTCCCGGCGCCTAGAGACATTGTGAGTGGATTGCAATTGCGAATGATTGTTATTCTTTTCTATGATTGAACTACGTACCTCCACGGCCCGTAGAATGAATTGGATCAGACATTGTGGAATTCCGTTAGTTAGATGCGGATAATGGTAGGTTTCTCGAGCAGTTGACTTCTCAAAAGAAACCGAAAGAATATGTTACCTAACTGAAAGCTAAATTTGAATAAACACAAGGACTCGAAAGTTTCGAGTTGAAGGTGTGACTTCAGCCTGGGCCATGTGCCGTCCACGTTTTTTCGCTACGTACCGTACGATACGATAAAGGGTTTCGGGATGACGCAGGTGGCAGGGCGGGCGATGGAACGATGAAGAAAATCCCCCTAACAGCTCTTCCACCTAACCAGCATCTCGAAAACAGCCTCGACTTCTGGTGTCTTCATAAAACTTCGATATTCTTCCTTCTTACTATGTGTTTCTTCTGAATGACGGCTAAAAAGGATAGTAGGGAAAGATGGTCGAAATCGGGAGAAGGAACACCAGCGGACCGACCAGGCAACATGAGCGACAACGAATTTGTTTGCAGTGATAAGCTTATCATGACTCTAATGCCAACTGATGCTTGTTAACTATCGTATTTACTATGAGATCAACGCATTCTTTATGCAAGTTTAGTCTCTCTGTGGCTTGGAGGAACATCCCCGGACACACTGGCGATATCCTCCTCGAGAACGCCGTCCCCAACCGTAAGTGGTTGACAATCTTGCAGAACAAAAACCATCCTCGCCCATTCGGTCTTGCTTGGATTACGCCATGCATGCATTGTTGCACGTTGGACCGCAATGTCGCCTCTTCTCAGTGTACGAACCACTCCAGAGTCCAGCAGCATCTCAATCGTGCCTTCCAACAGTATTCCAAAATCCAAGCTCTGGGTTCGGTGCATGGCTGGGATGTTTCCAGGGCAGAAATCCACGTATCTGCACACCGTGCCTCCTGGATTGACTAACCCTAGGTTGCCTGATGCTAAGACCTCAGCATG
>Ga0335073_10014290_pt1 | contig 11120 bp, 8 predicted proteins | sample Lox_Sample_22_FD_207093 | JGI IMG/M metagenome (GOLD analysis project Ga0335073, IMG submission 207093) | Soil microbial communities from Loxahatchee National Wildlife Refuge, Florida, United States - Lox_Sample_2.2 | ecosystem: Environmental > Terrestrial > Soil > Wetlands | place: USA: Florida... | reverse complement strand
ATAAAGATGACGTCGCTCGCGCTGCGAAGGCGTTTGTCGCGGGTGAGCATCAGCCGGCCGTCAACTCGAGCGCGAGCGAGCAGATGCGCCCCATCCGACTGCGCATCCGTGACGACATCGGCGCCCAGCAGTCGCAACCATCGCCCCAACCGCATCAGCATCCGATCGGCAGCAAGCTTCGGGGGCTCCTCCATATCGGTGGAGTGTACTATAGGAAGGATGCGAATTGGCTGGCGGCGCGACTTCAAGTGATACTTTAAGTGCGTGCGGCGCCGGGCGGAGGTCTTGATGAACGAAGAACACATCACTTTTGCCGCGGGTGACCTGGCTCTCGAAGGACTCGTCGCGAATCCGGGCGGCGGCGCGCGGGCGGCCGTGGTATGCCATCCGCATCCACTCTATGGCGGCTCGATGTTCAACAATGTCGTCGAGGCGATCCTCGCTCCGCTCTGGCAACTTGGCTACGCGACGCTGCGCTTCAACTTCCGCGGCGTCGGCGCGAGCGAAGGTGAGCATGACGGCGGCGTGGGTGAGATCGATGACGCGCTCCAGGCGCTGACGTTCCTTCAGTCGCAGGATGGTGTGCGTGCCGAAAATGCTGTCATGGCCGGATATTCGTTCGGCGCCGCGGTCGCGATGGAAGCCGGGTTGCGCGCCGCCGATGTGCGGCAAATTATCGCGGTCGCATTGCCGATCGCGATGCTTCCGCCGCTATCGACGGATCGCGCGTTGAAGCCGATCCTGCTTGCGTCGGGCGATCGCGATTCCTACTCGCCGATTCCCAAACTCGAGGAACTTGTGACGAAGCTCGATGGCGCAGCGCAGCTCCAGGTGGTGCCCGGCGCCGATCATTTCTTCGGTGGCTACGAGAACGCGCTTTCCGCAGCGATCAAATCCGTAATCGGCTAGCTCACACCGCAAAACCTCGAAGGGGAGGTGATCCAGTGTCCCAGGCGCTAATCGATACCGTCTTACCGAGGCTTACCGATCGCATCCACCAGGTGATGACGCAGCAGGGCGTGCCGGGAGTTTCTGTGGGCATCGTGCGCGACCAGGAACTCCTGTGGTCGGGAGGGTTCGGCTATGCCGACCTCGCGTCGAGCCGCGCGATGGATGCGGACACGATTTTCGGTATCGCCTCGATCACCAAGACCTTCACCGCGACCGCGATCATGCAGCTCCGCGACAAGGACAAGCTCGCGCTCGACGAGCAGGTCACGAAGTACATCCCCGAAGCCAAAAAGGTCCGATGCCGCCACGGCTCGATCCGAGACCTCACGCTGCGGCGCCTGATGACGCATCGCACGGGACTGGTCGGCGAGACGCCCACCGGGCACTGGTCGAACATGACGTTCCCGTCGCGCGCGGAAATTATCGCGATGCTGCCGAAGATCGAAGTCGTGTTCGAGACTGACGCGACGTTCAAATACAACAACCTCGCGTTCGTGCTGCTGGGCGAGGTGATCGCGCGCGTCTCGCGCCGTTCCTATCGCGACTACATCCGGCGGCAGATCCTCGAGCCGCTGGGAATGGAATCGAGCGGCTTCGACGTGAGCAATCCGCGCAATGCGACGGGATACATGCCCGAGCGCTATCAGGATGCACCCGCAATCGCGCCCGACCCGCCGACCAACGGATACATCGCGGCGGCGGGTCTGCGCTCGTGCGTGACGGACCTCGCGAAATGGATTTCGCTACAGCTCCGTGGGGGTGCGGATGGCGGCGCTCCGCAGGTGCTCAGCGCAAAGTCGCTGAGTGAGATGCATCGGATATCTTTCGTCGAGCCGGGATGGCTCGCCGGCTACGGCCTATGCTGGATGGCGTCGCGATTCGGCGAGAATATCTACATGCATCATGGCGGCTCGGTGCCGGGTTTTCTCTCGATGGTCGCGTTCAACAAGCCGCACAAGCTCGGCGTCATCGTGCTGACGAACAAGCAGGGCAACGTCGCTTCGGGAACGATCGCGTTCGAAGCGCTCGAGATGCTGGTCGGCGAAGTGAAGAAGGAAATTTCCGCGCCGGCGTCGACGCCAGCGCCGGAGAATCTGAAACCGCTTCTCGGCAGATACACAGGATTGCCGGCATTCGGCGCACTCTTCCACATCGAATGGCGCCGCGGCGGTTTGCATCTGGTGATTCCGCCGGATCCCTATCTCGTGCCGCTTCCGCCCGTCGCGATGATCGCCACGGACAAACCCAACGTCTTTATCGTGCGAGAAGGAAGGTTCGCGGGCGAACCGCTAATCTTCGAGTTCGATGCCGATGGCAATGTCGCCGGCTTCCAACTGACAGCGCTCGGCGGCCACCTGCAAAAGACCGATTGATCTCGATTTGCGTTCGGAGAAATTTCACATGCAAGAACAATCGATCGCTCTGAGACATCAGACCGATACCGTGACGATGAGCGTGGCTGACATCTATGCCAACGCCAAGGCTCTCAGCGGTTACCTGCGCGAGAAGGCGGCCGCAATCGACGAAGCTCGCAAGCTGCCCAAGGAGGTTGCCGAGCGTTTGCGTGATGCCGGCATGTTCCGCCTGATGATGCCGAAAGAGTGGGGTGGTCCGGAAATGTGCCCTGCGGAGCAGGTCGAGATCATCGAGGAAATCGCGAAAGCCAACGCGTCGGCAGCATGGTGCGTGATGATCGGATGCGATTCGGGATTCTTCGCCGGTTTTCTCGAAGACCAGCACGCCAGAGAGGTTTACCCGCGCCTCGACATGGCGACCGCCGGCAGCGCCTGGCCGACGGGGCGCGCCGAGCGCGTACCGAATGGCTATCGCGTGACGGGAGAATGGTCGTTTGGTTCGGGTATCACGCATGCTGAGGTCGTGGAGCTCAATTGCGTTCTGTATGAAAACGGCGCGCCGATACTAAGGGGACGCGGCACGCCGCTTACGTCCGCATTTCTGACGCCAGTATCCAATGTCGAGGTTATCGACAACTGGCACACCACGGGCCTGCAAGGGACTGGCAGCAATGACTATCGCGTGAACGATCTGTTCGTCGCCGAGAGGTTTCTATGCGACATGCGAGTAGCGCGTCGCCCGGGTGTTCTCTGGCGCAGCGTCAGGAATTTCCTGCCCAAGGTCGCGGGCGTTCCACTCGGCGCCGCCCGCGCAGCGATTGACTACGCGACTCAGACGTTGGCAGGACGGGTCGAGAAACCATCGGGCCGTCCTTACCGAAACAACAGCCGCGTTCAGAGCGTCATTGCCGAAGCGGAAATGAAATTAAGCGCCGCTCGTTCCTACGTTTTCCTTGCGATGGAAAAGGAATGGAAACGACTCGAGAGACACGAAGAACCGACGGTCGCCGAGCGCGCAGACTCGTGGCTCTCGCGCGTCAATGCAGGACAATCCGCGCGTGACGTAATCAGGATGGTTTACGATCTGCTCGGCTCGACGGCGATTTATTCCGAGCGCTCCCCCATGGATCGGGCGTTACGTGACGCGGACACTTTCTGTCAACACATCGTCCTGCAACAGAAGACCCTTGAAACAGTCGGTGGGCTGCTCCTCAAAGCAGACCGCCCGTCGTTTCCATTCATCTAGCCGCTGTTCAGTGCGAAGCCGTTGGTGCGGGATGCGTTGCTTGCCAGATCGCGTAGAAGGGGTCTTCCTCGTGGGCTTTGGCGAGCGAGATTATTTGCGCGATCGTCGCTCTCAGATCGTTGTTGTTCTGCTGGTTCAGCTTCGCGAAGTTTTTCAGGTCGTGGAAATATAACAGGTAGTTAACCAGCACGGCGTTGTTGAGCGGCTCCTTGTCGAGGTCGAAGCGCTCGAGCCCCGATAGCGACGGTTCGAGCTTTGCGTAGTTGGCCTGAATCTGCGCGAACGCCACCTGGCGCTGCTTCAGGATGTCGTCGATGGGAATATTCAGCATGTAGATGCGCAGGAGCGCGGCCTCGGACTGTTCGAGAAAATCCGCGAACATCATGTCGCTTTCCAGGACGTCGCGCGCCGACTTCGCATCCTCCGACGCCGCGCCTTCGGTCTTGGTGAAGAACGCGATCGCGCCCGCGTTGCCGACATAGGTCGCGGCCGATTCATCGAACATCGCATCGCTCGCGAGATAGTAGGTGCGATGGAACAGCTCGTGGATAATCACGCCCGCCAGTTCGACGCGATCGACCTTGAGCATGTTCGACAGCACCGGATCGTCGAAAAATCCCAGACTCGAAAACGCCACCGCCGGCCGCACCATCGTGTCGAGGCCCTGGTCCTCCAGGTAGCGTGCCTCGTCGACCGCGTGCGATTCCTCGAAGTAGCCGCGATAGGGCACGCTGCCGACGATCGGAAACCACCATGTGTAAGGTGCCAGCGAATTGCGCGGCGCTGCCATCACCACGTGGATGATTGCGCTCTCGTGCACCGGCGCGATCGTTTCGTAAGCGCCGCCGACGTTGAGGCCCAGATCGTCGGCTGCGAATTTGCGCACGGCGAGAATGGTTTCGAGCTTGTCGCGCGTTTCCTTGGAGAGGTCGGTACTCGCGAGCTCGGTGCTTATCGGTTTACGATTCCACAGGATCCTGCCGCCTTCGTACGCGGCCCGCATGAGATATCCGGCGTAGCACCCGCTCAGGACCAGGATCGCCGTGGCCGCGAACACGCCGCGAATGAAAACCAACAGCCTAAGCCGCACAGCAGGATGCTTTCGCGCTAGTCAGCCGCCTGGCGAGCGGCGCTTTCGATCGCGGCGGCATATTGGAGTTGGAACAGTCGGAAATAAATACCGCGCTGGCTGAGCAGCTCGGTGTGCGTCCCGCTCTCGCGCAACACGCCACTGCTCAACACGAGGATGCGATCGGCGCGCTCAATTGTGGACAAACGATGCGCGATCACGACCGCGGTGCGATCGGCCAACAGTTCATCGAGCGCGATCTGGATCAGACGCTCGGTTTCGCTGTCAACGCTCGATGTCGCTTCGTCCATCACGAGGATACGAGGATCGTACGCGAGCGCACGCGCGAAGGACAATAACTGACGTTGACCGGCGGAAAGATTGGCGCCGCGTTCGCGAATTATTTCGTGCAGCTTGTCCGGCAACCGCTCGACGAAGCGCATCGCCTGAGCGCGCTGGAGTGCGAGCGTGATTTGATCCTCGGTCAGCTCGGTTCGCGAGAGGCGCACGTTTTCGAGCAGGTCGCCGGCGAAGAGGAACACGTCCTGCTGCACGTAACCGATCGTGCGGCGCAGCGCGGTGAGATCCCACTCGCGCACATCGACCCCATCGACGAGGATGCGGCCCGCGGTCACATCGTATTGGCGATTCAGGAGCTTGATTATCGTCGTCTTGCCCGAGCCGGTCGGTCCGACGATCGCGATCTTCTGTCCCGGCTCGACCGTAAAGCTGAGATCGCGCAGCACCGGCTCGCCCTTGCGATACTCGAATACGACATGATCGAAAACGATCCCGCCGCGCGTCGTCGCGGGCAGCTTCGGCTGGGCGGGAGTCGTGATCGCATCGGGCTCGCGCATCACGGCGTGGATCTTTTCCGCCGACGCGAGCGCCGACTGCAGCGCCGTATATTTGCCCGACATCTCGCGCAGCGGCATGAAGAACATCTGCGCGTACTGGATGAAGGCGACCAGCGTGCCGAACGTGATCGCGTGATGAATCACGCTGCCGCCGCCGGTCCATAGAATCATCGCGACGGTCACCGAGCTTATCGCGTCAACGCACGAGAACTGCGCCGCGTCGTAGATATTCGCCATCATCTGCGCGTCGCGGCTCTTGCGGTTGAGCGCGTCGAACTCGCGGCGCGATTCTTTCTCGCGCGTGAAGAGCTGAATCACGACCATCCCGCTGATCGCCTCGGACAAATACGAGTTCAGCGCCGCGAGGCGATCGCGGATTTCGCCGAACACGATTCGCGATCTCACGCGCACGAAATTGAGCAGCACCGCGAGCGGCGGAATCGCGCAGAACGACCACAAGGCCAGGTGCGGGCTGAGGCTCATCATGATCGCGATGATTCCGGCGAGCGTCAGACAATCGACGAATATCGTCAGCGAGCCCTGCGCGAACATGTCGTTGATGCCGTCGATGTCAGTCGTCATACGGCTCACGAGGCGGCCGACCGGAGTGCGATCGAAGAACGACATCGGCAGCCGCTCGACGTGTCGGAACAGCGCCAGCCGCAGGTCGGAGAGGCTATACTGCGCGACCATCATCGTCAGATACGACTGGCCGTAGTTGCTCGTGAACTCGCCGATAACTAGCGTCAGATACATCAGCCCCATGATGACGAGGCTCGGGCCGCCGGCGATCGCGAACACGTCGGTCAGCCAACGGGGACTGTGCGCGTGATTGTCGGCCAGGAAGATGTCGATCGTGAGCTTGACGATGTACGGCTGAGCCAATCCGAACAGCGAGTTCAGCGGCATCAGCGCAGTCGCGATAAAAAACAGCTTCTGGTACGGACGCACGAACGTCCACACCCACTTGAGCAGGTCGCGATCCAATACGCGCGCGAGCGGTTGTTCTTCGGCGATCTGCATCGCTAGTACTGCTCGAGCTCCTCTTCCATCAACTGGCGGCGGAACAGCTCGGCATAGATGCCGTGCTGCATCATCAGTTCTTCATGTGTCCCGCGCTCGGCGATGGTGCCGTCGTCGAGCACGATAATCTGATCGGCGTCGCGAACGGTCGACGCGCGATGCGCGACGACGATCGTGGTGCGGCCGCGCACGCTTTCCTCGAGGCTGTGCAGCACCGATTTCTCGGTTTCGGTATCGACACTCGAGAGCGCATCGTCGAGCACCACGACGCCGGGATTATAGGTGAGTAGCCGCGCGATCGTGACGCGCTGCTTCTGCCCGCCCGACAGCGCCATCCCGCGCTCGCCGACTATCGTCTCGAAGCCGTTGGCCAGCGCCTCGATATCGGGCTCGAGGCCCGCGATACGCGCGGCGCCTGCCACCTCAGCCATGTCGGCGTTGGTTTTGCCGAACGAGATGTTGCGGGCGAGCGTGTCGGAGAAGAGCGTCGGCTCCTGCGGCACCATCCCAACTGCGTGGCGCAGCGCGGAGAGCGGCACCTGGCGCACATCGGCGCCGTCGAGCAGCACGCGGCCCGCGGTCGGGTCGAGCAGATGCACCAGCAGCTTGACCATCGTCGATTTGCCCGAGCCGGTGCGGCCGACGATCGCGAGCTTTTCGCCGGGCGAGACTTTCACGTTGATATCGCGCAGCGCATATTGCGTCTTGCCGTTGGTCGGCATGCCGTCGCGCGCGAAGTAGCTGAACGACACGTTGTCCCATTCGATCGCGCCGCGCACGCGCAACTCCGTGACGCCGTTGGCGATCGCGGCGTGCGGCTTCACGTCGAAAAGATCGGCGAGCCGCTTCATCGAAGCTTTGCCGCGCTGGTAGAGCGAGATCATCCAGCCGAGCGAGGTCGTGGGCCATGCCAACTGTCCGAGGTAGCTCATGAATGCGACCAGGTCGCCGATCGACATGTGATGCAGCATCACCATGCGACCGCCGTAGATCAGCACGATCATCGTGGCGCTGGCCGACGCCGAGCGGATCATCGGCATCATGCCGCCGCGCACGCGCGCGAGCGCGAGGCCCTGTTCATTATAGTCGTCGTTGATCGCGCGGAATTGCGCGCGCTCATGCTCCTCGAGCGTGTACGCCTTGACGACGTGGATTCCGGCTAGGCTCTCCTGGACCTTGGCGCCGATGGTGCCGAGTCCTTCCTGGACCTTGAGGCTTCTGGCCATGAGGCTGCGCGTCAGCCAGCGGATTCCGATGAGCAGCACGACGTACGGCATCAACGCGAACATCGTGAGATGCGAGTTGAGATGAACCATGAACACGATCGCGTAGCCGTAGTAGAGAGGAGTGTTGGCGAAGGTCAGCACGCCCATCCCGACCAGCATCCGCACCGCGGTGAGGTCGTTGATCATGCGCGACATCAGGTCGCCGGTCTTCATCCGCTCGTAGAAGTCGGTACCGAGCCTGGTCAGATGCTCGAAGAGATCGTTGCGCAGGTCATACTCGATATCGCGGCCGATGTTGAAGATTGTGAAGCGCGAGAACCATCGCACGATGCCGAGGCCGATTGCCGCGAGCATCATCAGCTTGGCGTAGTGCGAGACGATTTCAATATGGCCCGCCTGGGTTGCGTTGATCGCATCGCGGATGAACAGCGGGATGATCATCGCGAGCGTAGCGGTCGCGAAAGTACAGAGAATCCCGAACGAATACCGCAGCCAGTAGCGGCCCATGTATAAGAACAGGCGTTTCATGCCAACCAGCCCAAATTATCAGTTACGCTACGCGATTAAAGAGATCGCGCCTTTTTTCTGGGCAGCCGGCGCCGATCAGAGCGATTTGCGGGCATTCAGCCGCCGCTCGTAAAGCTTGGCGTACTTGAGGAATACATAGAAAGCAGAGGTCGCCGCGCCATATAAGCCGTGTGCGCCGTGCAGAAATCCGCCGCGCACGAAGTAGTAATTGATGAAGCGCCAGGCGGGATTCGCGAACATCCGGAACGTGGTCAGACCGTCGGCATCGAGCTCCTCTGCGGAGGTCGTGCTGAGGCGGTTGATCGTCGCGACGTGGTCGGCGATGTCGCTATAGCTGAAGTGCAGAATCGGATGCTCGAGCTTGCCGAGGCTGCCGTTCACGATCACTTTGTCGTGGGGATCGCGGCCGCCGATTTGCGAGCGCTCACGGCGAAAAAGCCGCACCGGAGTATCTGGCATCGATCCAGGCGGCGAATACTGCCCAAGGTGATAGAGGATGCGCGGGATGCGATAGCCGTCGGCGGCGTCGGGCAACGAAACCGCGCGCAGGATTTCGTTGCCAAGGTCGTGCGTCGCCTGCTCGTCGGCATCGAGGATAAGCACCCAGTCTCCAGTCGCGTGCTCGACGCCGAAGGTTCGCTGCGCCATGAATCCTGGCCATTCGCGCTGATGGACAATCGCGCCGGTTTCACGAGCGATCTCAACCGTGCGATCAGTCGAGAACGAATCGACGATAATCCGTTCGTCGCAGAACCATGCACTCTTGAGGCATTGCTCGATCATGGCCTCTTCGTTGTGGGTCAGCGTGACCAGCGAGATCTTCGGCCGCTCGCTCATCGTCAATTCGTCGAATGCTGAAGCTGTTCGATCACTTTCGATGCGATCGTTTTGAAGGTTCCGCTCACCGGATGCGCCGGATTCGTCGCGACGATCGGGCGCGCCTCGTCGCCGCCTTCGCGCAGCTCGCGCACGATAGGCAATTCGCCGAGGAAGGGCACGCCCAACTCCTCAGCGTATCGAGCGCCGCCGCCATGCGCGAATATCTCGTGGCGATGACTGCACTTGCGGCACACGTAGTAGCTCATGTTCTCGACCACGCCGAGGACGGGGACGCTGACTTCCTGGAACATCGCAACGCCGCGCTTGACGTCGAGCAGCGCGATTTCCTGCGGCGTGGTCACGATCACGCCGCCGTCGAGCGCGACCCGTTGCGTGATCGTAAGCTGCGCATCGCCAGTGCCGGGTGGCAGGTCGAGCACGAGGCAATCGAGCTCGCCCCATTCCACGTTGAACAGGAATTCGGTCTCGAGCTTCGTGACCATTGGGCCGCGCCAGATGACGGGCGTTTCATCGTTGATGAACAGCGCCATCGAGACGTAGCGGATACCGTAGCGTTCGAGCGGGATGATGCGCCGATCGTCGGTGAGCTTCGGCGCCTCGAGCACTCCAACCATCATCGCGACACTGGGGCCGTAAACGTCGGCGTCCATCAGACCGACGCGCCATCCAAGAGCGCTCAATGCGAGCGACAGATTCACCGCGACTGTAGATTTGCCGACGCCACCCTTGCCGCTCGCGACGGCGACGATGTGCTTCACGCCGGGAATCGGCTTGCGCGAGGGCATTGCAGCTGCACGCTGCTGCGGCGCTGGCGCCTGCTCGATCTGAACGTTGACGGCAGGCACGCCCGGCATTGCCCCGACAGTTTGCTTAACCTCGGTAACAATCTGCTCGACGATTTCGGGTTTGGCCGTAGTCGCGGCGAGCGCGACGGTCACGCCGGCAAATGCGACTTCGATATCCTTGATCAGGCCGAACGACACGATGTCGCGGCTGAAGCCGGGGTATTTGATTTTCTTGAGTTCGGTGAGAATTTCCTGCGGACTCGGCATCAGGTTTCCAATCGCGCGCGGTGAGAGGCGCTTTTTCGTCCCATCATGTTATCATCCCCGAAGCGCCGGAAAAATGTGATGCGCCGACGCTTCAGAGAGACTGGTGATGTCGAAATCCGGGAATCTGACAGTTCGATTTGCCGCAGCGGATGGCGAAGGTGCCGCCGGCGCCGCGACCGAACTTCAGTCAGGCCTTCGCGCGATGCTAGGGGTTCGAGTTGATGCCGTGCGCGACTCGTCAATCGTATCGCATTCGATGCGAATCGAGCTGGGCGGTGACTCCTCAAATTCAGCAGCGGCCCAAAAGCTCGATGGCGATAGTTTTGCCGTTTCACGCAATGCTCAAAACGCTATAGCGATCCACGCGGGGAGCGAGCGCGGACTCATTCACGCCGCAGCGAGCGTCCTCGAACATCTCGGCGCGCAATTCCCGGTGGGCGCGCCACCCATCTTTCCGCACATCGAAGCTCGGAGAATAGCTGCGATCGAGAGCTTTGCCGTGACGCCAGCATTCAAACGGCGGGCGTTCGTATCCGACATCATGACGTGGAACTACCTCTTCCCCGAGCGCCTCGCGCTGCATCTCGAGCACGATCGCGAGTTCATTCCGTGGATGGCGCGGCGCGGCATCAATGCGTTCTCCTACATCCGGCACGCGCACGACACGCGGCTTAAAATCGATGAGCTGTCGCCGCTGCTTGCCTCGCGTGGAATCGATGCCGAGTACGGCGGTCATGTCCTCCAAACCCTGCTGCCGCGCGAGCAGTTCGGCTCGCACCCCGAATACTTTCCCGCTACCGACGACGGCGAGCGGATGGCGGCCGGCAACCTTTGCGTGTCGAATCCCGCGGCGATGAAGCTCGTGCGCGAGGGCGCGCTCAAGTACGTGCGCGATTGTCCGGAAAACACTCTCCTGCATATTTGGGGCGCCGATGTGAAACGGGGCGCGTGGTGCCGATGCGGCGCGTGCCGT
>Ga0335073_10014289_pt1 | contig 11120 bp, 10 predicted proteins | sample Lox_Sample_22_FD_207093 | JGI IMG/M metagenome (GOLD analysis project Ga0335073, IMG submission 207093) | Soil microbial communities from Loxahatchee National Wildlife Refuge, Florida, United States - Lox_Sample_2.2 | ecosystem: Environmental > Terrestrial > Soil > Wetlands | place: USA... | reverse complement strand
GCCCTCGTTCATCGGGTATTCCGAGGGGTGGCGCAGCGCGACGAACTCGTAGTCCTCCTCGACCGCGGGGAACGGAAGGGCCGCGGCGAAGCGGACCGTCGCCTCGGCCCGGTCGAGCGCCTCCACAAGCTCGGGTCGGAACTCCTCGAGCTCCCGGCGCGTCGGGCAGCGGTAGAACCCGCCGACCCGCACGTTGATCGGGTGGATCTCCCGGCCCCCGAGGAGCGACATCAGCGCGTTCCCCGTCCGCTTGAGCCGAAGCCCCTGCTCGACGAGCCCCCGGTGGTCCTTCGCCATCGCGATCGCGTCGGGATACCCGAGGAAGTCCGGAGCGTGCAGGAGGTAGAGGTGGAGCGTGTGGCTCTCGATCCACTCGCCGCAGTAGAGGAGCCGCCGAAGGTCCCGCAGCGGCCCGTCGACCCGGACCCCGAGCGCCCGCTCCATCGCGTGGCACGCGCTCATCTGGTAGGCGACCGGGCAGATCCCGCAGATCCGGGCCGTGATGTCGGGCGCCTCGGCGTAGCCCCGGCCGCGCAGGAATGCCTCGAAGAATCGGGGCGGTTCGAAGATCTTCAGCTCGACCTCCTCGACCGACCGGTCGTGGATCCGCACCCGCAGCGCGCCCTCGCCCTCGACCCGGGCGAGGTAGTCGACGGCGATCGTGCGTTCGGTCACGGCCGGGAGGCCTCCGTCCCCGCGGACTCGGCGGCCGCCCGGAACGGCGGGGCCGCCGCGTTGAACGTCGAGAACAGCCGGCGCACGGACGCGAGATCGAGCCCGAGCTCGCCCAGGTGCGGGATCAGGGCCGCGGTGTTGGGCGAGTCCATCGGGCCAAAGCACCCGTAGCAGCCCCGGTGGAACGCCGGGCAGATGGCGCCGCAGCCGGTCTGGGTGACGGGCCCGAGGCACGGCGTCCCGTGGGCCACGACGACGCAGACGTTGCCCCGCCGCTTGCACTCGATGCAGACGCTCTCGGTCGGAACGTTCGGCGCCCGGTCGGCGAGGAATGCGGCGATCACCTCGAGCAGCTGGGCCTTGTTGATCGGGCATCCCCGCAGCTCGAAGTCGACCGGCACGTGGTCGCGGATCGCCGTCGAGGAGGCGAGCGTCGCGACGTACTCGGGCCGGGCGTAGACCACGCGGCGGTACTCCTCGACGTCGGCGAAGTTCCGCAGCGCCTGGATCCCCCCCGAGGTCGCGCATGCCCCGATCGTGACGAGCACCTTCGACTCGGCGCGCACCTCGCGGATCCGGCGCGCGTCGTCGGCGGTGGTGATCGAGCCCTCGACCAGCGAGAGGTCGTACGGTCCGGCGACGACCGCCTTCGACGCCTCGCGGAAGTTCGCGATCTCGACGGCGTCGGCGACGGTGAGCAGCTCGTCCTCGCAGTCGAGGAGCGTCAGCTGGCAGCCGTCGCACGAGGCGAACTTCCAGACCGCCAGCCGCGGCGGGGGGCGGGGCGCCACGCTAGACCTCCCGGAGGGCGAGACGGGACTTGATCTCGCGGTAGCGGAAGACCGGGCCGTCCCGGCAGACGAACGACGGGCCGAACTGGCAGTGGCCGCAGAGACCGATGGCGCACTTCATGTTCCGCTCCATCGACAGGAAGATCTCGGTGTCCGGCACCCCCAGCCGCTCGAGCGCCTGCGCCGTGAGGCGCATCATGATCTCGGGCCCGCACAGGAACGCGGTCGTGCGCGCCGGTTCGAACCGGGCGTCCGGGATGCGGGCCGTCACGAGCCCGACGTCGCCGTACCAGTCCCGGCCCGCCGCGTCGACCGTGACCTGGAACCGCAGGTCGGTCCGTGCGCGCCACGTCTGGAGCTCGGGATAGAAGACGAGGTCCTTCGGCGACTTCGCCCCGTAGATCACCTCGATCCGGTCGAACCGCCCCCGCTGGGCCAGCATCTCGTAGAGGGCGGGCCGCAGCGGAGGAAGCCCGAGGCCGCCGGCGACGATCACCACGTCGCGGTGCTCGGCCCGCTCGACCGGCCAGCCGGCCCCGTAGGGCCCCCGGATCCCGAGCGTCTCGCCGGGTGCGGAGCGCGTGAGAGCGGCCGTGATCTTTCCCGCGGCGCGGACGGTATGCACGAGCTCGCCCGACCGGGTCGGATCCCCCGAGATCGAGATCGCGGCCTCCCCGACGCCGAACCGGTAGACCATGTTGAACTGGCCCGGAAGGAACTTCAGCGGAGGAGCGCCGGGGGCCGGGCGCAGCACGAGCGAGACGGTGTCCGCGGTCTCGGGGGTCGCCCGCTCGACCCGGTACGGGCTCGGGGCGTAGGGCCCGCCGGGCGCGGCGGACGCGTTCGGCGCGACCTCAGTGGCCATAGAGATCGAGCACCTGGACGCGGGCGCGTTCGAGCCGCTCGCCGATCACCGGCACGAGGTGCATCAGGAACCGGTACGCCTCCGCGGGTCGCTCCTCAAGCCGCCGGACGAGGGCGTCCGCCCCGAGCGCCAGGGCCCGGGTCGCCTTGACCGCGCGCGCGTCGAATCTCCAGCGGTGCGGCGGGACGAGCCACGACCATCCGAGCACGTCGCGCGGCCCCAGGGTCTCGATGGTCACCCGGGCCCGGTCCGGCGCCCCCAGCTCGAGCGCGACCTTGCCCTCGAAGAGGAGATAGAACGTGTCCGCCGGCCCGCCCTGCTCGAACAGGTAGGACCCCGCCGGCCAGGAGCGCTCGGCGGCCGCGCGCTCCAGATGGGCCACGAACGCCGCGTCCATCCCGCGGAAGAACGGGTGCTCGGCGAGGCGGAGCGGCGTCGGGGCGGTCGGCCCGGTCGTCATGGGGCACCCGCCGGTTTGGCCGGGACCACTCGGAGCGCGGCGACCTCCTCGGTGATGTCGATCCCCACCGGGCACCAGGTGATGCACCGCCCGCAGCCGATGCAGCCCGAGGAGTCGAACTGGTCGTACCAGCCGGCGAGCTTGTGCGTGAGCCACTGCCGATAGCGCGACTGCCCGCTCTTCCGCACGCTGTTGCCGTGCAGCGCAGTGAACTCGAGGTTGAAGCACGAGTCCCACCGCCGCCACCGCTCGACGCGGTCGCCCGAGAGGTCGGGCACCTCCTCGGTCGTGTGGCAGAAGCAGGTCGGGCAGACCATCGTGCAGTTCGTGCAGGAGAGGCACCGGCGCGCCACGATCTCCCAGCGGGGGTGGTCCGGCTGGCCGAGCAGGAGGTCGTGGATCCCGTCGACGTCCATCCGGCGCCCCATGGACGCCCGCACCTGGCGAATCTGCTCGTTCTCGATCGTCCGGTCTTCCTCGGGGGCGGGCGCGAGCGGGAGGTCCGCGACCACGCGCGCCCCCTCCGCCGAACCGATCTCGACGACGAAGCGGTGCGGACCGGGGGCGAGGAGCTCGGTGAGCTTGAGGTCGAACCCTCGCGTCACCTCGGGGCCGGTGCCCATCGAGGTGCAGAAGCAGGTGGCGCCGGCCTGCCCGCACTGGACGGCGATGCGGAGCACCCGGGCCCGTCGCGCGTGATACGACGGATCGCGCACGGCGCCGTCGAAGACCCGATCGGTCACGTCGAGCCCCGCGAGCTCGCACGCCCGCATGCCGAGGAACGCGAGCGGGGGCCCGTCGAGCGGCTCTCCGGTGACCTCGAACGATCCGTCCTTCCGGGTCGCCGTCCACAGCCGCTCGCGGGCCGGGAACAGATACTTCTTCCAGCTGTGCGGGCCGACGTTGTAACCGAACAAAGCGCCGTCGTCCCGCCGTTCGACGCGGTAGCGTCCGGCCTCCTGGCGGTCGGTCCAGCCGATCGGGAGGTCGTCCTCCGTCGCGATGTCGCCGTAGACGATCGCGCCGTCGCGGAGCGTGGGCCCGACCACGCGGTATCCCGACGCGGAAAGCGCTGAGAGGAGCCGGGGGAAGTCCGCCCGGTCGAGCCGCCGCCGGTCGCCGATCCCCAGCTCGACCATGCGTTTTCTCCGGAGGACCGGGCGGGGCGATGGGTCCCTCCGTCTTAGGCGTTCGGGAGGGTCCGCGGGGCAGACCGGCCCGGGAGAGCGAGGGTAATAGTCGCGGAGCGTCGTCCCCGGGGCCGAACCATGGGAACGTACCTCGAGATCGCCCGCACGCTCGGACTCACGCCGGAGGAGGTACGCCCCGCCGGTCCGTCGATCGCCAAGGTCTCGGTCGCCGCGGTCCGGTCCCGCGCCGCGGGGGCGCGCGGCGGGCGCCTCGTGCTCGTCACGGGGATGACCCCGACCCGGCATGGGGAGGGCAAGACCGTCACCGCGATCGGTCTCGCCGACGGACTCGCGCGGCGCGGCCGGCGCTCGGTCGTCGCCCTCCGTCAGCCGTCGCTCGGGCCGGTGTTCGGGATCAAGGGAGGGGCGACCGGCGGCGGACGATCGACCGTCGAGCCGTCGACCCAGATCAACCTGGGGTTCACCGGCGACATCCACGCGATCGCGGCCGCCCACAACCTCCTCGCCTCCCTGGTCGACAATCACCTCTATCACGGGAACTCGCTCGGCATCGATCGGACCCGGATCGCGCTGCCGCGGACCCTCGACGTCGAGGACCGGTCGCTCCGGCACATCGTGACCGGCGCGGGTTCGGATCCCCGGATGCCCCCGACCCCCGGGTCGTTCGTCATCGCCGCCGCCTCCGAGGTGATGGCGGTCCTCGCGCTGGCGCGCGACTACCCCGACCTCAAGGAGCGGCTTGGACGCATGCTCGTCGCGTACCGAACGGGGGGCGAACCGCTGCGGGCGCGCGATCTCCACGGGGAGGGTGCGATGACCGCGGTGCTGCGCGACGCGCTCGAACCGAACCTGGTTGCCACCGCCGAGGGCACCCCGGCGATCGTGCACGCCGGCCCGTTCGGGAACATCGCCCACGGGACGTGCAGCCGGCTCGCGATCGAGCTGGGCCTCGCCGCGGCCGAGTTCTGTGTCGTGGAGGCGGGGTTCTCGACCGAGCTCGGCGCCGAGAAGTTCGTGGACATCGTCACCCCGGTCCTCGGCCGGGACGTCGATGCCGCGGTCCTTGTGGTCTCGCTCCGGGCCCTGCGGGTCCACGGTGGTGCGGACGACGCCGCCTCCGCGCATCCCGATGCGGCTGCGGTCGAGCGCGGCCTCGTCAACCTGGAACAGCACGTGGAGAACCTCCGGGCGCTCGGGACGCCGGGCGTGATCGCGTGGAACCGATTCCCCGGCGACGCCGCCGACGAGGCGGAGGCGCTGCGCGCGTTCGGTCGGGCGCACGGGATCGGCGTCGTCGAGTCTCGGGCGTTCGAAGCCGGCGGCGAGGGCTGCGTCGATCTCGCCGACGCCGTGGTCGAGCTCGCGGGGCGCGGAGAGCACAGCCGACCGCTCGTGCCCGCCGGCACGGCGCCGATCGACCAGGTGCGTGCGATCGTCACCCGCCTCTACGGAGGCGTGGACGTCACGCTCGCCGAGGGAGCGCGGCACGACCTCGCCGAGCTCGAACGGATCGGCGAGGTCGGCGGACCGGTCTGCGTGGCGAAGACGCCGCTCTCGCTTTCGGACGACCCCCACCGCGTCGGCCGACCCCGGGGATTCGTCCCCGAGATCCACCGATTCCTCCGGTCGGCGGGAGCGGGGTTCACGGTCGTCTACCTGGGGACGATCGAGACGATGCCTGGTCTGCCCGCGGTGCCGGCGGCCGAGCGGATCGACGTGACCCCGGACGGCCGGATCGTCGGGTTGACGTGAGCGCGCGCGCCCGCGGGCCTCAGTAGGCCATCCGACGGACGCCGGGGAGCGCCCAGCCGAGCGCGCCGGCGGCCCCGAACGCGGCCGCGATCGGGAGCCCGAGCAGGACGATCGAGCCGCCGTTCGCGATCCCGCTCAGCACCAGGGCCCCGATCGCCGCCGCGGTCCCGCTGAACAGGTACATGTTCGATACGAGCCGGGCGATCCGCTCCGGCGCGACCGCCCCCCGGTAGAAGGCGTACTTCGCGTCGACGTAGACCGCGCTCACGAACCCGACCGTGAACCACGCGAGCCCCCCGAGGACGAGGTCCGAGGGGACCGCGACCGCGAGGGCGACCGCGCCGCCCGTGGCGAGCAGGGCGATCGGCAGCAGCACGCCGACGTGGCGACGGGGATTCCACTGTCCCAGGGCCAGGCCCGCGACCACGCCCCCCACGACCTCGGACGTGAACAGGACCCCGTACGCCGCCGGCGCGCCGTGGTACGCGACCGCGGCGATCAGCGTCACGAGGATCGGGGGCGCGGCGGTGAGGAACCCGTTGATCGCGTCCACCACGGCCAGCTGGAGGAGCGGGCGGCCCGTACCTCCGATGACGAGCCGCCAGCCTTCCCGGAAGCTCTCCCCGAACGAGGCCTCGCTCGATCGGGGAGGATGGATCCGCATCGGGAGCGACAGCGCGGTCGCGAGCAGGAGGAGCCCTGCGTAGAGGAACATCCCGCCCGCGGCGCCCACGAACACGATCAGCGCCCCCCCGGTGACGAACCCCAGGATCGAGAGCGCGCCGCCGATCGTGCCCGAGACGCCGGAAGCCGCGAACTGCTCGTCGGGCGAGAGGAGCACGCCGGGCGCCGCGTTCATCGCCGCCCAGGTCATGTCCCAGAGGATCGCGAGGCCGGCGACCACCGCGAAGAGGAGGGGTGCCGAGAGGAAGTGGTCCCATACCCCCCACCCCAGCACCCCGGCGGCGACGGCCTGGACCGGGTACGAGGCGAGGAAGATCGTGCGCTGGTTCGCGACGCGATCCACCAGCGGCGCGAACAGGAACGTGCACGTGTACGCCGCGTACTCGAGGAAGAGGACCGCCCCGACGATCAGGAAGTTGTGCGAGACGCCGTACGCGAGCCAGACGATCGAGATCGCGTACACCGCGTACCCGGTGTTCGCGACGTTCGCGGAGGCGAGGAACCACCGGTACTGCCGGTTCCTCAGGACGATCCGGAACCGGCTCTCCGCGGGCCGCGACGCCATCCGCCCGGCGCAGCGAGCCCGTGTTCATGAATCAGGTCGTTCACAAAGTCCGGCGTCCGGTTCCACCCCGGCGGCGTGGCCGGCAGAGGCCCTTCCGGGGGGGTACGGGCTAAAATAATCCGGGGGAGACGGGGCGTCGTGCTCGAGTACACGGGCCTCCGCGTCCGCGACCTCGAGCGGTCGGTCCGATTCTACACCGAAGGTCTCGGCCTTCGGCGCGGATCGCAGGGGCGGATGTCCGCCGGCGGCGTCTGGCAGGAGCTGATCGATCCCACGAGCCGGGCGGTGCTCGAGCTCAACTACTATCCCGGGGACCCGCCGTACCACGAGGGCGACGAGCTGGACCATCTCGGCTTCCGCGTCGACGACCTGGACGCGACCGTCGCGCGCCTCGTGACCCTCGGCGCGCGCGTCCGCATTCCCGCGTTCCGCGAGGGGACGACGCGCCTCGCCTTCCTGTCCGACCCGGACGGGGTGTGGATCGAGCTCTACGAGGCCGGCGCCGACGACCTGCCGCCCGCGTCGCGCGGCGGCGGGTGAGCCGGGCCGGTCGTCTCCATCCACAGGGATAAGTGGAGGCGCTCGCCATGGTCCGCCCGGTTCACCGTGGCGTCGTCGCCCTCTTCCGGGACTCCGCCGGGTGATGCCCCGGTCGTTCCCGAGCTCGCGCACTCCCTCACCCTGAGCTCGGGGGCGGTCTTCGCCGTCAGCGTCGTCACGCAGGTCCTCGGCCTCGCCGCGACGGTCTTCCTCGCCCACCTGATCGGGATCACGCCGGCCGGGATCGCGCTGCTCGGGACGGCCCAGCTGTTCCTGCTGATCGCGTCGTCGATCAACGGACTCGCGGACCTCCGGCTCGGCACCGCGTACACCTACTTCCTCGCCCGCGGCAAGCCGCCGCGCGACAACACGACCGCCTACCTCGTGATCGGGATGATGATGGACGCGTTCGCGTGCATCGTCGTCTTCGTGATCGCCCCGGTCGCGATCGACGGCTCCGCCATCATCCACGGGTCGAGCGAGTGGATCGACCTCGGGCTGTTCCTCACGCTCCCGATCCTGTGGTCGTTCTCCGGCCTCTACAACAGCATGTTCATCGGCCTCGGGAACTCGCTCAAGGCGCAGTACCCGACCCTGGTCGAGGGGATGGTCCGCCTCGCGGCGCTCGTGTACGTCGCGTTCCACGTCCACTCGATCACCGGGATCGCGGTCGCCTACGTCGTCGGCGCGATCGCCTCCGCGCTGTTCAGCCTCCCGGCGCTCCTCCCGCAGCTCGGGCGATTCAAGTGGAGCGAGGTCGTCGGGATGTTCCGCTACTCCTGGCCGCTCCTCGGCGCGCTGTTCATCAACTACGTGGTCACCAATCTGACCCCGTTCCTGGTCGTCAGCCTGAGCCCCGCGCAGCTCGCGATCTTCTTCGCGGCGAACGGCTGGCGGATCCTCGTCCTGTCGCTGCCCGCCGCGGTCACGACCCCGCTCTTCCCGTTCATCGCGGGCCTCCATCGCAAACGGGAGTTCGAGGCCGTGCGACGGAGCACCTGGCAGGCGCTCCGCTACTCGGCGATGCTCCTCGTCCCCGGGGTCGTCGCGCTCGTCACCTACCGCACGACCTTCCTGAACGTCTTCCAGACGCGCCTCTACGCGGGGCCCGGCTCGCTGCCGCTCGCGATCCTGGTCGTCGGGGCCCTCCCGCTCGCCCTGAGCCAGATCATCCAGTCGAGCATCAACGCGATCGGACGCCAGCGGCTCGAGCTGTACATCACCCTCGCCCAGGTGGGCGCCCTCCTCTCCGCCCAGATCATCCTCTTCCCGCAGCACGGGATCTTCCCGATCTTCTGGCGGATCATCCCCGCGAACCTCGACCCCGGCCTGGTCGCGGCGTCCGTGGCGGTGCTGCTCTCGTCGATCGCCGCCCTCGCGCTCAACACCTACTTCATGGAACGCCTGATCCGGGTCCACATCCGACCCGGGCCGATCCTCGCCATCACGGGGAGCGCGGCAGGTTCGTTCGCGGTCCTGTGGCTGCTCAACCACCTGCGCTTCTTCCCGGTCAGCTCGTGGTACGAACTGATGGGCGCGGTCGTGCTCGGGTTCGTGGCCTACTTCTTCATCCTCGCGGGGGTCGGCGAGCTCACGCGCGCCGACGTCCGCAAGGTCGGGTCGTCGATGGGGTTCCCCTCGTGGCTCTACGAGCCGCTCACCCGGCTCTGCTGGAAGGCGGCCCCACCGGACCTCGAAGCGGTCGACCTCTCGACCGCGTGGGGGTTCCAGTCGACCGAGCTCCCCGAGACCTTCGTGGGCACCCGCGAGCTCCCCGAGGTCGTTCCGTTCTCGACCGAGAGCCCTCCGGACGAGTCCGAGCGGCCCCCCGACTGAGCGCGGCGCCCGGGGACGAGGCCCCCCTTGCGACGGGTTGTCATTCCGTTCGCTACGTACCGGCCCCGATAGGGGGCGCCGCTCTCGCCCCGGGGTTGTAGCTGCTCGCGCTTCGCAGAGCTTAAGCCCCGGGGTGCGGTCGTTCGTACGAGGCCGTACATGATCCACATCGAGATCCGCCCTGCCGCCGTCGACCAGGTGAAGACCCTCATCCGGGGCCAGAAGCCCGAGATCGGCGTCCGGGTGTACGCCCAGCCGGGCGGCGGAGGCTGCGGGGGCGGCAGCTCGGTCCAGTTCGGTCTCGCGTTCGCGAAGCCGCGCTCCGACGACGAGGTGCTCCGGATCGACGGGTTCGCGCTCCTGATCGACCCGTCGAGCACGAAGTTCGTCGACGGCGCGGTCATCGACTATGTCGAGGACCTGAACCAGTCCGGCTTCAAGATCACGAACCCGACGCTCCCCGAGCCCGACGCCAACGGCCGGTCCGGTGGATGCGGGTCCTGCGGCAGCAACTCCGCCAACGGCGGAGGGTGCGGCTGCGGGCACTGACGGACGGTTCCCGACGAAGCCCGCCGTCCCCTGGCCTCGCCCGTCCCCGGGAGGCCGAGCGTCCGTTCGGTCGAGATCGCACCCGTGCATCGACCCCGGGCGGACGCCCGGTCCGGACGGAGGGGGCGGAGCGCGATGACCGAGACCGCGCTCGCCAGCGTGGACCTCCGGAAGGTCTACCACTCGCGGGGCGCCCCGGCCGTGGAGGCGCTGCGCGGGGTCACGATGGAGGTCCGCCGCGGGGAGCGCGTCGCGCTCCTGGGCCGGAACGGCGCCGGCAAAACGACGTTCCTGAAGATCGCCTCGACCCTCCTGAAGCCGACGTCGGGCTCCGTCGAGCTGTTCGGCATCGACGTCGTCCGCTCGCCCGACCGGGCACGCCCGTACATCGCGGTCGTGCCGCAGGAAGGGAAGCCGTTCTTCCACCTCTGCCCCCGCGAGCAGGTCTACACGTACCTGAGGGCGCGGGGGATCGCCCGCGAGACCGCGAAGGCGCGGACCGAGGAGGCGCTCGAACGGATGGGCCTGATGGAGGTCGCGGACCGCCTCTCGATCACGCTCTCCGGCGGCCAGCGGCAACGCACGATGGTCGCGACCGTGATCGCGACCGAGGCGCCCCTGCTGTTCCTGGACGAGCCGACGATCGGGATGGATCCGTTCGCCCGCCGCGACGTCTGGGCGTCGCTGCGGGCGCTCACGGCGAAGGGGTCGACGATCCTCCTCACGACCCACTACCTCGACGAAGCGGACGTGCTGAGCGATCGCCTCTACATCGTCGAGCACGGCTCGGTGCTCGTGAGCGGGACCGCCGAGGACCTGAAGCGCTCGGTCGGCGGGACGCTCAAGGTCACGATCGCGAACGGCGCCCCGCAGATCGAGCGGTTCCGCTCCTTCGGGTCGTGCGTGACCGACGGGAGCCACCTCACGGTGGTGGTCCTCCCCCACCGGCTCGGCGAGCTCATGGAGCTCGCGGTCCGCTCGCAGCTGACCGCGACCGTCGGTCCGGTGACCCTCGAGGAGGCGTTCCTGCGCGCGGTCGGGAGGTCGATCGATGAGGAGTGAGGCGGCCGCGCCGGCGCTCCGGGCGTTCCGGGGCACGACGGCGTTCCTGTGGACCGAGGTCCTCGTCCAGAAGAACGAGCGGCTCGCGATGGCGACCTCGATGGTCGTCCAGTCGGTGATCCTCGTCTTCGTGTACATCCTCAACCCGGGCCTCCTCGGCGTCGCGTTCGTCGGGGCGATCCTGTTCTCG
>Ga0335073_10014288_pt1 | contig 11120 bp, 10 predicted proteins | sample Lox_Sample_22_FD_207093 | JGI IMG/M metagenome (GOLD analysis project Ga0335073, IMG submission 207093) | Soil microbial communities from Loxahatchee National Wildlife Refuge, Florida, United States - Lox_Sample_2.2 | ecosystem: Environmental > Terrestrial > Soil > Wetlands | place: USA... | reverse complement strand
CAGATGGCGGCGAAGCGGCCATTTGCGTCAGCCGTGGAATTGATGGAGGCGGCGGAACGCATCTGGGCATCGCTCGGGCGCGAGGACTGGCTGGCGGCGTTCCGGCATCATCCGGCGATCGGCGCGAAGAAGTCCGCGCGCGGGCAAACGGCAAAGGCGAAGAAGTGGTCGGAAGGCGAGCAGTCGGCGGCGCAGAAAGGGCCGGAGGATTTGCTTCGCGTTCTTGCGGCGGCGAATCAGGCGTATCATGCGGCATTCGGTTACGTGTTTTTGATTTGCGCGACGGGAAAAGGCACGGAGGAAATTCTGAGAAGCCTGCAGCAGCGGATTTCGAACGATGCGGAGACGGAATTGAAAATCGCCGCCGGCGAGCAGAGCAAGATTACGCGCCTGCGGCTGCAGAAACTGCTCGCGCCATGAGCCAGATCACCACGCACGTGCTGGATACGTCGCTCGGGCAGCCCGCGGCGGGCGTGGAAGTGACGCTCGAAATCGGGAAGCCCGGCGGCAAGTGGGCGGAAATCAGCCGAGGCGCGACGGATGCGGACGGGCGGCTGCGTCATTTGCTGGCGCCGGGGGCGCTGGTGGCGGGAGTTTATCGTTCGACACGAAGAGTTATTTCGAGGGGCGGAAAGCAAAGAGTTTTTATCCGTTTGTGAGCATCGTGTTTGAAATTCACGACGCGGGTGCGCACTATCACGTGCCGCTGCTGCTGAGTCCGTATGGCTATTCCACATATCGCGGGAGCTGAGAGATGGGAATCCGGCTGGGGCAAAACGATTATGGGAAATCCCGCGTGCGGCTGCTGCGCGTGTCGCGGCAGAGCGACCACCACGAAATTCGCGAGCTGACGATCCAGATTCTCTTCGAGGGCGATTTTGAAACGGCGCACACGAAAGGCGAAAACCGCAAGATTCTTCCCACCGACACGATGAAAAATACCGTCTACGCGCTGGCGCGGCAGTATCCGTTGGAATCGCCGGAAGAGTTCGGGCTGCACCTGATCGAGCATTTCCTCACCTACAATCCGCAGACGGCTTCGGTGTCGGTGAGCATTTCCGAGGAGCTGTGGTCGCGAATCCTCTACGGCGGGAAGCCGCACGCGACCGCCTTCCAGCGCTCTGGACTGGAAAAGCGCACGGCGGACCTGAAAGGGACGCGCGAGGGAGTGTCGATTCGGTCGGGGCTGGCCGATTTGGTGGTGCTGAAGACGACGAAGTCGGCGTTCGAAGGATTCATGCGCGACCCTTACACAACGCTGAAGGAAGACCGCAACCGCATCCTGGCGACCGCGGTGCGGGCCTCGTGGTTGTACGAAGGCGACGAAATTGAATTCAACAGCGTATGGCAGGGCGTGCGGCAATCGATGCTCGAAACGTTCGCGGAGCACGACAGCCAGTCGTTGCAACAGACGCTCTACGCGATGGGCGAGGCGGTGCTTGAGACGTTCGACCGCATTCGCGAGATTCGATTGTCGCTGCCGAACAAGCATTTCAATCTGGCGGATTTGAAGCCGTTCGCGCTGGAAAATCCCGCCGAGATTTTTATTCCCACCGACGAGCCGCATGGGCTGATCGAAGCGACGATCGTGCGAGACTAGCGGCCGCTCGCGTGGGAGTGTGTGCGTCTCGTCCTCCCGCGAGATGGCAGGCCCGTTCCTGTTTGTTTCTAAGTGGCGCGGCGGCCTTCGAGGATTTTCAGGAAGGAGCCGGTGCGAAGCTCGGCGAGCGAGAGGCCGGAAAGCGCCTCGGCTTCTTCGGCGCTGACGGCGCCGCAATTGATGGCTCGCAGGAAATAATTCAGCAGGCCTTGTCCGGTGGCGGCATCGTCGAAAACTTCGCCGACGAGAGTTGCCTGCGCAGCCTTGTCGATGAAATTGTGCAGACGCTTCGAGGCGGCATCGAGGCTTTCGAGGAAGAAGGAATAGACAGCGGCATAACGAGTGGGAAGCTGCGCCGGGTGCAAGTCCCACCCCTGGAAATATCCGTTTTCGAGTGAATGACGGATATGGTCGAAGTGCAGTTTCCAAGCATGATGCATGGCCGCGCGATTTTCTTCCTTCTGTCGCGCCGTCAGCGCGCCGCCGGGGTCTGCGCGATGAACGGGAACGGGCATGATGTTCGTCGCGCCGTCGGAAAGCCAAACGCCTGTCCCGGCGAGAGCCACCTGCATGACTTCGCGGGCAAAATCGCACGCCGGATGCGTCATCGTTTGGTAGGCAGCCGTGATGCTACGGCCCGCGGTGTAATCGTAAGTGCCAAAATGCGCGGCGATGCAGCGGCCGCGAGCGGCCGAGACGAGAGGCAGGAGATGAACTTCGCCGCGCTCGTTGAAAATCGACTGCGTGGTTTCGATCATGAGTTCGATGCGCAGGACACCAGGTTCGAGATCGAGGAGCGGTTCGAGGCGCGAGCAGACGTCCGCAAGAGCGGCGACTTCGTCGGGGAGGACGACTTTGGGAAGCGTGATGAAGAAATTCTTCGGAAGCTGGCCGCGCGTTTTTTCGGCGAGTTCGGTGAGGAAAATATCAAGTGTGCGGATGCTGCGGCGGCGCAGCTCTTCGTTGAACGGCTTCAGGCGGATGCCGATGAACGGAGGCAGTTCACCGGAGTTCGCGCCCGCGGCCACCTGCGCGGCGGCCGAGGCGGCGTGGCCATCCTCTTCTCCGTCCGGGCGATTGCCGTAACCGTCTTCAAAATCGATGCGGAAATCTTCCACGGCCTCGCGGCGCAATTTTTCGCGGACGCGGCGGTAGATGGTGTGCGCAAACCAGGCAGGCCAGTTGTCCTTGCGGGCGGCGGAGGGGTCTTCTTCTATTACTCTAGCGAGGCGCTCGGCGGCTTCGGGCGTTTCGGGCAAATGGCTTGCACCGGAGAGCGAAATGGCCTTCGCGAAGACGGCAAAGTCCGGCGCATATTCATCGAGCGAGCGCTGCGCCAGCTCGCCCAGGCGACGAGCGGTGTCCGCGCGAAAGAGATGCGCGCCGCCATAGACGGTGTGAACCGGCTGGCGGGTGCCTGTCGCGCCTGGGTAGCGCCGCGCAAACGCCTTATGCGCCTGCTCCAGCCTTGCATCGATTTCGTGCAGCGATTCGGGCGCCAATGTCCTCTTCATGCCTCTCCTCGTTTTCCGCGATGGATTCCTTCGTTGCTCGCGCAGACATGAAAGGATACATTTGTTGCTGCCCAGAAAAAACTCTGTCGGGGGACGATGTAGTGACCGGGAAGATTTTAATAGTCGATGACGAATCCGCAGCGCGCTGGGCGCTCGAAACGCTGCTGCGGCGGGAAGGCTTCGAGGTGCGCGACGCGTCGAGCGGAGAACGCGCTCTCGAGGAGTGCGCCGCGTTTTGCCCCGACCTGATTTTGCTCGACATACTGATGCCGGGGCTGAACGGATTCGAAGTGTGCCGCCGCATCAAGGCCACGCCGGAAACCCGCCTGACTCCAGTGGTGCTGATCACAGGGCTTTCGGATACACACGACCGCATCGAGGGGATCAACGCCGGCGCGGACGATTTTCTTTCGAAGCCGATCGACATGAACGAGCTGCTGGCGCGAACCCGCTCGCTGCTGCGTATCAAGCAGGTCACGGACGAGCTGGAAAGCGCAGAGGTGGTGCTGGAGAGCCTTGCGCTCAGCATCGAGGCGCGCGATCCCTATACGCGTGGCCATTGCGACCGCCTCGCGGAAATGTCCGTGGGCCTGGGGCTGCGCCTGGGTTTGCCGGCTGAGGAATTGAAGGCGCTGCGGCAGGGTGGAATCGTGCACGATATCGGCAAGGTGATGATTCCGGACGCAATCCTGCTGAAGCCGGGGCCGCTGACGGCCGAGGAAGTGGCCGTGATCCGGAAACATCCTGAGGCGGGCGAGCGAATCTGCGCGCCGCTCAAGACGTTTCGCCTGGTGTTGCCCATCATCCGGCATCACCACGAGAAATTCGACGGATCTGGGTATCCCGACGGGCTGCGCGGAGAAGAGATTCCACTCACTGCGAGAATTCTGCAGCTCGCCGATGTGTATGACGCGCTGACGACGGATCGAGTGTACCGGCGCGCGGGTCCGCAGGAGCAGGCGCTGGCGATTATGGAGCGGGAGGCGGAGCTGCATTGGTGGGATCGGTCGCTATTTGACGAGTTTCGGACGATGATCCAGGCGGGGCAGAAAATGGCCGTTAAAGGCGCAAATTAAGGATAGCCAGGCTGACCTAGATACAACAGAATTTTCGCGGTTGTTTTTTGCTTTTTGTTCGCTAGGGCTCGACGATTCTTTCCGGCGCGCTGTAGACGACGAAACGGGTGGCCCGCAAGAATCCCACCAGCGTGAGGCGCATCTCGCGCGCCAGTTGAACGGCCAGGCTCGATGGCGCGGAAACGCAGGCGACGACGGGAAGGCCCGCTACGATCGCCTTCTGAGCGATTTCAAAGCCGCCACGCCCGCTGACCAGCAGCACCGCATCGCGCAGGGGAACGCGGTCATTTAGGAGAGCCCAGCCAATTACCTTGTCCACAGCGTTGTGCCTTCCGATGTCTTCGCGCAAGCAGAGCAATTGCCCCGAGGGATCAAAGAGCGCGGCTGCATGAAGCCCGCCGGTGCGCTCGAACACGTCTTGTGAGGAACGCAGCGATTCGGGAAGGCGCAGCAGCGTGGCGGAGTCGATGCGAAGATCCGGATTTGGCGATGTGAGCGCGCGGGCGCGGACCGAGTCGATAGAAGCCTTGCCGCAGATGCCGCAACTGGACGCAGCAAAGAAATTCCGGCGCATCTCGTGCGGATTGAATGCAACTCCCGGCGCGAATTCGGCGCGAATAACGTTGCCGCGCTGACCCTCGGGTCCTGAAGTGACAGCCTCGATCGAAACAATCTGGCCGCAGTTACTGATGAATCCTTCGGTGAACAGGAACCCTGCGGCGAGTTCACGGTCGTCGCCGGGAGTGCGCATGGTCACGCTGAGCGGCTCCTCACCGACGCGGATTTCGAGCGGCTCCTCGGCCGCCAGGAAATCGTCCTTCGCGACGGAACGGCCTCCGTTCCATTCGGTGACACGCGTCAGGTTGACGCTTCGCGCTCTCGAACTCACGGTTCACTCCAAGGCTCGCGCCGCTCGCATCGCTGTGTGGATGCGAGCCAACAAGCATACATCCGCCTTGGGGTGAGAAGCACGCGAGCAAGAGACTGTCAAAAGGGTCTGGCTCGAGCCGGCGGGGGAACGGCCCGAGCCAGTGGGCGTGCTTGGTGAGGTGCACTTCGGAGAATTTCTGCGCGGCTTTCCTTCCTTGCGTCTCTCGTTGCCGACAATTAATAGGAAGGACGGGGCCGAACGCGGCTCCAAGGTAGACAGCGCGTGTTATCGCGAGATGAGTGGAGAGTAAAAACTGAGAAGCGTGCGGAAAATTTTCCAGAGGTGCGTTCCAGTACTTCCACGCGGACGATCCGCTTAGGCGAGCCCTTACCGACCAGACAATTGGCGGGCGCGCACGGAATTCGATTCGTCCTTTTTCCCGACAAGTCTAGATTTCCACAGCTCTGGCGGTTGCGCTCGGAGCCAAGGTGTATAATTTCGCAGGTGGGGATTTCTGCCGCCCGAAAGACCTCCCAATTTAGAATTCCAGGACGAAAGATTCATGGCCGCATCGCTGGCTTTGAGAGTTCCCGTTTCAAGTCGAAACATTGGGCTGGACGTCTGGATGGCGAGAGTGCTCGAGCTCAGCCAGAAGGTGGAAGATTCCTGGGACGCGGACACGGTGCACGATCTTCGCGTGGCGATCAGGCGCTGCCGGACCATGGCGGACGCGCTAAGCCAGGTGAATCCGAGCCCTGGATGGCGGAAGCTGAAGAAAACGAGCCGTGAGCTGTTTCACCATCTCGGAGTGCTGCGGGATACGCAGGTGGAGCGCGAATGGGTGAAGAAGCTCGCGCCGGGCGGCGATCCCGGGCGGAAGATGCTGCTACGACACTTGACGCGGCGCGAGACGCAACAGAAGACGATTGCCCGGGGCGCGCTCAAGCGATTTGACCGCAAGGATTGGAAGAAATGGCAGCGCAAGCTGCCGGACAAGGCGCGATTCTTTCCGCTGGAAAGCGTGGTGTACCAGCGGTTGGCTCTGGCGCAATTGAACGACGCGGTGAATCTGTACCAAACGGCAAGAAAGGGACGCAGCCGCATCGCGTGGCACCGGCTGCGTATTGGCCTGAAGCATTTTCGCTATACGGTGGAGAATTTTCTGCCGCAACGATCCGGGGTGTGGATCGAGGATTTGAAGCGCGTGCAGGACCTGCTGGGAGAAGTGCACGATCTCGACGTGCTGCGAGCTGAGATTCTTCGCCTTCGGCCACCGCTCGGAGAAGAGAGCAAGAAAGCTTGGCTCGCGCGGATTGAAGAAGGACGCGTGGCGCGGCTGGCGGAGGTCAACGCGCGATTTACCGGACGGAACTCGCTATGGCTCGGCTGGCGCGCCGGATTCGGCTGGGCACATTCGCTGCACAGCGTCCCGGCTATTTCGCAAGCTGACGCAGCATCTTCGGCGTAAGCAGCCAGCGCAGGGTCCAGCGGCCTTGCGCGGAGGCGTGCTCCAGGCATCCCACTCCCGCCTTTTTAAGCTCCGTAAAAACTCCCCGAGCGCCGATCAGTTGGGCGATGAGCTGGTCGAGATGCGGGGCGTGCCCGAAGCAGAAAAGCTCCTTGGCTCGGATGCGGGAAATTTCCTGAACAGCCATAACGGGGTTTCCGCCGGGCTTAAACGCGTCGCTGGCGCGAATTTTTTCAGCGGTGAAGCCGAGCGCTTCGGCAAAAATTTCTGCCGTTTGCGCGGCGCGGACATAGGGGCTGGTGAGAAAGACGTCCGGTTTCACTCCCATCGCCTTCAAACCCAGAGCGGCAGAACGGGATTTCTTTACGCCTTCCGCAGTGAGAAATCTTTCCGGCTCGGGAGGACATTTCGGATTGTCACGCTCGATGGCAATTCCGTGGCGCACTAGATAGAGAAGCATTGCTTAGGCCACTTGCTCCTTTCTTTGCGCCCGGCGGAATTCCGGCTTGAGATGGAATTCCTTCTCAAAGAGATCGGACTTTCTTTCGAGCCCTGATAGATCGAGGCGCGTCCCGTCGGCCGCGCGAATCACGAAGATGGCTCTGCCCTCGACCACCTGCACGTCCACTCCGGCAATTTTCTGCGAATGCTCAGATTCGAGCTTTTCGGCTATACGCAGCAGGGAAGTGAGCATCCGCACCTGGCGGCGGCGGGGACCGTCGAGAGATGCGTAGGCCGTGTGGTCGAGCTGCGGCTCGGATTTGCAATTGTGATAGCGAACGAGCGCGGCTGTCATTTCGCGGCGCCAGCCGCGAAGGCCGGGAATTTCACCGTTGCGGATGAGATATTCGCCGTGGCGATGGTGGGATTTGCGCGTGATGAAGTGGCCGACGTCGTGGAGGATTGCGGCCATTTCGAGAACCAGACGCAAGTCCGGGCCCATTCCGTGCAGCGGCCGCAACTGGTCGAAGAGCGAGAGCGCGAGGCGCGCCACCTGGTCGGCATGCTGCGCGTCGTAATCCATCCGGCGGGCGAACCAGCGGACGTTGGTGAGGAGTTCCGCGGCGCGGCCCTTTTCCTCTTCCGTGGACAACTGCACGGAGTATTGCTCGCGGACAAGATCGAGCAGAATTCCTTCGCGCACGCCGACTCCTGGGACAAGGAGCGAGCGGATGTCGAACCACGTCGCGACTGTGGAGATGATTAGCGAGGCGATGCCCATCACTTCAGCGCGGTCCTGACGGACGCGAAAGACGCGCATGCGGCCGGGAATGTCGAGCGAGAGGATGCGCCACATTTGATCGCGGAGCAGGCGCATGTTCATCGAGGGGATTCTGCCGAGCATGGGCCCGGGAGCGAGGCGCACGAGGGCCTCGGCGTTTCCGCCGCAGCCGACGGAAATGCCGCGGCCGATTTTGGGAGGCGAGGGCATGGCGCTGCGGAGAAGTGAAATGATGTGATGGCGCAGCTTGCCTGCTTCCTCTTCATGGATGGCGCCGGTGATCGAAAAAGTCTCCATCAGGCGGATGGTGCCGAGCGGCAGAGCGACGCGTTTTTGGAGTACGCCATTCTGGAGGAAATTGAACTCGAGGCTGCCGCCGCCCAGATCGAAAATCACGCGCGGCTGAGTGCGTTCGCCGAGAATCCAGAGCACGGCGGAGCAGACCAGCCTGGCTTCTTCCTCGCTGCTGATGACTTCGAGCTCAATGCCGGCCTTGCGGCGGATGCGCGCCATCAATTCACGGTAGTTTCTGGCTTCGCGGGCGGCGGCGGTGGCGACGGCGCGATAGGCGGTGACTTGATGATGATCCATGCGTTCACGAAAACCGCGAAAGGTGCGGACGGCGCGGGCGATCGTGTCGTGCGTGATCATGCGGCGCGTGAAGGCGTTGTGGCCCAGGCGGACGGCGGCGCGCTCGCTTTCGAGAATCTGGATGTGATGGGGAGACGTGGCGCGGGCGATAACGAGGCGGATGGCGTTCGATCCGGCGTCGATCGCGGCGAGTTGGACAGGAGCGGCCATCGTTACCGCCAGAGATGCGCGAGGGCTTGCGACGGATGGTACTGCGTGCCGCGAATACCGAGCTCCTCCGCAATCTGCTTGCGCAAGTGCTTGTTTACTTCGGAAACGTTTTCTTCGCCATCCAGCTCGATGAAAGAATGGCGGCGCGAAAGATATTCGAACTCGTGCTTGATCATCGATTGGTAGCGGATGAAGGACTGGAACAGGTCGTTCGAAAGAGACATGTCGCGCCCCGATTCCCAGTAGCTGATGGTGTGCGATTTCTTGAATTCGCGATCGAAGGCGACTTCCGGGCGAACGTTGAGCCAGAAGGTTAGGTCGGGCTTGAGCGCCGTCTCGTAAATGCCGTGGAGATAGTCGCGGGAAATGCCGCGTACGGCGGCGCGGGCGATGAGAGTAAAGATGTACCGGTCGGCGAGAACGATGAGCCCGGAGCGCAGAGCGGGGAGGATGCGGCGCTCGAGCTGGTCGAAGAAATCGGTGCTGTACATGAGGGCGAGCGTCAGGCGCGTGACTGCATTTTCGGCGAGCAGCGCGTCGATGTCTTCGCCGACAAGAGCGGAGCGGCGCAGGCCCATGGTCTGGACGGCGAAGCCCTCGGATTCGAGCCATTCAGTGAGCAGGGTGATTTGTGTCGAACGGCCGGAACCGTCCGTGCCTTCGATGACGATGAGCTTGCCGCTCAGGTCTTCGATTTTGACGCCGGGGAGAGGAGTGCCGTAAAAGCGCGAGGATTCGTCGGACCTCGACGCGCGCTCGCCGGCGACGGAAGATTTTCCGTTCGAGCCGTTCTTGGCCGGCGAATTGGCTTTCGATTTCTTCATTTTTTCTTCGGGGCGAACTTCGAGAGATCGACGCGTTCGCCGACGATCTGACGCATGAGCTTTTGCAGCTTGTTGACCTGCACGGTGCCGTCCATCAATACGAAGTGATCCGTTTCGACCATCTGATCGTAATTGGTGAGGATGCGCTCCTGAAAAATGCGGAAGCTTTCCGTGCGGTCGAGCGAAAGGCCCAAGTCCATGCCGGCTTCGTAGTATTTGAGCTTCGGGCGCCCGGCGATGATGCGGTTCACGGCCACGTCGAGGGGAGCACGGAAATAAAACGTGATGTCGGGAGTGGGCGCAAAGCTATAGAGATTGCGAAGCCAGTGAGGGGAGCAGCCGCGGGCGGCGTCGCGCGCGAAAGCCGTGTAGATGTAGCGGTCGGCGAGGACCAGATAGCCGCCGTGGAGCAGCGGCATGATCTGCCGCTCGCAACGGTCGGCAAAATCGGCGGCGTGCAGCAGGGAGAAGGTGGTGGAGGTGAGCAGGCGACGCTGCTTGCCGCGGCGCGTGGCGGATTTCACGAGCGGTGAAGAGTTCCATTCCGTGAAGTGCAGGCGGTAGCCGCCGATTTCCAGCCAGCGTTTGAGCAAATAGAGCTGCGTGCTCTTGCCAGAGCCGTCGATGCCTTCGACGACGACGAGTGCGCCGGGATAGGGCCGCCTGGCGAGGCTGCTGTCTTCTCTGGAGATTTCGGATGGGGATGCGATTTCCGCCGCGCGCGTGGCCATGGAAAGTATTTGTTCCAAGGAGAGATATCATACTTCGGAAAGGAGGCGCGTGGATGAATATTGTGTTACATAAGAATGGGAAATTTTTAGGAAGAACAAGCAGCGCCGCGCTTGAAGGGAGGCCGCGCAAGGCGGTCTAGTGCGGGGCGCGAGCCAAGCCGCCGCTTGACTTTGAGAGATTCCACCCCGCCATCCGGCGGGAGAAGGATTGCGACCGTGGAAAACTTCAGCAAAGAGTTGCGAGTGAAGCCGGGGCAGAAGGTGGACCTTTCGAAATGGGATCCTGAAGATACGCACGGCTGGGAAAAGAGCGGCGCGATGAAAAAGGCGCTGAAAAAGGCCGTGAGCCGGCTGGACGATCTGCAATATCTGCTGTACGCGGAAAGGAAACATGCGCTGTTGGTGGTGGTACAGGCGCTGGATACGGGTGGCAAGGACGGAACGATCCGGCATGTGATGTCGGGCGTGAACCCGCAGGGCTGCCGCGTGACGTCGTTCAAGGTTCCTTCGGCGGAAGAGGCGGAACACGATTTTCTATGGCGGATTCACCAGGCGGTTCCGGCGCACGGCGAGATCGGGATTTTCAACCGGTCGCATTACGAGGACGTTTTGGTGGTGCGGGTACACAACCTGGCGCCTAAGGAGGTGTGGTCGGCGCGGTACGAACAGATCAACGAATTCGAGGCGTTTCTGGCGGCCAACAACATTCGGGCACTGAAATTCTTTCTGCACATCAGCAAGGATGAGCAGAAGAAGAGGCTTCTCGAGAGGATCGACGATCCCAACAAGCGCTGGAAGATTTCGCAAAGCGATTTCAACGAGCGCAAATTCTGGGACGATTACACGCACGCATACGAGGCGGCGCTTTCCAAATGCAGCACGGAAGCGGCACCATGGTTCGTCATCCCCGCAAACAAGAAGTGGTTCCGCAACCTGGCCATCTCGCACATCATCGTGGAGGCGCTAGACGAAATGAAGATGAAATTTCCATCGCCGTCGTTCGACGTCCGCGA
>Ga0335073_10014287_pt1 | contig 11121 bp, 8 predicted proteins | sample Lox_Sample_22_FD_207093 | JGI IMG/M metagenome (GOLD analysis project Ga0335073, IMG submission 207093) | Soil microbial communities from Loxahatchee National Wildlife Refuge, Florida, United States - Lox_Sample_2.2 | ecosystem: Environmental > Terrestrial > Soil > Wetlands | place: USA: Florida... | reverse complement strand
GAGGGAACGGCGCTCGGCCACCGGCAGCTCGATCGATTCGTTGACCTTGGGATCGCGCACGATCGCCTTCGGGTCCCGGCCCGCGTCGATCGCGTCCATGTCCTCGAGGAACCGGCGGCGGATCATGACGATGCCGCGGTCGCTCATGGAAAGATATTCCTGGCCGCGGTCGGCGATTGTCCCTTGGCCAACCCAGGTCACGAAGTCCTGGTTCATGACGTGGCTCGTGATCCAGCGGCCGGTCCGCGGATCGGCGATCGGCCCTTCCCAGGTCGGGATCACGTCCTGCACATAGGGCTCGCGCTCGTTTGGCACGCGTCCGAAATGCCAGGTGAGGCTGAGCGTGTTCTCATCGTCGATCGGCACCCGGAACTCGATATGGTTGCCGGTGAAGAGCGCGTTGGGCCACAGGCACACGCGTCCGACCGTCCAAAGCCGATCCTGGTCGTTCGTGTCCGTGCGGATGCGCTTGTACTGGAACCCGTAATCGAACTCGTTGAAATCGACCTTCAGGTGTTGCGGCGAGTAGGGGCCGGTATCGCCTTTGAGGCGCACGCTCCAGTTGGAATGGGTCCATTCGAAATGGACCGGATCGATCGAATTCTCCTGACATTGGAACCAGTTGCAGGGGATGTGCGCCTTCACGATCTGGCGGAACCCGTTCTTCCACTGGAAGAACTCCCAGTTCGGCACCAGCGGCGCCGGTTGCGGCCCGAGATAGGCCCAGATGAGGCCGCCGCGTTCCTCCACCGGATAGGCCTTGATGCGGACCCCGTCCTTGATATGGGCGTCGGGGTGGGCCATGTCCTCGTAAGGCTGCGCCAGGCACTTTCCGGTCTCGTCATAGAGCCAGCCGTGATAGTTGCAGCGCAGCCCGCATTGCTCGACATAGCCGTAGGTCATATCGGCCCGCCGGTGCCGGCAATGCCGGTCGAGGAGGCCGAAACGGCCGCCCAAATCCTTGTAAAGGACGAGATCCTCGCCCATGAGCCGTACCGGCATGGTCGTGGTCTTCTGGAATTCGCTGGCGCCTGCGATGGGCCACCAATAGCGGCGCAAGAGTTTACCCATGCGCGTGTCCGCGCCGGTCTTGGTCAGCACGTCCCACCGGCTGGCAGTGGCAAGGTTACCGTCGTCGGCCATGGCGCATTGGTCTCCAAGTAGATCCTCGAAACGAATTAGAAGTATACCGAACCCTCCGCCGCTTGACACCTTGTCCTATGGCACCGCACGATCCTTGGCGCTCGAGGAGGAAGGCTCATGGCCCGCCCTGTCATCTGCATCGGAACGTCGCACGGACCGCAGCTCAGCACGCAGCCCAAGGACTGGCCGAGCCGGGTCATCGCCGATCGCCGCAACCGGCATTTCCATCGCGGCACCGAATATAGTTTCGACGAGCTTGTGGCGTTGCGCCGCGATACCGACTGGGCGCGGCAGATCACCCTCGATATGTGGTCGCGCAAGCACGCCGAATGCCAGGCCTCGCTTGACGATCTGGCCGAGCGCTACAATGCCTCGAGGCCCGATATCGCCATCATCTTCGGCAACGACCAGTCGGAAATCTTCACTGACCAGAACATCCCGGCCTTTGCCGTCTACATTGGCGACCGCATCGACAATATTCCAAAGACGCCGGAGCAGCTGGCGAAGCTACCGCCGGGCGTCGCGCTTTCCGAACGGGGCTATTGCCCGCCCGAGCGGGCGCGCTATCCGGGTCACCCCGTGCTTGGCCGCCACATCATCAAGGAGCTGATCCAGTCCGAATTCGACGTGGCGCAGATGAGCAGCCTGCCGACGGGACCCTTTGGCTGCAACACGGTCCCGCACGCCTTTGGCTTCGTCTATCGCCGCATCATGCGCGATGATCCGTGCCCGACCGTGCCGTTGATCGTGAATAACTACTACGAGCCAAACAAGCCGACGGTGAAGCGCTGCATCGCATTCGGGCGGGCGGTGGCGCGCGCGGTCCGATCCTTCCCCGGCGATGCGCGGGTCGCGCTCGTCGCGTCGGGCGGCCTCACCCATTTCGCGATCGACGAAGAGCTTGACCGCAAGGTGCTCAAGGCCATGGCGGGCGGCGATTTCGCGACGCTCGAGCGCATCCCCGAATCGGCTTTCCTTTCGCCTGGAACCGGCGAGATCAAGAACTGGCTGCCGCTTGCCGCGGCGGCGGCCGAGTTCGGGATGGGCATGACCCTTCTCGACTATGTGCCGTGCTATCGCTCGGAAGCGGGTACCGGCACGGCCATGGCCTTCGCCTACTGGGCGGCCTGAGAAGGAGCACACCCATGCCCGACGCAAGCGCCGACACGAAGCGTCAACCGGCCGTGTCGCCGGCGGAATGGAAGAGCGCCGAGCTCGCGGCGCGTGGCGACTGGCTGCACCGGCTCGATGACGAGGAGATCGCCGAGATCGCCGCCGCGCATGCGCGCTTCAAGGCAAGCGGGATCGGTCTAGCCGAGGTACGGCGGGAGGATTTCCCGGTTCCGCGCTTTGCCCGCGTCGCCGCCAGCGCCATCGAGGCGCTCGAGAACGGGCCGGGCCTCTTCATGATCCGCGGCTTCCCGGTCGAGCGCTATTCGAAGGATGACGCGCGCGCCATCTATTGGTGCCTCGGGCGCCATCTTGGGACCGCCGTCTCGCAGAGCGATGAAGGCGACGTGCTGGGCGACGTGCGCGACCTGCGGCTGCCGCCGGACAGTCCCCGTTTCCGCGCGTACAAGACCAGCGGCATCGCACAGTTCCATACCGATTCATGCGATGTCGCGGGTCTTTTCGTTCTGCGCACGGCGAAGTCGGGAGGCGTGTCGATGGTCGCCAGCTCGGTCGCGATCCACAACGCGATTCTGCGCGCGCGGCCCGACCTCCTCGACGTGCTGTACCGGCCCTACATCTGGAGCATGCAGGGACAAGAGCGCGAGGGCGAAGAACCGTTCTATCCCCAGCCGATCTTCACACAGCACGAGGGCCATTTCTCCTGCCGCTATATCCGCGGTCAGATCAAGAACGGGCAGCGCTTTGCGTCGGCGCCGCGGCTCACGCCCGAGCAGATCGAGGCGATGGACATGGTCGACCGGCTCGCGGCCGATCCCGCGTTCCATTTCGTGACCAACTTCCAGCCCGGCGACCTGCAGCTTTGCAACAACCACGTGGTCATGCATGCGCGCACGGCGTTTGAGGATTACCCGGAGTCCGAGCGGCGGCGTCATCTGCTGCGCATGTGGCTTTCCGTGCCCAACAGCCGGCCGCTCTCGCCGCTTCTGGGGCGAATCTACAAGGACCGACGGCCAGGCGCGGTGCGCGGCGGCTTTCCGGCAAAGATTCCCGGCCAAATTGTGTTCGAAACCAGCGAGGAATGGGAAAACCGCATGAACGCGACGCATTAGACCAATGCGCCGCGGACGATCCTTAATTCTGCCTGTACTACTGGCCTCTTAACCATCGCGGCGGTACAGTCTCGGTCAATGCCTATGCCGACTGCGCGTGATAATTCGATGGTGGTGCCGCTCATCGTGGCGTGCGCCCTCTTCATGCAGAATCTGGACACGTCCATCATCAACACGGCGCTGCCCAGCATCGCGATCTCGTTCAACGACAGCCCGGTGCGGCTGAGCCTCGCGGTCACTTCCTATATGCTGAGCCTCGCCGTGTTCATTCCGGTGAGCGGATGGATCGCCGACCGGTTCGGCGCGGCGACGGTGTTCCGCGCCGCGATCGCGGTCTTCACCCTCGCGTCGATGTTGTGCGGTCTCTGCCACAATATCGTCGAGTTGACCGGCGCCCGTGTGCTGCAGGGCGTGGGCGGCGCGATGATGGTGCCGGTGGGCCGCCTCGTGCTCCTCCGGAGCATCGACCGGCGCGAACTCGTCCGCGCGATCTCGTACCTCACCACCCCCGCGATCCTGGGCCCGATCCTGGGGCCGCCTGTCGGCGGGCTGATCACGACCTATTTCTCGTGGCGCTGGGTGTTCTATTTGAACGTGCCGATCGGCATTCTCGGCATCGTGCTCGTCACGATGCTGATCGAGGATTCCCGGCCCGACTCGGTCCCGCCGCTCGACTGGCGCGGCTTCGTGTTCACCGGCGTCTCGCTGACCTGCCTCATGTACGGGACGGAGATGATCGCGCACCCGGCGGTGGGAGGCGAGCTCATCATCGTGCTGCTGACGATCGGCGCGGCGGTGGGTGTGCTCGCGATCCGGCATGCACGCCGGCACAGCGCGCCGCTCATCGATCTGACGCTTCTGAAGATCTCCACGTTCCGGGCGAACATGACGGGCGGCAGCATCTTTCGCTTGACGGCGGGGGCGATGCCGTTCCTGACGCCGATGATGTTGCAGGTGGGTTTCGGTTACTCGGCATTCGATTCGGGGCTCGTCACGTTTGCCGGCGGCCTCGGCAGCTTCTTCAACAAGATGTCCACCGGGCCGATCCTGCGCCGCTTCGGCTATCGCACCACGTTCATGGTCAACGCCGCGATCGCCGCCGTGTTCATTGCCTTTTGCGCGGGATTTACCCAGTCGACGCCGATCACGGTGATGTTCGTGATCCTGGGGATCGGCGGCTATTTCCGCTCGCTGCAATTCACGGCGCTCAATTCCCTCGCCTTCGCCGACGTGCCGTCAGAGCAGATGAGCGCGGCAACCGGGCTTTCCAGCATGGTCCAGCAGCTCACCAACGGCATGGGGATCGCGTTCGCGGCGATCGCCGTCCATCTGGCGCATGTCTGGCGCTTTGGCGCCGATGCAGCGTTGCAGCCCGCGGATTTCCACGCCGGCTTCCTGTTCGTGGCGGCGCTCTCGCTGATCTCGATCTACTATTTCGGGAAGCTCGAACCGTCGGCGGGCGCCGACGTCACCGGCCACCGTGTGCGCGGAGCGCAGGCGCAGGAAGCGCCGGCCGAGTAAGCCCAAGCGGCGGGCAGCGGTCCTTCACGACCCGGTGCCGGGCAGGAATTTCTCGGTGATCAGCGACTGCATGTCCGGCTCTTTCGGCAGCAGGTTCATCTCGACATAAGAGCGCGCCAGCACGGCGAGCGCCTGCGGATCGAACTTCCCGTCGCGCGAGAAAGTCGGCATCAGCTCGTCATAGACGCGGCCGGCGATGTTGGCGTCGACCCCCATGATCGGCGCCGCGATGCGGACCACGTCCGCCTTGTGGGTCGCCATATAGGCGATTGTCTCGAACCAGCCGGCGAGGAACGCGCGAACCTCGTCCGGATGCTCGGCGATGAGCGCCTTGCGCGCATAGATCACGTGGATGATGAAATGCGGCTCGATATCGCCAAATTGGTAGAGGATCTTGCCGAATCCCTCTTCCTGGAGCTTATAGCCGGTGGCGATCTGGATGGTGCTGCCTTGGATTGCCCCGGCCCGGAGCGCCGCGATCTGTGGCGCCTCGTCGCCCAGGAACGCGAGATTGATGCCGTCGGGTCCCCAGCCTTGCCGGCGCGACAGCTCGCGCACCAGCCACGTGGTGAGCGACCCGGTCGTCGATGTCCCTACGGTCTTGCCCTTGAGATCGGCGACGGTCTGCACGTCGCCTTGCTGCCTGACGACGATACCCAAAAGGGCAGGCTTGCCTGCCATCGCCGCAATGCCCAGCACCGGCGCGCCCTTGGCGACGAAGGAAAGTTCCGGTCCCGAGCCGATGCCGATGTCGATGCTGTCGGCCGCCAGCGCCTGCTGCAGCTTTGCGCTTCCGCCGAAGCCGAAACTCTCGACGTCGAGCCCGTGCTTTTTGAAGATGCCGGCATCGATGCCGACATCGAGCGGCGTGAATGTGAAAGCCGTCGGCACCGCTTTTCCGACCCGCAGCTTCGTCTCCGCGGCGAACGCGCCATGGGCCAGAAGCGCGATCGTCAATGCCGTCAAGAGTCTCCACGCCGTCGTCATATCCGCACTCCGTCAGGAGGCGGCATTATAGCGCAAAGACTTCTGCGATCGTTACGTCCGGCGCATACGCGGCGCTGCGTCAGGATTGTCGAAGCGCCGCGTCGAGATTGTCCAAAAGGCTGCGCGAGCCCTCCTCGCGCTGCTTGCCGTTGGGGTCGTCATAGCCGTCGAGATAGACAAGCTGCTCCGTGAAGACGAGCCGCGTGCCGCGGCTCACCGCGATGAATTCGACCGTTGCCAGCGACACCGAGATTTTGCGGCCGTCGAGATGCATGTCATAGGCGTAGACGATGCGCCGGTCCGGGACGATGTCGAGGTAATGGCCGTGGAATGATGAAACCGCCCCGCCGGAAAAGCCGCCGCTCACCCGCTCTTGTCCGCCCACGCGAAAATCCTGCTCACGGCTGATCTCCGTCCATTTGCCGACGGGGCCATGGAACCAGCGGCGTTTCGCCGCCGGATCGGCGAACGCATGGAATACGCGCGCCGGCGTGGCGTCATAGTCGTGCTCGATCACAAAGCTGGCGTGCTGGGCGGTTCGGTCGGCCATGTCTTTCTCCCTCGAGATGCCCGTTTCACGACGATGTCGGCGAGGCGGTCGAGACTTTGCGTCCAGCCCGTTTCCATGCCGTCGAGCGCCGTCTCGGTTCCGGGCGCCGCGTTCACCACGACGGCCTGGAGCGTCAGCGTCGTCTTGCCGGCACGCTCGGCGAAGGTGACGGTGTTGACAACTTCAAGGCGGGGATTGCCGTCATTGTCGGGAATTGCGTAGCACACGAACACAAGCCGCTCGGGCGCCACGACCTCGCGAAACATCCCTGTCATCGGATAGACGGTGCCGTCCGGGGCGCGCATATCGATGCGGATTCGTCCGCCGGCCTGAACGTCCATTTCGCAAACCGGGTTGGAGAAGCCCTTCGGCCCCCACCACCGTGCCATATGCCGGGGATCGGTCCATGCCTGGAAGACGAGCGCGCGGGGTGCCGCGAAGACGCGCGTCAGGACCAGTTTTGGCAAGGCTTCGCTACTTCTTTCGCCGAGCACGCTTCTTCTCCTTCGACTGCAACTCGTCAAGATAATCGCCTAGCCGGTCGAGACGTTCCTCCCATCCGCGGCGATGCTCGGCGAGCCACTCGTCGATGTCTTTGAGGCCGCCCGGCGCGATGCGGCACGGGCGCCATTGCGCCGCACGCCCGCGCACGATGAAGCCGGCACGCTCCAGCACCTTGAGGTGCTTTGAAATGCCGGGAAGGCTCATGTCGAACGGCGTCGCGAGCTCGGTCACCGACGCTTCGCCCAAGGCGAGCCGCGCGAGGATCGCCCGACGGGTCGGATCGGCCAAGGCCGCGAACTTCACGCTGAGACGGTCGGGCGGCATCCGTATTAAACTCACTAGTTAAATAACCAAACAGCTAAATACAGCGAGGCCGCGGCTCGCGTCAAGCGCAAACGTGATCCGGCCACCCTTGTATGCGGCCGGTCAATCCGCTCTAAAGGGTCGGCGAAAAGGAGCCTCATCCCGTGGTCATGCTGGCAGTCGATATCGGCGGCACGTTCACCGATCTCATCGCGTTCGATGCCGCGGAAGGCCGCATCCATCAGGCGAAATCGCTGACGACGCCGCGCGATCCGGTGACGGGCGTGATCGATTGCATCACCAAGGCGGCGCTCGATCCCGCGACGCTGACAACCATGATCCACGGCTCGACGATCGCCATCAACACGCTGATCGAACGCAATGGCGCGACGGTCGGGCTTCTCGTCACGCGCGGCACGCGCGATGTCTACATCATCGGCCGCGGCAATCGGCCCGAGGCCTATAATCTCTTCTTCCATCGCCCGAAGCCGCTGGTGCCGCGGCACCGGACGCTCGAGATCGACGAGCGGCTTTATGCGACCGGCGAGGAGCGCGAGCCGCTCGCCCGCGACAGCGTGCGTCGCGCCTGCGCGGAGCTCGCGCGCGAAGGCGTCGACGCCATCGCCGTATGCTTCCTCCATTCCTACGCCAACCCCGAGCACGAGCGCATCACCGGCGAGCTCGTCGAAGCGGCGCTTCCCAACGCCTTCCTGTCGCTCTCGCACGAGATCCTGCGCGAATACCGCGAGTACGAGCGCATCTCGACGACCGTGGTCAACGCCTATATCGGTCCCAAGGTCGGCGGCTATGTGCGCAATCTACAGTCGCGGCTCAAGGGCATCGGCTTTTCGGGCGATCTCGCGATCATGCAGTCGAACGGCGGCGTGATGACGCCGGCGGCCGCGATCAAGCGCCCGGTGATGATGATGGAATCGGGGCCGGTCGGCGGCATCATCGCCTCGGCCGAGATCGGCCGGGCGCTTGGATACAAGGACGTCGTGTGCTTCGACATGGGCGGCACGACGGCGAAGGCGGCTCTCGTGCGCGAGGGCGAGCCCTTTACCACGGAAGGCTATTATGTCGGCGGCTATGCCAACGGCCATCCCGTGATGCTGCCCGTGGTCGACGTGATCGAAGTCGGTGCCGGCGGCGGCAGCATCGCCTGGATCGATGATGTGGGCGCGCTGAAGGTCGGTCCGCAAAGTGCCGGCGCCGATCCCGGCCCGATCGCCTATGCCAATGGCGGCAAGGAGCCGACGATCACCGACGCCAATGTCGTGCTGGGCCGGATCGGCACGAGCGACTTCCTGGGCGGCGAGATGCGGCTCGACCGCGCGGCGGCGGCGACCGGGATCACCGAGCGCGTGGGGCAGCGGCTTGGCATGGAGCTGGCCGAAGCCGCGCGCGCGATCATCGCCATCGCGGTCTCGAAAATGTCGCTTGCGGTACGGGAAGTGTCCGTCGCCAAGGGCTATGACCCGCGCGACTTCGCGCTCGTGGCCTCGGGCGGGGCAGGGCCGCCGCACGCGCTCGCGATCGCGCGCGAGCTGCACATCCCGACCGTGATCATACCGCGTTTCCCATCGCATTTTTCGGCGCTTGGCATGCTCATGGCGGACGAGCGCCACGATTTCAGCCGCACCTTCTATGCCGAGCTCGCCGAAGCCGATTTCGCGCGCCTCGCCGGGATCTACGACGAGATGTGCAACGACGCGCTCGCCGTCCTGACGCGCGGGAACGAGGTGTCGATGCAGCTTTATTTCGATTTGCGCTATGTCGGCCAGGAATTCACGTTGTCGGTGCCGGTGAGCCAGGCGGAATTGAAGAACGCCGACCGCAAGAGCATCCGCACCTCCTATGACGCGCTGCACGAGCTGCGTTACGCGCATCACGCGACCGACGAGCCGGTCGAGATCATCAATCTGCGGCTGGTCGCGCGCGGGCGGCGCGCGAAGCTGGTGATGCCGGCGCTGCCGCGCGAAGGCCGTGCGGCCGCGTCCGAGAAGCGTCAGGTCTGGTTCGACGAGGGCGGACCCGTCGAATGCCCGGTCTGGCGGCGGGACGAACTGCCGGCGGGTGCAAAACTTGCCGGCCCGGCGCTCGTCAGCGAGTACGGGTCGACCACGGTGATCTTCCCCGGCGACCGGCTCAGCGTCGCCGAGACCGGCGAACTCATCATTTCGGTGGAGAACGACTGATGGCGAAGCTCAATCCGGTGACGCTCGAAGTGGTGCGCAACGCCATGCCGGCGATCGCCAACGAGATGGCGGCCGATCTTCACCGCACCTCCTACAACATGATGATCTACGAGGTGCGCGACTTCTGCACCGCGCTGGTTCTGCCGGACGGCGCGCTCGTGTCGCAGAACGTGGGCGGCGTGTCGCATTTCGTCGCCGATCTCGGCGTCATCATCGAGGATGGGATGGCGCAGATCGGGCGCGATGGATTCCATCCCGACGACGTGATCATCACCAACCACCAGCGCGTCGCGGGTCAGCATCTCAACAACGTCGTCATCTATACGCCGTACTTCTTCAAGGGCGAGCTCATCATGTTCTCGATGGTGCGCGCGCACTGGATCGATATCGGCGGCATGAGCACGGGCTTCGGCGGCGGCTCGGCGGTTCCCGATCCGTGGCTCGAAGGGCTGCAGCTCGATCAGCTCAAGGTCTACGAGGCGGGCAAGCCCAACGAGACGCTGCTCAAGATCATTCGCGACAATATCCGCTTCCCTGATTCCTCGCTCGGCGACATGCGTTCGCAGATCGCGGCGTGCAAGCTGGCGGTTCGGCGTCTCGACGAGCTGTTCAACAAGTTCGGCCGCGACACCATGCTGGAATCGCTGCGCCAGATCTTCGACGAGACCGAGCAGCGCTGCCGCAACATCGTCACCACCATTCCCGACGGCGTTTACGAGGCCCACTGCACCTACGACGTGCCGCAGCCGGGCGGCGGGCTGCATCTCCCGATCCATGCCAAGGTCACGGTCGATCACGGCCATATGACGATCGACCTGTCGGGCTGCGCGCCCGAGCAGAAGCTGTCCATCAACGCGCGCTCGCTCGCCGGCGCGTACGTCGCGTACAAGAACCTGACCGCCCCTCTCGAGCCCGTGAACCAGGGCTCGTTCGCCGCGCTCGACGTCATCATTCCCGAGGGCAACATCATGATGGCGCGCTATCCCGCCGGGATGGCCAATTGGAGCGGCATGATCCCGACCGTCGTCGACACCATCGTCACCGCCTTGTCGAAAGCCATTCCCGAGCGCATTCCGGCCGCGCACCACGGGCTTCTGGGCGGTTCGGTCGTGTTCTTCGGGGTCAATCCCAAGACCGGAAAGCGCTTCGTCGTGCAAAGTCTCGAAGGCGGCGGGTGGGGCGGGCGCCCGCACGAGGATGGCGAGTCGGGATCGGTCTCGATCTGCCAAGGCGATGTGCGGAACGGCACGCTCGAAGGGATCGAGCTCAAGACGCCGGTGCTGGTCGAAGGGCGCATTCTGCGGACGGATTCGGGCGGCGCCGGCAAGTTCCGCGGCGGGCTCGGCATCGACCTCGTCGTGCGCAACCTGGTCGAGGGTCGCTGGAACCTCGGCGGCAAGAGCCGCGAGACCTCGCCGCCGTGGGGCATCCACGGCGGCAAGAACGGCGACAGCGCGGTTTATCTTCTGCGTTCGCCGGGCGAGAATAACTTCGCTCCGCAACATGCCTATCGCCACCCCGTCGCGGCCAATTCGGAGGTGATCGTGCGCACCGGCGGCGGCGGCGGCTGGGGTGACCCGCTGCAACGCGACCCGGAGCTGGTGCGTTGGGACGTCGTGGAAGGCTATGTGAGCCGCGAGGCCGCGCTCGCGGATTATGGTGTGGTGCTGGA
>Ga0335073_10014285_pt1 | contig 11121 bp, 11 predicted proteins | sample Lox_Sample_22_FD_207093 | JGI IMG/M metagenome (GOLD analysis project Ga0335073, IMG submission 207093) | Soil microbial communities from Loxahatchee National Wildlife Refuge, Florida, United States - Lox_Sample_2.2 | ecosystem: Environmental > Terrestrial > Soil > Wetlands | place: USA... | reverse complement strand
CACCGTGGTGAAGACGACCACGTTCGGCGCCTTCTTGTCGCTGCTGCCGGGCAAGGACGGCCTGCTGCACGTCACCCAGATCCGTAAGCTGCACGGCGGCAAGCGGATCGAGAACGTGGATGAGGTCATCCACGTGGGCGACAAGATCCAGGTGGAGATCCGCGAGATCGACGACCGCGGGAAGCTGTCGCTCGTCCCGGTCGAGGTGCTGGAGCGCGAGGCGGCCGGCGAAGACCTCTCCGGCGGCGAGTCGCACGGCGACCGTCCCGAGCGCGAGGATCGCGGCGACCGCGGCGACCGTCCGCGCCGGGATGGCCACCGCGGGGACCGCGACGGCGGGGACCGCGGCCGCACCCGGCACCGCTCGCGCGGCGGGCAGCACGAATAGATATGGGTGCTGAACGGACCGTTGGTTCACCCGCTGGCGCCGCCGATTCGACGACCGTGCGCAGGACCGTCCTGGAGGGCGGCCTGCGCGTGGTCACCGAGTTCCTCCCAGCCGTCCGGTCGGTAGCGCTCGGGATCTGGGTCGGCGTCGGCTCCCGGGATGAAGACCAGCGGCACGCGGGCGCGACGCACTACCTTGAGCACCTGCTGTTCAAGGGAACGCGCAAGCGCACCGCGCTGGACATCTCGGCGGCGATGGACGCGGTCGGCGGTGAGCTCAACGCGTTCACCGCCAAGGAGTACACCTGCTATTACGCCCGCGTCCTCGACGCTGACCTGCCGCTTGCGATCGATGTCCTGTCGGACATGGTGATCGACTCGCTGATCGAGCCGCGGGACGTCGACGCCGAGCGGAACGTCGTGCTCGAAGAGATCGCGATGAACGAGGACGATCCGTCGGACTCGGTGCACGAGGCGTTCACCACGCACCTGTTCGGTGACACGCCGCTCGGCCGCCCGATCCTGGGCACTGTCGACTCGATCAACGCGATCACCCGCGAGCAGATCTTCGAGCACTATCAGGCCAGGTACACGCCGCCGCACCTCGTGGTCGCGGCGGCGGGGAACCTCGACCACGACGCCGTGGTGGCCTACGTGCGGGCGGCCTTCGGCCGGGTGATCGCGGAGGCTGGCGCGGCGGAAGCGGTCCCCGCGCCGCCGCGGCTCCGCGGCTCAACTGGGAGCGGATCCGGCGACGACGGCCATCTCTGGGACGGCTACGGTCCGACGGCCGGGGCCGGCGTCAAGCTGGTCTCCCGGCCGATCGAACAGGCTAACCTGGTGCTCGGCTGCGAGGGGCTGTCCCGCACCGATGACCGCCGCTTCGCGCTCGGCGTGCTGAACGCGGCCCTCGGCGGCGGCATGTCGTCGCGGCTCTTCCAGGAGATCCGGGAGAAGCGGGGACTGGCGTACTCCGTCTACAGCTTCGCCTCCCAGCACGCCGACACGGGCATGTGGGGCGTGTACGCGGGCTGCCTGCCGTCCAAGGCGGACGAGGTGCTCGCGATCACCACGGCGGAGGTGGCGAAGGTGGTGGCCGACGGCCTCACCGACGCCGAACTCGACCGCGGCAAGGGCCAGGTCCGCGGCGGCATCGTGCTCGGGCTGGAGGACCCGTCCTCGCGGATGACGCGACTCGGCAAGTCCGAGCTCGTCTACCCGTCGCTTGAGCCGGTCGACGAGGTTCTCGCCGCGATCGACGCGGTGACGCACGACGACATCCGCGCGGTCGCCGCGCAGATCCTCACGCGATCCAAGGTGCTCGCCGTCGTCGGCCCGTTCGAGGATTCGGAGTCGTTCGCGTCCGCTATCTCCTAACCCGCTCGTTCTAGCCGAGTCCGAGCAGGGGCTCCAGGCCGACTGTGAGGCCGGTGGGCAGTGAGCTCAGGTTCCGGATCGCGAGGAGCACGCCTGGCATGAAGGAGGCCCGGTCCAGGGAGTCGTGGCGGATGGTCAGGGTCTCACCGTGACCGCCGAACAGGACTTCCTGGTGGGCTAGCAGGCCGGACAGGCGGACCGAGTGGACGTGGATGTCGTCGACTGTCGTGCCCCGCGCGCCGTCCAGCTCCTTCTCGGTGGCGTCCGGCGGGGCGCCGAGGCCGGCTTTCGTCCTAGCCTCGCCGATCAGGCCGGCGGTCCGCAGGGCCGTGCCGGACGGGGCGTCCATCTTGCGGTTGTGGTGGAGCTCGATGATCTCGGCGGACTCGAAGAAGCGGGCGGCCTGGCTGGCGAAGTTCATCATCAGGACGGCGCCGATGGAGAAGTTCGGGACGATGAGCACGCGGACGTCCCGGGCCTTATCCGTCCAGGAACGGACCTCGGCCAGCCGCTCGTCGCCGAAGCCCGAGGTGCCGACGACCACATTCAGCCCGTGCTCGATGCACCAGCGCAGGTTGTCCATGACCGCGGCCACGTGCGTGAAGTCGACGATGACGTCGCTGCCGAGCAGCTCCTCGAGCGCGTCGCCATGGTCGACCTCGCCGCCGAGTTCCGCGTCCGGCGCTTCTTCGATGGTCTCGACGACGGTGCGGCCCATCCGGCCGCGTGCTCCGAGTACGCCGACCTTGATCATCACGCCTCCCGCCGACTCGCCGCCACCGCAGGATTCTACGCCGGCGACGGTTGGCGCGACGGCAGGCAGGCGTCCTCGCGCGTACGCTGAGTGATATGTGCCGAAGCATCAAGACGCTGCGCCCGCCGTACGCTGACGAAGTGACCGACGCGGACATGCGCGCCGCCGCGCTCCAGTACGTCCGCAAGATCAGCGGTTTCCGGGCGCCCGCCGCGAAAAACGCCGCCGCTTTCGACGCCGCCGTCGAGGAGATCGCGGCCAGCACCGCCCGGCTTCTCGCTGCCCTGGAGGTACGCGCGCCCGCTGGGACGCATGTTAGCTAGGAGTCACGGGTAGTAGTCAGCCATGTCGGTTTTGAGGATGATTCTCAACATCATCTGGCTGATCTTCTGCGGCTGGTGGATGGCGATCCTCTATGTGCTGGCCGGGATCCTCTGCGCGATCCTGATCATCACGATCCCGTTCGCCATCGCGTGCTTCCGGATCGCCGGCTACGTGATCTGGCCCTTCGGCCGGACGATCACGATCCGCCGGGACGCGGGCATCGGCTCGCTGATCGGCAACATCATCTGGATAATCCTGTTCGGCTGGTGGCTAGCCGTTGGTCACCTGACCACAGGCATCGCGCTCTGCCTGACGATCATCGGCATCCCGCTCGGCCTCGCCGACTTCAAGATGATCCCGATTTCCCTGCTCCCGCTGGGCGTCAAGATCGTCTCGTCCGACGAGCTCTACCCCGGGTATCGGGGCTCGCCGGCGTCTCGCACCTACTAGCGTCGGTCGGCCATCGTCGCCGCCCCCCGGGAGGTAGCCTGTCCGTCATGGAGGAGACCGAAAGCCGGGTCGAGGTGTACGTCACCACCGACACCGCGCAGGCGCCGCACAAGGTCGGCGAGCCCAAGCTCTACGTGATGTATGACGCGGCCAAGCCGGAGGCGGGCAAGCTCTACTTCACCGAAGCCGAGTGGGACGCCTTCGTGCTGGGCGTCAAGGACGGCGAATTCGACTTGGACGAAGACGGGAACCTGCCGCCAGTGCCGCAAGAGCAGCTGGCTCAGCAGGCAGCTGCGGCGGGCGCGCGGGCGAGCCAGAAACGCGACTAACACTCCTGCGGCCGTCGCGGCGGCCGCCCGGTTCGCGGCCCCGGCATGGTCACGATGTGGCATGGTTTCGGAGGGACTGTACTGGTTAGGTTCTAATCATGACCTCCCGGGGCCCGCGGCCGGTGCTGGACTCCTCGCGCTTTGGCCGGACGCCTGTCCCCTTTCTGCTCGGTCTCGTCGCGTGCTGCCTGGTAGCGATCGTCGCGCTTGCCCTCGTCGTCGCCCAGCGCGGCCCGGCGCCCTACGTCGTCGGCCTCTTCCTCGGACTCCTGCCGATCCCGCTGCTCGTGGCGCTCATCTTGTACCTGGACCGGATGGAGCCGGAACCGCGCGCGCTGCTGGCGGCGATCTTCGGGGCCGGAGCCGGTGTCGCGGTCATCACCGCCCTGCTCGGCCGCGTCTTGAACACCGGCGTGATCACCACGCCGGACCTGCGGCCGCACTCGAGCGTCGAGGTCACCGTCTCGGTCGGCGCCGCGCTCGGCGGGGCGATCGTCGCGGAGACCCTCAACGGCCTCGTCCTGCTGGCGCTGCTCGCCTCCCGGCGCACGGAGATCGACGGCGTCGAGGACGGCGTGGTCTACGGGTCCATGGTGGGGCTCGGGTTCGCCCTCGTGGCGAACGTGTACGCCTACTCCATCGCGTGGAACTCCGGCGCGGTCGCGGTCGCTGATGAGTTCGCCCGGCGGGGCATCTTCGGCCCGGTCTTCCAGGCACTCTGCACCACGCTGATCGGGCTTGGCGTCGCGTACGCGGCCGCCCGGCCCGCGGCCGCGGGCCGGTACCTGGCGATCGCCGCCGGCTGGGTGGCGGCGGTCGCGCTTGACGCGCTGTGGAACCATTCGGTTCGAGAGGGCGGCACCAGCCTCGCCATCACCTACGTCATCCTGCTCGCCGTGCTCGCCGGGCTGGTCGCCGCCGTGGTCGCCGACCGGCGGCGCGTCGTGGCGATGATCAACCGGTTCCTGCCTGATTTCGAGCACCCCGAGGTGGTCACCGCGCACGATATCCCGATGCTCTCCAGCCTGCGGCTGCGCCGCCTTGGCAGGCACTGGGCACGGCTGAACATCGGCGTCGCCGGGCGCCGGGCGATGACCGAGTACCAGCTCGCCGCGACCGAACTCGCGGTGGCCTGCCGCCGCAAAACCCTCGGCCAGACCAGCCCGGAGGTGTACGCGAAGCACCGCGACGATTCGCTGCGCCTGATGCGCGATGCGGCCGCGATCGTGCGAGCGCGAGAACAGCTGTTCCCGCCGCCCTGGATAGGCCCCGACGACCCCTCGGTTTTCGTTAACCCGGCCGTGCGGCCTGCTAGGCGAACAGGGGAAGCTGACCTGCCTGGGGATCTGTGACGGCGGCGGCCCCCTCGTGCCGAAGCAGCCACTCTTTGCGATCCACGCCCCAGCCGTAGCCGGTGAGCGACCCGTCCGCGCCGATGACCCGATGACACGGGATGATGATCGAGATCGGGTTCCGTCCGTTGGCCAGCCCGACCGCGCGGGACGCGACCGGGGACTTGCCGAGCGCGGCGGCCACCGCGCCGTAACTGACAGTCGCACCGTACGGGATTTTGATCAGCTCGGCCCAGACGGCGAGCTGGAACGCTGTCCCGCGCGGCGCGAGCGGCACGTCGAACTCGGTCCTGGTCCCGGCGAAGTACTCCGTGAGCTCTGCCGCGGCGGCGGCGAAGCCGCCCTGACGGCGCCTCCACTCCGGCCGGACGGTCGCGGAACGCGCCCCGACATCGATCATGTAGAGCCCGCTGAGCGCTTCCCCACCCCCGGTCAGCACCAGCCTGCCGACGGGGGAGCTCACGATGTCGTACCAGGTCACGCCGGTCTCGGCGGGCAAGAACGGGCTGCTCATGTCGTCACTCCCTTAGCTAGTTCAGGTTCACGTTCGGCCCCGGGTTCGAGGCTCGCCCACAGGTGGTGCACGGCGTACGCGCGCCATGGCCGCCAGGCCGCCGCGACGGTTTCGCCAGCCGTGCCCAGCCCCCGCAGCGCCCGCAGGACTCCGGCGTCCCCCGGTGGGTAGGCGTCGGGGTCCGATAGCGCCCGCATTCCGATATATCCGGCGGTCCACGGCCCGATGCCGCTCACCGCGAGCAGGCGGCCGGTGGTCGCGTCCCGGTCCGCGCCCGGGTCCAGGCTGATCCCGCCGGACGCCAGCGCCTCCGCGAGCGCGAGTACCGCTCGCGCCCGGGACCGCGGCATGGGCAGCGCGCCGGGGTCCAGGCCCGCGATCGTCGCCGCGTCGGGAAACACGCGCGTCAGCACCCCGCCGCCCGGGCCGGCGATCGCGCCCCGCGGTAGCGGCGTGCCGCACAGCTCGACGAGCCGCTCCCCGAGCCGCCGCGCCGCGCTTACTGACACCTGCTGGCCGAGCACGGCCCGGATGGCGATCTCGTCCCCGTCCACCGCGCCGACGGACCGCCGTCCCGGACCGCACTCCACGAGCCCCCCGATCACCGGGTCGTCCGTGAGGAACTCCGAGATCGCTACCGGGTCCGCGTCCAGGTCCAGCAGCCGACGGCAGCGCTGCACGGCGGCCGTGACGTCGCGCAGGTCCGCCAGCGCGAGAGTGCAGTCGACCCAACCCGCGCCGCCCGCGAACCGCAGGTGGGCGATCCCGGGACCGTGCGGGAGCCGCAGTGTTCGCGCGTACGAGGACGCGGTCCCCGCTTCCACCCCGGGCACGGCCCGCGCCGCCAGGAACCGGAACATCCGCGGCAAGTCGATGGGCGGCCGGAACGGGAGCCGGAGCCGCAATTCGCCGCCCGCGGCTGTTCCGTCCAATCGCGGCCCGTCCAATCGCGGCCCGTCCAATCCCGGCCCGCCCAGGTTTGGCCCGCCCGGGCCCGGCCAGTTCCGCCCTGCCGAGCCGACCGCCGAGCCGACCGCCGAGCCGTCAGCGCCAGCCGGGGCGGCGCGCTCCCGCAGCGCCCTCGGCGCGATGTCGTACACCTCGAGGATCGTCGCGTTGAACTGCCTGATGGAGGAAAATCCGGCCGCGAAAGCGATGTCGCCCATCGGCAATGCCGTCGTCTCGACGAGAATCCGGGCGGCCCGTGCCCGCTGCGCGCGGGCGAGCGCCAGCGGGCCCGCGCCGACCTCGGCGGTCAGTACGCGGGTCACCTGGCGTGGCGAGTAGCCGAGGGAGGCGGCGAGCCCGCTAACCCCGGACCGGTCCACCACCCCGTCGGCGATCAGCCGCATGGCCCTTCCGGCGACATCGGACCTGACATTCCATTCGGGTGACCCGGGAGAGGCGTCGGGACGGCAGCGCTTGCACGCTCGGAACCCGGCCTGCTGCGCCGCGGCCGCCGTCCGGTAGAACGCGACATTCGTCCGCTTGGGCGTCATGGCCGGGCACGACGGACGACAGTAGATGCCGGTGGTCCGCACGGCGGTGAAGAACACCCCGTCGAATCGCGCATCCTTGCTCGCCGCGGCCTTGTACCGCTGATCGTCGTCCATCACGGGCTCCACTCAACCACCCGTCACCGACAAACACTAGCGGAAATCGGACACGTACACCGGCCTAGCTGGCCGCACCGCCTTGTGGGACCCTGGAAAAGGGCGGAATGTCTTTTCGGGAGCACCATGGTCGGCGCGTCAGGGGGCGTGATCCGGATCGCGCGGATAGCGATCGGCGGTCTGCTCATCGTGGGCTTGGCGATCGTGCACGCCGTCGGCGCTCCGGCGGCCCGCTCCATGTTCACTCTGCATGCCATCAAGCACGTCTGGGTCATCGAGCTCGAGAATGAGGGGTACGCGCAGAGCTTCGGGGACCCGTCGGCCGACCCTTACCTCGCCCGCACGCTGCCGCAACTGGGCGCCCTGCTCAAGAACTACTACGCGATCGGGCATAACAGTGCCGACAACTACATCGCGCAGGTCTCCGGCCAGGCGCCGAACTCACTCACGCAGCAAGACTGCCCGGTCTGGGTTCCGCTGCCGGACGTGGCGACCGGACCCTACCGCCAGGTGGTCGCCCCCGACGGCGGCTGCGTGTTCCCCGCGACGGTCCCGACGCTCGGCAACCAGCTCACCGCCGCCAAGCTGGGCTGGAAGGCATACCTGGAGGACATGGGCAACGACCCGGCGCGCGACGAGACCGCGTCGACCCCGGCGGGTCCGGCGTGCGGTCACCCCGGCATCTGGGGGGTGGACCTCACGGGAGACGCGACCCGGATCGATCAGTACGCGGTCCGGCATGAGGGGTTCATGTTCTTCCGCTCGGTGACCGGGAGCGAAAGCTACTGCGCCGCGCACATCGTCTCGTTCGATCCGCTGCCGGGCGATCTGAAGGCTGCCGCGGAGCAGGCCCCCGCGTTCTCCTGGATCACCCCCAACCTCTGCGACGACGGCCATGACATCCCGTGCGTGACGGGACAGCGCGGCGGCCTGCCGCAGATCGACCGGTTCCTGTCGCATTGGGTGCCGCTGATCATGGCATCGCCCGCGTACAAGGCAGGCGGGCTGATCCTGATCACGTTCGACGAGGGCACGACCGACAGCGCCTGCTGCGGTGAGACCGCCGGCCGCGGCGCCGCGCACCCGAATACGGCCGAGCCCGGCCTTGGCGGTCCGGGCGGCGGCGACGTTGGCATGGTGGCGCTGTCCCCGTACATCAAGCCGGGCACGGTGTCCACGGTGGCTTACAACCACTACTCGATGCTGCGCACGATCGAGGACATCTTCAGCCTGTCGCACCTCGGTGACGCGGCAGCGCCCGGCGTCCGCTCGTTCGGCAAGGACGTTTTCACGATCTCCTGAGTTCGGCGAACGTGCCGGCGACCCAGTCGGCGACGAAAGCGCTCACGTGCGGCAGGTGATCGAGGCCGATGTGCTCGGCGCCGCCCTCCTCGGGGCTGAACACGCGGAGCTCGCGCTTCGGGCTGGCCACGGCCTGGTCGTAGGAGCGATGCGCGTACTCCACGGGGATCTGCCGGTCGTTCGCCCCGTGCGTGATGAGGAACGGCACGGTGATCTTCTCCACGACGCCGTCCAGGTTGACCTGGTCCGCGAACTCGATGAACTCCTCCAGGTTGTCGTGTCCCCAGACCCACAGCACGTGGTCCCAGTAGTGCGGCACCGGCCGCTCGCCCTCGCGCAGTAGCCGGCGGCGCTGGACCGCCCCCCAGTCGTGGTTGGCGCCCCAGGCGACGACCAGCGCGAGCCGCTTCTCGAACGCCGCCGCCCGGGGAGCGTAGTACCCGCCGAGTGACCAGCCGGTCAGGCCGACCGCGGCGGGATCGACGTCGCTACGCGTGAGCAGGTAATCGACGCAAGGTCCCGCCCATGTCTCGGTATCGACCCGCGCGGTCAGGCCCTGCAGGCGCAGGGCCTCGCCGGAGCCGGGACAGTCGACCATCAGGGATGAGACGCCGCGGGCGGCCAGTTCTTCCCAGTGGCCGGAGGAGTACATGTGCTCCTTGGTGGAATCGAGCCCGTTCCACATGATTACGACGGGAACCGGGCCGTCGTCAGCGGCCGGGGCCTGGCTGAAGTAAGCGGGCAGCGTCGTGCCCTCATACGGGATGGCCACGCGGGACAGCCGGGGGTCCTTGCGGTCTATCGCCTTTGCCTGCAGGTCAAGGACCCGGCGGTAGGTGTCGATCCGGCTGGGGGTCTTGGCGCTCTGCATGCGCTCGGCCTGGCACAGGTAGTTGGCGGCTCGCGCGTACAGCTGACCGGCCGTCCGCGCGTGCCCCGATTTGTCGGCCTCGGCGGCCTGCCCGGCGAGGGAGTCGGCGAGGCCGCTCCAGGCGCGCAGCAGGTCGGGTGTGCCCGCGTCCTCGTCGCGGGCGGCCGCTTCCAGCAGCGGACGGCAGGCGCGGTCCACCTCGTCGATCAGCCCGCCGCTGTTGAGTGTCGCGACGACCGCGAGGTTCCATACGTAATTGCCAGGAAAGTACTCGAACACCAGGTGCCTTCTTATCAGGTGGGCCGCTTGCGGAGGCGGGGACGGGGCCGGGCCGGACGTACCGATGGCAGCTCAATGCCGGGCACGACCCGGTTGCGGGTGACGCCGATGCCTTCGACGGTCAGCTCGACGACATCACCGGGCTGGAGCGGCGGCGGGTCCAGGCGGCCGTTGCGCCCCCACAGCTCGCCGAGGCAGCCGCCGTTGCCGCAGGTCCCCGAGCCCAGGACGTCCCCGGCCCGCACCCAGGTGCCGCGGGCGGCGTAGGAGATGAGCTCCTCGAACGGCCAGCCCATATTGGACAGCAGGTCGCGGCCAACCTCGGCCCCGTTGATCGAGGCGCTGAGCTCAAGGGCCAGGAAACCGTCGGCGTCTCGGTATGGCTCAAGCTCGTCGGCCGTGACGAGCCATGGTCCCAGGGTGGTCGCGGAGTCCTTGCCTTTGGCCGGGCCGAGCTGCACGCGCATCTCGCGCCGCTGCAGGTCCCTGGCCGACCAGTCGTTGAGGATCGTGTAGCCGAAGACATGGTCCCGCGCCTGCTCGGCGGTCAGCGACGCCCCGTCCTGGCCGACCACGACGGCCACCTCGAGCTCGAAGTCCAGCATCCGCGAGCCCGGCGGAACCGGGACGTCGTCGTAGGGGCCGACGAGCGCGTACGGGTTCGTGAAGTAGAACGTCGGCGCCTCGTACCATTCGGGCACCACTCCCGCGACGTCCCCGACGCCGGCGGTCACGCCCTCGACGTGCTCCTCGAAGGCGACGAAGTCACGGATGGTGGGCGGCTGCAACGGCGGGAGCAGCCGGACGCTGACGAGGGGGATGGCCGGGGCGCTGAGCGCGGCCTCGCCGGCGTTCCGCGCGGCCGGCAGCCCGGTCCGGACAAGGTCCAGCATGGTGCCGCCGGACGGCAGCGGGTGCAGGTAATCGCCGTCCACCACGCCGCAGGCGGCCGCGTCAGGCGACGCGCCATCCGGCAGATAGCTCGCGAAGCGCATCAGGCACCTCCTCAGAGTGGGGGAGCGATGAACAGGCCCTTGTCCGGGTCGTTGAACGATTTACGGGCCACGAACTCGTTGATGGCGTTGGCGGTGCCCCACTGGTCCGCGACCTCCGGCCGGCTGAAGTCGTACAGGTGCGGATGCCAGCTGTCCTCGTCGATCCGCTCAAGCTCGGTGGTGTATTCGACCGTGTTGCCATGCGGGTCGAGGAAGTAGCTGAAGGTGTTATTGCCCGCCAGGTGGCGGCCGGGGCCCCAGATCTTCTCGACTCCCGCGCGCAGCAGCCGTCCGGTGCCGCGCATGTACTCATCCAGGCCGCGCATCTCGAACGAGGCGTGGTGCAGCGAGGGGTGCGGACCGCGGGCGATCGCCAGGCTGTGGTGCCAGGCGTTGATCCGCAGGAACCACATCATCTCGCCCATCGCCGGGTGCATGAGCGTATCGGTGAGCGCGAAGCCGAGGTGGCGCTCGTAGAAGGCCCTGGTGGCGTCCGGGTCAGGGGAGTTGAGGACGACGTGCGACAGCCGCACGGGGATCGACTCGCCAGCCTCGATCTTCCGGTGCCGCCGGA
>Ga0335073_10014284_pt1 | contig 11122 bp, 7 predicted proteins | sample Lox_Sample_22_FD_207093 | JGI IMG/M metagenome (GOLD analysis project Ga0335073, IMG submission 207093) | Soil microbial communities from Loxahatchee National Wildlife Refuge, Florida, United States - Lox_Sample_2.2 | ecosystem: Environmental > Terrestrial > Soil > Wetlands | place: USA: Florida... | reverse complement strand
CCACGGCCAGCGGCAGCGCGCCGCCCGCGAATGCGACGCCTGCCGGGATGGAAGCCGCGATCGCCGCTCCCGGTGCCATATCAGTGATGCTCTGGAAGAGCACCTCGCGCAATCCAACTGCGTCGCGTCTAAGCCCGGTGTCAGCCATCATCGCTCCTGGGACGCGGAGAGACCGAAGTGAGTTGTGCGCTGATCATGCCACTGGCAGGTCGCTGCGCGACAGGGCGTCCCGAGGTGACTGAGTTAACGATTCCATCACCAAGCGGCGAGCTTCGCTTTAGCTGAAACCGGGCAGCGCCGTCGAGATGTCGTAGCTTGAGCCCCAGTACCACTGGGTCGCCTGCGCACCGGGCAGCATGTGCGGCGAGCCGGTGGGGTCGGCAATCCACCAGCGGATCTTTGCGCGTATCGACGACGGCAGCGAGGCGACATCCGCCTGGACCGTCGACCATTGCGAGATGGTCGTGTACAGGATCGCGGTCGCGCCGGGATGAGCGGTCAGCCGCTCGCGCACCCAGCCGGCAGCCTGTGCCGGCGAGGCGCAGCCGGGCTCGATGTCCAGGGCGTTCGCCGACGGATCTGTCCCCAGAGTGTCGATCCAGATCACCGTGTGCCGGCCGGCGACCGCCGAGGTCGGGATCGGGTGTGCCCCGGTGGCGTAGGTCGCGACCACCTGGCCGGCCGGGATCGTCTGGGGAACGACCGAGTCGTAGATGAGGTAAGGCTTCGCCTTGCTGGCCGGCGTCTTCCCGGTCGCGGGCTGGCCCTTGGCTGCGCTCTTCTTCGCGGCGGCTCCGGTCGCCTTCTGGCCTGATGTCGCGGACGTCGACTTCCCGGACGCGCCCTTTGCTGATGCCGAGCCGCCGCGGACTGCGCTGGCCGAGTCGGCGCGCCCGGAGCCGGCCTTGCGAGCAGCCGCTGACGAGGATCCCGGAGCCAGCGCGGCGCTGCCGAACGCCTGGCTGGCGGCGCTCGTCCCCGGTCCGGCCGCGAGCGAGATCCCCACCGAGATGCTGGCCGCAACGGACGCAGTGGCCACGGTCGCGGCCGCGACCGTCAGGGTCAGCCGCGACGGGCCGCGGCGTGATCCGCGCGCGTGCCGAGGCCCCTGACGCTGGGCGTGCCGCGGCATGTGGCGGGAGGAGCGATGGGAAGCCAAGACGAACCCTGAGTCGGCGCCGGCGAAGCGCTGCGCGGTGACCCAGGACTTCCGGCCGGTGGCCAGGCACGGGCCAGCGGGACAGAACACGCGGATGCGGCGCGGGGTCAGGGCGATGTGTTACTCGGGGCAACATCAACACGAACGCCTGGGTGCTATCTGTACTGGTATTGGACGACGAAAACCGGCCACTAGGTGCTGAAACGCCTAAATACACCATGTGATCTGTGTCACACTGGTATCAGACGGCACGCAAGCCACACCAGCGCACACGCGATCCCGTCAGACGACAAGGATGAGCCCGTGCCCGAGATGCCAGTCACGCCGCCTTCGCCCGGGCCGTATACGGCCTATTCCTACCTGCCGCCCGGCTCGCTTCCTGAGTTCGAGCTGGCCCCTGAGCTCGGCCGGGTGCCGCCGTACGCGGGCGCACGGCTGACGCCAGAGCAAGCGGCGCGGTCGCGGGCGCTGCTGCGCGACAGCCTCGTGATCAGCCTGCACGACCACCCGGTCCGGTTCCCGGCGGATATGCAGCAGGCGCCCGCCTACAACCGGACCGGGCGCCAGCACGCCGCCTACGCGGGCATGCTCGCATCGGGGATCAACGTCATCTTCGACAACATGATGGACGGCACGGCGTGCGTCACCGGCAACGCGCCGTGGCGATGGAACGACATCATCACCGACCTCGGCATGCGGCAGGCCGACCTGGCGCATGCGAGCAGCTTCATGGTCATCCGGTCGGTAGCCGACATCGATGAGTCGTACCGGTCCGGGCGGGTGGGGCTCGTGTTCGGGCTGGAGTCGGCGACACCCATCGAGAACGAGATCGACCGGCTCGACGTCCTGTTCGGCCTCGGTCTCCGGCAGATCGGGATCGCGTACTCCGACGCCAATGCGCTTGGCAGCGGCCTTGCCGAGACCAGCGATAGCGGACTGACCAGCTTTGGTCGGCGTGCCGTCACCCGGATGAACCAGCTCGGCCTGGCCATCGACCTCTCCCACGCGTCGGACCGGACCGCCCTGGACACCTGCGAGCAGAGCGAGAAGCCGGTCTTCATCACCCATGCGGGGGCCCGCGCCGTCTGGGACACCGCGAGGATGAAGCCGGACGATGTGCTCTGTGCCGTCGCGCGGACCGGCGGCGTCGTCGGGATCTCGGCGGCGCCACACACCACGCTGTCGGCCGCGCACCCGCGGCACACCATCGAGTCGGTGATGGACCACTTCCGCTACTGCGCCGACCTCATCGGCATCGAGCATGTCGCGTTCGGGCCGGACACGCTGTACGGCGACCATGTCGCTCTGCACCGTATCTTCGGTCACCTGCTCAGCATCGCCGCGATGCGCGGACCCGACTTCGAGCCGGTCAGTTACGTGGACGGCCTGGAGAACCCCACCGAGAACTTCGGCAACATCTGCGACTGGCTCGTCCAGAGCGGTTGCGATGATGCCGAGATCCGGGCCGTCCTCGGCGGCAATGTCTACCGGACGCTTGAATCGGTCTGGGACGCACCGTGACGCCAGGGGCGAATGCTTCCGCAGGCGCGTCAAGTGCCCTACATTCAAGTAGGGAACGGGCATGTTCCGGGCAACAGTAGGAGGTGCCTGAGCAGATGGCTACAGATTCACAAGCGCCGGCCCTTGCGGCCGGGCAGCCCAAGCTTCGCCGTAACCTCACCGTGTGGGAGGCCATCGGCATCTCCATGGCGCTGATGGCGCCGTCGATGGCGGCGAGCATCAACCCGCAGGGCACTGCGACGACCGTCGGCCGTGCGGTCCCGGTGGCGTTCGCGCTCGCCTTCGTGGGCGTGCTGCTGGTCGCCTACACCTTCGTCCGGCTGACCCAGCGGTTCCACCACTCGGGCTCCGTATACGGGTTCGTGGGCGCGACGCTCGGCCCGAAGGCCGGCGTGATCTCCGGCTGGGCGCTCACCGGCACGTACACCTTCTACGCCGTGACTACGGCGATGGCGGGCGGCCGCTTCGCCTCGAACTTCCTCAACGCGCTCGGCATCTGGAAGAACCCGCCCACCTGGTCGGGCTTCCTCATCGGCCTGCTCGGGATGCTGCTGATCTGGTGGGTCGCGATCACGCCGGCCCGCGGCGGTACCCGCCTGCTGCTCGCGGCCGAGACCATTACCGTCATCCTCATCGTCATCGTGATCGCGATCATCTTCGCCAAGCTGCTCGGCCACTCCGGGCCCGGCAAGCTGGGCGTGACATCGCAGATCCTCAGCCTGCCGACCGGTACACCACTGTCGACGGTCTTCCTCGGGGTGGTATTCGGCTTCCTGTCCTTCGCCGGCTTCGAGGCAGCTGCCACCCTTGGCGAGGAGACTAAGAAGCCGAACCGGGACATCCCGCGCGCCATCCTCGGCGTCGCGATCTTCGGCGGCATCTACTTCTTCATCGTGACGGCAGTCGAGGTGATGGGATTCGGCACGTCCGTGAAGGGCGTCACGGCGTTCATCAACTCCACCTCGCTGATCGGTGACCTCGGCACCGCCTATGTCGCATCCTGGCTGGGCAACCTCATCACTATCGGCGCGATGGTCTCCGCATTCAGCTGCGCGCTGGCGTGCACGGTCGGGGCTGCCCGCCTGGTCTACGCGATGGGCCGCGACGGCGTCCTGCCGGCCAGCCTGAGCCGCGTATCGGAGCAGCGCCGGACACCGATTGCCTCGTCCGCGGCCGTCGTCGCTGCGGTCTACGTCGTCGTCGCCTTCACCTGGTTCGCGCTGCGCGGCGACCCGTTCACGCTGTTCGCGGAGGCTGGCACCATCGGCACCCTGATCCTCCTGGTGGTGTACATCCTGGCTACGATCGGCATGGTCAGGCTCGTGTTCTTCTCCGGCCAGACGACCGTCCGCCGGTGGGAGATCACGATTCCCGTCCTCGGCGTGATCGTGCTTGGCTACACCCTGTTCCGGAACATCTGGCCGCTGCCAACCGGCGTGTACTGGTGGGGTCCATCCGTCTCCATCGCCTGGTTCGTCATCGGCATTATCTGGGTGCTGGCCCGGCCGGCCGCCACCCGCCGCGCTGGCGAGATGCTGCTGCAAGCTGACGGCCTGGCGCAGCCGTCTGGGGCCGCCGCAGGCGCGCTGCCAGTAGCCGGCGAGGCAGCAAGCTGACCGGCCATCGCGCGCTGAAAGGATGATGAGCTTGACCCGATCGTTCAGCCAGTTCCGCGGGGAGCAAGAGCGGGCTGCCGACGCCCGCCGGGCGGAATCCCTGCAGCGCCAGCTCGAGGGCACGGCCTCAAGCGTCGCGACGACGTTCGTGGATCACAGCGGCGCCGCGCGCGTGAAGGTCGTGCCACTGAGCGGCCTGGCCCGCGCAGCTGGATCTGGCCTCGGCTTCTCGCCAGTCCTGGACGCGTTCATCAGCGACGGGAGCATCGATCCCGCATCCCCCCTCGACCGGCCGGACGGAGACCTGCGCCTCGTGCCGGACCTGGACCGGCTCACCGTGCTGGCCGATCCGCCAGGATGGGCGTGGGCGCCGGGCGACCGGTTCCACCAGGACGGCACGGCGTATGCATGCTGCCAGCGCTCATTCGCCCGCGCGCAGGTAGCCGCTGGCCTGAGCAAGGGCATCAGCGCGCTGATGGCGTTCGAGGTGGAGTGGATGGTCGGCCGCGACGCCGATGACTTCGAGCCTGCCTTCGGCGGCACGGGCTACGGGCTGAGCCGCCTGACCAGCGGGGCGGATTACATCCGCGACGTGCTCGAGAGCCTGGAAGCGGCCGGCGTGCGGGTGGAGCAGATTCACCCCGAGTACGGTCCGGCGCAGTTTGAGGTATCGGTCGCCGCCCAGGATCCGGTAGCAGCAGCGGATACCTGCCTCCTGGTCAAGTTCGTGATTGCGAGCGTGTCCGACCGGCACGGCCTGCGAGCGTCTTTCGCCCCGGCGGTCTTCACTGACAACGTCGGGAACGGCGGGCACCTGCATGCCAGCTTCTGGCACGACGGGCGGAATCTGCTCAGCGGCGGCAGCGGCAGGCACGGCCTGACGGAGACTGGCGAGTCGATCGTGGCTGGCCTGCTGGATGCCCTGCCGGCCCTGCTTGCCATCGGCGCGCCGTCCCCCGCCTCCTACCTTCGGCTGCAGCCATCCCGGTGGGCCGGGGCTTACCAGGTCTGGGGAGCCGAGAACCGCGAAGCCGCGGTCAGGTTCATCGCCGCCACCCCGGCGGAGCCCAGTGCGGCCAACGTCGAGCTGAAGTGCTTCGACCTCAGCGCCAACCCCTACCTCGTGACCGGGGCCGTGCTCGCCGTGGCCCTGGCCGCTGCTGACCGGCACACCCGGCTGCCGGACGAAGTGAGCGGGGACCCTGCCGCGCCCGGCCATCCGCAGGCCAGCCAGGCTGTGCGGCTGCCGACGAGCCTCGCCGAGGCGCTGACTGCCCTGGAGGCTAGCGACGAGCTCCGCAAGGCCGCCGGCGAGCAGCTGCTCACGACGTTTGCGGCCTCGCGGCGCGCGGAGATCGAGCTTGCCGACGGCCAGCCCGACGAGGTCGTCATCGCCCGCGCCCGGTGGCTGCTCTAGGTGCGCCTGATCGATCATCACGTCCACGGCGTCGTCACGGCGGAGCTGGACCCTGCGGGCATCGAGTCGCTGCTGTCGGAGTCGTCCGAGCCTGCGCCGCCGGGGACTACGGCCTTCGACAGCCAGCTCGGCTTTGCCGTCCGGCGGTGGTGCGCTCCGCTGCTTGATCTTGAGCCGCTCGCGCCCGCTGCAGATTACGTCCGCCGCCGCCTGGAGCTGGGCGGCGCGGAGGCCAACCGGCGGATGCTGACGGCCGCCCGCGTCGATGCCTGGCTGGTGGACACCGGATACCAGAGTGATGCCGTGACCACCCCGGCCGAGCTAGCGCAGCTCAGCGGAACTCCGGCGCACCAGATCGCCCGGCTGGAGTCGATCGCCGAGCAGCTCGCAGTATCCGGCATCTCAGCGGCCGGCTTCGCGGACGGATTCACAGCCGCAGTGCGGCAGTCAGCTTCGGGTGCCATCGGCTTCAAGTCAGTAGCGGCCTACCGCTGCGGGCTCAGGCTCAGCCCTGCCCGCCCCACGGCAGCCGAGGTAGACGCTGCTGCCGGTCGCTGGCTCGGCCAGCTCGATGCGGGCGAGCGTGCCAGGGTGATGGACCAGGTGCTGATCCGCCACGGCATCTGGACGGCGCTCGACACCGGCCTGCCGCTGCAGCTGCACATCGGGTACGGCGACGCCGACTCACGGCTCCACGACGCTGACCCGGCCCTGCTGCAGGACTTCCTGGCTGCCAGCCAGCAGGTCGGCACGCCGGTCATGCTGCTGCACTGCTATCCCTACCACCGTCACGCGGGAGCGCTGGCTGCTCTCTTCCCGCACGTGTACATGGACGTCGGGGAGGCACTCAATCATGTCGGAGCACGTTCGGGGGCCGTACTGGCCGAGGCGCTGGAACTGACACCGTTCTACAAGATGCTCTACTCCTCCGACGCATTCGGGCTGCCTGAGCTGCACTACCTGGGCGCCGCCGGATTCCGCCGCGACATGGACCGGGTGACGACCGCGTTCGTCGCAGACGGAGCCTGGTCGCCGGCTGATGCCGCGCGCGTGACTGAGATGATCGGCACCGGCAACGCGGCGCGCGTCTACCGGCTCGCTGTGCCATGACCGGGTCATGACCGCTGACCTGTCAGCAGCCGCCAGGATCCTGCAGTCCTCGCTCACCTCCGCGGTGGCTGCCGAGCTGACCGTCGCCACCGCGCTGCGGCACGATCTGCACTGCCAGCCTGATCTGTCCGGGGCTGAGTCCGCCACCGCGGCCGCCGTCGCTACGGCGATGGGCTTTCCAGACGCTCCGGAGGTCGCCGGCACGGGCCGGCTGATCCGCATCGGGCCGGCTTCCGGTCCCTGTATCGCCATCCGCGCCGAGCTTGATGCCCTGCCGGTTCCCGAGCGCAGTACCGCGCCGTGGGCGTCAGAGAACGGCGCCATGCACGCATGCGGCCACGATGTCCACCTCGCCGCGCTCACCGCGCTCGGCCGGGCTGCTCGGCAGGCTGAGTTGCCGGTGGCGCTGCTGGCCGTGCTGCAGCCACGGGAGGAGGCAGCGCCGTCCGGCGCGCTCGATATAGCAACGTCAGCCGAGTTCGCGGCCAATGAGCCAGCCGCGGTCATCGGAGTGCACCTTCAGCACCAGCTGCCAGCCGGGTCGGTGGCAGCGGCCGCGGGCACGATCAACGCGGCCACCGACGACTTCGAGATCACGGTCCGCGGTCCCGGCGGCCACGCGGGCTACCCGCACCTGGCCGCCGATCCGATCCTGGCGCTCTGCCAGAGCGTGGTCACGCTGCAGCACCTCATCAGCCGCCGGATCGATCCGACTCATGCCGCCGTGCTTTCTGTCGGCACCCTGCAGGCAGGCCACGCCCCCAACGTCATCCCCGCGACCGCCACCGCGCACGGCACCATCCGGACTCTGGACACACGGGACCGTCAGCTGTTGCGCGCGGCAGTCGGTGAGGTCGTGGCGGACGTGTGCCGGGCGCACGGCTGCGAGGGCACGGTGACCGTGGTACCCGCTGAGCCGGCGCTCGTCAACGATCCGGACCTAACGGCGGCCTGTCAGACGCTGCTGGGCGACGCCGGGTTCGTGGTCGATACCGAATTCCGCTCCTGCGGTGCCGACGACTTCTCCTACTACGGCCGCGCCGCGCCCTCCGTGATGCTCTTCGCCGGAAGCGGCACACCGGTCAGCTTGCATCACCCCGAGTTCCTGCCCGCTGACGACAGGATCGGCGACGTGGCCAACGTCATGGTCGCGGGCTACTTCGCAGCGCTGACGGCACTGCAGAGCTAGGCGTCAGGGTGGACATGATGGAGGCTTCCTGCCGCAAGCGGCAGGAAGCCTCCATCATGAGCCGGCAGCGAGCCGACGGTCGTTACGAGTTCACGCTGAACCCGTTGACGTTGAACGTCTGGCCGCCGCCGTAGGGTGCCTCGATGCCGTACTCGACATCGAGGATGCCGGTGTCAGCCGAGGTGATGTAACCACCGGACTTGAGCTGGCTGATGATGCTGGCGATATTGACAGTGCCGCTGGTCTCGTTCTTCGGCAGCACCACCGACACCGTGCCGGTGGAGTTGTTGCCAGCAACCCAGACCTTCGACCCATCGCTGAGCGTCCCGGCCACCGACCCGGCAGGCACCTGGCCGTTGACATACGTCCAGATCATCAGCTCCAGGTCACCGCTCCAGTTGTTACTGGTCGCATTGGCGGCCGTGGTCAGCCAGATGTCGTAGGCGTACTCATAGTCCAGACCGCTGCTGCTGCTCGGCGGCGTGACGTCAAAGCTCGACGTCAGCGACGACGGCAGCGCCTTGTACAGCAGGCACTGGTCAGAGGGATAGCCGACAACCTCGGTAGTGCCCTTGTTCGCGTTCAGCACGACCGAGAACGCCGCAAGATCACCGTTCGTTGCCGACTTCTCGCTCACCGAGTACCCGACATTGCTCGCGTCACCCGACCACGTGTCGACCCCGAAGTTGCAGGCCACGTTGCCGGTCGGCACCGAGGTAATCGGCGTAACCGGCGAGCTTGGCGCTGGCGAAGAAGACGACGGCGCCGGTGACGGCGACGAGGACGCCGGTGACGAGGACGCCGGTGACGGTGACGACGATGGCGGGCTCGAAGGTGGCGTGCCCGTCGGGTTGGTGGCTACCGGGGTAGCGCTGAACGTGCTGCCGGCGTCCTGACCGAACGGGCCGGTGCAGGCCCCGCTGGACTGCTCGGCCGACGAGCTGCACTTGTCCCCGTTGGCCACGTTCCCGGTCCAGTCGCTCCAGCTGATCTTGTCGCCGTTGCCCTGGTTCCAGGCCACGAAGGTCGACGGACCGTTGTAGGTGTTGTCCGACCAGACGTCGTGGGAGAAGAACGTGAGCTGGGTGGGCACAGCCCAGTCCGGCTCCTTGCCGTTCGGCCCGCCGTACTCGCTGAAGATGCCGCCAGCGCCGCAGTCCGCCCAGTCCTTGGAGTTGCAGTCCGGGATGTTCGCCGGGTTGAAGTCGATCACGTTATCCGTGACGCCGACGTTCGCCGTCTGCCACTGGCAGCCGTCCCACCAGTCCTCGGCAGGCGAGCCCGTCTGGTTGCCCGCGTAGGTAGTGGTATTGACGGTGGCGGTGGGCAGGTTTGCAGCGCAGGCCGACAGGGTGTACGGACTGCTGGACCCGCCGACCAGCGTGCAGGCGCCGTCGGAGCCGTCACTGCAATGCCGGTTGGAGTTCTGCCACAGGAAGATGTTGCCGCCGTTGTCGACGAGCGTGTTCCCGCGGATGACCGACTGTGTTGGGTATGCGCCCTGGCCAGAGCAGGACGCCTCCGGACAGGCGGGCACGGAACCGTCAGAGGTGTCGCTTCCGCTCTCGCTGACGTAGATGGCCGACTCGGGGAAGCCGGGATTGCTAAGCCCGTCGGTCCAGTTGTTGTCGGCCATGTAGTTGTTGGTGATCGCGAAGTTGTATGAGATCTCCTCGAAGACCGCCTGTCCCTCGTTACCGATCATCCGGTTGCCGGTGATCGTGGTGTTGGCGTTGTCGGTGTCAACCCACGCGGCCGGGCCCCAGTTGTCGTGGATGTAGTTGTCCTTGATCGTCACGCCGTCGGTGTGCCAGAGCTTGAAGCCGCCCTGGTCGCCATCGGGCGTCACCGTCCCGCAGTTCGGGTTCCTGTCGGCGGCCGGAACCGGGTTGTAGTTGCTCCAGCCAACTGCGGAGTTGTTGAGCAGGCCGGAGTAGTCGCAGGTGTCGTTGTAGCTGATCTCGTTGTCCGCGACGGTGATGTCGTAGGGACCGCCGGTCAGCGAGTCAGCACCCCAGGCGTCGACCAGGGACGACTGGAAGCCGTACTGCCCGTTGAGCGTGAGGCAGTTGTCCGTGATCGTGTTGTCGGTACCGGCAAAGATGCCCGCGCCAGGCACGTTCAGCGTGACGGTGTTGTCCTTGATGGTCCAGCCCGTGTTCGTGTCCTGGTTGATCGCAGCCGCGTTCTGGCCCGGCGTGAACCTCTCGATCGTCAGGTACTCGATCGTCACGCCGGACTGGTTGCCGAGGGTGGAGTTCGAGTCGATCGCCCATGGCTCTGCTGCGGAGTAGCCGCCGGACAGCACGGTCGGCGTGCCATTCGCCAGGCCGCCGACGAAGGCGTCATTCGTGTCTGCCTGGAAGCTGCCCACGTGCGTTCCGGGGAGCAGGTAGTAGACGGTGTTCGGGCTGAGCTGATAGGACTCGTAATCCTGTGTGCCCGTCGCCAGCACCACGCCAGCGGTGTCGTTGGGGAAGTCCGAGCCGGCCGTGCCGTAGGTCGGCAGCCCGGCAGTGCCACTGGCGTAGACGCCTGCCGCTCCGTCGTAGCTGTACGGGGAGTTGAGGACCGGCTGGCCGCAGACAGACGCGGTGCCGGACGGGACTGCACCCGGCGCAGGAGTAGTCGGCGCGGTGGCCGGGGTACTGGGTGCTGTAGTCGGGGTCGCCGGCGCTGAGCTACTCGGTGCTGGCTTACTCGGTGTTGGCTTACTAGGGGCGGGCGTCGGCGTCGCGGGAGCGGAGCTGCTCGGCGCAGGCTTGCTCGGCGTCGGGTCGCTGGGCGCCGGGTCGCTGGGTGCCGGCGAGGTCGGTACCGGGGCCGGGGACGTCGGCGCGGGCGCCGGACCCGGCGGCAGCGGGTGCCGGCCAATCGGTATCCGCCGGTCCGTCCCGGACCTGGCCACCACTGCGCGCCAGGCCTGGATGGACGCGTGGTCCGTCAGCTCAGTTCCCGGCAGTGCCGGCCGACTGGTCAGCACCCCGAACAGTGCGCCGCTGCTCATCAGGTAGTCACCAACGGCCTTGAGCCAGATCGGCCGGCCCTTTGCCGTCGCGAGCGCAAAGCCGGCGAAGCCGAACTGCAGGCCGGCGCTCTTAGCCGCTGCT
>Ga0335073_10014283_pt1 | contig 11123 bp, 9 predicted proteins | sample Lox_Sample_22_FD_207093 | JGI IMG/M metagenome (GOLD analysis project Ga0335073, IMG submission 207093) | Soil microbial communities from Loxahatchee National Wildlife Refuge, Florida, United States - Lox_Sample_2.2 | ecosystem: Environmental > Terrestrial > Soil > Wetlands | place: USA: Florida... | reverse complement strand
CCTCTGAGATTCCGAAAGAGGAAAGAGTGGCGCTGAAGGAATCGGACGACCGGATCGATGAGATACGCGAAGAGAATCGAGAAAACGAAGATCACGATCACACCGCGAGCGACGTAGACAATTGCCAGCACGATCGCGAAGAGCAGGATCGTGGAGAGCATGTTGGCCGTGCGGCGATCGGGGAATGCCATGTGCCTCCGCGAATGAGAAACGACCTCGGACCTATTGCGTCTGGCTCTCCAGCTTTTCCTTGATGGACGCGAGGGCGCGCTCAAGAGACGAGCGAGTCTTGTCCACGGCGACCTTGCGCACGATGCTTCCCTTCAACCCGGTAAGGCCCGCCTGCTCCGACCCCTTCAGCGTGATCAGATAAAAGCCGTGCGGACCGGGTGCATCGGCGGCGCGCACGCAGACGGTGAGATCGAGCGCCGTCCGAAAGTAGTGGCTCGCGTAGAGCTGCTTTACGGCGACGGCGTAGGCCGGCTCCGACGGGCGCACGCCGCGAAAGACGATCGCCTGAACCATGCGAAGCGTGGGCTTCAGACCAAAATTGACCTTTTCCCAATAAAACTGGGACTGGATTTGGTCCGACGGCGCCGACGGGTAGTCAAGCAGATAGCGATCCAGCTCAGGCAGATACACCGGGAGCGCCTTAGAGCGGCTCAGCAAGGATTGAAAGGTTTCGGCGACCGCCGTGGGGTGCTTTTTATCGCGGTAGGTGCCGAGCGCTTCGTTGCCGCCGTGAATGTACTGCTGGAGAGCATCGAGAGCCATTTGCTGGCCAAGATGGTTGACCTGATCCGTGACGTCCGGGGCCGACCAGTTCACTTGCTTTTGGAACTCTTCCATCGACTCCGCGGGCAATTGGACCTCGCAGTCGCCGGGCTTGCAGTTCTTCAGCTGCTTGATGTCGTCGTCATCGAGCGTGAAGCCATCGAGATCGGACGGCTGCGGCGGATCGCTGAATTTGCGGATGGCGAGATAACCGGGAAGCTTGCGGAGCTCGTCGATATTCGAGGCAAACTTGAGATAGGCTTCGGGAGTGGAATTGATGTAGACGGAACCGAAGACGAAAACTTCGTCGGGGGTTGGGGAATCGACGATTTTGGCGACAGCTTTGCCGCTGCGGATCGACGCGATCTGGTCGTCGGTGAGGCCGACGTAGTCGCGATAGAAGGTGTCGGGCTCGGCGGCTTGTTCGCCAGCGAACAATTGGCCTCGGCTGAGCAACAGCAGGGGGAGCAAAACGAGGATCGCGGCGACCCCTGGGATGAGGCGCGCTTTTCCGCGGCTGAAAGCCTTTTCCTTCGCCGGGGAGCCGTTGTCTACCATGTTGTAATTCCCTCCCCTCCAACGTTCACGCCTGGCGCGGCTCGCTCAAAGGCCGCCGACGCTACTCAGGCGTCTGGCCGGTTGCGACTGATAGCTCGTCCTGCGCCTGGACGTAATCGAGCTGGGACTGCAGAAGCGCCGCTTTCGCATCCAGCTCGCGCTCGGTCGCGAGGGAGAGCTGGGACTGCAGGATCGTTCCCTGCTCGAGCTGCTGATTGGCCACGCGATACGACTCCTCGCGAAGCGCGAGAAGCTGCTGGGACACGGTGACCATTTCGCGGGTCCGATCGAGCTTGTTGTAGGCGATCTGGACGTGGAGTTCGACTTCTTCCTTCACGCGCGAGAGGTTTTCGTTGGCTTCGTCGAGCTGCGATCTTTGCTCGGCAACCACCGCGCGCTTGCGGCCGCCGTCGAAGATGTCGTAGGTGAAAAGGAAGCCGAACGTGCCGAAATTGTGAACGAGAAACGGCACGTTGTTCTGGTAGCTGTAGCGCGCGAAGATTTCGGTGTCCGGCAGATAATCGCGCCTAGCGAGCCGGACGGCAGCGGCAGCCTCCGCGACCTTTTGCTCGGCCGCTTTGACGTCGGGATGAGAATCCACGGCCAGGTGCTTGCACTCCTCGATCTGGCAGAGCTCGTGAACCTGGGGTGTGGCGGAATCAAGCGCGAGCTGGGTATCGAGCGGCAGGCCGATGGCGTCGTCGAGCTGCGTGGTGAGGTCGGAAATCTGCAGTTCGGCGGTAAGCAGCGCCTGCTTGGATTCGAGCGACTGCGCCTTGCTTTCGATGAGGTCTTCGTCGAGCGCGCTGCCGAATTTCACTTGCTGGGTGCGCTCGCGCTCGATGTCTTGCGTGGCGGTGACGCCGGCTTTCAGGGCGGCCAAGTGCATCTGCGCGATCAGAATCCCGTAGTAAATCTGACGGACTTTCAACGCGACTTCATTCTGGGTTTGGCGAGCTTCGTCGCGGGTGGCGTTCAAATCGGCGGCGGCGACGTCGTTCTTGGCCTTCACCTTGAGCAAGGACGTGAGAGGCTCGGAAAGCGAGGTACCGCTCGTTTCGAAGGTCTGGCCTCCCTGAAGCAGGTTGATCGTGTGGGCGGGAATCTGCTCGCCATCGACCGTGCCCAGGCTGCCGGCCGGGATGTCGACGTGCTGCAGATCCGTGATCCGGACGACCGTGCTTTCGTTTTTCAGCGACGGGAAGTAGGCGCTCTTCGCGACGTCTTTTTCATGCTCTTTTTCGTCGATCTTGAAATTGGCGATGCGCACCACGTGATTGTGAGCCAAGGCGAGTTGCACCGCTTCGTCCAAAGTGATGCGCCGAGCGGCCGGCGCTTGCGACTGGGCCGGGAGCGCCGGGGCGAATAGGACCCCGAGAATGGCCGCAGTGAATGCTGACCTCGTGCGAAGTCTCATGCGTGCCTTTCCTCGTGCGTATTGGGCCCTTGCTGGAGGAGGCTCAGATCGCCGTAGTCGAGAGGCGAGCGGCGCAGCAAGACGATCAGGAGAATCGCCAGGGCGCAGGCCCAGGCGACGAGCCGGTATGCGTCGTTGATCGTAAGCGCATAGGCCTGCAAACGCACGCGCCCCGCCACGAGAGCCGCAGCACGACCCGCCGCTTCGGGAAGTCCATAGGATTTCGAAAACAAGCCCGCGGTGAGCTGGCGCAGGCTGAGGTCGGAGAGCCAACTGCCGCGTTGGACGTGCAGACCGAGCAAGTTCGAATGGACTTTTTCGCGTTCCGAGATGAAGTAGGTCATGAACGAAACGCCGATTTCGCCGCCGAAGAGCCGGATGACGTGAAAGAAAGCAGAAAACGTAAGGGCCCATTGCGGTTTTTCGAGTCCTCCCGAAAAAAGCGCTTGCAAAACGATCGTCGAGACGAGACCGATGAAGGCGAACGACTGTCCGACGCCCATCAGCAGCTCGGAGCGGTAGTAGTTCGCGGCGGACCATGCGGTCGTAAAGCCGGCGTTCAAGCAGCACGCGAACGCCATGCACGCAAAGCCAATCGCCATCAGCAGCCGCGAATCGAATTTTGCGAGCAGCAGCATGGCGGCGATGAACGCGATCAGGAATTGCGGAAGCGCGGTCCCGAGGATCGCCGGACCGATCTGATCGGCCTGGAAACCGCGAATGGCCAGCGATTGCGGGACGAGGAGGGCGGTCGACAAAAGCGCGAAGCGAAAAAAGATCAACGCCACGCCGAGCAGCAGCGTATTGCGGTAGCGCAGGTAAGGCAGGTCGATCAACGGATTCGGGCTGCGCAGGCGCCGGACGAGCGAGCAGATCACCAGAAACGCCCCCGAGAGAATCAGCGAGGCGAAAAGTCCCGAATGCCACCAATCGAGCCTCTCTCCCTGGTCGAGCGCGGCAAAGATGGCGGCAAGCCCAGCGCTGAAGTACAGGAAACCGGCGAAGCTCGGCGCTTTGCCGGAGCCTTTCCGGTGAGGCGGGGCGGGAATGCCGTAGTAGATACAGAGCATCATCACGGGCGTGATCGCCGCGGAATTCCAAAACATCCACTGCCAGGAAAGATGATCGCGGTACCAGCCGTAGAGCGACGGCGCGAGATTGACGGCGCCATCGACGAACGTCGCATAGAGCGCGAGTGTATAGGGAAGAAAGCGCAGAGGGATATTGCGAAGGGCGAAGGTCAGCGTGAGCGGGTAGAAGGTACCCGAGGTCAATCCAGCAAGCACGAGGCCGACGATCAGGAGGCTGTAGCTGTGAACGAATGGGAGAAACGTGCAGATCAGCGCGAACGCGGCGGCGCTCACGAGCAGAACGCGACGAGGCCCCAGCAATGCGCCGAAGTAAACCGTAAACGGGCCGATGAACATCAGAGCGACGTTGAACGCGGCGCCGATCCAGGCACCTTGGTCGTAACTGATTCCGACGTGCCCTTTCAGATCGGCGAGGCCGAGCGTGATCATGCGGCCGGTGAGCGTCACGAGCCCAGCGCCGATAATGACGCCGAGAATCCCGAGAACGGGACTCTGCGACAGAACGGCCGGCATGGACCTCGCCACCGCCGAAGCGATCTTGTCGGGTGCGGGTGATGCTAGCGCCGCTGCGTGAGCATCCATCGAGAGCTCAATCCTTCGTGCGAACGGTCGCGACAACAGAAAACCCCGGGCGCAACTGATCCAGGGGCGGCGAAGAATCAAAGACGATCTTGACGGGAATTCGCTGAACGACTTTCGTGTAGTTGCCGGTAGCGTTGTCGGGTGGCAGGAGCGCGAATTGCGATCCGCTGGCGGGCGCAATTTCCGAAACCCGGCCGCGAAACACCTGACCGGGAAACTCGTCCACGCGAATCTCGGCGGGATCGCCGGGTTTCATGCGGGCGAGCTGCGTTTCGCGATAGTTTGCTTCGACCCACCGGGCGCTGTCGACGAAGGCGATCACCTGGGTCCCCGGCGAGACCAATTGCCCCGGGTGCACTTGTCTCTCGCCGACCGTGCCGTCGGCGGGCGCGCTGATCCGCGTGTAGCCGAGATTGATTTGCGCGACGCTGAGCGCGGCTTGCCTGGCATCGAGGTCAGCGGCGAGCACCGATTCCTGAGATTCGAGGACGGCTTTGCTCCGGCGGGCGGCCTCGACCCCCAGTTCATTGCTGCGCAGCAGGGCCTTCGCCTGGGCGATGTCAGCGTCGCGGCTGGCCTCGATCGCCGCGAAGCGCTCTTCATCGGCGACGGCGGTTTCGACGTGCTGTTGCGTGCTCGCGTGCACGGCGAGGAGCGCCTCCTGGCGCGTGCGCTCCTCGCGGGTGCGGACGAGGTCGGCTCGCGCCGCATCTTTGCCTGCGTTGGCGGCGGCCATCTGGGCCTGGGCTTGATCGATTCCGGCGAGCGAGCGCTCGATCTGGGTATCTTGCAGCTGGCGCTGGCGGAGATTGTCTTCGATGGCCGCTTTGGCGGCTTCGACTGCGGCCGTGGCCTGCGCGACCTGCGCGCGGTAGTCGTCATCCTGCAGCTGAGCGAGGATGTCGCCCTTGTGAACCTGCTGGAAATCGCCGACTGTTACGTCGCGAACGATCCCGGCGATTTTCGTGCTGAGCGGTGTGACATCGGCGTGTACAAAGGCGTCGTCGGTCTGCTGCTCGCTACGCCCGCCTTCCCAGGAGTTCCAGTTCCAGGTGATGGTGACGATGACCGCGATCGCGAGCAGGGAGAGGAGCAGCGGTGTACCGAGGTGCACCCATTTGGAAGAAGGCTTTGCGGGGGGACTTTGGGGCGCTGGCGGCGCCGAGGGGGCGGATTCAGTGTCAGCCATCGTGTGATTCCTCCTGGCCTTGCTTCTTCCCGGGGTAGACTGGGATCGCCGCGGGCCTCTTGCCGAGGGCGACCGCACTGCTGACGGCCCACAGTGGCCGGGGTTCCACCGGGTTCATGCGACAACTGCCACTCGGACAGCGTCGGTTTCGACCGGTGGATGCTCGAAATCGGCGGAAGGGTTCGACAAAATAGCTTCCGCCTTGGGGCTCAACTTTCGCGGGGACGCCGATGCACCGGCAGTCGGGGGAAAGGCATCGAACGGGGAATGTGGAAGATCTTTCGGCGCGAGCCGACGCCCAAGCAATTGGTTACGACGGGCCGCTTCGAGATCGAACGGGACGGCGAGGTCGCGTACCTCGAATACAGCCTGGGTGGGGGCGTGCTGGAACTAAGTCACACCGAGGTGCCGGAGGAATTGCGCCACATGGGCCTTGCGGCGGCTCTCGCGGAAAATGCGCTCGAGTGGGCTCAAGAGCGGAATCTCAAGGTTGATATTGTTTGTCCGGTGGCGCGGGCATACGTGGAGAAGCATCCCGAGTACTCTCATCTTCTGATGAAATGACCTCGAGCAGGTCCCACCCGTTATTGCGGCCGATGGCCCAATTCATAAAAAAAGCTCGGAACAAAGGAGCCTCCGTGCTATTTGTTTCATCCTAGACGTTCGGAGCGGCCATCCCGCGAATTCACGTGTCGGAAGGAGCGTTCATGTACGCGCGCGTGTGGCGTTTCAACATTCGTCCCGGCAAACTCGAGGAGTTCTCGGAAGCGGTTCGAACACTGGTTCCCGAGGCGCGAAAGGAGCGCGGCTTTCGGGGATTTATCGTGTTGCGAGGGCGCACCGAAGAGGAAGTCACCGAATGCACCATGATTGGGCTCTGGCAGTCGCGCGCATACTTGCGAGAGAGCGAGCAGGGACTCTTTTTGCCGCGCGCTCTAGCGCACCTGATCACGTGCTGCACCGGATTCCCGCTGATCCAGGAGCACGAGGTGCTGGTGAACGAGTTCACCACACACACGGGCGATGAACTGATTACGTGCTGATCCGGGCGGTGAACGACTTTAACCTGCCGGGTTAGGCTGATACTCTGCTTTTCGGCGGTTGTCTATCCGCAAACCGAGCCGCGGGATCGACATTTCCTACCGGGAGCCGTACAGGTGACTCGGATTTCAAGGCGAGCGTTCATGGAAGCAGCGGCTTCTGCGCTCGCCGGATCGCTGGTCGCGCCCGCGTGGGGAAACCGGAGACGCGAAACGAAGGTGGTGTTGCTGCTCTCCGGCGTGATCACGGACGGAGGCTGGAGCCAGCTCGCCTACGAGGGATTGGGGGAGCTCGCGGCACGAGCGGGATTCCAAACGGCGTACGCCGAAAACATCACGCTGGCGCAGATGGATTCGGTGGCGCGTGGGTACTCGGACGACGGCTTCGATCTAATCATCGGCCACGGCGACGAATTTACGAGCGCGCTGCTCGCGGTTGCGCCGGATTATCCGAGTCAGCATTATTTCGTCACCGCGTTTCTTCCGCAGCCGCAGGTGCCTGGCAACATCATGTTCGTCAACATGGGGTATTACGCCGCGGCGTACGGCGCCGGCGCTCTTGCGGCGCTGATCTCGGAGAAGAAGCAGGCGGTGGGATTCGTGGGCGGCGATGACGATCCGAACCAGCAACACATGAGGAAAGCATTCATCGCCGGGGTGGAACGCACCGTGCCGGGAGTGCGCGCGCTTTCGATCATTACGGGCGATTACGACAATGCCGCGAAGGGGCGCGAAGCAGCGTCAATCCTGATCGGGAACGGCGCGGACGTGATCTGGCACGCTGCCGACGTGACCGGCTTGGGAGCCATTCAGGGCGCGGTTGCGGGAGACGTGAAGGTGCTCGGCTGCTATTCGGATCAAACATATCTCGCGCCGAACAACATGGCGGCAAGCTTCGTGATGAACCTCAACGGAATGGTCGTGACCATCGGCACGGAGGTTGCGGACAATACGTTTGCCGGGGGTACCGAGTGGGATCCCCCCGTCGACCGGATGTGGCTGCTGAAATCCGGGAAGAACGGCGACCACGATCCGCGGTTAGTGACGGCGGAGCAGTGGGCGGCGTTCGAGAAGATTTGGGCCGATCTGGCGTCGCGAAAGATCGACGCGCAGGCGATGGTGCTGTCGTGACGCTCGGGAGGAACGGACGGTGAAGCGCACGATCGAGATGAAGAATATCGTCAAGCGCTTCCCCGGCGTGCTTGCCAACGACCACGCGAGCCTGACGATGCGGGCGGGCGAAATCCACGCCCTGTTGGGCGAGAACGGCGCCGGCAAGAGCACGTTGATGCAGATCCTCTACGGATTTCACCGGATGGATTCGGGAGAAATCCTCATCGATGGCGCGCGCGTCCGCATTGAGAGTACGAAAGATGCGATCGCTCTCGGCATCGGCATGGTTCATCAGGAGTTCATGCTGGTGCGGCCGTTTTCGGTGGTCGAGAACGCGCTGTTGGGCCTGCGCGAATCGGGGAGTCCGGCGCTCCATTTGCGGAAAGCGGCGCAAAGGCTCAAGAGCTTGAGCGATCAGCACGGTCTCGCGCTCGATCCTTACGCCCCGGTGCAATCGCTTCCCATCGGAGTGCAACAGCGCGCCGAGATCCTGAAATTGCTTTACCGGGACGCGCGAGTGCTGATCCTCGACGAGCCGACCGCGGTGCTGACCACGCAGGAGAAGGACCAGCTTTTCACCGTGCTGCGCGGGCTGCGGCAGGAGGGCCGGTCCATCCTGCTGGTCACGCATAAGCTGAACGAGATTATGGAGATCGCGGATCGCGTGACGGTGATGCGCGACGGGAAAACGGTGGCGACGCGCACGGTCGCGGAAACGTCGGATCAGGAGCTGGCGCGACTGATGGTCGGGCGCGACGTGAACCTGCGGACGGAAAAGCCGGCGATGCGGCCCGGCGAAACGCTCTTGCAGGTGTCGGACCTGCGCGTGCGCGATGAGAAGGGACACGAGAAGGTTCGCGGCGTGACGATCGAGGTGCGCGCCGGAGAAATTCTGGGGATTGCGGGCGTGGACGGCAATGGGCAATCGCACGTCGCCGAAGCGATCATGCATTTGCGCGAGGTGAAAGGCGGGCGCGTGCTTGTGGGCGGCACGGACGTCACCAATCTCAGCGTGGACCGCCATCACGCGGCGGGTCTGGCTTATATTCCGGCGGACCGGAGGCATGTCGGGTCGGTGACGGAAATGTCCGTCGCGGAAAACGCGATTCTAGGCTTGCAGCGCAAATGTGCGCGCGATCTCTTCCGCAATGAGCGCGCGGAGCGCGCGTCGGCAAACAGGCTCGTCGAGCGATTTGGCGTGCGCGGCGTCGGACTGGATCGCCCGGCGGGGAAACTTTCGGGCGGCAATCTGCAGAAACTGATCCTGGGCCGGGAGATTTTGCGCGGCGCGAAGGTGCTGATCGTCGAGCAGCCGACGCGAGGACTCGACGTGGGCGCGGTCGAATCCGTGTGGCGCGAGCTGCTTCGCGAGCGGGACGAAGGCAAAGCGATTCTGCTGATTTCCGCGGAGCTCGAGGAGTTGCTAAATCTCGCCGACCGCATCGCGGTGATGTTCGAGGGACGAATCATGGGAATTGTGGACGCGCCAGCGTCCGCCGAAGAGATCGGCGCGATGATGGCGGGCATTCCGGCTGCCGGCGAACCGCAGTTGCGAGAGGATGCAACAACACCGCGGACGGCGCATGGCGAAGCTCTTTGAGCGTCGCCTGACGCCGGCGGACTCTCCGCTGGCGATTGCCGGCACGGTGGCGCTTGCGCTTTTCACGGCGCTAGCGATCACTTCGCTTCTGTTTTTCTCCTACGGCGCCGATCCTTTGCAGGCGTACTTTGCGCTGTTCCACGAGCCGTTCGCGACGCTGCGCGGGTTTGGATACGCGCTGGTGCGCGCTTCGCCGCTCTCGCTGATCGCACTAGGCACGATCGTGAGCTGGCGATCGGGACTGGCGTACCTGGGATTCGAAGGATGCTTCGTGATCGGCGCGGCGGCGGCGACGTGGCTCGCGCTGCTCACGATGCCCGGCGCAGCTCTGGGTCCGCTCTCCCCAATGGTGTTCTTGCCGCTCGCGATTCTGGCGAGCTTCATTGCGGGCGGCGTGTGGGCCGGGATCGTCGGCGCGATTCGGGCGCGATTCGGCGGAAGCGAAGTTCTGATTTCGCTGATGGCGAATTACGTTGCGATTTTCCTTTTGCAATACCTCGTGTCGGGGCCGCTGCGGGCGCCGGGCAGTCTGCCCGAGACGCGGCAATTGCCGCGAGCGACGTGGCTGCCGTTTATCTTGCCGGGGACACGCGCGCACGCGGGAATTCTGATCGCGATAGCGGCGGCGATTCTCGTGTGGGTACTGTTGAAGAAAATGCCGCTCGGGTACGAATTGATCGTCACGGGCTTCAATCCGCTGGCAGCGCGTTACGCGGGAATCAACGTGGCGCGAAGGCTGGTGCTCGCGGGGTTTCTCGCGGGCGGCCTGGGAGCATTGGCCGGAACGGCCGAGGTGCTCGGTGTGCAGCACCGGTTGATGGACGGCATCAGCGGCGGCGTGGGCTTCGTCGGAATCATCGTGGCGTTGCTCGCGCGGCTGAATCCGATCGCCGTGATACCGACGGCGGTGCTCTACGGCGGCCTTTCGGTGGGAGCGGACGCGATGCAGCGGCGCGCGAGCATTCCGTCGTCGATTACGTTCATCCTTGAAAGCCTCGCGGTGCTTCTGGTGCTCGTGTGCGACGTTCTGCGGTACTACCGAATCCGGCCGTCGGCGGTTTGGAAGCGCGAGGCTGATGCAGCGGAAGAAACATCGGGAGCGACCTCCGAATGAGCGGCCGGATCCTGAGCTCCGCGTTTCTAGTTACATGGCTTGCGGCGAGCGTGCGGCTGGCGGGGCCGGTGCTGATGGCGGCGTTGGGAGAGACATTTTCCGAGCGCGGCGGCGTGCTGAATTTGGGAATCGAGGGCACGATCCTTCTGGGCGCGCTGGCGAGCTTTTTCGTGTCCCTTTTCACAGGCATGACGTGGATGGCGCTGCTGGTCGCGATGCTGGTGGGGATCATCGCGAGCGTTTTTCTAGCGTGGATGTACATCAGCGTGAAAGCCAGCCAGGTGGTGACCGGGCTTGTGTTCAACGTGCTCGCGCTCGGGATCGTGAGCACGGTGTATCGCCGGGTGCTGGGCGACGCGGCGCTGCCCGAAAGCATCGCGATGTTTCAGCCGGTGCACATTCGATATCTGAGCGATCTTCCGGTGATCGGTTCGGTGCTCTTCGGCCAACCCGTGCTGCTCTATCTCACGCTGGCGCTGGTCGCGATCGGAAACTTCGTCCTGTTCCGGACGCATTTTGGCCTGGCGCTGCGAGCTTCGGGAGAGAATCCCGCCGCGGCCGATTCGGCCGGCGTCTCGGTCGATCGAATCCGCTATGTCGGGGTGTTGATTTCAGGCGCAACAGCGGGGATGGCCGGAGCCTACC
>Ga0335073_10014282_pt1 | contig 11124 bp, 13 predicted proteins | sample Lox_Sample_22_FD_207093 | JGI IMG/M metagenome (GOLD analysis project Ga0335073, IMG submission 207093) | Soil microbial communities from Loxahatchee National Wildlife Refuge, Florida, United States - Lox_Sample_2.2 | ecosystem: Environmental > Terrestrial > Soil > Wetlands | place: USA... | reverse complement strand
CGGCGAACGACACGAACGCGACGCCGACGACGTTGTTCGCGACCCAGATCCCGTCGTTCTGGAACAGCAACGAGCTGGTGAACGAGCTGCAAGCGCAGGGCGTCGAGGTGAACGCCAAGAATCCCAACACCGGGACCTCGGTCCTCGCGGAGTTGTTGCTCGGCTTCGGCCCGACGATCCTGCTGTTCGCGGTGATCTATTGGTTCGCGCGCCGCGCCATGGCCCAGGGCGGGGGCGGGCTGGGCGGACTGGGGGCCTTCGGTCGCTCCCAGGCGCGACGGGTCGATCCCCAGTCGATCCAGGTCACGTTCAACGACGTGGCCGGGATCGACGAGGCGAAGGCCGAGCTCACCGAGATCGTCGACTTCCTCAAGACGCCGGAGCGCTATCAGAAGCTGGGCGGACGGATGCCGCACGGCGTGCTCCTGTACGGACCGCCCGGCACCGGCAAGACGCTGCTGGCGCGCGCGGTGGCGGGCGAGGCCCACGCGGCGTTCTTCTCGATCGCCGCGTCGGAGTTCATCGAGGCGATCGTCGGCGTCGGTGCTGCCCGGGTGCGCGACCTGTTCGCCAAGGCCAAGGAGGCCGAACCGGCGATCATCTTCATCGACGAGCTCGACGCGATCGGCCGCTCGCGCCAGGGCTCGATCTCGGTCACCGGCGCCAACGACGAGCGCGAGCAGACGCTCGATCAGATCCTGACCGAGATGGACGGCTTCGAGCCGTCCCAGGCGGTGGTGGTGATCGGCGCCACCAACCGGGCCGAGATCCTCGACCAGGCGTTGCTGCGTCCGGGACGCTTCGACCGCCGCGTGGCCGTGCAGCCGCCCGACCGCAACGGCCGGCAGAAGATCCTCGAGGTACATACGCGGTCGATGCCGCTAGACGCCGACGTCGATCTGGGGGCGCTGGCCTCCACGACGCCGGGCATGGTCGGAGCCGACCTGGCCAACCTGTGCAACGAGGCGGCGCTGCTGGCGGCGCGGCGCGATCACGACAAGGTGAAGATGGCCGACTTCACCGATTCGCTGGAGAAGATCCTGCTGGGTGCGCCGCGGGGGATCCTGCTGAGCAAGGAGGACCGCGAGCGAACCGCCTACCACGAGTCCGGCCACGCGCTGATCGGGATGCTGACGCCGGGCGCCGACCCCGTGCGCAAGGTCTCGATCATCCCCCGGGGCCAGGCGCTCGGAGTGACGCTGTCGACGCCCGACGCCGACCGAGTGTCCTACTCGCGCGACGAGCTGGAGGCCAAGATCAAGGTTGCGCTCGGCGGCCGCACCGCCGAGGAGGTCGTCTACAACAAGATCACCACGGGCGCCGAGTCCGACCTGCAGCAGCTCACCCAGATCGCGCGGTCGATGATCGGCCGATGGGGCATGAGCGACAAGCTCGGGCCGCTCACCCTGCTTCCCTCCGATGGGCAGGGGCCGTTGCTGCCGGGCGCCAGTGAAACCTCTCCGCAGTTGCAGTGGCTGATCGACCAGGAGGTCCAGAAGCTGGTCGAGGATCTCCACACCGAGGCGACCAAACTCCTGACCACCCACCGGGCCCAGCTCGAGAGCCTCGCCCGCGCCCTGCTCCTGGCCGAGACGCTCGACGCGCCCGCCGCCTACGCCGCCGCCGGCGTGCCGATGCCGCCGGCACCGGCGCCGGAGCCCGAGCCAGAGCCCGAGCCGGCGACCGCCGGGGCGCCAAGCTAGAGCTCTCGCTCGATGGCGGTCCCGGCCGCCGGGCGATCACCGAAAATAAAATCCTCGGAAATTGCGGGGTCGGTTAGACTCGCGCGGCTCGTGGCCCGTGCGCGACGCTTTGGAGATCTTGGAGCGCGTCTGCCCAAGACGCGGGCTGCTCTTGCCTACGCCGAGGAGCGCCACGCGGGCCAGCGGCGCAAGGTCGACGGCGCGCCGTTCATCGAGCACCCGCTCGAGGTCGCCGAGCTGCTGTACCGCGCGGGCGCGGCCGACGACGTGATCGCCGCGGGCGTCCTGCACGACACGATCGAGAAGGCCGGCGCTTCGGTGGGCGAGCTAGAGGATCGCTTTGGGCACCACACGACCGAGCTCGTGGTCGCGGTGAGCGAGGATCCGGAGATCCAGGGCTATGCCCGGCGCAAGGCCGCGCTGCGCGACCAGGTCGCCGCAGCCGGACCGGAGGCGCTGATGGTGTTCGCGGCCGACAAGATCTCGAAGGTCCGCGAGCTTCGGCTCAGGCAATCGGTGCCTCGGCGTCACATCACGCACTACCGGCGCTGCCTGGAGCTGCTCGAGCGGCTGCTCTCCGACTCGCCGCTGGTGGCGCAGCTGCGGGCCGAGTTCGATCGGGTTGCGGCGCCGCTCGCCGCCTAACCCCCGGCCCCGCGCGGGAGCAGGCTCTGGCACTGCGTCACGGCCGATTTGAAGGCCGGCGCATTCGGATTGATCTCGCCCGGGTTGATCGTGACCTTGCCGCTGCCGGGATCGGGGAAGTTCGGGACACCGTGTGAGCGCATGCACGCGGCGAAACGGAACAGGGTCTGAAGGCGCTGCTCGCGCTGGGCGGGGGTCAGCGCGAGGTTCGGGAAGGCGACCACCAGGTACTGCCGGCACGCCTGCTCGACCGCGTTCACCTTGGTCTGGCCGTACCGGGTGACGACGTTCGCGATCGAGCTGTTACCCGGGCCGAACGTGCCGTTCGCCGACGGATCCGGTAGGTCGATCCCGTTGGCACGGGCACACTTGGCGAGATTCAGCCGAGCCTGGATCTCCCCCGGGCTGGGGGTGCGCGCACCGACAGGGGCGGCCTTGACCGTCGATGTGGAGGTCGAAGTCGAGGACGAAGAGCCGCACCCGCCGGCGAGGAGCGTCAGTGCGGCCGCGAGTGCGACGGTCCACCCAAGTGCGGAGCTCACACGGGAAACGGTAGAGGAGCGACTTCGGTTCGTCGTCCCCCTGAAGTCGTAAATCGTGTTCGACTCTTGGGCTAAGTGGGGGCCGTCGCGCGTGGGTTGACGAGCGGAGTGAGCTCTGCCTCCAGGCGATCGCGCAGGTTCTCGTACTGGGGCGGGAGTCGGAGTTGTTCGCCGAGGTGGTCGGGGTCCTCGTCGATGGCGAAGCCCGGGCTGGGGGTGGCGAGCTCGAACAGGACCCCCCGCGACTCGCGGAAGTAGATGCTCAGGAAGTACTGGCGGTCGATGACCGGCGTGGGGCGCTGGCCCGCCTCCACCAGGCCCGCGCGCCAGGCCTCGTGCTCCTCGTCGCGGTCGCACCAGGCGATGTGGTGAACCGTGCCCGCGCCCTGCAGCCCGGGTGCGGGCGGCGGGTCGTCGTAGCCGTAGGTCGCGGTGCGGCCTCCGGTCAGTTGGTACTCGCCCGGGGCGGTTTGCTCGAACCCCAGGACGTCGGTCAGGACCTTGTGCTGCTGTTCGCGGTCGCGTCCGTAGACCCGGACGCCGTCGAAGCCCTGGAGGGCGTACTCGGCCGGGATGTCGTCGGCGTGGGCGGTCAGCGGCTCGTCCTCGGTGTCGCTTGCGATCGCGAGCTCGAGGCCGAGGCCCTCGGGGTCGTCGAAACGGATGGCATCGTTGCCGCGTTCGACGTCGATGTTCTCGGCGATGAGGCGCTCGCTCCAGAAGGCGAGCGCGTCGGCGGAAGCCACGCGCCAGCGCAGCCGGTGGATCATGCCCGCGCCGGCCCGCCCGGGGGCCGCGTCGGGGAACTCGAAGAAGGTCAGGATCGAGCCGGGGGCGCCGCGCTCGTCGCCGAAGTACAGGTGGTAGACGTCGGGGGCGTCGAAGTTGACCGTCTTCTTGACCAGGCGCATGCCGAGCGCGCGCGCGTAGAAGTCCACGTTGCCGGGCGCGTCGGCGGTGATGCAGGTGATGTGGTGGATCCCGTCCAGCTCCATGGCCCTCGTCTCCCGGTTTGCGGTGTCGTTTGTCAGCTTGACAAGGCCGTCAAGGGGAGGGCATCGCGAGGGCGGGGCGGGCGCTCGAGGGGGACGGGGCGCGGCGCGGTTTTGGGCGTTTTGCACCCCAACCCTCCTCGCCCATGAAGAACGTGGCACACCATCCCCCGTAGCCTCACCGTTGCGACATGAGCACGGAGAGCATGCTCATGTCGCCGAGAGAGGCGACCGGAGCGTGGCTTTGCTGCGTTTTCTCCGGGGCTACTGCTGGTAGCGCTCGACCGTGTTCGCGTCCCGGACGTGCGCGGTGTCGGGGTTGGCCCCGGCGTCGCGAAGGGCACGGCGCTGGCGCAGGAGGTCCCAGCAGCGATCGAGTTCGATCTCGACCTCGCGCAGGCGCTCCTGGTCGGCCTCGAGTCGCTCGTCGTTGTGGGTGTCGGCTTCCTCGCGGTGGCGGAGGTCGTGCTCCTCGGCGACCAGCGTCTCGATCCGGTTGGCGATGCTCTCGTCGGCGCTCATGTGGCGAATCCTACGCCCTGGCGCGATGGTGGTTGACGACCTCGATGTTGTTGCCGTCGGGGTCGAGCACGAACGCGGCGTAGTAGCCGGGGTGATAGCGAGCGCGCTCTCCGGGCTCGCCGTTGCTCTCGTAGCCGGCCGCCACGGCCGCCGCGTGAAAGCGCTCGACGTCGCCGTCGTCACCGGCCGGGAACGCCATGTGGAGGTGCTCGGTGGGTGGGGTGGGCGGGATCCCAAGTAACGAGAAGGTCCCGGTGGCGCCGCGGTACTGCACGCGCTCGGCCGTGTCGCGATCCTTGCGCAGGCCCGCGTGCGGCGCGATGGTGTCGTAGAAGTCGCGCGCGCGGTCCAGGTCGGCGACCCGGATCCACAGGTGATCGACGATCCCGCCGCGGCGCAGATCGCCGTCGTTCACCGCCTCGGCGCTGTTGCCGTCGGGGTCGAGCAGGAAGCCGCCGTAGTAGTCGGACCCGTACTCGGGCCGGAGCCCGGGGGCGCCACCGTCCTCGTAGCCGGCCTCGGTGCCCGCCCGCCAGAACGCGTCGACCAGCTCGCGCGAGGGCGCCACGAAGCCGACATGCAGCCGGCGGGTGGTGGGATGGTCGAGGTCGGTCGCGCTGACGAAGAAGTCCTGCCAGTGCCCAAGCGTCCCAGCTTGGGAGCTCGGCTCGACCCCCAGCGCCCCCAGCACGGTGGCGTAGAACCGCTCCGAGGCGTCGAAGTCGCTGACCCGTATCGTCACGTGGTCGAACATGGCCGGGACACGATACGAGCTGGAGGCGGTGCTGTTCGATCAGGACGGGGTGCTGATCGACTCCGAGGGGGCATGGGACAAGGCCCGCCGCGAGGTCGTGGCCGAGAACGGCGGGCAATGGAAGCCGGACGCGACCCGGGCGATGATGGGGATGAGCGCTCCGGAGTGGAGCCGTTACGTGCGCGACGAGCTGGCCGTGAAGCTCGAGCCCGAGGAGATCAGCACGCGGGTGTTGCAGCGCCTGCTCGCCGGCTACGAGCGCGACCTGCCGCTCATGCCCGGCGCGGTGGACGCGGTCAAGCGGGTGGCGGCACGCTGGCCCGTGGGATTGGCGTCGTCGGCCAACCGGGAGGTGATCGACACGGTGCTGCGGGCCAGCGGCCTCGCCGGCACGTTCGGCGCGACGGTCGCCGGCGAGGAGGTCGTCCGGGGCAAGCCGGCGCCCGACATCTATCTGGAGGCGGCGCGCCGGCTCGGAGTCGACCCGGCCCGGTCCGCCGCGGTCGAGGATTCGACCAACGGACTGCGCTCCGCGGTGGCCGCCGGGATGCTGGTTGCCGCCCTCCCCAACCACGAGTTCCCGCCCGAGCCGGACGCGCTCGCGCTCGCGGCCGTGGTGCTCGATTCGCTCGATCAGCTTTCTCCGGAGCTGCTCGAGGGGTTGTAACGTGGCTGGATGACGGATCGCCAGAAGCGACTCTCGCTGGTCGCGGCGATCCTGGGCTCGTTCGTGGCCGGACTCGACGCGACGGCCGTCAACGTGGCCCTGCCGGCGATCCGCGCCGATCTGGGCGGTGGGCTGGCCGGCCAGCAGTGGGTGTCGAACGCGTATCTGCTCACGCTGGGGTCCCTGATCCTGATCGGCGGCTCGCTCGGCGACCTGTTCGGCGAGCGGCGCATCTTCTCGATCGGCGTAGGCGGGTTCGGCGTGATGTCGCTCCTGTGCGCGGTCTCGCCCACCATCGGGTTCCTGATCCTCTGCCGCGGACTCCAAGGTGTGTTCGGCGCGCTGCTGATGCCGAGCTCGCTGGCGGTTATCGTGGCCGCGTTCCCGCGCCAGGAGCGCGGTGGCGCGATCGGGTCGTGGACGGCGTGGTCGGGGATCGCCACGGTGATCGGACCGCTCGCCGGCGGCTGGCTCGTCGACGCGGTCTCCTGGCGGCTGATCTTCGCGGTGAACGTGCCCTTCGTAATCGCGACGCTGGCGATCGTCTCGATCGCGGTGCCGCCCCCGACTCCAGGCTCGCGCCATGGCCACATCGACTGGCTCGGCGCGGTACTCACCTTCCTCGGCCTGGCCGGGCCGGTCGTGGCGCTGATCCGCCAGCCCGTCGTTGGCTGGGGCAGCCCCGAGGTGTGGGTCCCCATGATCGGAGGTTTCGCGCTGCTCGCCGGCTTCATCTTCTGGGAGTCGCGGGCGCCGTACCCGATGCTGCCCCTCGGCCTGTTCAAGCGGCGCAATTTCACGGTCGGCAACGTGCAGACATTCACGATGTACGGCGGGCTGAGCGTCACGTTCTTCCTGCTCGTCCTGTTCCTGCAGGAGGTGGCGGGTTACACCGCGCTGGGCGCCGGGTTCGCGACGATGCCCTCGACGATCGTCATGTTCCTGCTGTCCAAGCGGATGGGCCGGCTCGCCGACCGGTTCGGCCCGCGCCTGTTCATGGGCTTGGGCCCGCTGCTCGCGGCGGTTGGACTGGGCCTGATGCTGCGGATGGGCGCGCACGTGAACTACTTCACCGATCTGTTCCCGGCGCTCATCGTGTTCTCGCTCGGGCTGGCGACCACGGTGGCGCCGCTGACGGCGGCCGTGCTGTCCGACGCCGAGGAGGGCAACGCCGGGATCGCCTCAGGGGTGAACAACGCGATCGCGCGGGTGGCCGGCCTGATCGCGATCGCGGGGCTCGGCGCGGTCATCTCCGCGCAGTTCAAATCGACGCTCACCGAACGCCTGGCCGGAATCTCGCTGTCGGCGGCGGCGCGCAGCGCGGTGTCGCAGGCGCGCCAGGAGACCCTGGCTCGGGTTGATCCCTCGCGGGCCGGGGTGGCGGTGGCGCACGCGGTCCAGGACGCGTCGGTCCACGCCTTCCACGTCGGGATCGGGATCTCGGCGATTCTGGTCGCGCTCGGCGGACTGGTTGGACTGGTCGGGATCGTCAACCCGCGGCGTGCGGTGCGCTGCGCGGACTGCGCCGGCGGTCAGCTGGCCGGGCAGCCACTCGACGTCGTCCACGTCGGGGTGCGCGCCGGATCCGCAGGCGCGCCGGTCGCCCACGCGGGCTCGAGCTGAATGGACGGAGCTCAGGCGGCGGCGGCGCCGGCGTGCCGCTCGGCGTCGACGACCCGTGCCTGATCGCGGTCCATCCACATTTCCCAGCGGCGCGACTGCGCCCAGCGCGGTTCACGGAAGTGGTAGGGGCGCCGTCCTTCGAACTCCATCGTGCGCAGGCGGCAGACGCCCCCGAGGACCGAGGCGATCCGCCGGCGCGGCCAGCCGATCGCGTCCTCTATCTCCGGGAACGGGCGTGGCCGGTCGGGCCCTTGGGCCAGCCCCTCAAGGAGCTCGCGCATGAGATCGCTGCAGCGGTCGTAGAAGCGGGCGATCTCGCCGGCGTCGACCATCGCGTTGTGCGGCGCGTGCTCCGGGGCGGCCACGACGCGATCGTACCGATGCCCCTCGCCCGCCCCGGAGGCGGCGTCGCCTAGATTTGGGGGATCTGTCCGATCCGCCTCTGTCACGACGACGAACGCGCGGCGATCCTACGCATCGTCAACCTCGCGGCCGAGGCCTACCGCGGCGTGATCCCGCCCGACTGCTGGCATGACCCGTACATGCCCGCGGCCGAGCTCGACCAGGAGATCGCGGCGGGCGTCGCGTTCTGGGGTTACGAGGTGGACGGAGAGCTCGTGGGTGTGATGGGGATCCAGCCCGTCCGCGACGTCGAGCTCATCCGCCATGCGTATGTGCTGCCGCAGCGCCAGCGGCTGGGTATCGGGGCCGCGCTCCTTGAGCACCTGATCGACGGTGACGCGCCACCGGGCCTGCAAGCGCGGGCCCGGCTGGTCGGCACCTGGGCCGCCGCCGGCTGGGCCATCCGCTTCTACGAGCGGCACGGGTTCGAGCTCGTCGCCCCGGAGCGGACCGCCGCGCTGCTACGGAAGTACTGGACGATCCCGGATCGCCAGATCGAGACATCGGTGGTGCTGGCCAAGCCACCGGTCATTTGACGGACATCGGCCGCATTGAAGATCCGCCTCGCGGCTGCCGATCACTGGGGCGCCGGCTCCCGCCTCCCCCAACGACCAAACCGCTTTCGTGGCCATTCAGTCAGCGACCGCGCTCAACGCGTACCTCACCTCGGTGTCCTCCGGGCAAAGCGACGCTGGGATCTCCTCGGCGACGACCCCGGACGAGGGCGCGGTGGCGCAGGGGAGCGATACGGCGGCTTCGCGCCAGGAGCAGGCCCGCTCGCAGGACGCGGCGGCCCAGCCGGCCTCGGAAGAGCTCGGCGAGGCCCCCGGCGGCGAGCCCGCGGCCGTCGCGGCCGCCCTGCCGGCCCTGTACGGCCGCAATGCCCGCTCGGTCATGGCGGGACTGGGCCCCGGCGGGGGCAGCATCTCGCTGCTCGCCTGAGGTCCGTCGGGTTGAATTAGACCCCGCCCGCCCCGGGCGATCCCCGACTCGAGGAGCACTCATGATCGCGCGCATCTGGCGCGGCGCCGTCGCCAAGGACGACGGCGACGCCTACGCCGAGTACATGGCCGACACGGGCCTGGCCGGCTACACGAGCACGGCCGGCAACCACGGCGCGTGGATGCTCCGCCGTGACGTGGACGAGAAGACCGAGTTCATGATGTTCACGCTGTGGGAATCGATGGAGGCGATCAAGAGCTTCGCCGGCGAGGAGCCCGAGGTCGCCGTGTTCTATCCCGAGGACGACCGCTTCCTCATCGAGCGCGACGAGTTCGTCTCGCATTACGTGGTCGACCGTCATGCCGAGCCCTGAGATGGACGCGCGACGCGTGGTGGCGATGGGCGGCGGCGGGTTCTCGATGGAGCCCGAGAACCCCCTGCTCGACGAGTACGTACTCTCGCTGGCCCGCTCCTCACCGCCCGCGGTGTGCTACCTGGGGACGGCCAGCGGCGACGCCGAGGGGTACACGGCGTGCTTCTACCGGGCCTTCTCGGCCCTCGATTGCCGACCGTCGGACCTCCGGCTGTTCGAACGGACCGTGGCCGACCTTGAAAAATTCGTGCTCGCCCAGGACGTGATCTATGTGGGCGGTGGCAACACGGCCAGTCTGCTCGCGGTCTGGCGCGCCCACGGCCTGGATCGGGTGCTGCGCAAGGCGTGGGAGCAGGGAGTCGTGATGTGCGGACTGAGCGCAGGGATGAACTGCTGGTTTCAGGGGTCTGTCACCGACTCGTTCAACCTCGCTCAGCTCGCGGCGCTTCACGATGGCCTGGGCCTGCTCCCCGGCAGCGCGTGCCCGCATTACGACGGGGAGGAGCAGCGCCGGCCGACCTTCACCCGGCTGGTGGCGGGCGGCGAGCTCCCCGACGGATGGGCCGCCGACGACGGCGCCGGGCTGGTGTTCGCCGGCACCGAGCTCGTCGAGGTGGTGACCTCCCGGCCGCAGGCGCGCGCCTTCCGGGTCGAGCGCACGCGGGACTCCGGGGTCACCGAGACACGGCTGCCGACGCGCCACCTCGCGTCCGTTTAGGGCGCCCGAGCCTTCCTGCTAGAACCTAGCTTCGATGCCGCGCGCGGTCCGCTTCGATCGATACGGAGACGTCGACGTCCTGAACGTGGTCGACGTCGAGCGGCCGGCGCCGCAAGCGGGACAGGTGCTGGTCAGGGTCAAGGCCGCCGGGATCAACCCGGGAGAAGCGTCGATCCGCAAGGGCCTGCTTGACGATCGCTGGCCCGCGACCTTCCCATCCGAGCAGGGCAGCGACCTGGCCGGCGTGGTCGAGGAGCTCGGACCGGGTGTCGACGCGTTCGCGGTCGGCGATGAGGTCTTCGGGTGGACGGATGAGCGCGCCAGCCACGCCGAGCTCGTACTCGTTGCGTCCGACCAGCTGGTCCTCAAGCCGGCCGGCGTCTCCTGGGAGGCGGCCGGGGCGTTGCACGTCGCCGGCGCCACCGCCTACGCGGCGGTCCGGGCGGTCGGCGTCTCGCCCGGCGACGCCGTCGTGGTCTCCGGCGCCGCCGGTGGCGTGGGGTCGCTCGCCGTCCAACTCGCGGCGCGAGCCGGCGCGTCGAAGGTCATCGGTCTGGCCGGTGAGCGCCACCACGAGTGGCTACGCGACCACGGGGTGATCCCGGTCACCTACGGCGACGGCGTGGCGGAACGAATCCGGCAAGCCGCCGACGGCGACGTTGACGCGTTCATCGACACATTCGGCGGCGGCTACGTGCAGCTCTCGATCGAGGAGCTGGGCGTGGCCCCGGAGCGCGTCGACACGATCATCGACTGGGCGGCCGCCGAGAAGTACGGCGTCAAGACCGACGGGAACATGGTCGGAGCCACCACCGATGCCTTCGCCGAGCTGCTCGGCATGATCGACCGCGGCGAGCTGGAGGTCCCGATCGCGGGTGTGTATCCGCTCGAGGACGTGCGCGACGCGTTTCGCGAGCTCGAACAGCGCCACACGCTCGGCAAGATCGTGCTCCGCCCTTGACCGGGTAGGGGCAACCTCACCCGAACTCAAGGAGAACTTCATGGAATACCGGCAACTCGGCCGTTCCGGGCTGCGCGTATCGAAGCTGACGATGGGGACGATGACGTTCGGCGGGCGCGGCAATTTCGCCAGCGTCGGGAACACCGACCTGAACGGCGCCCGGCGCCAGATCGGGATGGCGCTCGACGCCGGAGTGAATTTGATCGACACCGCCGACGTCTACTCGGGCGGCGCGTCGGAGGAGATCGTCGGCCAGGTCCTGCGCGGCAGCCTACGAGAT
>Ga0335073_10014281_pt1 | contig 11125 bp, 6 predicted proteins | sample Lox_Sample_22_FD_207093 | JGI IMG/M metagenome (GOLD analysis project Ga0335073, IMG submission 207093) | Soil microbial communities from Loxahatchee National Wildlife Refuge, Florida, United States - Lox_Sample_2.2 | ecosystem: Environmental > Terrestrial > Soil > Wetlands | place: USA: Florida... | reverse complement strand
GAATCAGCCGGCATACGGAAGATCCATGGGACACTGGCCGATGTGAGAGACCGATCGTCACTGAGCGCGATGACAGGAACAAAACATTTCAGCGCCAGCTGCTCTGACAGGTGAGCAGCATTGCGGTCGAGAGCCACGATTGCCAGCGCGTGCTTGTCCATCAGATCATGAACCAGTTGAGTTGAAGCCGCGCCCCAGTTCTGCCCTGCGTCGACGGGCAACAGCCTCCATTCTGGATCATCCTTTGCTCGCGCGCGTAAAGCCGAGACCACCTCCGGCGTCTGCGCGATCTGCGTTGCCCGCGGCCCGAACAGGATCACACGCAGCGCGCCCGGTGGAAGATTCGAAGCGTGCGGGCCGGCATAACTCACTCCATCTTCGCCGACATGCGCGTAGGGTCGCGGTACGGTTCCGGTGGATATCTTTTCCGCAACGGGTGTTTTGCTCATCGATGCCGGCCTATAGGTTATCGAGCCATTGTGCACCGTGCCCAGATACATGGGCGCTACATTCTTCTGGTTGGGATCGAAGATCATGTGCCCGGTGACGCCGTCGTATTCCTCAAGATCAGCAAGCGCGTCGTGAATCCGCGCGCGATTCAGCCCCGCCTTGCAGATAGAATCCAGCAGCGCGTTCATCGCGTCATAGGCCAGTGATGCAAATTGTTCCGGCGGCTCGTGGAATCTTGCTTCAAAGCGGCGGTTGAAGTCGAGCCAGAGCGGATTGTTCCGCGTCGGGTCGTAAGGGAATACGGCCTCGAATCCCTCTGCAGCCGCTCCGGCTTCGGCAAGCAAATCAGGACCGAGCGTGCGGTACGAGCCAAATACACGCTGCTTCATGCCCAGGGCGCGCATCTGTCTCAGAATTTGTGCAGCTGGAAGCTCGTCGGCCCACAGCACAATGGCGTCAGCGCGCGAATCGCGAATCATCTGCAACTCGCGTGTGAAGTCAGTGTCGCCCGCCAAAAACTTCTGCTCGATCACAACTGGATGCCCAAGCCGCCGCGCGGCATCTCGGAGCTTCGAGACTCCGAACCGGCCGTAGCGGTTATTCACGCGCAAGATGGCGACGCGCTTCAGTCCAAGCTCGGTAAAAATTCTGCGCGCCAGCGTGTAGCTCTGCACACGATCGTCCTGCAGATCAGTAAAGTACCAGGGAATATAGGTCTCGGGAATCGTGGGATCGGTAGACGCTGAGTTGACGATGGGGATTTCGGCTTTCAGCGCCACGCGCAGGATGATGTGCGTCGACTCGGAGCTGATGGAGCCGAAGATTGCCCAGTCTTGCTCGTCGTAGATCATCTGCACAGCTGCGTTTGAAGCGGCGCCCCAGATGGCCGGATCGGTGGGACGTTCTTCGCTGTAGCCCGCTTGTTCCTGCCAGTTGTTGTAGTCGTCGTGTGGCATCAGGCGAAAAGGCTTGCCACCGTAGCCGCCGCGCGCATTGGCCTCCTCAACCGCGAGCTGCGCACCGTGCAGCATACGCAGACCAAAGGCCTGTTCGGGGCCGTTGGCAATCGGTCCCATAAAGCCGATGCGCACCTCGCTCAGATTCTTCGGCTCGGGAATGTCGCGTCCTGCCCCCACGTAAATATTGGGACTCGTGTAATTAACATCGTAAGGACTGATGAATTTCGCAAAGGGGCTCAGATCCTCCGGCTCGCCCGCATAGGGCACGACGGTGCGATCGCGCGGCGGTCCTGGCGGATGCGCCCCGCACTCGCACACGTGAGCGCCCGGGCCGGAGCTCTCACTGGCGCTTTGGCCGGCAAGAGCTGCGGCGCCGCTCACGGCCCACAGGCACATCATCAATAACCAGCGCGTACGCATAACCAGCCTAGGAACTGCTCTTCTCGGTGCGGAACATCGCGATTGCTTCGATCTCCACCAGAAGTTCGGGCCGGCAGAGTATGGCCTGAATGCCGGTGGATGCAGGCAGGGGATCCAGCCCCTGCTCCTTGTAAAATGCAGTCCGCTCCTCGTTGAACGCTTCGTAGTCGCGTTCGATGTCGCGCAGGTAGCAGCTGGTGCGCACAACGTCATGCCAGGTGCAGCCTTCGCTGGCCAGTAATCCGGTGATGTTGGCCAGCGTGCGCCGCAGTTGCGCACGAAAGTCGCCGATGTGCACGCTCTTGCCGTTCTCGTCGATGGAGGCGGTGCCGGAGATCAGGAGAATCGTCAGCCCGTTCAGATCGATTCTCATGCCGCGCGAAAATGAGCTTGGCCTCGCGTAGGCGAACGCTTCATTGAGAACCTGGTGGTTGGTGATGGCGCGTTTCTTCACCGGCCCGCTCACAATGGTTTCAAGTATTTCTGCAAATGCGCTCATGATGATGGCTCCTTACTTGGCTGCAGTGTATTGACGTTGAAGAATTCCATGACTTAGGCCCTTGGCCGTCGCCACCCAGATGTCGCCGCCCTGAAAATCGATGCCGAGAATGTAGTTGTGTGCCGGCGCGGTCGTGACGGGTAGCACGCTGGTGTGTCCTTGCGCGTCGCGCACGATCATCTCTGGCTTTCCGGTAGTGAGCGACGGGCGATACACGGCCCAGTTTGCGCCGTCGTAATAAGCCAGTCCCTTGTCCGTACAGAACCAGGCATGATCCGCATCGACGCCTTTCACAAAGTTGGTGAAGTTCGAGGGCAGGCCGCTGTCTTTGGTCAAAAAGTTATGCCAGTAGCGGCGGTCATAGCGGCTATCGCCGAAGTAGGTCGACGCCCACACGATGTTGTCCACATAGCTCACAGACGAGACAATGTTGTGAATCAACCCCTGATCTTTAAACAGCACCAGCTCGGTTTCTCCATCGGGATCTTCATATTTGTCCCATCCGCCCGTCTTCTGGTCGTACTCGAGCAATCCGCTGCCCCACACTGCAAAGTAGACCTTCGTCGGTGTCGCCGAGACTCCATACACCCAGATCTCCTCCATGGGCGTGTTGCGCTCGTTGTAAAGCGACCACTGGCCGGTGTGGAGATCGAGGCGGCATGCGCCTGCTGCCGTGGCTACCCAAACGTTCTCTCCTTCCACTGCCACGCCATAGACCACATCATTGCTCAACCCCGAGTTTAGTTGCGTGTATGTGTCAATGCGCCCGCCGGAAATGCGGCTCAGTCCGCCCATGGTGCCGGCCCACACGTCGCCGGTTCGCTTGTCTAGCGCCAGCGAAAGCACAGCGCGATGCGCTAGGCCATCTTTAGTCGTGTACGTCTTCCAGACGCCGTTTTCGTAAAGCCCAAGGCCGTTTTCGGTGCCTGCCCAGATGCGGTCGCCATCCACCAGTACGGCGAAGACATGATCGTCCGGCAGGCCGTTTGCCGTGGTGAAATTCTCAAAGCGGAAACGCGGGAGAGCCTCCGCAGCAGCGATAAACGGCGATGCCTTGACTGCGCGGCTCGCTGCCGGTGCAGCCGCGTGTCTCTGCGCAAGTCCCGTCTTCGGCAGGGACATTGCACACCAGACCGCCAACATCGCGATTGCGAGACGTCCCATCCGTGCAGATTTCTTCATCGCGTCCTCAAATACTCAACCAGGTCGTTGAGTTGATCTTTGGTCAGGTCGTTGGTGCGGCCGTGCTGATCTCGCGGATTGTTCACCGTCCAGATTTCTTCGAGCGTGGCTGCAGAACCGTCGTGCAGGTAGGGCGCAGCCAGCGCCACATTGGTCAGTTGCGGCGTGTCGAGCAGGCCGGAATTGTCGGTGGCTTTCTTCGTGCCTGTATCAAATGATTTCTGGTTAGTGCCCTTCGCACCGCTATGGCAATACGAGCAGCGATTGGCTTCGGGAATCGGCTTGCCGAAGTTATCCTGCGCGCGCTCGAAGATCGCTTTGCCGCGCTCCTGCGCCGGCGTGAGTTCGTGTCCCGGAACCTGCCAGCGGTTCGGCCTCGGCGGCAGGCTGCGGATGTACATCACCAGATCCGTCAGCGTGAGATCGTCGAACGACTCCGAGCGCCAAAAGTATTTTTCTGTGCGCGGGCCGCACTCGGTGGGCAGGTTGGGGTTTCCCCCGTTCCATTTGTAAGGCTCTGTACCCTTCACATCCTCAAGGTTGCGGTTCTCCACAATGTCGCGCCCGAACCCATCCGGCTCCAGATCCCAGGTCAGGCCGTCGAAGGTGGAGTCGATGTGGCAGTTTGCACATCCAATCTGCCCCTGAAAGGAGTAGCGCGCGGTGTAGAACGTCTGTTCGCCATAGCGCAATACTGATAGCGTCTTCGGCCCGTCGAGCAGAACCGTTGCGCTCAGCGTGTTGGTGCGCGCGTCGATCACGCTGATCGTGTCGTCGAGCCGGTTGGCCACAAGCAATCTGCGCCCATCCGGCGAAATCACCGCGCCGCGCGGATCGCGGCCAACGGCAATGCGTGCCACAACATAGTCGGCGCTCGCCGAAAGATCCTCGGCAAACGATCCGCGGTGCGCGTGAACCGTTCGAAGTAGCTGCGGGACATCGATGGCGGTGACAATCTCGGAACCGCCGCTGGTGACATAGAGGCGCAATTTGTCGGGTGTGATCGCTAAGCCGAATGGCCGTGCGGCATAGCGTTCCAATTCGTCCAGTGGAACCTCCACGGTCTTGCTGCCTACGTCAGCTCCGAACAACGTAAGCGTATCGGTGAAGGCCCAGCCGTGTTCGAGATGCGCCAGCGGAACCAGGTTCTTGGGATGCAGCTCAGCCACTACGCCCAGTCGTCCGTCAGCAGAGATGGCTCCGTGAAAAACGCCGGCGATACTTTCAAGCGAAATACGATCTGCAACAATCGCACGGCTTGTATCGATCACGGTGATCTCGGATGCGGGCGGCATGCGATTTTCCAGGCCGGTGCGATGCGCGGATAGATTCGGGTAGACGTGTGTGACGTAGAGCCGGTTCCCGTCAGGCGATGCTGTGAGGTAACTTGCTCCGCGCCCGGCTGTGAGCCGTTTTTCTTCCGCTCCAGTGCGGGCGTCCAGCACCGCTACATCGTTGGAGATGCGATTGACCACAAACAAGTGCTTGCCGGCAGAATCTTCAGCTACGCTCGATGGCTCCGAACCCACTGCCCATGTTGCCGTCACCTGCAATGACCCTGTGTCAATCACCGACACAGTGTCGTCCCACGAGTTGGCTACGAAGAGCCGCGCGCCGTCTGGCGAGAGCGCGAACCCGCGCGGCACGCGGCCTACAGGCACGGTGGCGATCACGCCGTAGGTCGCGGCGTTCAGCACGCGCACTTCCCCGGTTCCCTGGCAGAGCACATAGAGTCGAGTACCATCCGGCGAAAACAGTAGCTCGACCGGAGACGGATAGATCAGCACGTCGCCTGTCCTGTCGCTCGCAACCGCCATACCAGGCTCCCCGAGAAATGGCGCGAGGAGAGGCACGGCTACGGCCAGTAGACACGCAGAGATCCAATGGCAGTGCGCGCGCGCGTTCATTTCGTTTCCTCGATCATCAGCACGCGATCGACGCTTTGATTCTCAAGCGTCTGTTCGCGTCCGCTGGGCCAGTGCACTACGATCTTTTCCGCAACTGTTGCTGCGCCCAACCCGAAGTGCAGGCGCCCATCGTTCTGCGAGAGATAACCTGAGGAAGCAACGCGCTCCTCAAGAGAATGTCTGCCGCCCGCATACACCTCCACGCGCGCGCCAATCCCATCCCTGTTGCTTCTTGTTCCCGCGAGCTTGATCTCCAGCCAGTGGCCGGTGGTGGTAGAGACGTTGTGCAGCAATGTTCCTTTTGCGCCCAGGTTCACCACAAACGCGCCGACCTTCCCGTCATTCATGTAGTCGGCGAAGCACGCGCCGCGCGCAACGGTGCGCTGGCTCAGAACCGGTCCGGCCTGCTGCGACACATCTTCAAAGCGTCCATTGCCCAGCCCGCGAAACAAAGTGTGTTCCTGCGGAATCAGATGAATTAAGCCGCCATGAAAAATGAGAAGATCGAGAAGCCCGTCATTGTCGAAGTCGTAGACACCCGTGCCCCAGCTTACGTACTGTGCGTTTGCCTGCGACACTCCGTTGCTCGCGCCCACGTCGTCAAAGCTCAGCTTGCCGGTGTTCCTGAGCATCCGGTTGTAGCGCGCATCGGTGACCCACAAGTCGAGCACGCCGCGATTCTCAAAGTCGGCAAACACGGGACCCATGGCGGAAGTCGACTCACCGTTTTGCCCAAACGCCGTGCCGCTGTCCCCCGCAATGTCTTCGAAAGTTCCGTCGTGCTTGTTGTGCATCAGAAAGTTTTCCGTGCGGTCGTTAGCCACATAGATGTCGTCCCATCCATCGCCCGTGAAGTCCGCAGCGGTAACGCCCATGGTGCGGCCCACGTAAGCGCCAATGCCTGACTTCTCGGTTACGTCGGTGAAGGTCCCATCGCAGTTGTTGTGGAACAGCATGTTGGTCTCGCCCGCGTAATCTAGCGGGCCTGGATAGTTGTCCGCCGCGTAATAGGCACGATATTTGGGATCGAATTTGACGTAGCGGCCGACGAAAATATCCACACAGCCATCCCGGTCGTAGTCCAGGAATGTCGAGCTGATCGCCCAGCCGTCCACCTTGATTCCGGCCTTTTCGGTCACGTCGGTAAAGTGTCCTCTGCCGTCGTTGTGATACAGAATGGCCTTGCCATAACCGGTCACGAGCAGGTCCTCGTTGCCGTCGTTGTCATAGTCGGCCGCCGTCACTGCCATGGAATACATATCTGGATTGAGCCCGGCCTTTTCTGTAACGTCCGTGAAATGCCCGTTCCCGTCATTGCGATAAAGATGATTGTGAGGGGGCGGGGCCGGCTTGACCTTCAGCGGATAAGGATGCATCGAGTCGTCGAGCGGGCGGCCGTTCGCAACATAAAGAGAGAGCAGCCCCGAGTTGTTGTAGTCAAACCAGACGCAACCGGCGCCCGTGCCTTCGAGCAGCGACCCCAGTTTGGCCGATCCGAAACTGTGAACATAGTCGATGCCCGAGGCATCCGTTGCATCTTCAAATCGAATTACCGACGCATCCGCATTGCTCGTGCGCGTGATCAGTGTGCGTTGCTGAACAGCCGGATCCGCATCGGCCGGCCCGTTTGCCGTAGTCGCCGGAATGGAGGAGACGACCGATGCAGCAGGCGTTGGTTGCGCGCTGCTGATTTTGGCCGCGGCCAGCAAAAGAATGGCGCCGGTGAGAAGAACGCGCGTCCTCATCTCACTGGCCTCCCGCCTTCGCACCCTGCGTAGGCGCCGCCCCGGTCAAATCAATCGGCGTTGTCGTACGCAACAGCACTGCCGGTACGCGATTCTCCGGCGCGCGTTCCGGACCTGCGTGGCAGCCTACGCAGATGCGCTGCTCTCCTTTGCGAATCCAAAACCAGCCGTGTTCCCGCCGCAGTACCGCACCTTTCCGGTCGATCAGTGAAAACCGTATCGGTTTATCTGCTGGGACCTGCACGAAGAACGATCCGTCCAGCTCTACCGGCGCAGTCCCGGTCGTCGTGGCGTGGCCCGCTCCGTTTTGTACTTCCAACCGCACGGCCACTGGCACGCCGTGCAACGCACTGTCGCGAGAGATGCGTGCATCGAGCGCAAGCAGGTTGGCGTAGTCCCATGGATGCAGCCCAGATGGATGCCGGTTGGGCCGGGCGCGCGGCGCAACGAGCACTGGCTCGACGAGGTCTTCACCACCTTCGGCAAAGATCGTATGCATCGTTGCGGTGCCCGGCTCCCACAGCTTGATCACGAAGCGAGCGTCGGCCGCACTGCGCGCACTCATCACCCACGCCCCCGAAGATGTTTCCTGAACTGCGCCGGCATAAGTTGCCCGCGGCGCTTGAACCGGCTTCTCGTGCGCCAGGGGGGAAGTGAAGCGCGCCAGCGACGTTCCGTGCGTGAACACCACATCGCCGGATGCCAATTGCGTGCCGCCCCAGCGAGCCAATCCGTGGTCGCAGCGCACCGACTCGACACCGGAACCATCGGCGTAGACCAGGTACAACTCCGGTGAGTGCCCCGAGCCGAGCGGGAAGCCGGATTCAAACAGAATTCGCCCGTCCCGCAACACATCTGCAGGAAAGGCACTGGAATGTACGTAGGTGATAGACAGCACACCGGGTCCTGCGGTCGGATTCCAGGGCGTGTACGTCATCGGGTGGCCATCGTCGGCCGACTGCAGCTGAAAGCCCTCCGCAGTGCGTTCTGCCCAGACCATCCGCCCTCCCGGCAGATAGAGAGGGCGCTCCGCATCGCCGGGTGTGGTGATCACCTTGCGCACTAAGCGATCTTTCAGCGTCAGTTCCCAGATCTGCCACGCATCGCCTGCAGCGCGCTTGCCGGCAAATAGTACAGATTGCCCGTCGAAAGAGACGTTGGCATCGGCTGACGCAGCAAAGCCGCCTATCAACGGCTCCGCCTTTCCACAGTGAACCAGCAGCAACTGCGCGCCTCTCGGGAAACGCTCCTGCCCGCGCAATTCTGCCAGCGGCACGAAGACGGGCGCAGCGGTCACAATCATGTCCACATCGTCTGTCGTGTGCCCATCGGCCGCACTGGCTGCGAGTCCGCGAATCGGCATCAGCATCAGGCCGGACGCAGCCAGCATTCGCCATCCGAGCCTCATCGCACGGCCTCCGCAGGGTGAAGACCACTCGGTTCGCGCCGATTCGGCCGTTCTTCGATGCATGCGATGTCGCGCAGTTCGATCCAGGGCTCGAGTGCGGCCATCATGCCGTCGAATTCCGCAAAGTCCAGCGATTGCGCGCCGTCGCTCCATGCCTTATCGGGATTCGGATGCACTTCGACCAGCAGACCATCCGCTCCTGCGGCAATGCCGATGCGGGCCAGCGCCGGAACAAGCTCGCGATGCCCGGCCGCGTGGCTCGGGTCGGCGATCACCGGCAGATGCGTGACTTGTTTCAGCAGCGCAATGCCGGCTGCGTCGAACGTGTTGCGCATCGCCGTTTCAAAGGTGCGGATGCCGCGCTCGCACAGAATGACGTTGGGATTGCCATTCTCAAGTACGATCTGGGCCGAGTGCAGCAGGTCGGCAATTGTGGCCACCATCCCGCGTTTCAGCAGGATCGGCCGCCCTGATTTTGCAGCCGCTTCGAGCAGCGAATAGTTCTCCATGCTGCGGGAGCCGATCTGCAGAATGTCGGCGTAGTCGGCCACCAGGGGAACATCGCGCTCCGACATTACCTCGGTGACAATGGCGAGGCCGGTCTCGTGGCGGGCTGCGGCCAGTAATTTCAGGCCTTCGACACCAAGGCCCTGGAATGCGTAGGGAGAACTTCTCGGTTTGAAAGCGCCCCCGCGCAGAACGCGCGCGCCTGCACGGTGCACGTGGTGAGCGGTGGCTATGAGCTGGCGCTCGGTTTCAACCGAGCACGGCCCGGCCATGGTGATGAACTCTTCACCGCCAATAGCGAAGTCGAGAACAGGCACCAACGTTCGCTGGCCTCGCGCGCCAAGCCGAACCTCAGGAAGCTCGGCAAAATAGTCCTGCCAGATTTCGCGCACTTGCTGCGCTCCATCTCGCCTCCAATTTATCGGGGAAGAATCAGCCTAACGCGATTGACGGCGCTATGCCTCCATCAAAAGATGGAGATGCGCCCTCGATCAACTGGTCGGCGAGCGGGGCGATCGATGAAAGCGCACATCTCACTTCTCGCTCCTGAACGGGGCGCGCGTGTGCTTGCCGTCACTGCCCGGAGCGACGCTCGTCTGCCATAATTCGTCGCCGGACCGAGGGCCCGGGCGTCACCGCACGCAATCCTCAGCCAACAGCACTTGTTCCTTTCAGGTCTGCCGGAGGCCCGGGTCGACGCGAAAGGAGCCTCTTTCCCATGAACAGCAATGGCCTGAAGGCAGTGATTGTGGGCGGCGGAATTGCCGGTCTTTCGACGGCGGTGTACGCGCTGAAGTGTGGCTATAACGTCGAGTTACTGGAGATGAACGACATGGTGGGTGGACTGGCGACGAGCTGGCGCCGCGGCCCATACACCTTCGAGACATGCCTGCACTGGCTTCTGGGATCGAAGCCGGGAGCGGAGTTCAACAATTATTGGGAGGAGCTATTCGACTTCAGTAAGCTGCGGGTGATCAATCCGGATGTTTTTCTGCAGATCGAGAGGCAGAGCGGAGATGCGCTGACGATCTACACCAACGTGGACAAGCTGGAGACGGAACTGCTGCGGCGAGCACCCTGGGATACGAAGGCCATCCACGACCTGACACATATGATTCGGGTGCTGGGGCGCTTCAAGATGCTGGATCCGGCCAGCGGCCTGTCGACAAACTGGCTGAAGATGCTTCAGGACGCGCCGATGTTTCCGCTGATGAGCAAGCTGATGCGGACGACGGGGTCGGATTTCGGCAAGCGCTTTGCCGATCCACTGCTGCAGTCTTTCTTCGCAGGCGGTCTGGGCAAGCTGTCGGCGATCGCATCGGTGCTTTCGCTGGCGTGGATGAATTCAGGGAACGCGGGATACCCGATAGGAGGTTCGCAGGCGATCATCCGGCTGATCGAGGAACGGATTGCTGAACTGGGCGGAAAGATCAGCTATCAGAGCAAGGTGCGGCGCATCCTCGTAGAGAACGACATCGCGACCGGCGTGGAGTTGGAGAGCGGGCGGGTTATTTTGGCAGACTGGGTGATTTCAGGGGCCGACGGCCACTCAACGTTATTCGACCTGCTGGGCGGCAGGTACATCGCGCCCGCATTGCAGAAGAAGTACGACGAGGGCGAGGCGTTCCCGTCGTATGTGCAGATCTCGCTCGGCATCGCGAAGAACCTGAAGGCGGAGCCGCCCATGGTGAGCATCCTGCTGGACGAGCCTTTGAGCGTGGACCCGGGAACGGAGCTGGATCACATCGCGGTGCGGTTCTTCCACTACGACCCGACCTTTGCGCCTCCCGGCAAGACGGCAGTGACGTGCTTCCTGCCCACATACAACTATGCGTTCTGGGAGGAGCTGCGGAATAACAATGCGGCAGCCTATTGCGCGGAGAAATACCGCGTGCGAGACGCAGTGCTGGCTGTACTCGATAGGCGCATGCCGGGAATCTCAGCGGCAGTGGAGGTCACGGATGTGGCCACGCCGGCGACGGTGATGCGGTACACGGGGAACTGGCGAGGCAGCATGGAAGGGTGGCTGATCGTGCCCGATTCGGGGA
>Ga0335073_10014280_pt1 | contig 11125 bp, 8 predicted proteins | sample Lox_Sample_22_FD_207093 | JGI IMG/M metagenome (GOLD analysis project Ga0335073, IMG submission 207093) | Soil microbial communities from Loxahatchee National Wildlife Refuge, Florida, United States - Lox_Sample_2.2 | ecosystem: Environmental > Terrestrial > Soil > Wetlands | place: USA: Florida... | reverse complement strand
ATCATCGGCTCGAGGGGCCCGTCATGGCAAAAAAGCCGCGCATCATCGCGATCGAAGAACACTACATGGATGCCGAAGTGCGCTCGCATTTCAGCGCGGCCGACGCGACGAAGCAGCCCGACGTGGCCGAACGGCTCGACAATCTCAGCAATCTCCGCATCAAGGAGATGGACGAATGCGGCATCGACCTGCAAGTGCTGTCGCTCGGCGCGCCGTCGACCCAGAAACTCGAGCCGGAGACGGCGGTGCGGCTGGCGCGGGCCGCCAACGACCGGCTCCATGAAGCCGTCGAGCGCCATCCGACGCGCTTTGCCGCCTTCGCGGCATTGCCGACGCCTGATCCCAAAAACGCCGCAGCCGAGCTCGAACGCACGGTAACGAAATACGGCTTCAAAGGCGCCATGGTGCATGGGCTGACCAACGGGCTCTTCCTCGACGACAAGCGGTTCTGGCCCATCTTCGAACGCGCCGAGGCGCTCGACGTGCCGATCTACCTGCATCCGGCAAGCCCGCATCCCGCCGTGATCGACGCCTACTACAAGGACTACGCGACGGAGTTTCCGGGGCTGTTGCGCGCGGGATGGGGCTATACGGTCGAGACCGCGACGCAAGGCATCCGCATGGTCCTGTCCGGCGTGTTCGAAGCCTATCCGCGGCTCAAGATCATTCTCGGCCATCTGGGCGAGGGCCTGCCCTTCATGCTGTGGCGCATCAACTCGGCGCTGTCGCGGCCCGGCAACAAGGGCGGGCTCGATTTTCGCAGCCTCTTCTGCGAGCATTTCTGGATCACCACCAGCGGCTTCTTCTCCAACCCGGCGCTGCTTTGTTGCGTGCAGGAGATGGGTGCCGACCACATCATCTTCTCGGTCGATTATCCGTTCGTCGCGAACAAGCCGGCGGTCGACTGGATTCCAACCATCCCGCTTTGTCCCGAGGATATGACCAAGATCCTGTCGGGCAACGTGGAACGGCTCTTGAAGCTCTAGCGCCGCCGCGCACCGGTTTGCGTCCGGAAATTCTCTTCCCGCTGTTCGCGCCGGTCACCAACCTGCCGGGCGTCGGGCCGCGCCTCGGCAAGCTGTTTGAGAAGCTCGCGGGGCCCGCGGTCGTCGATCTCGTTTGGCATCTGCCGGTCGATCTCATCGACCGCCGCTTCACGCCGAAGGTGGTCGCGGCGCCCGAAGGTGCCATCGCGACCATCACGATCGTCGTCGACGGCCATGAGCGGCCGCGCAGCCCGCGCCAACCTTATCGCGTTCGCTGCCGCGACGAGACCGGGTTCCTTTATCTCGTGTTCTTCCATGCAAAGGGCGATTATCTCGAACGGCAGCTTCCGGTCGGCGCCCGGCGCGTCGTCAGCGGCCGCATCGAGCACTTCAACAACCAGGTTCAGATCACCCATCCAGACCACATCGAAGAACCCGATGCGCAAAAGCGGCTGAAGCCGATCGAGCCGGTCTATCCTCTGACCCAAGGTCTCAGCCTCAAGATGGTCGGCAAGGCCGTCGACGCGGCACTCGTGCGCACGCCCCAGCTAGGGGAATGGGACGATCCCGCCTTTGTCGCGCGCCGCGGCTGGAGCGGCTGGCACGCATCGTTGTTGACGGCACACGCGCCACAATCGGCCGAGGATCTGGCCCCGACATCGCCGGCGCGCCAGCGTCTTGCCTTTGATGAGCTGTTGGCGAACCAGTTGGCGATCGCGCTGGCGCGCGCGCATCAGCGGCGACTGCCTGGCCGCGTGCTTGGCGCAGCAGGGGCGTTGCGGCGAAAGATGATGGGCACCCTGCCCTTTTCGCTGACCCTTGGGCAGCAGCGGGCGCTTGCCGAGATCGTCGCCGACATGGCCGCATCTCACCGTATGCTGCGGCTTCTGCAGGGCGATGTCGGCAGCGGCAAGACCGTGGTGGCGTTCCTCGCCATGCTCGATGCGGTCGAGGCCGGGGCGCAGGCCGCACTCATGGCGCCGACCGAGCTCTTGGCGCGGCAGCATCTCGCAACCATCGAGGAGCTCGCGGCGGGATCGGGCGTCGGGATCGAGCTCATCACCGGGCGCGAACGCGGCCGTGGCCGCGAGGCTCCATTGCAGCGGATTGCCTCCGGCGCCGCCGGCATCGTCCTTGGCACGCATGCTCTTCTCGAGGATGACGTGGTCTTCAAGGACCTGGCGCTCGCGATCATCGACGAGCAGCACCGCTTCGGCGTGGCCCAGCGGGTGGAGCTTGGCGCCAAGGGCCGCGCCGTCGATACGCTCGTCATGACCGCGACGCCGATCCCACGCACCTTGATGCTGACCTCTTACGGCGATCTCGACGTCTCGCAGCTCACCGAGAAGCCGGCGGGGCGCCGTCCCGTGACGACCAGCACGATCCCGGCGACGCGGCTCGACGAAGTGATCGATGCCGTGAAGCGCGCGCTCGATCGCGGCGCCCGGATCTATTGGATCTGCCCGATGGTCGAGGAATCCGCGGCGATCGATCTTGCGGCCGCGACCGACCGCCATGCGCAGCTCGGCAAGCTGTTCGGTTCGCGCGTCGGGCTCGCCCATGGCCGCATGAAGGGTACCGACCGCGATCGCGTGATGGAAGCGTTCGCGACCGGCGAGGTGGCGGTTCTGGTCGCCACCACGGTCGTCGAGGTGGGGGTCGACGTGCCCGACGCGACCGTGATGGTCGTCGAGCATGCTGAGCGGTTCGGCCTCGCGCAGCTCCACCAGCTGCGCGGGCGCATCGGCCGCGGCGACAAGCAATCGGCCTGTCTCCTTGTCTATAGCGCGCCGCTCAGCGAGACCGCCAAGGCGCGCCTTCGCATCCTGCGCGAAAGCCAGGATGGGTTCCGGATCGCCGAGGAGGATTTACGCCTGCGCGGCGCCGGCGAAGTGCTGGGCACGCGCCAAAGCGGCTTGCCGGACACGCGCCTGGCCCTCGCCAACCCCGTGCTGCAAGAGGAGCTTCTCGAAGCCGCGCGGGACGACGCGCGCCTCGTGCTCGCGCGCGATCCTGACCTCGAGAGTCCGCGCGGCAGAGCGCTGCGCACGCTTCTTTATCTGTTCGCACGCGACCAGGCGGTGCGCTATCTGCGCTCAGGCTGACGGTAAGCGCGGAGGATCGGCGGAAGCGATTTCGGCCCGGGGCTTAGGCACGACGGCCGGTGCGACGATGCCGCAGGAAACGATGTATTTCAGCGCTTCCTCGACCGTCATGTCGAGCGTCACGAGATCGCGCCGGCGCACATAGGTGAGATAGCCTCCGGTCGGGTTGGGCGTCGTCGGCACAAAGATCGCCACCGCGTCGGACCCCACCAGCTCGCGGATCTCGTCCAGGGGCTGCACCGTGACGAACGCCATCGTCCACATGCCCGAACGCGGCCATTCGGTCAGCACCACCTCGCGGAAACTGTTGCTCTTGCTGGCAAGCACCGTTTCGAAAATCTGCTTTACCGCCCCATAGATGCTGCGGATGACCGGCATCCGCGCCATCACCCGTTCGCTCATGCGCAGCAGCAGCCGGCCGATATAACCCGCGGTGAGCGCGCCCACGAGGGTGAGCACGACGACGGCCAGCACCAGCCCCAGACCCGGCACCGGCAGGTACGTCTCCGGGTTATATTCGCTCGGCAGCAGAAATCCGACCGTGTCGTCGATGAAATGGATGAAGGACCAGGTCAGATAAAGCGTGAGCGCCAACGGCCCGGTCACCAGGATGCCGGCGATGAAGTAGCCGCGCAGACGGTCCATCACGCGGGTCCGCTTGCGGCGCGGGGCGGCGGGCTCAACGGGGCTGAAGGCGTCTTTCATGACCGACTTGTGCGACCAGCACGCGAAGAAGTGATCCGCGGTGACCGCGCCGTGTCGTACCGTAGCGGCGCCACGGATCGCGGCGCCAACCCACTTTAACGGCCACAGGAGCGTGTCGCCAGTGACGTTCGTAAGGCCCCGGCTGCTCGCGCTTGCCACGGCGGTTCCGGCTCACCGCCTGGGTCAGGAGGACGCGGCCCGGCGCGCCAGGCTCATCTTCGGCAAAGGGGCCGATTTCGACCTCGATCGGCTTTTGCCGGTGTTCGATCATGCAGGCGTCGGGGAGCGCCGCTCCTGCGTCGCGATCGACTGGTTCGAACGCCCGCACGGATGGGTCGAGCGCAACGCGCTCTATCTCGAGCATGCGGTCAAGCTGCTCGAGCGCGCGGCTCTGGCGGCGCTCCACCGCGCGCGGCTGCACCCGCACGACATCGACGAAGTGGTGTGCGTATCGACCACGGGGATCGCGACGCCGAGCCTCGATGCGATGGTGATGGGGCGCATCGGGTTGAGGCCCGATGTGCGGCGGCTGCCGGTGTTCGGGCTCGGCTGTGGCGGCGGCGTTGCCGGGCTCGCGCGGGCGGCCGATCTCGCCCGCGCCAGACCCCAGGCGCGCATCTTGTGCCTGGTGGTGGAGCTCTGCTCCCTCACCTTCCGCGAGAGCGATGCCACCAAGAGCAATCTCGTCGCGGCGGCGCTTTTCGGCGACGGCGCGGCGGCGGCGATCGTGTCCTGCCGCGGCGACGGGCCGGCGCTGGGCGCCGCGGCCGAGCATACCTGGCCCAATTCGCTTGACGTGATGGGCTGGGAGGTGGCCAAGGACGGGCTCAAGGCGATCTTTTCGCGCGACATACCGACACTCGTCGAGCGCCAGATGCGCGCCGTCACGGAACGCGTCCTCGCTGCGGACAGGATGAAGCTTCGCGACATCCGCCATTTCGTTTGCCACCCCGGTGGCGCCAAGGTGGTGAGCGCGCTCGAGGCGGCGTTCGAGCTGCCGCAGGGCGCGCTCGACGATGCGCGCGCGGTGCTGCGCCAATACGGCAACATGTCGGCGGCGACGGTCCTGTTCGTGCTGGAGCGCATGCTAGGGTCGGGTGCCGAAGGCCCGATGCTGATGACGGCTCTGGGCCCCGGCTTCACCGCCGGCTTCTTGCGGCTCGATGCGCCCGGATGAGCCCGGTCGGCATCGCCGTGACGCTGGTCGCGGCGCAACGGCTGGGCGAGCTCGCGCTGTCACAGCGCAATACGCGGGCGCTTCTGGCACAGGGCGCCATCGAATACGGGCGCGCCCATTATCCGCTGATCGTCGCGATGCACGTGGCATGGCTCGGTGCTTTGCTGATCTTTGTCCCGCGCGAGACCGAGCCCTCCTGGCCCTGGGCCTGGGTCTACATCGCTTTGCAAGGCGTTCGGGCATGGACCATCGTCAGCCTTCGGCCCTATTGGACCACCCGCGTCCTCACCCTGCCGCAGCGGCCGCTCGTGGCGCGCGGACCCTATCGCGTCATGCGCCATCCGAATTATGCCGTCGTGGCGGCCGAGATCGCGGTGCTGCCGCTCGTCTTCGGCGCGTGGCCGATCGCGGTCTGGTTCAGCCTCGCGAACGCCGCGGTACTGACCTGGCGCATCCGGGTCGAGGATCGGGCGTTGGCGCCGCGCCGCACCCTTTAGGGTGAGATACGGACCGTTAACCAGTTGGCGTTATTTTAGCCGCCTCATGTCCGTGCCGAACAACCCTTATCCCGCCGCGGCGCGGGCGGTCGATCCGGCCATCGTCCGTTCGATCCGTCAAGCGAGCGTCTCGAGCTCGAGCGATTTCGGGCTGCTGATGGCGCAGGCCGCGCAAGAGAGCAGCTTTCGCCCGGACGCCAAGGCGGCAACGGGAAGCGCCGCCGGCCTCTTCCAGTTCATCGATTCGACCTGGCTCGACATGATGCAGCGGTTCGGCGCCAAGTATGGCGAGGGACAGCTCGCCGCACAGATCACCACCAACGCCGCCGGCAAGCCCGAGGTGTCCGATCCCGCGGCGCGGAAGGAGATCCTCGCTCTGCGCGAGGATCCGTCGCTGTCGGCATCGCTCGCGGGCGAATACGCGAAGCTCAACAAGGACGAGGTCGAGCACGCGCTTGGCCATTCGGTCGGCCGCGCCGATCTTTACATGGCGCATTTCCTTGGCGCGGGCGGCGCCACGACCTTCCTCAAAGCGCTCGAGACCAACGGGGCGACCCCCGCCGCCTCTTTGCTGCCAGACGCGGCGGCAAGCAACCGCGGCATCTTCTACGACAGCGAAACCGGCCGTGCCAAAAGCGTGGCCGAAATCTATCGCTCGCTCGGCGGCCGGATCGACCAGGAGGCAGGAGATTTCGCGCCGGCGGTCGAAGCGGCCGAACCCGCCGCCAGCACAACCGCCGCGTCGGCGACGCCAACGGCGGGCGGCTTTGCCCGCCGGCTCGATTTTGCCGGGCTGGGCCTGACGGCGCCGGTCGCCGCGATGCTCGACACGCTGACCCAGGCGGCGCTGCGGCTGATGACCCTCAACGCGACCGAACCGCCGAAGCCGCCGCAACCGCAGCAGCACCGGACCACCGCCGGAGAAAGCTCGGCCTGATCTAAGCCGCGGCGGGGGTAGTTGGCGGGCGCGCCTTGCGCTGCGCCTCGCCGTCGAGCTGTTGTGCGAGCCCCAGCAGCATCTGCGCCGTCAACGGAAGATAGGCCACCCGCGCGAGCGCGCGGCACCGCTCGGCCCGGGCTGCGAGCGAGGCCGCGGTTTCGATCTCCGAATCCTGCGCCATGTCGGAAGATCCTTTACAATACCCCAATGATACGCGCGGGTGAGACGCGCGGATCATGGAAGCAAGGTGCGCCGATTGACCGCACGCGCGCCCTTCCCTATGGTCGCGCGCCGCATCAGAGCCCGTAGCTCAGCCGGTAGAGCACTTGACTTTTAATCAAGGGGTCGCGGGTTCGAGCCCCGCCGGGCTCACCAACGCAAACGCGGTAGCGCGGGGCGACATCGCAGGCACAACCTGCTCGAAAATGGGTTGGATAGCAGCAGCTTAGGAACTCAATTCCGTGTGGCTCGTCAAAATTGCCTTGACCCGGCCCTACACGTTCATCGTGCTGGCGCTGTCGATTTTCATCATCAGTCCGATCGTCATCCTGCGGACGCCGGTCGACATCTTCCCGAACATCAACATCCCGGTCATCGCGATCGCCTGGACCTATACCGGCCTCAATCCGGAAGAGATGGAGGGCCGGATCACCACGGTGTTCGAGCGCACGCTGACGACCACGGTCGATAATATCGCCCACATCGAATCGACCACGGTCGACGGCATCTCGATCATCAAGGTCTTTTTGCAGCCGACCGCGAGCCTTCAGACCGCGAACGCGCAAGTCACCGCCATATCGCAGACCCTGTTGCGGGGATTGCCCCCCGGCACGCAGCCGCCTCTCATCATCAATTACAGCGCGTCGAGCGTTCCCGTTCTCCAATTGGGCCTTTCCGGCAAAGGCCTGTCGGAACAGCAGCTCTTCGATCTCGGCGTCAATTTCCTGCGAACGCAGCTCGTGACGGTTCCGGGCGCCGTCATCCCTTTCCCGTTTGGCGGCAAGCAGCGCCAGGCCATGATCTATCTGCGGCCGGACATGCTGCTGGCGAAGGGGCTGTCGCCGTCCGACGTGCTCAACGCCGTGATCAACCAGAACCTGGTGCTGCCGTCAGGGACCGTGAAGATCGGCGCGCTCGAATATGACGTCCGGCTCAACAGCGCGCCCCGATCGATCGAAGAGCTCAACGCCCTGCCGATCAAGGTCCTCAACGGCTCCACGGTCTATCTGCGGGACGTCGCCACGGTCAGCGACGGCGCCCCGCCGCAGACCAACATCGTGCGCCAGGACGGCCAGCGCGGCGTGATGTTCAGCGTCATGAAAGCCGGCACGGCCTCGACGATCGACGTGGTGAACGGCATCCGGGCGCTCATTCCGCGCATCCTGCAAACGCTTCCGCCCGCGCTCAAGGTCACGCCGCTGGGCGATCAGTCGATTTTCGTCCGGGCAGCCGTGACGGGCGTCATCCGCGAGGCCGTGATCGCGACCGCGCTCACCGCCGCGATGATCCTGATCTTCCTTGGCAGCTGGCGCAGCACGCTCATCATCGCCGTTTCCATCCCGCTTTCCATCCTGGGCGCCGTGATCGTCCTCGGGTTCCTCGGCGAGACGATCAACATCATGACGCTGGGCGGGCTGGCGCTCGCGGTCGGCATCCTCGTCGACAACGCGACGGTGACGATCGAGAACATCGAGCGTCACATCGAGGAGGAATCGAGCGATCTCAATACCGCCATCATGGACGGCGCCGCGCAGATCGCGGTTCCATCGCTGGTCGCGACGCTGTGCATTTGCATCGTGTTCCTGCCGATGTTCTTCCTGAACGGCGTCGCCAAGTACCTGTTCGTGCCGCTCGCCGAGGCGGTCGTCTTCGCCATGTTGTGGTCTTATGTCCTGTCGCGCACCCTGGTCGCGACGCTGGCGATGTATTTGCTGCGGGCCAAGGCGCATGACCGGCCGCCGTCGCGCAACCCGCTCGTGCAGGCGCAGCGGGCGTTCGAGTCGGGCTTCAACCGGTTCCGCGCCAGCTATCGCGCGATCCTGACGGTTCTCATCGCGCGCCGGATCGTGTTCATTCCCACCTTCTTCATCGCCTGCCTCGCCGCGTTTCTGCTCGCGCCCTGGCTGGGCCAAGACTTCTTTCCGAACACCGACAACGGCCAGATGATCCTCCACCTGCGGGCAAAGTCCGGGACCCGCATCGAAGAGACGGCGAAGCTCACCGACGAGGTCGAGGGCTTCGTTCGGCACGAGCTGCCGCAAGGCGAGATCACGAGCATCCTCGACGATATCGGGCTGCCCTACAGCATCATCAACTTCACCTATTCGACCTCCGGACTCATCGGCGCCGGCGACGCGGACATCATCATCGCGCTCGGGCCGGATCATCGGCCGACCGCGGATTATGTGCGGCTGCTGCGCAAGGATCTGCCGCGCGCCTTCCCCGGGACGACCTTCTATTTCCTGCCCGCGGACATCGTGAGCCAAATCCTGAATTTCGGCATACCGGCGCCCATCGACGTCCAGATCGACGGAACCGATATCGACGGGAACCGAAAGGTCGCCGACAAGATGCTGAACGAAGTGCGCCAGGTGCCGGGCATTGTCGATGCCCGCATTCAGCAGCAGTTCGACTATCCCGACTTCAACATCGCGGTCGACCGGACCAAGGCGGCGGAAACCGGCCTCACCGAGCGCGACGTCGCGAACAGCGTCGTCAATATCCTTAGCGGCAGCAACCAAGTTTCGCCGATGTTCTTCCTTAACCCGGAGAACGGCGTGAACTATAACCTCACCGCCGAGGCGCCTCAGTACGACATGGAATCGTTGCAGAACATTGCCAACATTCCGGTCAGCACGAACGGACAGAATTCCCAGATTCTGGGCAATCTGGCGACGATCGGCCGCGGCAGCGAGATGCAGGTCATATCGCACTACAATATCCGCCGTGTCATCGATGTTTACGCCTCGGTCCAGGATCGCGACCTCGGCGCGGTCGGTCAGGATATCGCCCGCATCGTCGACGCCAACCGCTCGCTCCTGCCGCGCGGCAGCTTCGTCACGGTCCGCGGCCAGATCGAGACGATGCGGAGCTCCTATGTCAATCTGCTGGGAGGTCTCGCTTTCTCCATTGTCCTGGTCTATTTGTTGATCGTGGTGAATTTCCAGTCCTGGCTTGACCCCTTCATCATCATTACCGCGCTTCCGGCGGCGCTTGCCGGGATCGTGCTCTTCCTGTTCTTCACCCAGACGACCTTGAGCGTGCCGGCCCTGATGGGAGCCATCATGTGCATGGGCGTCGCCACGGCGAACAGCATTCTCGTCGTCTCCTTCGCGCGCGAGCGGCTTGCGGTGCATGGCGATGCCGTCCTGGCCGCGATCGAGGCGGCTTATACCCGGCTGCGACCGGTGCTCATGACCGCGCTCGCCATGATCATCGGCATGATCCCCATGGCGCTCGGGCTGGGCGAAGGCGGCGAGGAGAACGCGCCGCTCGGCCGTGCCGTGATCGGCGGGCTGATCCTCGCCACGGTCGCGACCCTTGTCTTCGTGCCGTGTGTGTTCAGCCTTCTGCATCATCGCGGCAAGGCAAAGCCGCAGGAAATGGCCTAAGGTGGCGCACCTGGAGCAGAAGCGATGACCCCCAAGGGCGATGACCACACGGAATCCGTACCGATAGACGCGGCATCCGGCCGCGTGTCCCCGTCGTTTCGCAAGACGGCGGCGATCGGCATCGCGATCCTGGTGCTTGCGCTGGGCATCGGCATTTATCGCGGCGTCCGCGATCGCGCGGCGGCCGAAACCGAATTGACGCGCGTCACGGATCAGGCCGCAATCCCGACTGTCGCGGTCGTCAAGCCGGAAGGCAGCCCACCCGATCAGGAGATCGTGCTTCCGGGCAACGTCCAGGCCTATGCGGATACACCGATCTACGCCCGCGCCAGCGGATATCTGCGCCATTGGTATTTCGACATCGGCGCCCATGTGAAAGCAGGCGACCTGCTTGCCGAGATCGAGACGCCGGAAGTGGATGAACAATTGCGCCAGGCCCAGGCGGATCTCGCGACCGCGCAGGCCAATCTCTCCGTCGCCGACGTGACCTGGAAGCGGAACGAGGCTCTTTACAAGAACAACTGGGTCTCGGGGCAGGTGCGCGACAATACGTTCGGCACCTACAACGCGGACAAGACCATCGTCGATTCAAAGCAGGCGGACGTGACGCGGCTCGAACGGATGCAATCCTACGAGAAGGTCTACGCGCCCTTCGACGGGATCATAACGGCACGCCACACCGATGTCGGCGCCCTCATCGATGCGGGCGCCAGCGGTGCGGCGCGCGAGCTTTTCCACCTGTCGTCGATCGGCAAAGTCCGCGTCTTCGTCGCGGTGCCCGAGACCTATATCCGCTCGGTGCATCCCGGCGCCGAGGCAACCGTCACCGTGAGCGAGTTCCCGAACACCCAGTTCCATGGCGTCATCGCGCGCAGCACCAATGCGATTGATCCGGTTTCGCGGACATTGACGGTCGAAGTGGATGCCGACAATCCGGACGACAGATTGCTGCCGGGCGCCTATGCGTTCGTTCACCTGACACTGCCGAGCGGGACCCGGTCCGCGAGCATGACCGTGCCGGCGGAGACTGTGATCTTCCGCAAGGAAGGGATCAGCGTCGCCGTGGTCCGCAATGGGCGGGCGGAGCTCGTGCCTATCAAGATC
>Ga0335073_10014279_pt1 | contig 11126 bp, 12 predicted proteins | sample Lox_Sample_22_FD_207093 | JGI IMG/M metagenome (GOLD analysis project Ga0335073, IMG submission 207093) | Soil microbial communities from Loxahatchee National Wildlife Refuge, Florida, United States - Lox_Sample_2.2 | ecosystem: Environmental > Terrestrial > Soil > Wetlands | place: USA... | reverse complement strand
CGCGATCGCGAACTGGCTGGAGGCGAGCGCGTCGGTGAGCATGCCCGTCAGCGGTGACTTCGCCACCACGGCGAACTTGGCGCTAGTGGTGAGCGGGGTGCCGACCAGCGGCGAGAACACGAACGCGAGCGGCGCGCCGAGGCCGAGCGGGTCCACGCCGGGCGGTCCGACGCGGTGCAGCAGCCAGGTACCGAGGCCCGCGCCGCCCAGGTAGGAGCGGAGCACATCGTCGGGCAGCGGGAGCGTGCGCGACGTCCCGTCGGTCGCGTCGACGATGAGCGCCTGCCCGAAGTAGCCGCCGGGTGCCAAGATCTTTGCCTTCTTCCGTTGACTCAGCCTGACTCAGCCGCCAGCGTCGGCGGACAGGAAGAACACCGTGTCGCCGGCCGCCAGCGGGGTCGTGCCGTCCCTGGTGATCTGATCGCCGTTCAGCGCCGCCGTCACGTGCCGGTCAAAGGGCAGTTTCACGGCGTCGGCCGCTTGCCGCACCGTCGCCGCGCGGACCGGGCGCGGCCCTCGAGGCCTGCCGCTCCGGACCAGAGCCCCGAACAGCTGGATGGTCACCTCGGGGGCCGGTCGCTCGCGGGCTGCCTGATAGTCGTCCGGGGTGTTGACGTTCAGCACGGAGTCAAGCTCGGGGTCCAGCGCCGCGAGCACCGGGTCGGCGCGGAGCGCGTCGTCGTCCAGGCGGGTGACGGCGCACTCTTCGAAGAGGAACGCGGGCCGCAGCCGGTCCTCCTTGACCAGCCGCTCCGCGGTCTCGGCGAGCGCGACACGGTAGCCGGCGGCCAGCGGCTGCGGATAGCCGCGGGCGACCGGGAGCGCGACGTCGGGGGCATCGGGACCCTCGAGCTCGCGCAGCACCCGCCGGATGTAGGCCGGGTGCAGGAACGGCAGGTCAGTGGAGGTGATGAACGCGGTCTCGGCGAGGCCGCGCAGCGCCCCGAGGCCGGCCGCGATCCCCTGCACCGGGCCTTTGCCTTTCCGGGGGTCGTCGACGACGATCGTGTCCTTGGGCAGCGGCGGCAGGTCCTGGCCGCTGGCGCGGACGACCACGACGGGCCCGCCCGCCGCGCGCCCGGCGATGCCAACCGTCCGGCGCAGCAGCGTCGACCCGTGCCACTCGAGCGCCGCCTTGGGCGTGCCCATCCGCGAGGACCGCCCGCCGGCCAGCACTACTGCTCCGGACCTAGCCACGCTTTCATGCTACGCACTCAGCGAAAATGAAGTTTCCGGGATTTCGCCGGAAATGTAGAGTGAGCGCCGATGGCCTGGAGCGAGGACGCGGCAGGGCCGCTCGCGGAAACCTTTGACGGCGCACCCGGCGCGCCCGCGGCGGTTGTGGCCGTCGCCTGCGTCGATGACGCGGGGACCGCGGTCGCGAGCAGTCCACACGACGCCCCTGTCGATGCCCGGTTTGAGATTGGCTCGATCACCAAGACGATGACCGCGACGCTGCTGGCGCTGCTCGAGGCCGACGGCGCGCTGCGGCTCGATGACGAGGTCGGCCGGTGGCTGTCGGCCGGCGCCAACGGCGGGATCACCGTGCGGCAGCTCGCCACGCACACGTCCGGGCTGCCGCGGCTGGGGCCGAACATGGCCATTCCGCCCGCCGACCCGCTCAACCCCTACGCCGGGTACGGCTTCGCGCAGGCCGAGGAGGGCCTGCGCGTGGCGGTCGCGGCCCCGGGCGCGCCCTGGCTGTACTCCAACTTCGGCTACCACCTGCTTGGGCTGGTTCTCGAGCGGGCTAGCGGGCAGTCGTTCCAGGCGCTATTCGCGGACCGGCTGTTCGGACCGCTGGCGATGGCCGGCTCCGGCGTCGAGACCTCCGGCATCGAGAGCAGCGTCGCCGGGATCCGGCTGCCCGGTCACGCCCTGGGCGGCGAGGTACCGCACTGGGATCATCCGCTCGGCGCCGGCGGAGTCGAATCGACCATCGGTGATCTGGCCAGGTACGCTCGCGCCTGCCTGCACCCGCCGAGCACGCCGCTGGGCAACGCGATCACGGCGGCGCTGACGCCGCAACTTCCGGTGGCGGACGGCAGGCACCAGGCGCTGGCCTGGCAGGTGCGCGACAATGGCATCCGGGCCCACGACGGCGGTACCGGCGGGTTCTCCTCGGCCGTCCTCATCGACCCGGGACGCGGCCGCGCGGTAGCGCTGCTCGCCAGCACCGCTGACTTCCCCGCGCTGCTCGACCACGCGGCAGGGCTCGCCCTGGCCGGCGCCGACCCCCGCACGGCCCGCCCGCGGTCGCCGGGCCCCGAATGGGACGAGCGGGTCCGCGAAATCGTCCAGGCACTGATTGACGGTCGGACCGCCGACGTCCGCTCCCAGATGACATCCGCCTTCAAGGACGCGGTGTCGGCCGAGCAGATGGACCGCGCGTGGCACGCGAGGACCCACGACCTCGGCCAAGCCGGCGAAGTCACGGTCACCTGCCGGCGGCCAGCGGGTCACGTCGTCGCCGACGTCAGGATCGCGTTCGCCCGGGGCCCGCTCGCCCTGCGCCTGGCCTTCGAGCCGACCGCACAGATCATGGGGCTGCGAATCTTTCCGCCGGGGGAAGAATAATAATTCGGCCTCGCAACTTCGATAATGATCAATTAATTATCGAGCGCGCGTCGCGTCTATTCGTGCGTATCGCGTAGCGCTATCGTGTACGCCAACCATTACCGCGCCGACCCGCTAGGCGCTTTCTGTTCGTGCCATACCAACTTGCGCATCCGCAAACACCTCCTACAGGACGGTGCAAAGGCATGATCCGTATGAGAAGGGCCCGGCTGGCAGCCGGGATAGTGCTGGGCGCGGGCGTGCTCATCGCCCCCCTGGCCGCCGCATCGAGCGCATCCGCGACCACGAGCCCGAACACGCCGACGGCGGTGCCCGCCGGCGTCAACGCCGCCGATCTTCCTGGCGCTACGGTGTTCGGCACCACCCCGCCGAGCACCCCCGTTACCGTGTCGTTCATCCTCAAGATGCGCGATGAAGATTCGCTAGCCGCCGCCGTCGAGAGGGGCATTCCGACCGCGGATTACCTGGGGGTCGGCCAGTTCGCCGCCGAGTACGGCCAGTCCGCCTCCAACATCAACGCGCTGACCAATTACCTGGCCGGGTTCGGCATCACGACCACCGTCTACGCGGACAACCTGGACGTGGTGGCCAACGGCACCGCGGGCGATTTCAACAACGCGCTGACTATTACCGAAGAACAGGTCAATGTCCCCGCGGAGCGGGGCGGCGGCGTCGGCCCGTCCAGCCGCAAGCAGACGGTGTACAGCAACAACCAGGCACCACTGCTGCCTTACCGGCTGGCCAGTTTCGTGACGGCGATCCTCGGCTTGTCGGACTACGGCCCCTACGTCTCGGACGCCGTCAAGGCGGCCACCCAGGACGCGCCGCAGACGAGCAGTTCGAGCACCTGTATCGCGGAGTTCGGCTTGTCCAACGGCTGCCACCTGCCGCAGGACTTCGCCAGCATGTACGACCTGAACCCGCTGTACCGCCGGGCGGATGGCGCTGGCGAGACCGCCGCCATCGTCACCCTGGCCGCGGTCGACCCGGGCGCGCCGGAGTACTTCTGGTCCAGCGTCGCCGACATCACCCGCACCGGCTCCCTCACCGTTGACAACATCGACGGTGGCCCGGGCGCGCCGAGCGGAACCTCGGGCTCGGACGAGACCGACCTTGACATCGAGCAGTCCGGGGGCCTGGCCCCTGGCGCGAACGTGATCGACTACCAGGCGCCCAACACCGACTACGGGTTCGCCGACGCGTTCTTCACCGCCGCGAGTCAGGACATCGCCGGCTCGGTGTCCGCGAGCTGGGGCGAGTCCGAGACATACCTTGAGGCGAGCATCAGGTCCGGCCTGGAGGCGTCCGGCTACGCGCCGGCGTTCGACGAGGCCTTCCTCGAGATGGCCGCGCAGGGCCAGTCCGCGTTTACCTCCTCCGGCGACTTCGGCGGCTACACGGCCGCCGAGGACCTCGGCACCACCAACCTGGCCGTCGGCAATCCCGCGGACAGCCCGTTCATCACGGCGTGCGGTGCCACCAGCCTGCCGGGTACTAGCTACCTGGCCGGCCCGGCCGGCACGGCCACGGCCACGACCACGACCACGCGCATCTGGGGCTGGGACTACCTGTGGCAGCCAATCGCGGACGTCACGGGCGAGCCCCTCGCCACGGTCGCGGAGAGCGAGCCCATCGGGAGCGGCGGTGGCTTCAGCGTGCTCGAGCCCGAGCCGTCGTACCAAACGGAGGTCAGCGGTACGAACTTCTTCCACGCGGTGGAGTACCTGACCCCGGCCGACTACGAGACGGTCGCTCCGGGCCTGGTCGAGCCGACCGCCTGGAACTTTGCCGCGACGCCCAGCGTGACCTTCGGGTTCGGCACCGGCCGCGCCGTCCCGGACCTGGCCACGGACGGCGACCCGCAGACCGGTTACCTCATCTACGGGGCCTCGGCTGGCGGACTGAACGAGTACGGCGGCACCAGCTTCGTCGCACCGCAGCTCAACGGCTCCACCGCGGTCATCGACTCGTACCTGGGGCACCGGGTCGGGTTCTGGAACCCGGTCATGTACGCCGCGGCGGCGGGTGGCGGCCACGTGTTCAGCCAGCTCAACGCGGCCAGCACCAGCAACGACAACATCTACTACACCGGCAACCCCGGTGCCGAGTACAACGAGGGCGTCGGCCTCGGCCAGCCCGACCTGGCCAGGCTGGCAGCCGCCTTCGGCTCGGCCGCGTAACCCATCCGTCCCCGGGGCCAGGACCCATCCAGGCCCCGGGGACGATCTGGTCAGAGTTGGGCGGCCGTGGTGCGCAGCTGATCCAGCTCGGCGCACATCAGCTCGCCCAGGTCCGCCGTCGCGCCGCCGGCCACCCAGGTGGCGAAGCCCTGCTTGAGAGCGAGCGCGCCCAGCTCGGCAGCTAGCCGTGCGACGGGCCCGGCTACGCCACGGGCGCCGAGCGCGGCCGCCATCGCCGCGGCCATGCCGACCTGCTTCAGCGCGGCCCGCTCCTGCAACTCGGCACTCGTGGCGATCACCGAGGCCACCAGCGCGGCCCGCGCGGGCTGGAACGCGCCGGAGGCGCGGCGCAGTCCCGCGGCCACCGCGTCGAGGGGTGCGGCGTCGTCGGGCGCCGCCGCGATGCCCTCGGCAAGCAGCCGCGAGAGCGTCTCCTGGCCCGCGGCCAGCACGTCGCGCTTGTCGGGGAAGTGCCGGTGAAAGGTGCTCTTGGTCAGCCCGGCCTGCCGTGCGATCTCGGCCACGGTGGTCTCGTCGTAGCCCTGCTCGGAGAACAGCTGAAGCGCGGCGGCGACGATCCGCTCGCGCGCGTCCGGTTCCCAGCGAGGCATACCCGGAGTATAGGTGATGCGACCTTTGTCGCATGACGTGATACAGTGATGGGATAAAGGTCGCATCACACTTCGGGAGTCGTCATGCGCGTCTTCGTTACCGGAGCCAGCGGCGGCATCGGCTCAGCGGTCGTCGCTGACCTCATCGCCGCGGGCCACGACGTCATTGGCCTCGCCCGCTCCGACGCCGCCGCCGCGGCCATCGCCGCCGCCGGCGCTACCCCGCTGCGGGGCAACCTCGCCGATGCCGACAGCCTCCGCCGCGGCGCGGAGCAGGCCGACGGCGTCATCAACCTCGCGTTCAGCAACGATTTCACCAACCTGGCGGAGGGCATCGCGGAGGAAACCCTGGCGGTGCAGACGTTCGGCGCGGTGCTGGCTGGCACTGGCAGGCCGTTCGTGCACGCCGGAGGCACGCCGATGGCGGTCGGCCGGGCCTCGACCGAGGAGGACCCCAACAACACCCAGGGCCCGGTCGGCGGCCGCGGTTACAACGCGAATGCCGTGATCGCACTGGCCGAGCGGGGTGTCCGCTCCGCCGTGGTGCGGCTGCCGCGCTCGGTGCACCTGCGCGGATCGGCGTACGGCTTCGGCTCGATGCTCATCGCGAACGCCCAGCTGACGGGTGTCTCGGCGTACGTCGGCGACGGCACCCAGCGTTGGCCAGCGGTCAACCGGCTCGACGCCGCCCGGCTGTTCCGGATCGCCGTCGAGGACGCCCCGCCCGGCACCGTCCTGCACGCGGTCGCCGACGAGGGCGACGCCATGCGGTCCCTGGCCGAGACCATCGCAGGCGCCCTCGCCATCCCGGTCGAATCGGTCCCAGCCGGGCATTTCGGCGTCCTCGGCGCCGTCTTCGCTATCGACCAGCCGTCTTCCAGCGCGCTGACCCGCAAGCGATTCGGCTGGGAGCCGATCCACCCGAGCCTGCTCGCCGACCTCGCCGCCGGCGACTATCCGGACCAGACGCGCAGGGTGCGGAGCCGCCGGGTATAGCCCTTCTCAGAGGAGGGCTGCGCGATGCGGGCATGGCATGTTGACCGGCCAGGGCCGGTCGGGCTGAACGGCGGGGGAGAGCATCCGCTCGTCGAAAGGGAGACGCCGGTGCCTGAGCCGGGTCCGGGCGAGCTTCTGCTGCGGGTGCTCGCCTGCGGCGTGTGCCGCACCGACCTGCACGTGACCGAGGGCGACCTGCCGGTCCACCGGCCCGGGGTCACGCCCGGGCACGAGGTGGTGGGGGAGGTGGTGGCGACCGGTCCCGGCGACAGTGCCGGTTTCGCCCTCGGCGACCGCGCGGGCGCGGCCTGGCTGCGCTGGACCGACGGGGAGTGCCGGTACTGCCAGCGCGGCGCGGAGAACCTCTGCCCGTTCTCGGCCTACACCGGCTGGGACGCGGACGGTGGCTACGCCGAGTACCTGACCGTCCCCGCGGCGTTCGCCCACCGGCTCCCCGCCGGGTACACCGACACCGAGCTCGCCCCGCTGCTGTGCGCCGGCATCATCGGCTACCGGGCCCTGAAGCGAGCGGAATTGCCGCCCGGCGGCCGTCTGGGCATCTACGGCTTCGGCGGCAGCGCGCACCTGGCCGCACAGGTCGCGCTCGCCCAGGGCGCGAGCCTGTCCGTGATGACCCGGGGCGAGCGCTCGCAGGAGCTGGCGCGATCGCTGGGCGCCGCGTTCGTCGGCGGGGCCGCGGACGCGCCGCCGGAACCGCTCGACTCCGCGATCCTCTTCGCGCCCGTCGGCGACCTGGTGCTCCCCGCCCTCGCGGCGCTCGATCGCGGCGGCACACTGGCGATCGCCGGGATCTACCTGACCGATATCCCGCCGCTGTCCTACGGCAAGTACCTGTTCCAGGAACGCCAGCTCCGCAGCGTCACCTCGAACACCCGGGAAGACGCCCGCGAGTTCCTCGCGTTCGCCGCCGCCCACCGGCTCGAGGTCACCACGCACGAGTACCCGCTCGACGCCGCCGACCATGCCCTGGCCGACCTCAAGGCCGGCCGCTTCGATGGCGCCGCGGTCCTCATCCCCTAGCAACCGCCCTTGTTTTACAGAAGGCATGGCAAATCGGTAGATGGACGAGACGCACGCGGTGGACGAGGTGTTCAAGGCGCTGGCCGACCCGAGCCGCCGGGAGCTGCTCGACAGCCTGAACCGGCGCGGCGGGCAGACGCTGCGCGAGTTGTGCGCCGGGCTGGACATGGCCCGGCAGTCGGTGAGCAAGCACCTGGCGGTCCTCGAGGCGGCCAACTTGGTCACGACCGTGTGGCGCGGCCGGGAGAAGCTGCACTATCTCAACGCCGAGCCGATCAACGCCATCGCCGACCGGTGGATCAGCCATTACGACCAAGCTCGGGTCCGCCGGACTGGGCGCCGGGATCAGTGATGACCTGGGACAACCACGGCGTCAAGATCACCGACCCGGAGCAGGTCGTGATCGAGTCCGACCCGTACCGCCGCCTGTCCTACACCTGGCACAGCATGACTCCGGAGCTGGCGGAGCGGTTCGGCTGGGACGAGGAACTCCGCGCTAAGCTCGCGGCCGAGCCGCGGTCGACGGTGACGTTCGACATCGAGCCGGCCACCGAGGGCGTCGTCAAGCTGACCGTCATCCACGACTTCGAGCCCGGCAGCACATTTGGCGAGATGGTCAGTTTCGGCTGGCCCAACGTCCTGTCCAGCCTGAAGACCCTGCTCGAGACCGGCGAACCGCTGCCCGCGGACGCGTGACCGCTGGTTAACTGACCGCCGGTGCCGGTGATCTCCGGGCGTGCCCGCTCTGCGTGGTGGAGATCTGGACGCTGACCTTGGCGCCGATCGAACTTTTCTGCGGAGCGGGCGCGGCCACCTCGAGGCCCAGCTTCCCCGTCATCACGCACGCGCCCGCCGCGTTAGACCAGATGCTCTGCATCGCGAACTTGCCGGTATTCAGGTCGTAATCGTGGAAGGCGCAGTACCCCGCCTTAGCCCCGTTGTCCTTACCGCAGTTGCCGATGAAGTTGCCGCCGTCGGTGTCCACGGCGAAGCAGGTGCGACTGCGGCGCGAGGACGATCAGCGAGTTCTCCATGTTCCCCGCGGTGATGCCGAAGGCCTTGCGGCCTTTGTCCGCCTCGAGGACGAGGTCATGCAGCGTGACCGAGGCCTGCGGCTTGCTCGTGTCGACCTTCGCCCCCGCGTACAGCGGCCGGCCGAACAGCGGGGCGCCCTTGCCGCTCCCGTACTGCGTGGCGGTCAGCGACCAGACGTCCGGGCCGCGCCGAGTCCCTTGTAGAACCTGGTCACGTAGTTCATGACCCCTGTTCCACGGCGGCGGTCTTCCACTTCGGACCCCAGAAGTACAGGTACACGCGCGGCGAGCGGATCACTGGACCGCCGTGATAGGTGACGTCGCAGTTCGGTTCCGCGCAGCTGGCCGCCGGAGCGACGGCGGCTCGCGCGACGCTAGCCCAGGTGACGGCCCTGCCCGTCAGCCCGCCGGCCGGCCGACCGCCGCCGGTGACGACAGTCGCCGGGCTCGCGGTGGCGAGGGGGGCGGACGTCGCCAGTGCGGCGGCGATGGCGGCAAGCAGCGTGCGACCAGTCACGGAAACGAACGGTCCCATAAATGATGAAGCCGCAATCAGTTTGATTTAATTCGTCAAATGCATTCCGAACGGACCGAGCCGCACCCTCGGGCCGATTTCTCGCCGGCCTGTCGCAGGGGCCAGACTGGGAGCGTGCTGCGCACCGTCGAGGTCGGCAGCGCCGACGACCCGAAGCTGGCGGACTACACCCGGCTCACGGACGGCGGGCTACGGACGCACCTGGAGGCCGAGCACGGCCTGTTCATCGCGGAGGGAACGAAGGTCATCACCCGCGCTGTCGCCGCGGGGTTCCCGCTCCGCTCGATGCTGCTCGCGCGCGGCCGCCTGGCCGACCTGGACGCGCTGAACGCGGTTACCGACGCGGTCGTACCCGTCTACGTGGTGCCGGACGAGGTCGCCGAGAAGGTAACCGGCTACCGCGTCCATCGGGGCGCGCTCGCGTCGCTCGGCCGGCGTCCGCTGCCCGCGGTCGGCGAGGTGATCGCCGCCGCGCGCCGCGTCGTCGTCCTCGAGGACCTCGTCGACCACGCTAACGTCGGCGCGATCTTCCGCTGCGCCGCCGCGCTCGGCGTGGACGCGGTGGTGCTCTCCCCGCGCTGCGCGGACCCGCTCTACCGCCGGGCGGTGAAGGTGTCGATGGGCGCGGTTTTCGCTGTCCCGTACGCGCGGATGACCGGCTGGTTCGACGGTCTCGCCGAGCTGAAGTCGGCCGGCTTCCGGGTGCTCGCGCTCACCCCCGACGACGGGGCGGCACCCATCGGCGCGGCTCTCACCGGCATTGGGCTCGGCGCCGACCGCGTCGCGCTGCTGCTCGGCACCGAAGGCGACGGGCTTTCGGCGCGCTGGCTGGATGAGGCCGACGAAGCGGTCCGGATCCCGATGAATCCCGCCGCCCGCGCCGCGGGCGTTGACTCGCTGAATGTGGTGGCCGCCGCCGCGATCGCCTGCCACCTTCTTATGACAAGCGGTGGACCTCGAGTTTGAGCCAGGACGCCAGGCCGGCGATCTCCGCGTCGATCGCCGCGGCCGCCGCCGCGGTGAAGGGGACGTCCTGGTGGATGGCGTTGACGGTGAGCACGCCGGCCTCGCGGTCGGCGGTGGCGTCCAGCTTGCCGACCAGCCGGTCGCCGTACAGGATCGGCAGGGCGTAGTAGCCCCAGCGGCGGCTCGCGGCCGGCTTGTACATCTCCAGCTGGTACTCGAACTCGAACAGCTCCTCCGCGCGGACGCGGTTGTGCGCGAGCCGGTCGAAGGGCGAGAGCAGGGCCGCCCGGCCCTCGAAAGCCCGGTCCCCCAGAGCACTGGCCAGGTACGCGGGATCGACCCGCCATTCGCCGCGGACGCCCTCGACGGTCGCGGGCTCGCCCGCCTCGCCGACGACGGTCGGCTCGACCGGCATCTCGCTACCGGTCACGCGGGCGATGCCGAGCGCCGCGAGCCGCAGGCGGTCGCGTTCCAGCACCGCCGCTGGCGCCGGGACGACCGGATGGTCGGGGTACACCCGTTCGGCGAGATCCCACAACCGCTCGCGGCCCTTGCGTCCGGCGACCGCGACCTCGCCGCGCTGCACCATCAAGTCGAGGAGCTTGGTGACGTTCTTGTTGTTGGTCCAGCCAGTGGACTGCCACGGCTTGTCGCAGGTGTCGGGCAGGTCCCGGGACGGCAGCGGGCCGCTGGCCCGGAGGCGGTCGAGGATGTCGCGACGGCAGCGGTCGTTCGCGGTCACCCAGTTGGCCAGGGACACCTGCCAGTCCTTGAGCGGGGTGCCGATGCCGTCGCCAGGCCAGGCCGCCATCTCCGCGCGGTAGAGCGCGAGGTGCTCGGCCGGGCGCAGGAAGGCCTGGAGTTCGATCAGCCGCCGGTCCGCGAGCACGGTCGTCAGGTCACCGGGGTGGTAGGACGGGCCGAGCCGGGTCCACAGCACGAGGTCGGCGGCGGGCGCGACGGCGCTAACGGGGTCGAGCTGTAGATGGGTGAGCCGCCGCACCGTTTCGACCAGGTCGGACGGCCGCTCACCGGTCAGCAGCTGGGCGCGGATCGCGACGCGGCGCGCGTCCTGCCGGGAGAGGTGGTGGGGTTTCGGCATGGGCCGAGACTAAGTCAGCGGCGCGGCGCAGGTCGAGGCTGAGCCACGCGGCGAGGCCGGCGATCTCCGCGTCGATCGCCTTGG
>Ga0335073_10014277_pt1 | contig 11128 bp, 10 predicted proteins | sample Lox_Sample_22_FD_207093 | JGI IMG/M metagenome (GOLD analysis project Ga0335073, IMG submission 207093) | Soil microbial communities from Loxahatchee National Wildlife Refuge, Florida, United States - Lox_Sample_2.2 | ecosystem: Environmental > Terrestrial > Soil > Wetlands | place: USA... | reverse complement strand
CGATGTCCGAGGGCGGCCAGGGCACGACCGCCGAGGTCTACCTGCCGCTCACCGTGTTCAGTGAGGCCTCGGTCGTGGTTCGGGGTGCGCGGGCGCGCGGACGCGGCCGCGCCGCCGCACCGCCGCCGGCCGTCGCGCAGCCCACCGAGCCGGCCGTCGCGCAGATTGCCGAGCCGGCGGTCGCGCCGCCCACCGAGCCGGCCGTCGCGCAGCCCACCGAGCCGGCCGTCGCGCAGCCCACCGAGCCGGTGGCCGCCGTGGTCGAAATGCCGAATCGCAACGGCATGGGGGGATCCGAGCCGCCGGTCACGTTGTTGCCGCGGCGCAGCCCGGGGTCCAGCGGCATCACCGAAGTTCCGCCGGCCGAGACCCAGCCCCGGCGGCAGCGCCGTGAGCTGGCCACTCCGTGGTGGGAGCACGGGGTGGCGGCGGAGCCCAAGCAAGCGCCCGCGCCGGCGCCGACCCAGGCCGCATCGGACACCTCGGCGTTCTTCTCCGCGCGGTCGGCGGTGCAGTCGGCGTCACTCTCCCCGCCGCCGTCGCCCGAGCCAGTCGCTGCGCCACCCGAGCCGCCGCCCACCAAGCCGGCCCCGCCCGACCCGTCCGATGATGACGTCATCTACCAGCGAATGCTCGCGGAGATCGTGGGCGACCCACACGAGCTGGCCCAGCACCCCGACCTCGATTGGAAGTCGGTGTGGGACCGCGGGTGGGTGCTGGCCGCGCACGCCGACGAGACGCCCGTCGAGTCCCGCACCAACAGCGGCCTGCCGGTGCGCAAGCCCGGCGCCCGGCTGGTTCCGGGAGCGGCCAACGGAACCGAATCGAGAGACGGGAACACCTGGCTGCGTTCCAGCGGTACCGAACAGCCCGAGCACGCCGTGGCGGGGCGGGATCCCGAAGCGGTTCGTGCCTCGATGGGCAGGCATTTCGGCGGCGTGCACAGCGCACGATCGCACGCCCGCGAAACTAATCAAGGACCGGATGAGCAATGAGGACGCAAGCCTCGGGCAACACACTGGACTGGCTGGTGTCGAAGTTCGCCCGGGATGTGCCCGGGGTGGCGCATGCATTGCTGGTGTCCGTCGACGGGCTGCCCATCGCCGCCAGCGACCGACTGCCGCGGGAACGAGCCGATCAGCTGGCCGCGGTGGCGTCCGGGCTGGCAAGTCTGGCGACCGGCGCCGCGCAGCTGTTCGAGGGTGGGCAGGTGCTGCAGTCCGTGGTGGAGATGCAGCGGGGCTATCTGCTGTTGATGCGCGTCGGCGACGGCTCGCATCTGGCGACGCTGGCGGTGACCAACTGCGATATCGGCCAGATCGGGTATGAGATGGCCCTGCTCGTCGAACAGGTGGGCGGTGTCGTGGAGTCGTCCCGCCGCACGGCATCGCCGCCCGCACCGTCACCCGCGCAGTTTGATCGCCCGGCGTATTCCTAAGCCGCGATGGACGGACGCGAGCCGCCGGAGGAGGCGTTACCCGCACGTAAGGCCAGTTTGGTCCGCCCGTATACGCTGACGGCCGGACGGACCGGCACCGATGTCGATCTCCCCCTGGAAGCGCCAGTGCAGACGCTGCAGGCGGGGCTGGCGCACCGGTGGCCGACCAACGAGGTGCGCGGCAGGATCATCCGGCTCTGTGTCAAGAGCCCGTCGGTCGCGGAGATCTCAGCCATGCTGGATTTGCCCGTGGGCGTCGCGCGCGTCTTGGTCGGCGATCTGGTCACGGCCGGTTACCTTCGGGTGCACAGGACGTTGACCGATCGTTCGACCCGCGGTGAGCGCCACGAGCTCATAGGAAGGACACTGCGTGGCCTTAAGGCACTCTGAGGCGCACTCTGACGGGCCCGCCACCGCTTCGACGAAGATCGTCATCGCGGGCGGGTTCGGCGCCGGCAAAACCACATTCGTGGGCGCGGTTTCGGAGATCATGCCGCTGCGGACCGAGGCGCTGGTCACCGACGCCTCGACCGGGGTCGACATGCTGGAGTCCACCCCGGACAAGCAGACGACGACCGTCGCGATGGACTTCGGCCGGATCACCCTGGAAGAGGACCTGGTGCTCTACCTGTTCGGGACGCCGGGCCAGCGCAGATTCTGGTTCATGTGGGACGACCTGGTGCGCGGGGCGATCGGCGCGATCGTCCTGGTCGACGTCCGGCGCCTGCAGGACAGCTTTGCCGCGGTCGACTACTTCGAGCATCGCAACCTGCCGTTCCTGGTCGCGGTCAACGAGTTCGAAGGCGCACCGACATATCCGCTCGGTGCGGTGCGCGAAGCGCTGACACTGTCGGCCCACATCCCGATGATCACCGTCGACGCCAGGGATCGCAGGTCGGCGACCGATGCGCTGATCACGGTGAGCGAGTACGCGCTGGCCAGCCTGGTGGAGTAGTGGCGGGGGGCGACGAGCAATGGGCTGACTGCGAATTCACCGGCCGCGACTTCACCGACGAGGACCTGAGCCGCCTGTGCACGGAACGGGCCGTGTTCACCGAATGCGATTTCAGCGGCACCAACCTGGCCGAGTCGCAACACCGGGGGTCGGCCTTTCGCAACTGCACATTTCGCCGGACATTGCTGTGGCACAGCACATTTCAGCAGTGCAGCATGCTGGGGTCGGTCTTCGAGCAGTGCCGGATGCGGCCGTTGACATTGGACGAGGTGGATTTCACGCTGACGGTGCTCGGCGGCAACGACCTTCGCGGCGTCGACCTGAGTGGCTGCCGGCTGCGGGAGGCCAGCCTGGTGGAGACGGACCTGCGCAAGGCCGTGCTGCGGGGCGCCGATCTCAGCGGTGCGCGCACCACCGGCGCGCGGCTGGACGGCGCCGACCTGCGCGGCGCGACCGTGGACCCGTCGTTGTGGAAAACCGCGTCATTGGCGGGTGCGCGGGTCGACGTCCCGCAAGGCCTGGCCTTCGCGGTGGCCCACGGCCTGCGGTTGGACGGCTGAGAACCAAGGCGCGGCCTGCCTTTGGTCGGTCAACGTTCCGCCGGTGTAGGTCAGATCGGTGTTGCCGATGGTGACGACATCGTCGTCGCTCAACACCGCTGATCCGACCCGTATCCCGTTGACGAACGTCCCGTTTGTGCTGCGGCAGTCGCGAATCTGGGTCCCACGATGAGCACAGGTGCAGCCCAGTTCATGACCACTAGCTGTAGCCGCTGCGGCGGGATTGAAACTGTGAAGTGGCTGGGCGAGTAGCCGCAAAAGCGCTCATTTCCGCAGGAAAATGCGTGCTTTTGCGTCTGCTCGCCACACTTAGCGCTTGAGGCGGATGCGCAAGCGCACGGCAACGCCGTAGACCACCGACAACAACACCAGCATGCCCATGTCGAACAGCCAGGTTGCGGCTGTGTGCTTGAAATGGCTGTCCTTGGGACTTTGCGGACCAGGCGACACCGTCCACAAATCGATCGTCGACCCCCCTGCGGCGTATCCCCACCGTGAGGGCACCGCCCACGACAGCTGGTCGAGGAAGGGCCGGTTAGTCACTGGCACCATGCCGCCGGACAGCACCATCTGCATCATCAGCGACACCACCAGCAGCGGCATGATCTGCTCGCTGGAGCGCGCCACCGCCGACATCAGCAGACCGAGCATCGCCGCGGCCACACATGTCAGCGCGACGGCGACGAACAGCTCGAGGGTGGCCGCGGAACTGGAGGGGCCGAACAGCACGGCGCCTTTAGTCGGCGCGCCCTTGCCCACTACCACGATGGCGGTGGCGATCGCGGCCTGAATGATGGCGAACACGCTGAACACAGCGATCTTGGCCAGCAGATACGCCGTGGTCGACAGGCCGACGGCCTGCTCTCGCCGGAAAATCGGACGCTCGCCGATCAGGTCGCGAATCGTAAGCGCGGTACCCATGAACGCGGCGGCCATGATGAGCAGGGTCAAAATCATCCCTGCTTCGCCGGCCGACTCACTCACCGGGTCGGCATAGCCGAATCCGGTATTGCCGACGACGGTCAGCGAGAGCGCACCCATGACGAATGGCAATATCGCCAGGAACGCGAAGTAGGCCCGGTCGGAGACGACCAGGCGGATCTGGCGTCGGGCGATCGTGGAGAACTGGCGACGCTTGCTGGTGTGCGCCGGTTCGCCCAGATCGCCCTCCACTTCGACCTGCGGGGGCGGAGGTGGCTCCCGCTGAGCCAGAAAGCGGCGATTGGCCTCGTCGGGGTCGGCGCCCACCTTCGCGAAAATGTGGGCCCAGTTGGTGGTGCCCATGACCTCGCCGATCTGGCCGGGCGGGCCCAGGAACGCCGTCTTGCCGCCGGGCGCCATCAGCAGCACCTGATCGCAGACATCGAGGTAGGTCAGCGAGTGCGTCACCACCAGCACCACCCGGCCGGCGTCGGCGAGTTGCCGCAGCATCGTCATGACCTGCAGGTCCAGCGCCGGATCCAGGCCCGACGTCGGCTCGTCCAGGATCAGCAGCGACGGTCCGGTCAGCAGTTCGAGGGCGACCGAGGCGCGTTTGCGCTGGCCGCCGGAAAGGTCGTCGACGCGGGTGTCGGCGTGCTTGGTCAGACTCAGTTCTTCGAGAACCTGGGCGACCACCTGGTCCCGATCGGCCTTGCTGGTATCGGGTGGCAGCCGCAATTCGGCGGCGTAGCCGAGCGCCTGGTTGACCGTCAGCTGGCGGTGGACGACGTCGTCCTGCGGGACCATCCCGATCCTGCTGCGCAATGACGCGTACTCGGTGTGGATGTTGTGCCCTTCGAAGGTGACCGCCCCGGAGCTGGGAGTGGTGTATCCGGCGATCAGCCGCGACAGCGTGCTCTTGCCGGCGCCGGACCCGCCGATGAGGGCGGTCAGGGTGCCGGGCCGGGCGATCATCGAGATGTTCTGCAGCAACGCCTTGTCGCCGATGGTGAAGCCGACGTCGCGTACCTCCAGGCCGCCGGTGCGAGTGGCGACTTCGGCGCGGCGGACCAGGACGCCTTCGTTGAAGACCAGGTCGACGTTGCCGATCGTCACCACGTCGCCGTCGCCCAGCAGCGCCGAGCCGACCCGGACCCCGTTGACGAATGTGCCGTTGGCGCTTTGCGCGTCGCGGATCTCAGCGCCCAGCGCGGTCGGGATCAAATACGCGTGGTAACGCGACGCCAGCACGTCGTGGATGACGATGTCGTTGTCGATCGCCCGGCCGATCTTGGCGGCGCCCGCGGCGGGGCGTGCTGAACCGCGCCCCAGAGCCCTCATCCGCCTGGTCGGGCCCTCGGGTTCCTGTCCCGTCTTGGCCAGTGCGCCGGCCTTGATGATCGGGACGGCCCTTCGGCGCTGCGCTTCATCCGGCGGGGACAGCTGCGGCTGCATCTGTGTCGGAGGCTGGGCCGGCGGCGGGGGCGGGGCCGGCGACGTCCGGGCAGCCGGCGGAGCCTGGCGGGGCGGGACCCGCTGCGGTCGGGATATGGAACCCGTGTTCGGCCGGAACAGGGATCCCGTGTTGGGCCGGGATACCGATCCCGTGTTGGGCCGGGGTACCGATCCCGTGTTGGGCCGGGATACCGATCCGGTGTCAGACGGCGCAATCACCGGATGCATCTCGGTCGGTGGCAGCAGGCCGACGGCGCCGTGGTGTTGCCCGACCTGGAAAGTCAGCCGCGGCCCGTCGGGCTTGCCGATGTTGATGGCCTGGCCGTCGCGGATGTCGACCCCCGGCACCCGCTGGCCGTTGACGAACACCCCGTTGAGCGAGTTGTTGTCGATGGCGGTCCACTTGCCCTGGTCGAAGCGCAGCAGCAGGTGGGCACGGGCAACCAGCGGGTGCGCCACGCGCAGGTCCGCGCGCACGTCGCTGCCGACGACGATGTCGCGGCCCGCAGCGAACCTGCCCTGCGATCGGCCCGACTGCACCGTCAGTACGGGCGCGGAGGATCGGCTCATCACGTGCTGTTAATGACGCTTGAGCCGGATGTACCACCGGACGACGCCGATGTACACGACCGACAACGCCACCATCATGCCCAAGTCGAACAGCAGAATGTGTGTCGAGTGCTGCCAGATCGGATCGTTCAGGGGCAACTGTTTCATCTCTACCAGGTGCGGAAAGTCGACCGACGACGACATCGCGGCGAAACCCCAGCGCGCCGGAGTGATCCAGGAGATTGGTTCCAGGCCGCGGTCGTACACCGCGATCAATGCGCCGCAGAGCACGAACTGGGACATGATCGACACCACCAGCATCGGCATGATCTGCTCGTTGGACTGCGCCAGGGACGACAGCATCAGACCGAACATCGCCGACGCGACACACGAGAACGCGACGGTGAGGAACAGGGACAACGTGGGGCTGCCGAAGAAAGGCGGATCGACCTGCGGCGCGCCTTTGCCGAGTACCACGATGAACGTCGCGATCGCTGCCTGCGCCGTCGCGAAGGCGGAGAAGATCGCCACCTTGGCCAGCAGATACGCGGTGGTGGACAGGCCGACGGCCTGTTCCCGCTTGAAGATGGGGCGTTCACCGATGAGGTCGCGGATGGTCAGGGCGGTGCCCATGAAGACGGCGGCGATCGTCAAAATCATCATGATCTGCTGCGGCTGTGTCGGAGCCTCATCCAACACCTTCACGGCTTTGAAGCCGGGTTTCGGGCCTTTCACCGTCAGCGCCAGGGCGCCCATCAGGAACGGCAACAGCATCAGGAAGATGGTGTAGCCCCGGTCGGAGATGACGAGCCGAACCTGGCGGCGGGCGATCGTGGAGAACTGGCGCAGAAGGCCAGTCTTGGGTGGTTCACCCAGATCGGCCGGACCAGGTTGCGATGAAGGCGCCGGCTGTTGCGACCCCCCACCACGCTCCTTGAAGCGGCGGTTGGCCTCGTCGGGATCCGCGCCCACATTGGCGAAGATGTCGGCCCAGTTGCGGGTGCCCATCGCGCTCTCGACCTGGTCGGGCGGCCCGCAGAAGGCGACTTTGCCACCGGGCGCCAGCAGCAGGATCTGGTCGCACACGTCGAGGTAGGAGATCGAGTGGGTCACCACCATCACCACGCGGCCGGCGTCGGCGAGCGACCGCAGCATCAGCATGACTTGGCGGTCCAGCGCCGGGTCCAGACCGGAAGTGGGCTCGTCGAGCAGCAGCAGCGACGGTTGGGTCAGCAGCTCCAGCGCCACCGAGGCCCGTTTGCGCTGGCCGCCGGACAGCTTGTCCACGCGGGTCTCGGCGTGCTTGGTCATCTCGAGTTCTTCGAGCACTTGGGCGACGACTTGCGCGCGTTCCTGCTTGCTCGTGTCAGGTGGCAGGCGCAGCTCGGCGGCGTAGCCCAAGGCCTGGTTGACCGTCAGCTGACGGTGGACGACGTCGTCCTGCGGGACCATCCCGATCCTGCTGCGCATCGACGCGTACTCGGTGTGGATGTTGTGGCCCTCGAACAGGACGGTGCCCTCGCTGGGGCTGGTGTATCCGGCGATCAGTCGAGACAGCGTGCTCTTACCGGCGCCGGACCCGCCGACAATGGCGGTCAGCGTGCCGGGCCGGGCGGTCAGCGAGATGTGGTCCAGCAGCTGTTTGCCCTTGTCGACGACGAAGCACACGGAACTCACCTCGAGGCCGCCGGTGCGCGTCGCCGCTTCGGTGCGGCGGATCAGGTTGTCGTTGCTGAAGACCAGGTCGACGTTGCCGATGGTGACCACGTCGCCCTCGGACAGAATCGCCGACCCGACCCTGACACCGTTGACGAAGGTGCCGTTGACGCTGTTCGCGTCGCGGATCTCGGTGCCCAGCGGGGTCCGCGCCAGGTACGCGTGATGGCGCGACGCCAGGACGTCCTGGATGACGATGTCGTTGTCGGTGGCGCGCCCGATGCTGGCCGAACCGGCCGGCGCGTTTGCCGAGCCGCCGGATCGGGAGGGCAGCAGCGCGTTGAACATCTTGGTCGCCAGGTTTCCCACCTGCGGTGGTTCGGCGATACTTTGCCCCAGCTCCGTCTTCGGCGCTGCTTCGTATGCCGCGGCGGACCCCGGGGGTGGCTGGTAATTGGTCGGCGGCGGACCGGGTGGGTACCCCGGCGGTCGGCCCCCGCCGGTCCCCGGGTACCCGGGTTGGCCCGGCGGCGGCCCACCGGGATGACGCGGCGGCGGAGCCGGGCGCTGATGTTGGCGTGGAGGTGGCCCCGGCGGCGCGGCGACCGGAGGACCTGCCATGGACGGCTGGACGACACGCATCGACGCAGTTTGGGGCGGACGTCCGGCCATCCCGTGATGGCGCCCGACCTCGAACGTCAGCGCCGGCCCGTCCGGATTCCCGATGTTGACGGTCTGGCCGTCGTGGATGTCGACCACCGGCACCCGACGACCGTTGGCGAAGGTGCCGTTGAGTGAGCCATTGTCGATGGCCAGCCACCTGCCCTGATCGAAGCGCAGCAGCAGGTGGGCGCGCGAGATCAGCGGATGTGTGATTCGCATGTCGGCCCGGAGGTCGCGTCCGACCACCACGTCATGGCCCGCTGCGAACGTCCGCTCCGACCCGTCGTGCCTAACGGTCAGCGCAGGCGGGGCTGGTGGAGTCATCGATCCAACTTTAGCGGGTGAATCCGACTCAACAACTGCAACGTTCGGGGCATGTGGCTGTCCTTGTCCTAGTCGGGCGCGCCGGTCACCACACAGCGGGTGCGGCTGTAGATCGTGGGCATGCACAGATTGCAATGCGTACAGGCTGATCGGGTCCGTTCGTCGGCCTTGATCCGATTGATCAGGTCCGGCTCGGCCAGTAGAGCCCTGGCCATCGCGACGAACTCGAACCCTTCCGCCATGGCCAGGTCCATCGTTTCCCGATTGGTGATGCCCCCGAGCAGAATCAGCGGCATCTTCAGCTCGGCGCGGAACAGTTTCGCGTCGCGCAACAGGTACGCCTCGCGGTAGGGGTATTCGCGCAGGAACTTCTTGCCTGTCATGCGGATCCCCCAACGCACCGGCGGCTTGAAGGCGCCGGCGAACTCCTTGACCGGCGCGTTGCCGCGGAACAGGTACATCGGGTTGACCAGCGAGCTGCCCGCGGTGAGTTCGATCGCGTCCAGCCCGCCGTCTTCCTCCAGCCATTTGGCCGTGGTCAGCGACTCTTCGGTGGAGATACCGCCGCGCACGCCGTCGGCCATGTTGAGCTTGGCGGTCACCGCGATCTGCTGATCGACCGCGCGGCGGACGGCCAGCACCAATCCGCGTGCCACCTTGGCCCGGTTCGCCAGCGAGCCCCCGAACTCGTCGTCGCGGCGGTTGATCAGTGGGGACAGGAACGAGCTGGCCAGGTAGTTGTGGCCCAGGTGAATTTCGACCGCGTCGAAGCCCGCGTCGACGGCCAGCTTGGCGGCCAGGGCGTGGTCGGCCAGCACGTCGTCGATGTCGTCGCGGTCGGCCTTGCGGGCGAACCGCATGCCGATCGGGTTGAAGAACCGCACCGGCGCCAACGCGGTGGCCTGGTTGGAGCGGGCATTGGCGACCGGGCCGGCGTGCCCGATCTGCGCGCTCACCGCTGCGCCCTCGGCGTGAATCGCCTCGGTGAGCCGGCGGAACCCGGGCACCGCCTCGGGCCGCATCCAGATCCCGTTGCCTTCGGTGCGGCCGCCTTGCGAGACGGCGCAGTAGGCGACGGTGGTCATGCCGACCCCGCCGGCGGCCGGCAGCCGGTGGTATTCGATCAGGTCGTCGGTGACCAACGCGTCGGGCGTGCGTGCTTCAAATGTCGCCGACTTGATGATCCGGTTGCGCAGCGTCACCGGGCCGAGCTTGGCCGGGCTGAACACGTCTGGGGCAGCAGACATACGGGGAGCCTAACCCCGCGGCGATCGCGAGCGCGGCGGAGCCGGGCGCTGCGGGTCGCCGCCATCCCGCCAGCGCGTGCCAGACTGTCAGGCGTGGGCGCAATCACGCTGGACGGCAAGGCCACCCGTGACGAGATCTTCGTCGACCTGAAGCAACGGGTAGCGGCATTGACCGCATCGGGCCGTACCCCCGGGCTGGGCACCATCCTGGTCGGCGAGGACCCAGGGTCGCAGGCCTACGTGCGCGGCAAGCACGCCGACTGCGCCAAGGTGGGCATCACGTCGATTCGCCGCGACCTGCCGGCCGATATCAGTGAGGCCACGCTCAACGACACCATCGACGAACTCAACGCCAACCCCGAGTGCACCGGCTACATCGTGCAGTTGCCGCTCCCCAAGCACCTGAACGAGAACGCGGCGCTGGAACGCGTCGACCCGGACAAGGATGCCGACGGGCTGCACCCGACCAACCTGGGCCGGCTGGTGCTCAACACCCCGGCAGCGCTGCCCTGTACGCCGCGCGGCATCGTGCACCTGCTGCGGCGCTACGGCGTCGAGATCGCCGGTGCCCACGTGGTCGTCATCGGCCGTGGCGTGACGGTCGGGCGGCCGTTGGGGCTGCTGCTCACCCGTCGCTCCGAGAATGCCACGGTGACGTTGTGCCACACCGGAACCCGTGACCTGCCGGCGCTGACCAGGCAGGCCGACATCGTCGTGGCGGCCGTCGGGGTTCCGCACCTGGTGACGGCCGACATGGTGCGCCCCGGCGCAGCGATCGTCGACGTGGGTGTCAGCCGGGTGGACGGCAAGCTCGCCGGCGACGTGCATCCCGACGTGTGGGAGGTCGCGGGTCACGTGTCGCCGAATCCCGGTGGCGTCGGCCCGCTGACGCGGGCGTTTTTGCTGACCAATGTCGTCGAATTGGCCGAAGCGCAGTGAGTGTCCAGTCCCTGGCAAGGACCCAGTGGCCGATCCTGCTGGTCGGGCTGATCTTCGTGACCGGTTTTGTGTTGGCCGGGGCCAACTTCTGGCGCCGCGGCGCTTTGTTGATCGGCATCGGTGTCGGGGTGGCGGCGGTGCTGCGGTTGCTGCTGTCCGACGGCGGGGCCGGCCTTTTGGTGGTTCGCAGCAAGGGCACCGACTTCATCACCACCGCGACCGTCGGGGCGGCGATGGTCTATATCGCGTCAACCATCGACCCGTTGGGGACGGGTTAAATCCCTGGGAGGCCCGGGATTTGCGGCAGACTGGGCATCTTGCCCTCGGCCACTTGAGCCATCATGTTCGGGCAGTACATCGAAATCGCGATCCTGGTGAACATGTCGGCCATCTCCGGAGACATCCCGTTGCCCTTGACCCG
>Ga0335073_10014276_pt1 | contig 11131 bp, 10 predicted proteins | sample Lox_Sample_22_FD_207093 | JGI IMG/M metagenome (GOLD analysis project Ga0335073, IMG submission 207093) | Soil microbial communities from Loxahatchee National Wildlife Refuge, Florida, United States - Lox_Sample_2.2 | ecosystem: Environmental > Terrestrial > Soil > Wetlands | place: USA... | reverse complement strand
TTCGGTCACGACCTGGAGAGCGCCCGCGAGCTGAACAACATCGTGGACGCGGTGTTCCCCGCGGAGTCGGTGTTCCGCATCGACCACTACCTGGGCAAGGAGACAGTCCAGAACATCCTGGCGCTGCGCTTCGCCAACAGCCTGTACGAGCCGATCTGGAACCGCAGCTACGTGGACCACGTGCAGATCACGATGTCCGAGGACATCGGCATCGGCGGCCGGGCCGGCTACTACGACGGGATCGGCGCCGCGCGCGACGTGATCCAGAACCACCTGCTGCAGCTCCTCGCGCTGACCGCGATGGAGGAGCCGGTGTCGTTCGCCGCCGACTCGCTGCGGCAGGAGAAGGAGAAGGTGCTGTCCGCGGTCCGGCTGCCCGCCGACCTGGCCACGGCCACCGCGCGCGGCCAGTACTCGGCCGGCTGGCAAGGCGGCCGGCAGGTGCTCGGGTACCTGGAGGAAGAGGGCATCCCGCAAGACTCTCGCACCGAGACCTACGCCGCCGTCCGGCTCAGCGTGGACACGCGCAGGTGGGGCGGCGTGCCGTTCTACCTGCGCACAGGCAAGCGGCTCACCCGGCGGATGACGGAGATCGCGCTGATGTTCCAGCGCGCGCCGCACCTGCCGTTCGCGGCGACCGACACCAAGGAGCTCGGCCAGAACGCCCTGGTCATCCGCGTCCAGCCGGACGAGGGCGTCACGGTACGGTTCGGCTCGAAGGTGCCGGGCAGCGCGATGGAAGTGCGGGACGTCAACATGGACTTCGCCTACGGCGAGTCCTTCACCGAGTCCTCGCCCGAGGCCTACGAGCGGCTGATCCTGGACGTCCTCATCGGCGATCCGCCGCTTTTCCCCCGCCAGGAGGAGGTCGAGCTCTCCTGGCGCATCCTCGACCCGATCGAGCGGTTCTGGGCCGAGAACACCAAGCCGGAACAGTACGCGGCGGGCTCGCCTGGCCCGGCGTCCGCCGACGCGCTGATGGCGCGCGACGGCCGCGCCTGGCGGCGGCTGTAGGGGGAATCGATGACGATTGACCTGACCGACACCACCACCGGCGCCATCAGCAACGCCCTGACCGAGGCGCGGCGGCGGCTCGGCGGCATGACGATGGGCATGGTGCTCACGCTCATCATCGTGACCGACGAGGAGGGGCAGTACGACGCGATCCGGGCGGCTAACCAGGCCGCGCGGGAGCACCCGTGCCGCATCCTCGCCACGATCACCCGGCGGCCCAAGGCGGAGTCCCGGCTCGACGCGGAGATCCGGGTCGGTGAGTCCTCGCCCGGGGAGACGATCGTGCTGCGGATGTACGGCCCCCTCGGGCAGCACGCCGATTCGGTGGCCGCGCCGCTGCTCGTCCCCGACGTGCCCGTGGTCACCTGGTGGCCGGACCGGGCGCCGGAGATCCCGGCCGCCCACCCGCTTGGCGTCCTCGCCCAGCGGCGGGTGACCGACTCGGCGGCCGCGGACATACCGCAGGCCGTGCTGACCGGCCTTGCCCGTGCCTACCGGCCGGGCGACACCGACTTCGGCTGGACCCGCGCCACGCCGTGGCGCTCCCTGCTCGCCGCCACGCTCGACCAGCCGCACCCCGCGCTCGAAACCGGCGAAGTCGAGGCGGAGCAGGACAACCCGACAGCGGACCTCATCGCCTCCTGGCTCAACCTGCGGCTGGACATCCCGATGCGACGCGGCGTCTCTGGCGGTCCCGGGATCACCCGGGTCTCGTTCGGCACCGGCGACGGCGACATCGCGGTGAGCAGGCTGGACGGCCGCACCGCCACGCTGGCCTGGCCGGGACGGCCGGACCGGATGGTCGCGCTGCACCGCAGGGAGACCGCCGAACTGCTCGCCGAGGAGCTGCGCAGGCTCGACCCGGACGAGGTCTACGCGGAGACGCTGGCCCGCCTCGGCGCCGGCGGCATCCAGACCGCCCCCGGCGAAGAGCCGAAGGAGCCGGACGAGTCGGAGGAACTGTCGTGAGCTCGCAGCCGGAGGTTCTCGTCCACCGCGACGGCGCGCTGCTCGCCAAGGCGGCCGCGGCGCGCTGCGTCACTCGCCTGGTCGACGCCGTCGCCGCCGCCGGGCACGCGCACCTGGTGCTGACCGGGGGCGGCATCGGCACCAAAGTGCTCGCCGAACTCGCCGCCGCCCCCGCGCGGGACGCGGTCGACTGGCAGCGCGTCGACTTCTGGTGGGGTGACGAGCGGTTCGTGCCCAGCGGGGACAAGGAAAGGAACGAGACGGGGGCACGGGAAGCACTGCTCGACCGCGTCGACGCCGACCCGGCGCGGGTCCACCCGATGCCCGGCCCGGATGGCCCGGACGGTGACGACCCCGAAGCGGCCGCGCAGCGGTACACGAGGGAACTCGCGGCCGCCACCCGGCCCGAGGACCACGCGCCCGTCCCCTCCTTCGACGTGCTCATGCTCGGCATCGGCCCCGAGGGGCACGTGGCGTCGCTGTTCCCGGAGATGCCCGCGGTCTATGACAACCGCCCTGTCGTGGCGGTGCGCGGCTCCCCCAAACCGCCGCCGATCCGGCTCTCGTTCACGTTCGGCTCGATCCAGGCCGCCCGCGAGGTGTGGATCCTGGCCTCAGGCGAGGAGAAGGCCAGCGCGGTCGCCCTCGCCCTGTCCGGCCCCGGCCCCGTCCAGCTTCCCGCCGCCGGCGCCCGCGGCCGGCAGCGCACGCTGTTTCTCATCGACGAGGCCGCCGCGGCGAAGCTGCCGGCCGATCTGGGCCGCCCCGGGGCGCACTAGCCCTTCGGCGGCACGGGCGGCGCCTTGGCCTGGCTGCACGGCACCAGGATCGACGACGCCGACGGGCAGCTGCCCTGGCCGGTCGCCGCGTTCGCCTGGCCGGTGTAGGTCAGGATCAGGGCGCACGAGAGCAGTCCCGCGGTGACGAACGTCCACGCGGACACAAACAGCCACGTGAGCGCCGTGCTGGAAAGCCTCCTGCGCAGCCTCCGCAGGGGCCGCCGCGGGGGCATCTCCTCATCCGACGCGAGCCGGTTGAAGAAGTGCAGGAACGACACGAGCGCCGGCGCGGTCTTGGCGAGTTCGTCGGAGATGCGGCTGAGGATCCGCTGCTCACGTGCGTTCAGGGTCAGGGCGGCCTCCGTTCCCGAGAAGCCCGTGGTCACGCGACCAGGTAACGAGACTACCCCGGCCGGCGAAAGCTAGTCCGGCCGCCAGGCAGATTGCCGGCACCGCGGCCAGCGCGTAGCGGTAGCTGAAGCCAGAGGTCATCGCCGGCAGCACGAGCAGCGAGACCCCCATCAGCCACGGCAGCAGGGAAAGGCCTCCCCAGCCGGTGCCCGGCAGCCGCGTCCGCCGGCGGGTGCCGAGGGCCACACCGATGGCGCCGACCACGACGAACAGGAACAGGAACGGCCCGGGCAGCCAGACGACCCGCTGGTAGCCCCGCAGGAACAAGCTCCAGGGCTCGACCACCGACGGCTGACCGTAGGTAGCGCCGCCGAAGTCCTTCGCGGCCGTCGCGTTCGTGCCGCTGCCTGTCACCCAGTCGGGGACCGGGGTGACGGTGGTCTCGAAGCGGAACTTGGAGCCCGAGCCCTCCAGGTTGCCGATGTCGTTGTCCGCGTTCAGCCGCGACCAGCCGAAATCGGTCAGCGAGTCCTTCGCCACCACCCGCGCGTAGTCGAGCGGCTGAGCCAGGATGGCGCGCTCGGCGAACTTCATGGTCAGCGACTCGATCTGCGGCGTGAAGCGGTAGATATTGTTGCTCGTCCCAGTCAGGTAGGCGAGCGGCGTCTGGTTCGACCACAGGTATTCCTGCGAGTTGGGGCGCCGCGACGGCGGCCGGGGGTCGCAGAGCACCCGCAGGTTGGCGGGCGGTTTCATGACCGCGCAGTTGGAGAAGCTGCTCACCCGGCTGTACAGGAACGTTCCCGTCGACTCGTCAAGTGCGTACTTCCCCGTGTGGGCGTGGAACCACACCATGTACCCGGCGATCGGCGCGATCCCGGCGACCGCGGTGGCGGCGATGCGGCGCCAGCCCATGCGGCGCGCCAGCATGCCGAGCAGGATGAGGACGAGCAGCGGCTCCCCCTCGGACCGGACCGTCGCGGCGTACCCGATCGCGAGGCCAGCCAGCACGGCGGCGAACACCGGCGGCCGGTCCCACCAGCACAGCAGCACGAGCACCGCGGTGATCAGCGTGTAGAAGAGCACGTCGGCGGCGACCATGTGCTCGAGCTGCAGCTCGGCCACGTCGAACAGCACCGGCAGCGCCGGGACCGTCGCGCCCCACCACGGCAGTCCGCGACGGCGCAGCACGGCATAGATGCCGGCGCCCATCGCCAGCCCCATCACCGCCTGCAGCCCTGTGACCAGCGAAAGGCTGTGGAACGGGAGCGCCACGGCCAGGAAGAGCGGGTACCCGCTCGCCCGGACGATGTCCGGGGACCTGGTGACCGCGTCGGTCATGTAGTTGTAGGAGTCGTTGAAGAACATGGCCGGCGGGTAACCGAGCATGACGACCACGCGCACCGCGGTGGCGACGGCCAGCACAATCGCGAAGGGCCGGTGGGCGCTGATCAGCCGGCGCAGGCGCCCCAGCCACCCGGGCCTGGCGGCCGCCCGTGCACCGGGACCCGCTGGCTCCTCGTCCCCGGTCACCTGCTGGGCGACGCGGTCGTTTACATGCATCGGACAGACTTTACAAGAACCGAGGAACGGACCCGGGCGTATCCCGGCCACTCTCAGCGGAATGTAACCTGCGCCGCAGGAGCGAAACGAACGCAATCGTCACAATCAGCACGACCGTGAGCGGGATGATGGCGTTCGGGGTCCTCGTGGAGAGGGCGATCACGAGCCACAGCGCCACAACGGGGAAGAACGCGACCGGGCGGTGCGGGCGCCTCGCCGGCGGCAGCTGCTCCCGGCCGCGCTCCGGATGCGACGGGAGCGGCTCAGGCAGGTGCCGGCCGGGGACATCGGAGCCGAGGACCGGCTGGGACGGCAGGTCGGCGGTCAGCAGCCGCAGGTCACCCCAGGTCTTGCCGCCATAGGCGGCCGTGGTGCGCTCGTCGAACTCCTCGAGCGTGAGCCTGCCGGCCGTGTACGCGTCTCTCAGCGTGGCCACGACCACTTCACGATCCTGATCTGACGCTCGGATCGACTGGTCGCTCGCCATCGCAGTAACCCCCTTGAGAAGTTAATGATACCGGGCCACTTTCATTATGATCTGCCCATGCCCGCGCCCTCCATGACCGGGAACCACCTCATCGTCTGCGGAGACGGCTCGCTCGCCTACCGCATCACCTCCGAGCTGACGACGCGCTACGGCGAAGACGTCGTCGTCGTGGTGCCGGATCCGGCCAGGAACCACGGGCCGTTCATGGCCGCGCTGCCCCGGGTGACCATGCTCAGCCACGCGGCGCTGACGAGCGAGGCGTTCACCGACGCGGGCATCGACACGGCCCGCGGCCTCGCCCTGGTCGGCTCGGACGACCTGGAAAACTTCCACGCCGCGCTGCGGGCCGACGAGCTCAACCCCGGTCTGCGCATCGTCGTGGCCGCGTTCAACCGGCGGCTCGGCCAGCACATCCGCGATTTCTTCCGTGACTGCACGGTGCTGTCGAGCAGCGAGACGGCCGCGCCGTCGTTCGTCTCCGCCGCGATCGGCTCCACCGCCCCGAGCCACGTGCGGGTGTCCGGGCGCACCCTGTACGTGGCGAAGCACGCTGACGTGCCCGCGGGTCACGCGGTCTGCGGGCTTGCGGTGCCCGACGACCCGGCGGGCACCACTCAGCTGATCCCGCCGGAGGAACTGCCGCCGCCCGGCTCGCCTGGCGCCGGATCGGCTGGCGCCGCCGACGGGCTCGTCCTCGCCGTCGCGGACGGCACCCCGCGCGGTACCCCGACCAGGCGGCGGCACCCGGTGCGCGCCACCGCCGGCATGCTGTGGCGCCTCGCCTGGAACAAGTTCGGGGTGGTCTTCGCGGTTCTGCTCGCGGCCATGCTCGCGGGCTTCTTCCTGCTGCTCGGCGCCAGGACCTCGGCCAGCAACGCGGTCTACCTGACCGTGATGGACATGACCGGGTCGGCGCTCACGAACGCCGCGCTCGGCGGCCCGGTGAAGGTGTCGCAGGTGATCCTCACCGTGGACGGCATGGCGCTGATCCCGCTCGTGACCGCCATCATCGTCGGCGCCCGGCTGACCGGGACGATCCGCGGCGAGCCGCGGCCGCGCGGTGGCCACGTCATCGTCGTCGGCGTGGGCGGCGTCGGCACCCGGGTCATCGGCGAGCTGCACGACCTAGGCTACGACGTCGCCGTGATCGACAGGAACCCCGAGGCCAGGGGCATCCCGCTGGCCCGCAGGCTCGGCATCCCCGTGGTGATCGGCGAAGCGTACCTGGAGGAGAAGCTGCGGGCGGCGGGCCTGGAGACCGCCGTCGCGCTCATCTCGGTCACCAGCAGCGACATCGTGAACCTGGAGACCGCCCTGCAGGCGCGGGCGCTGCGCCCTGACCTGCGGCTGGTGCTGCGCCTTGGCGACGACGACCTCGCCCAGCGGGTGCAGAAGACGATCGGCAACGTGGTCTCCCGCAGCGTCTCCTACATGGCCGCGCCGGCCTTCGCGGCCGCCCTGCTCGAACACCAGGTGCTGCGCACGATCGCGGTGGAACGGCACGTGCTGCTGATCGCCGACGTCCGGGTGGAGGCCGGGGCCGACATCGCGGGGCAGGCCCTGGCCGAACTCGAACGGGACCGGCTGGCGCGCGTGCTGGCCGTTCAGGTGCGGGGCGATCAGCGATTCCACTGGTCACCGCACCACGGTTACCTGCTCGCCGCGGGCGACCGCGTGATCGTACTCGCCACTCGCGCGGGGCTCAGCCGATTTCTGACAGGAAACCCGATTATCAAGTTATTTGGGTCTCGCTTGCGGGTTACGCGCGCGTTACGCTAAGAGCGGAACTTTCACCTGGGTCACATGAGCCAGGATGAAAGAAAAGAGATATGCACCTAGTCGACGGCGGCGGGAGCAGGCCACCGCGACTGGTGCGGCCCCAACCTCGGAGGCAAAATGAGTGTCAGTGAAGACCGCACGGTAGCGCCTAGCGCGGCCGCCGTGTCCCCGGTCGCCGATCCCGCTCCGCTTGGGCTGGCGGGATTCGCGCTCACCACGTTCCTGCTTTCAGCTGCTAACGCCCACTGGATGAACGGCAACGCTTCCGGCGACGCGTGGCTCGGCTACGCGTTCGCCTACGGCGGCCTCGGCCAGCTGCTGGCCGGCATGTGGGAGTTCCGCAACAGGAACGTGTTCGGCGCGACCGCGTTCTCCACATACGGCGCGTTCTGGATCGGCCTCGGCATCTGGGCGATCAAGGTCGCGCCGGGCATCCCGCCATCGACCGCGTTCGCCAACCACGACCTCGGCTGGATCCTGCTCGCGTTCGCGATCTTCAACACGTACATGCTCCTCTTGAGCACCCAGGTGAACATGGCGGTCTTCACCGTGTTCCTGACCCTTGAGCTCACCGAAATCATCCTGTTCCTCGGGTTCTTCTCCAACAGCCCTGGCGCGATCCAGCTCGGCGGTTACGTCGGTGTCGTCACCGCGCTCGCCGCCTGGTACACCTCGGCGGCAGGCGTGGCCAACGGCATCGCCGGCGGCCAGGCCGGCCGGCTCCGGATCCCGGTCGGCAAGCCGCTCATCTCCGGCAGCTGACCAAACCAGGTCCTCGCCTGCAATCGACGCCGGGTACGGTTACGCTCAGCCGTGACCGTACCCGGCGGCATGAGTGGAGGACCGACAGATGCACCTGCACGACGGGCCGGAGCTCGACCTGTCTGTCCAGGTGGCGAAGGTGAAGCAGAAGGCCCGGCCGTGGAGGGCGATTATCGCGCTCATCCTCGCGATCGCCGCGGCATCGGTGTCTGGGTGGGCCCGCCGCTACTTCCACGATTATTTCGAATCCGCCAATGTGCAATACCAGATCATCGCCGCGGGCTGTGCCGTGGCGTTTTGCGTATTCGGCAGCGCCGCGACCATCGGGCTTTCCGGAAAGGCCCGGTCGGTGCTCGAACCGCGCAGCGGCACCGCCCACGCCGCGGTCGTCCGGTACTTCCTGCTGCTGATCGGCGGATTCACGACGCTGGTCGTCACCCTCGTCCTGTTCAGCGTCCCGGTCGGCCAGCTGGTTCTCGGCGGCGCGCTGACCAGCGTGTTCGTCGGGATCGCCGCCCAGCAGGCGCTGGGCAACGTGTTCGCGGGCATCGTGCTGCTGCTCGCCCGGCCGTTCCGGGTCGGCGACGCGATCCGGCTGCGGGCCGGAGCGCTCGGCGGTGGCGGCCAGCTGGACGGAACGGTCACAGAAATCGGCATCACCTACGTGCGGATCGACACCGGCGACAGCGTGATGTCCGTGCCCAACTCCCAGGTGCTCAACGCCGTCGTCGGCCCGCAGCCAGGGCCGGCCCAGCAGCAGCCGGCCCAGCCCGTCCCCGCCGGCAATCCCCGCGGGGCAGACGACCAGACACCGCCGGGAACACCCAGGCCTCCTGGCGCGCCCGCCTAACCTCGCCCGGCCACGTACAGGGACAGGCCGGGGATGCGCAGGACGCGGACGCGACGCGGTGCGGCGAACCCGGCGTCACGGAACCAGCCGCGCAACTCCGCCGGGGTGTGCACCTGCGAGCCCGAGGCGAGGTAGACGAACAGGGCGAGGAAGTTCGCGGCCGCCGAGGCGCGGCGGGCGGGATCGGCGAAGGCGTCCATGACGGCCAGCACGCCCCCGGGCGCCAGCGCCTCGCGGACCTTGCCGAACAGGCCGGCGATCTCGCCGGGCGCCAGGTGGTGCACGAGGTTGAAGCAGAGCACCGCGTCGTAGCCCCCGCCCTCGCGGCCGTGACCCAGGTCGCAGGCGGTCGCGTCGCCGTCGGTGAACAGGACCCGGTCCGCCATCCCGGCGGCGGCGACGAGCTGGCGGCCGATGGCCGCGCTGCCCGGCAGGTCGAGTACGGTCGCGGTCAGGCCGGGGTGGCGGCGGCACAGCTCCGCGGAGTACAGGCCGTGGCCGCCGCCGATGTCGAGCACCTCGCGGGCGCGCGGCGGCAGCCGCAGCTTCCTGGCCACCTCGGCGGCGCTCAGCCGCGCCAGCTCGTGCTGGCCGCGGATGTAACGGTCCCAGTACGGGTCGCCGGGCGGCGCGCCGTGGGTCCCGGTCGGGCGGCGGCCCTGGGTCACCTCGCCGAGTTCCGCCCACCAGGTCCAGTAGTCCGCGGTTCCCGCGACGTAGTCCGCGACCGACAGCGCGGAGGCCGGGTCCAGCCAGCGGCGGGACCGGTGGCTGAGCTCGTAGCGCCCGCCGGCGACGGTGACGTGGCCGAGCGACCGCAGGCAATCGAGCAGCAGCTGGGTGGGCAGCTCGTCGAGGCCGAGGCGGCCGGCGAGTTCCGCGGTGGTGGCGGGGCCGCGCGCGAGCCGGGCCGTCAGGCCGGTGCGCACGGCCGCGACCAGAACCCCCGACAGCCCCATGCCTCCCCAGGCCTCGGCCGCGGGACTTGGCACCAGGCCGGCCCGCAGAGCCAGCCACTCCACCGTATTGGCACCGCGCAGCGCAAGCCTCACACTTGCAAAGGTAAGTCCTGATAGGCGACAGACGGGGGATTCCGCCAATGAACCATGTGCGGGCACTGGTGCTCGCCAGTCACCCGGGTCCGTCGCTCTTCATCACGGCCATGGCGACCCTGCTGGCGGCGGAAGCCGCCCCGCACGGCATCGGCCCAGTGCTGACCGGACCCGCCATGCTGGCCGGCCAGCTCTCCATCGGGTGGTCCAACGACGCCTGCGACGCGCGCCGCGACGCCGCGACGGGCCGGACGGACAAGCCGGTGGCCGCGGGCGCGATCAGCGTCGGGACGGTCTGGACCGCCGCCGTGGTCTCGGTGCTGGCGGGGTTCGGGATGGCGCTGGCCATCGGCGTCCTCACCGCGCTGATCTACACCGTGATCATCGTGGCCGCGTGGGCCTACAACCTCGGCCTGAAGTCCACGGTGTGGTCCGGGCTGATGTACCTGGCCGGGTTCGGCCCCATCCCCGCGTACGCGGCGAGCACGCTGCCCGGCCATCCCGCGCCGCGCTGGCCGGTGACGGTGGCGGCGGCGCTCGTCGGCCTCGGCGGGCACTTCGCCAACGTGCTGCCCGACCTCGCGGGCGACAAGGTCACGGGCGTGGAGGGACTGCCCCAGCGGGTGGCTGCCCGGTGGGGGCCCGCCGCGGTGCGCGCGGTGGCGCTCGTCCTGCTGCTCACGGCGTCCGTGCTGCTCGTCGTCGTAGCCAGCGACTCCCGCCGGTGGGTCGCGGTGGCCGGGCTCGTCGCCGCGGTCGCGCTGGCGGTCATCGGCGCCCGCGGCACGGGGCGGGTGCCGTTCTACGCGGCGCTCGGCATCGCGGCGATCGACGTCCTGCTGTTCCTGGCGGGCGGGGAAGCGCTGACATGACCAGGATCGTCGCCGTCCGCTCGGCCTTCCCCGCGCACCGCTACCCGCAGCCCGACATCACCAGGACCGTCGCCGAACTCGGCGCGCTTGGCCCGGCGCAGCGCGCCCTGCTCGAGCGGCTGCACGGCAACGCGGGCGTGGACACCAGGTACATCGCGGCGCCGCTGGCCGACTACGCGGCGATGCGCGGGATCGTGGCCACCAATGACCGCTACCTCGAGGAGGCTCTTGACCTCGGCGGGCGGGCGCTGCGCGGCGCGCTCGAGTCGGCCGGACTGACCGCCGGCGACCTGGACCTGCTGATCGTCACGTCGGTGACCGGGGTGGCCGTGCCGTCGCTCGATGCCAGGCTCATCCCGCGGCTCGGGCTGCGGGCGGACGTGAAACGGCTGCCGATCTTCGGCCTCGGGTGCGTGGCCGGCGCGGCCGGGCTCGCCAGGCTGCACGACTACCTGCACGGCTGGCCCGCCCACACCGCGGCGCTGCTCGCGGTCGAGCTGTGCTCGCTCAACTGGCCTGCCGGCGATATGACCACGGCGGACCTGGTGGTCTGCGGGCTGTTCGGCGACGGGGCGGCGGCGCTGGTCGGGTCCGGCGCCCGCGCCAGTCGCGGCCGGCCGCGGCGCTCGGAGCGGCGCGGCGGGCCGCGGGTG